>ERZ501016.251-NODE-251-length-19315-cov-8.620197_pt1 | contig 19315 bp, 21 predicted proteins | sample MGYA00248889_ERZ501016 | MGnify/ENA primary metagenome ERZ501016 (study PRJEB25958, sample SAMN03398594) | human skin metagenome | study: EMG produced TPA metagenomics assembly of the Human Skin Microbiome Metagenome (human skin metagenome) data set. | reverse complement strand
GTGACCTCACCCACGACGGCCCGCCGAGCAGCTGCTCGGCGGGCCGTCTGGCTCTTCCGTGGCCGGTTCTCGCTACCGGTGTCGGCAGCGTGAACGTTCTCCACCCGGCCACCCTGCCCGCGCCAGACGAGGTAGCGTCCACGCGCAGAGGCCACCAGCGTCGGTGGCCCGGGAGGAGACCCGACATGTTCACGCGCGCACTGACCGCACTGGTGGTCACCAGCCTGGCCCTCTCCGGTCTGACCGCCCCGGCGTCGGCAGCCGAGACCGAGTACGCCAAGGTCAAGCAGCGGGTGGAGGCCCAGCTGCGCGGCAAGGCGCTCGACCAGCGACCCGTCAAGCGGTGCACCGACGCCTTCGGCGGCTCGACCCCGGCCCTGGCGCCCATCGAGTGGATGGCCGGAGAGTGGCTGGGCACCGGGTGGACCGCCACAGAGGCGGGCGTGGCCACCTACATCCAGACCGAGAACGTACGCCCCGTCGCCGGGCGCGACGAGCTCACGGTCAACGGCACAGGCTACGAGCCCGTCCGGGGTGCGGACGTGGTCTTCTCCGCTCACGCCGTCGCCACCCGTGAGGCGGACGGCAGCTTCTCGTGGGTCGCCGAGAGCGGCGGCAACAAGCTCGTCACGACCCTGGAGGTCGCCGACGGCTTCTGGGCCTGGGAGGTCGTGTACGCGCCGGGGGTCGTCATGCGCTACGAGACCACCGCCAAGCGCGGCGGGCGCGTCTGGCACGAGACCGGCGCGATCACCACCAACGGGGGCAAGACCTGGACCCCGACGATGGAGATGACCCTCATCAAGACCTGCGACGCCTGACCACTCGTCAGACCTGGGCCACATCGCAGCGAGGCATCCCGCTCCCGCCTCCCGGGCGAGGTGGGGCAGATGCGGGTACGGCGGTGCGCGGTGGCGTGCGTCGCAACAGGTCCGCATCCGTGGACCCGTCGTCGTCTCCCCTCACCGACGACCTAGGGTGGACTCGTCTGACGGACGAGCCAGGAGGATCCATGCGAGTTGCGGTGTTCGGCGTGAACGGCAGGATGGGTGGCGAGGTCTGCCGGGCCGTCACCAAGGCCCCTGACCTGGACCTGGTGGCCGGGACGGACGTGGGCGACAACCGCAACGACGCGCGCCGCGCCCAGGTGGTCGTGGACTTCACGCGACCCGACGCGGTGATGGAGAACATCAAGTGGTGCATCGACCACGGTCTGCACACGGTGGTCGGCACGACCGGGTTCAACGACGAGAAGTACGACCAGGTGCGTGAGTGGTTGAAGGAGAAGCCGGAGGTCGGCGTGCTGATCGCGGCGAACTTCTCCATCGGCGCCGTGCTGATGATGCACTTCGCGACCACCGCGGCCAAGCACTACGAGTCGGTCGAGATCGTCGAGCTGCACCACCCCAACAAGGCGGATGCCCCCTCGGGCACCGCGGTGGCCACGGCGGAGCAGATCGCTGCCGCGCGTGAGGCGGCCGGCCTCGGCGATGTGCCCGACGCCACGCAGCACGAGCTCCCCGGCGCCAGGGGCGCGGTGGTGTCTGGCGTGCACGTGCACGGGGTCCGGCTCGGAGGCCTGCTCGCGCACCAGGAGGTGCTGTTCGGGTCCACAGGCGAGACCCTGACGATCCGTCACGACTCGATGGACCGAGCCTCCTTCATGCCAGGTGTCCTCAGCGCCGTCCGGTGGGTGCCCTCGCACCCTGGCCTCACCATCGGTATCGACCCGCTGCTGGGCCTGGAGGCCTGACCTCGTGGCTCGTCGTGGGGGCGGGGGCGCCAGGCTGCTGGTGGTGCTGGCCATGCTGGCGGCCCTCGTCGCCGCAGCGGTGCTCGCCGGCAACACCGTCGGCCGTTCGTACGCGGAGAAGCGCGTCGCCGAGACGGTCCAGGCGCAGGCCGGGCTGCCGACGCCGCCGACGGTGTCGATCAAGGACCCGATGTTCGTCTGGTCGGTGATCCGGCAGCACGTCGACCGCGTGGACGTCGCCGCCGACCGCGTACCGATGCAGGTGGCGGGCAAGCAGGTCGAGGTGCGCGTCGTGGGCACGCTCACCGATGTCAGGCCCTCAGGGTCCTCGTTCGTCGCGGGCGGCCTCACCGCCGACGCGACGCTGGAGTGGGGCCAGATCGAGAAGCTGACCGGCTACCCCCTGGTCAAGGGCCCGGGCAACACCGTGGTCGCGACGGTCGCCACGACCATCCTCGGGCAGCGGGTCAACGCCGCCGTGACCGCGCGGCCGTTGATCGACGCGCAGGGCCGGTTCACGGTCACCGAGCCGAAGGCCACCGTGAACGGCGTGGCCGTGCCGGAGCAGCTCACGGGCGCGATCGTCACCGCTGTCATGAAGCCGATCGACCTCGGTCTGCCGGTTGGCCTCCGCGCGACCCGGGTGGAGGCCGCCGACGGAGGCCTGGTCCTCAGCCTTGAGGGCCGCGACGTCGATCTCGCGCAGCTGCGCTAGGCCTCGACCGGCTCCGAGATGTCGGTGTGGAGGCGCACCAGCTTGAGGTGGAGGCCCTCGACCTGCTGCTCGGCGTGAGCGCCGTCTGGCGCCCAGCCCATGCCGGTGAGGAACGCGCGCAGCTCGTCGTCGGTGGAGACCAGCCACCAGCGGGCGCGCGTGAACCCGTCGGCTCGCATCGTGTCGACGGCCGCCTGCACCAGCCGGGTGCCGTGCCCCTGACCACGGCGAGCAGGATGGACGAACAGGTCGGCCACCTCGCCGTCTTCGGCCTCGGCGTCGGGGTCGCCCGACGGGGTCACCGCCACCATCCCCACCACGGGGGAGTCGGGGCCGTGACCCTCGGTCGCCACCAGCACCCGGTACGACGCCAGCGGCGGCCGGGTGATCGCCTCGTGCCAGACCCGCGTCATCTCGTCGGCGGGCATCTGGGCCAGCAACGGCATGTACGGGTGGGTGGGCTCGGCCAGCACCGCCCGCTGCAGGTCGGTGATGGCGCGAGCCTCGGCGGGCAGCGCGAGGCGTACGAAACCGGGAGAGCTCACCCGCTGGACTCTATGCCCGCGGCCGCGCAGGCGCCCACTCGTGGGGGATGCCGAGGGGCGCTCCGGGCGGCGGGTCGGTAGGGTAGGACGGTGCTAGACGCCGGACTTCGTACGCCCCCGACCCTTGCCAAGGACACGCTGCGGGTCATCCCGCTCGGCGGTCTCGGCGACGTGGGTCGCAACATGACCTGTTTCGAGATCAACGGCCGGCTGCTGCTGGTCGACTGCGGGGTGCTGTTCCCCGAGGACGACCACCCTGGCGTGGACCTCATCCTTCCCGGGCTCGATGCCATCGCCGACCGTCTCGACGACGTCGAGGCGCTGGTGCTGACGCATGGGCACGAGGACCACATCGGAGCGGTGCCGTACCTGCTGCGCCAGCGCCCCAGCATCCCCGTGCTCGGCAGCAAGCTGACGCTGGCGTTCCTCAACGAGAAGCTGCGCGAGCACCGGCTGCGTGACGTCCCGCTGCGTGTCGTGAAGGAGGGGGAGCGCGCCACCGCGGGGCCGTTCGACCTCGAGTTCCTCGCCGTGAACCACTCCATCCCCGACGCGCTGGCGGTGTTCATCCGTACGGCCGGGGGCACCGTGCTCCACACCGGCGACTTCAAGATGGACCAGCTGCCGCTCGACGGCCGCATCACCGACCTGCGGGCGTTCGCCCGGCTCGGTGCCGAGGGCGTCGACCTGTTCCTCACCGACTCCACCAACGCCGAGGTGCCGGGCTTCACGCTCCCCGAGCACGACGTGGAGCCCGCCCTGCAGCGGGTCTTCGACAGCGCGAAGCAGAAGCTCGTCGTGGCCTGCTTCGCCTCGCACGTGCACCGCGTGCAGCAGGTGATGGACCTGGCCGTCCAGCACGGGCGGAAGGTCTGCTACGTGGGCCGTTCCATGGTGCGCAACATGGGGGTGGCGCGGGACCTCGGCTACCTCAAGGTGCCCGGTGACACGCTCATCGAGCTCGGCGCGCTGAAGAACTACCGGGAGGACGAGGTCGTCGTGATCTCGACCGGCTCGCAGGGGGAGCCGCTCTCGGCGCTGTCCCGGATGGCGAACCGGGAGCACCCCCACGTCGAGCTGCGGCAGGGCGACACGGTGCTGCTCGCCTCCTCGCTGATCCCGGGCAACGAGAACTCGGTGTACCGGGTCATCAACGGCCTGGCCAAGATCGGTGCCCGCGTGGTGCACAAGGGCAACGCGCTGGTGCACGTGAGCGGCCACGCCAGCGCCGGGGAGCTCTTGTACTGCTACAACATCGTGCGCCCCAAGAACGTGATGCCGGTGCACGGCGAGGTGCGGCACCTCATCGCCAACGCCAACCTGGCGGTCGCCACAGGCGTGCCCAAGGACCGGGTGATCGTGGTGCAGGACGGCGCGGTGGTCGACCTGGCCAAGGGAGTCGCGCGCGAGGTCGGCAAGATCGACGCCGCGTACATCCTGGTCGACGGCGCCAGCGTCGGCGGCCTGACCCCGGAGTCGCTCGCCGACCGCAAGATCCTCGGCGAGGAGGGCTTCATCACCATCGTCGCGGCGGTCAACCTGCACGCCAAGCGCCTGGTGTCGCTCGACATCCACGCGCGCGGCTTCGTCGAGGACGAGGGCATCTTCGACGAGGTGCGGCAGCGCATCATCGACGACCTGCGTACGGCCCTGGGCGACGGCGTCGAGGACCGGCACCGCCTGCAGCAGATCATGCGGCGTACGGTCGGGCGCTGGGTCAACGCCACCCACCGCCGCCGCCCCATGATCGTCCCCGTCGTCGTCGCCACGTAGAGGCCGGTCGACCACGTGTTCTGACCGGGCAGAAGCTCAAACCGCTCCTGTCCGGTCAGAATGCGTGCCACGTGACCCGGCGACGGCGTCGTCGGCGGCCCGAGCGCGGGTCTGCCCTGGCGCCCTTGCGGTCGGGCACGCTGATGCGAAGGCCCGTCGCGTGGGATTAGGAGACTCCGGCACGTGTGGGATAACCTGTGGCGGTTGCCTGGACACCGACCGGTGTCCGACCCCAGATCGAGGAGTGATTTCCGTGGCTGCTGTGTGTGACGTCTGCGCCAAGCGCCCGAGCTTCGGTCACAACGTGCCCTGGTCCAAGAAGAAGACCAACCGCCAGTGGAGCCCGAACATCCAGCGCGTCCGCGCGGTCGTCGAGGGCACCCCGAAGCGGCTGAACGTCTGCACCGCCTGCCTGAAGTCCGGGAAGGTCAGTCGCTGAGCTGATCCACCACACTGAGCCCGCTCCCGATGGGGGCGGGCTCTATCTTTTGTCGCGCTTCGCGCTCCGCGGCGGCGGGGCGGTTGACCCCGGTCTTCCTTCGTCGAGCTTCGCGGCGGTCTCTTGTTCGGTGCCAGTCTCGTCTCGCTTGCTGCATTGTCGTCGTTCTGGGATGCGCGGTGGCGCTCTGGGCTTGGCGTCTTGTGGGGCCGCGTCCCTGCCTGGGTGCTGAGGCGTCAAACGTGGCGTGTGGCCGTGCGCGTACTCGTCGTCGGTGCGACCGGGGTGATCGGTCGAGAGCTGATCCCTGCGTTGCTGACCGCTGGTCACGAGGTGGTGGGCACCTCCTGTTCGGTGGACGGGGCCAGGTCGATCGACGTCATGGGCGCCGCAGGGGAGGTCCTCGACATCTACGACACCGACGCGGTGCGCGCCTTGCTGACCCGTACCCGGCCGGACGCCGTGGTCAGCGAGGTGACCGACCTCCCCGACTCGCTGGCAGATCTCAAGGCCGGCAGGTCCGCCAACGCTCGTGTACGCCGCGAGGCGGTGCCCGCACTGGTCACCGCTGTCAGGAAGTGCGGGGTGCGTCACATCCTCGTGCAGAGCATCGACTGGCCCGCGTCCGGAGAGGGGGGTGTCGCGGTCGACACCATGGAGGCGGCGACGCTCGCGGCTGGGGGAGTGGTCCTGCGGTACGGGCAGGTTGTACGGCCCCGGCACGTTCCACCAGACCCCTCCCGAGGGGCCAACCGTGACGCCGGCACACGCCGCACGCCGTACGGTCGACCTGGTCGCCGCCCCCGGCGGCATCCAGACGGTCCCCGACGCGGACGAGTCGTCCGACTAGGAGTCGCACCGCCGGTGCGCACCGGCCGCAGCCGCCGTCCCCGATCCCACGGTTGACTGTCGGACCAGGCCCCTACGCTCGTCGCATGCTCACCACCCTGGCGGTCCACGGCTACCGCAGCCTGCGTGACGTGGTGCTGCCGCTGTCGGGTCTGACGGTCGTCACCGGCCCGAACGGGAGCGGCAAGTCCAGCCTCTACCAGGCGTTCCGGCTGCTGGCCGGCACCGCGTCGAACGGTCTCGTCGGCTCCCTGGCCGCCGCTGGTGGTTTGCAGTCGGTGCTCTGGGCCGGGCCGGAGACCCTGTCCGGTGCCATGCGACGGGGCGAGGTGGCCGTCCAGGGGACCACGCGGCGGGGCCCAGTCAGCCTCCAGATGGGGTTCGCCGGCGACGGGTTCGGCTACCTCGTCGACGTGGGCCTGCCGCCGCCCCGACGCGGCACGATGTTCGACCGAGATCCCGAGCTGAAACGCGAGCTGCTCTGGTCGGGCCCGGTGATGCGTCCCGCGGCGCTCTTGGTCGAGCGTCGCGGGGCCACTGTCAAGGTGCGCGGCGACGCCGGCTGGAGCGAGGTCACGTCTGGGCTCTCGACACGGGAGTCGGTCCTGGCCCAGGTGAACGACCCGCGGGAGTACCCAGAGCTGGCCGCCGTGCGGGCGCAGGTGGCCGCATGGCGGTTCCACGACCACATCCGCACCGATCCCGACGCCCCGGCCCGCCGGCCTCAGGTCGGCACCTGGAGCCCCCTGCTCGACCACACCGGCGACAATCTCGCCTCGGCGCTGCAGACGATCCTCGAGTCCGCGTACGCCGACGAACTCACCTCGGCGATCGATCAGGCCTTCCCCGGGTCCAGGGTGGAGATCACCGAGACCGACGGCTGGTTCGGCATCGAGCTCACCCAGCCAGGGATGCTGCGCCCCATGGTCGGGCGGGACCTCAGCGACGGCACGCTGCGCTTCCTGGGCCTCGCCGCCGCCCTGCTGAGCCCCAGCCCGCCGCCGCTGCTGGTGCTCAACGAGCCCGAGACGAGCCTTCACCCCGAGGTGGTCCCCGCGGTCGCTGCGCTGGTCGCGGCAGCCGCACGTCGTACGCAGGTCGTGGTCGTCACCCACGCCATGGCCCTCGCCCAGGCGCTCGACGGGGAGGACGGCTGCCTCTGGCACGAGCTCGTCAAGGACACGGGGGAGACACGGGTCGTCGACCAGGGGTTGCTCACCCGACCCCGATGGGAGTGGGGGAGGCGCTGAGACGACGTACGGGGTCGCGCGGCGCGTCGGCTCCTGCGGCGGTTCTGCAGCGCGAGAGGCCGGTCCCTCCCCTGCCGGGCGCTCGGCCCTCTCCGGCGTCGCAGCCGAGCGGACAAGGCATCGCGCCCGGCCGGCAGACCGTCGGGCGCCTCCTGACGTCGGGCCGCCGCGACCCGAGGCCGCTCACCCTGAGCGCTAGACGCCGTGGTGGCGCAGGTATCCCCGGGGACGCGGCACTAGACTCCCGCCGTGGCAGCCGAGGAGTCCGTGGGCCAGCACGGAGCGCATGTGAGCGACCCTGCCCGTCACGGTGACCAGGCCGCGCACGAGTTCGTGTCCGCCCTGCGAGGAGCGGCCCCGTACGTCCATGCCCACCACGGCGGCACCTTCGTCATCGCCTTCTCCGGCGAGACGTGCGCGGGGCCGCACTGGACCCGGATCCTCGCCGACATCGCGCTGCTCACCAGCCTCGGCGTCCGCCTCGTGCTGGTGCACGGTGCGCGCCCCCAGATCGACGCGCAACTCGCGCTGATGGGCATCGAGCCCCGCTACGAGGCCGACATGCGCGTCACCGACCACCGCGCGATGGTCGGCGTCAAGGCCGCGGTCGGTGCGCTGCGGCTCGACATCGAGGCCGGGCTGGCGGCCACCCTGGCCCGTGCAGGCACCAACGGCGAGCAGGTGCCCGTGGTCGGCGGCACCTGGGTGACGGCGCGCCCCGAAGGCGTACGCGACGGGGTCGACTTCTCACTCACCGGTCGCGTACGCAGGGTCGACACGGCGTCCATCCAAGACGCCCTCGCCGATCAGCGCGTCGTGCTGCTGTCCCCGCTGGGGTTCAGCCCCACCGGGGAGATCTTCAACCTCCGCAGCGGCGACGTGGCGCGCGCCGCGGCCGTGGGGCTCCAGGCCGACAAGCTGATCTTCGTGCTGGAGTCGGACCCGCGCTCCTGGCCCATGGCCACGTCCGGCGGCGACGTCGGGCAGTTCGTGGTCTCCGACGTCGAGGACTCCCTCAGCGAGGCGCTCCTGGCTGACCTCTCGATCGAGGACCGCCACTGCGTGCAGGAGTCGCTCGACGCCGCCCGGCACGGTGTCGGTCGCGTCCACCTCGTCGGCGCCCACCAGGAGGGCGCGCTGCTCCGCGAGCTGTACACCCGCGACGGAGCCGGGCTGATGTTCTACAACGCCGAGGACTACGAGTCGCTGCGGCAGGCGCGGGTCGACGACATCACCGGCATCATGGCCCTCCTGGCCCCCCTCGAGGCCGAGGGCATCCTCGTGCCCCGGTCCCGAGAACAGCTGGAGCGCGACATCGAGAGCTTCACCGTGATGCTTCGCGACGGCATGGTCATCGCGACCAGCGCGGTGTTCGACTACCCCGAGGAGTCCAGCGCCGAGCTGGCCTGCGTCGCCGTGCACCCCCAGTACCGCGGCAGCCAGCGCGCCGAGACCCTGCTGCTCCACGCGGAGCGAGAGGCCCGGCTGCGCGACATCGAGCGCCTGTTCGTCCTCACCACCCAGACCCCGCACTGGTTCTGGGAGCACGGGTTCCGCCCGGCCGCGACCAGCGACCTGCCAGAGCGGCGGCGCTCGACGTACAACGCCACACGCCGCTCGAAGGTGATGACCAAGCCGCTGTAGCGCCATCCTCACGTTAAGCATCCTTGACATGATGCAAAGCGTCATTTGTCTTCGAGGTATGGCTGATCCCACCTCCCCCGCAGCAGCGGCTGCTCCTGCCGCACCTCACGCCCCGTACGCCGCCGGCGTGCGCCGCCCGCGTTCCCGCCCCTGCCCGACCGGTCGACGATCCCCACCACTGCGGTCCTCCTCGGCCTGCTGGTGATGCGCCTCGTGCTGCTCCTGGTCACCGACGGGATCTCGTACGCGGGGTTCCGCGCCACCGGCAACGCCGACCCGCTCACCGCGGCGCTCGTCGCCTCCGACTTCTGGATCGTCCCGGTCGACCTCATCACTCTCGCGGTCCTGGCCTGGCTGATGAAGCGGGAGGGTGGGTCGCTGCGGGGGCTGCTCGGCCGCCTCACCCGGCGCGACCTGGCTCTGGCGATCCCGGCCTTCCTCCCGTTCGCGGTGGCCTTCCTCGCCTCCTCGTACGCCGGCAACCTGATCGTCTACCAGGGCGCGCCGCCACGGACGGCGGCGACTTCGGCGTCTCGCTGTGGTTCGGGATCTGGGCGGTCACGATCATGCCCGTGACGATCGCCCTCGCCGAGGAGCTGCTCTACCGCGCGTACCTGCTCCCACGCTTCCAGGCCCGGATGGGGCGTGCCGTCGGCTTCGTCGTGGTGGCTCTCGGCTTCGGCATCCAGCACATCGCCTTCTCGCTGGGCGGCTGGCGCTCGATGCTGGCCCGCGCGCTCTCGCTGTTCCTCGCCGGCCTGGCGATCGCCGGCCTGTACGAAGAACCGCCTCAAAGAGCTCCGCGCCCGTGACCAGCTGACGCAGGCCGACCTCGCCGCCGCGCTGGACGTGTCACGGCAGACGGTGATCGCGCTGGAGTCTGGCAAGTACGACCCCAGCCTGCCGCTCGCCTTCAAGATCTCGGCCGTGCTCCGGCTGCCGCTGGAGGAGATCTTCTTCCCCGAGTAGGGACTGTCAGTCCCGCTCTCTAGGCTGACCCCGTGGCGACCTGGCAGACCCCGATGTTCCGCGAGCTGGCGGAGCCGCTGGTGCGCCTGCTCGGTGACAAGACCGCCAAGCCGTTGCGGGCGATGGGGCTGGAGACCCTGCACGACCTGCTGCGCCACCTGCCGCGCCACCTGATGTCGGGCGCCGACCTGACCGACATCGGCCAGATCATGCGTGACTACGAGAAGGGGACCGCCCCCGACCACGTCGCGATCCTGGCCAGGATCGTCGAGGTGGCCCCCAAGACCTCCAACGGCAAGCACCGGCTGGAGGTGACGATCGGTGCCCGCCCCGACTTCCTGCGCATCACGTTCTTCGGGAAGCCGCACCTGATCGCCTACTGGCAGGGCCTGCTGTCCCGCTCCCAGGTCGGTCTGTTCTCCGGCAAGCTGGGCTGGTTCCGCGACCAGCCACAGCTGAACCATCCCGACTTCGTGATGCTGATGCCCGACGGGTCGATGGAGGGCGGCCAGTCCCAGATGACGATGGCGAAGCAGGTCCGCAAGTCGTCGTTCCTCGGCATCTACCCCCAGACCTCGGCGATCAAGACCTGGACCATCTCCGAGTGCGAAGACCTGGCGCTGGAGCGCATCGTCGGCATCCCTGACGCCATGCCGGCGTGGGTACGGGACGAGGCGGAGCTGCTCGACTTCGAGGAGGCCTGCCGCGCCGTCCACCAGCCGGCGTCGCGCGAGGAGCACGCCGCCGGGGTGCGGCGACTGATCTTCGACGAGGCGTTCGCCACGCAGGTCGCCATGGCCTACCGCAGGGCCGACACCAGGCGGCACCTCGCCCTCGCCCGGCCTCGCCGCGCCGGCGGCCTGCTCGACGCCTTCGACGCACGGCTGCCGTTCGCGCTCACCGAGCAGCAGGAGTCGATCGGTGACGAGATCTTCGCCGCGCTCGACAGCAGGCGACCCATGCAGCGGCTGCTCCAGGGCGAGGTGGGCTCCGGCAAGACGGTGGTCGCCTTGCGGGCCATGCTGGCGGTCGTCGACGCCGGCGGTCAGGCCGTGCTCCTGGCGCCGACGGAGGTGCTGGCCCAGCAGCACTACCTGTCGGTCACGGCGCTGCTGGGCGACCTTGCGCTCGGTCAGCAGCTCGGGGCTGCCGAGCACGCCACCGAGGTGGTCCTTCTGACCGGCTCCGCCCCGGCCGCCGCCAAGCGAACGGCCCTGGCTCAGATCTCCTCGGGGGAGGCTGGCATCGTCATCGGCACGCACGCCCTGCTGGAGGAGCGGGTCGAGCCGGCCGACCTCGGCCTCGTCGTCGTCGACGAGCAGCACCGGTTCGGCGTCGAGCAGCGCAACGCGCTCGGCAGCCGGGTCGGGCACCACCCCCACGTGCTGGTGATGACGGCCACCCCCATCCCTCGCTCGGTCGCCATGACGGTCTTCGGTGACCTCGACGTCTCCACGCTGACCGAGCTGCCGCGCGGGCGGGCCGACGTGTCCACTACGGTGGTCGACACCGTCAGGCGCCAGGCGTGGGTCGACCGCGCCTGGCAGCGCGTCGTCGAGGAGGTGTCCGTCGGGCGGCAGGCCTTCGTGATCTGCCCTGCGATCGGTGGCAAGGACGCCACCGAGGGTGTCGCCGCCGTCGAGGACGTGGTGGTCACCCTGGCAGAGGGACCGCTCTCCGGGCTGCGGGTGGAGAAGCTGCATGGCCGGATGCCGGCCGACGCCAAGACCGAGACCATGCGCCGGTACGCGGCCGGCGAGATCGACGTGCTCGTGGCCACCACCGTGGTCGAGGTCGGTGTCGACGTGCCGAACGCCTCGGTGATGGTGGTGCTCGACGCCGACCGCTACGGCATCTCTCAGCTCCACCAGCTGCGGGGCCGCATCGGCCGCGGGGCTTACCCGGGCGTCTGCCTCCTGCTGACCGCCGCCGAGCCCGGCACCACCGCCCGCGAGCGCCTGGACGCGGTCGCCGCCACCCGCGACGGCTTCGCGCTGTCCGAGGTCGACCTCGCGCAGCGCCGCGAGGGTGACGTGCTGGGCCGCTCGCAGTCCGGCGGCCGCTCCAGCCTGCGTCTGCTGCGGGTCTTGGAGCACGCCGACGACATCGCCATCGCGCGCACGCTCGCCGAACGCGTGGTGGCGCAGGACCCGGACCTGACCGACCCTGGTATCCGCGACTACGTCACCACCATCGACCGGATCGCCGAGGGGGAGTGGCAGGAGTCGACCTGAGCGGCGCCTCGCCGGTCGGGAGGCCCGCGCGAACCCCGCTAGGTTTGTCCGGGTGAGCAGGGTCATCGGCGGGCGGTTCCGCGGGCACGTCTTGTCCGCACCGTCGGGGCAGACGACGAGACCGACCTCCGACCGGGTCAGGGAGGCGGTGTTCTCCTCGCTCGTCTCCTGGCTCGGCACCGGCGACCACGCGCCCGAGGCCGCGTTCGACGGGGTGTCGTTCCTCGACCTGTACGCGGGGAGCGGCGCCGTCGGCATCGAGGCGGCCAGCCGCGGCGCGTCGCCCGTACGTCTCGTGGAGCGCGACCCCAAGGTGGCCGACGTGTGCCGCGCCAACGCAGCGAGGCTGGGGCTCCGCATGACGGTCACCCGGGCGTCGGTGCCCACCCTGCTGGCGGCGCCGGCCGACCATGCGTACGACATCGTGTGGCTCGACCCGCCCTACGCCGTGCCGGTCGACGAGGTGAGCGCCGCGGTGGCCCAGCTCGACGGGCAGGGCTGGCTCGCCCCCGACGGACTGGTCGTCGTCGAGCGGGCGACCCGGACGCCCGAACCCGTGTTCCCCGACCGGCTGGCCGACACCTGGAGCCGTCGCTACGGTGAGACGACCATCCACTTCGCGACCCGGGGGGACATCGCATGAAGGCCGTCATGCCCGGCTCGTTCGACCCCGTCACCAACGGCCACCTGGACGTGCTCACCCGTGCCGCGAGGATCTTCGACGAGGTCGTGGTGGCCGTCGGGGTGAACTCCAGCAAGAGCTATCTGTTCAGTGCGGACGAGCGCCTCGACCTGGTACGAGAGACCGTGGCCGGTCTGCCGGGCGTCACCGCGGAGCCCCTCGACGGCCTGCTCGTGGAGTTCTGCCGCCGGCACGGCGCCGAAGCCGTGGTGAAGGGGGCGCGCACGGCCACGGACTTCGACTACGAGGTGGGGATGGCCCGGATGAACCATGCCCTGACCGGTGTGGAGACGGTGGTGCTCCCGGCTTCGGCAGACTGGGGCCACGTGTCATCGACCCTGGTGCGGCAGGTCGCGACCCTGGGCGGCGACGTCACCAGGTTCGTGCCGGCGGTGGTCGCCGCCAGGCTGGGGGAGAGAGGGGAACGCTCATGAACGACGTCACGACGGCTCCGGAGGCCGAGGAGGCCCCGACCGTGAAGCGGTTGCAGGCACTGCGGCAGATCGTGGTCGAGGCACGCAACGTGCCGATGTCGGCGAGCTGCATGATCAACCGCACCGAGGTGCTGGAGCTCATCGACGAGGTGATCGGCGACCTGCCGGCCGACCTGGAGCGGTCGCGCACCGTGATCACCGAGCAGTACACGGCGAACGCCCAGGCCCGCGAGCAGGCCGCCGAGATCATCGAGCAGGCCCGCGAAGAGGCCCGCCAGCTGGTCAGCGTCTCGCAGGTGGCGGCGAAGGCCGAGGAGTACGCGTCCGCGACCCGCGCCACGGCCGAGGAGGAGGCCACCGGCCTGCGCGTCGAGGTGGATGCGTACGTCGATGCGCGCCTGGCAGAGTTCGAGGCCAGCCTGCAGAAGACCATCGGTCAGGTCACGACCATGCGTGAGCGGCTGTCGCAGCGCTCCGGGCTCGACGAGTCCGACGTGGAGGCCCTGCCGGCGATCGGGTGACCCCTGTTGCCCGCGGGTCCGGTTTGGTGAGGGTCGTAGCGGCCCGGTAGAGTCGTGCGCTGGTGTCACCGGCACCGTCGTCCCCTGCACACGAGGTGCGTCCATGTCCCATCGTCTTGCCGACCCGCGGTCGAGCCTGGTCGTCGAGACCCACGACTTCCCGCGTCAGGCGGGGGCGATGAAGGACGTGCGGCGGACCGCCAGTGCGCCGGAGGATCTCGGGATCGGTGTCATCGGGGTGCCTGCTGCCTCGCCTGTCGAGCTGGATGTCCGGCTCGAGTCGGTGGGGGAGGGGGTGCTGGTCACCGGGACTGCCGAGGTGCGGCTGTCAGGGGAGTGCACACGCTGTCTGGGCCCGATCTCCGACTCGATGGAGATCGACATCCAGGAGTTGTTCTTCTACCCCGGCAACGGGCCTGACGACGACGAGGTGAGCCGGATCGAGGGCGAGCGCATCGACCTCGAGCCCGTTGTCCGCGACGCCGTGGTGCTGGACTTGCCGTTCACGCCGCTGTGCCGAGACGATTGCCTGGGTTTGTGCCCGCAGTGCGGTGCCAACCTCAATGACGATCCCGACCACGCGCACACCGCTGAGGTGGACGCGAGGTGGGGCGGCCTCACCGGCTGGACGCCGGACGAGGGCTAGACGCAAGACAGACGCGCCGGGTCGACCGGCACGAGCAAGGAGCAACGAAGTGGCAGTTCCGAAGCGGCGGTTGTCGCGTAGCAACGTGCGTTCCCGTCGGTCGCAGTGGAAGGCGACGCTGCCCACCCTGGTGGTCTGCGCCAACGCCGCCTGCAAGGCGAAGCACCTGCCCCACACGGCGTGCCCGTCGTGCGGCCAGTACGGCGCTCGTGGGGCGCTCCGTCAGGTCCTGGAGAGCTGACCGGAGGTGCGGCCGTGAGCCGCATCACCGACGTGATCGACGAGCTGGGGGTCTCCATCGACCCCCAGCTCTACGCGCTTGCCACGACACATCGCTCCTGGGCGTACGAGAACGGCGGCGTGCCCACGAACGAGCGCCTCGAGTTTCTCGGTGACGCCGTTCTCGGTCTCGTCGTCACGGAGCACCTGTACCGCTCCTTTCCCGACCGCCCTGAGGGGGTGCTCGCCAAGCTGCGCGCGGCTGTGGTGAACTCGCAGTCCCTGGCGGGGGTGGCGCGCGAGCTGCAGCTCGGTGCCGACATCCGGCTGGGTCGGGGAGAGCTCGCCACCGGCGGCAGCGACAAGGGGTCGATCCTGGCCGACACGCTGGAGGCCGTGATCGGCGCCGTGCTGCTGACGGGGGGCATCGAGCAGGCGACCGTCTTCGTCCACCACCTCTTCGACCCGCTGGTGGAGAACGCCGCCTCGCTGGGCGCTGGTCTGGACTGGAAGACGAGTCTGCAAGAGCTGTGCGCCGAGCTCGGCCTGGGTGCGCCGACGTACCAGGTGACCGAGTCGGGCCCGGATCACGACAAGCGGTTCGAGGCGCACGCAATGACGGGTGAGCATCGTTTCGGGCCCGGCGTCGGCCTCAACAAGAAGCAGGCCGAGCAGCAGGCCGCGGCCCTGGCCTTCACCACCCTGCGGGCGGCGGCCGACGCCGTGGGCGAGGCCGCGGGTGCCTGAGCTGCCGGAGGTCGAGACCGTCCGCCGCGGCCTCGTCCCCCTGCTCACCGGTCGCACCATCACCCAGGCCACCGTCCTGCACCCCCGGCCGGTACGCCGCCACCTGGGCGGTCCCGAGGACTTCGTGGCGACCCTGGCCGGGCGCACGTTCGGCGAGCCGCGCCGCCGCGGCAAGTTCCTCTGGCTCCCCTTCACCGACGGCGACGCTGCCGTCGCCCACCTGGGCATGAGCGGCCAGTTCCGCAGCGACCTCCCTGCGGCACCGCTGGCACCCAACACGCGCGTGCTCGTCGACCTGGACGACGGTCGTCAGCTGCGCTTCGTCGACCAGCGCATGTTCGGTGGCCTCTGGGTGAGCCCTGGCGGGGCCGAGCTGCCGGACGAGGTGCGTCACATCGCGCTCGACCCCTTCGACGAGGGGTTCGACCCGGTGCGCGTGGCTCGCGTGATGGCGTCGCGGCGCGCGGGGGTGAAGCGTCTGCTGCTCGACCAGGGGATCGTGTCCGGCATCGGCAACATCTACGCCGACGAGTCGCTCTGGCGGGCACGGCTCCACTACGACACGCCCGGCGAGACCCTCTCCGTCCGTGCCCTGGCCGCCCTGCTGCGGCTCGCCCGCGACGTGATGGCCGAGTCGCTGCAGCAGGGAGGCACGTCGTTCGACTCCTTGTACGTCGACGTCAACGGGGAGAGCGGCTACCACGACCGGTCGCTGGATGCGTACGGCAGGGAAGGGTTGCCGTGCCATCGGTGCGGCCGCTCGATGGTGCGCGAGGCGTTCGCCAACCGCTCGTCCTACCGGTGCCCTCGCTGTCAACGCCTGCCCGCCGGATAGGCTGACGAAACTGTGACCACTGCGACCCGCCTCCCCTCTGCTTTCGGCCGGCACCGGCGCACCGTCCGACAGTTCCTCAAGTTCGGGCTGGTCGGTGGCTCCGGCGTGCTCGTCAACATGCTCGTGGCGATCGCCATGAACAAGCTGAACGGCGGCACGGCGCACGCCCAGGACGTGCTGTTCTCCATCCCGGGCACCGCGTTCAACGTCCGGTTCACCGCGCTGGTGTGGATCGTCGGGTTCCTGGTGGCGAACATCTGGAACTTCCAGCTCAACCGCTCCTGGACGTTCCAGACCTCCAAGCACGCCAGCTGGTTGTCGGAGTTCTGGCCCTTCCTGGCCGTGGGCAGCGCAGCGGCCGTGGTGGGGCTGGTCCTGAAGATCGCGATGACGAACCCCACGTCGCCGGTCTACCTGCCCGAGCCGTACTTCCACGAGAACGCCGGCCTCCAGTCGCGGGAGTACTGGAGCCAGCTCATCGCCATCGTGCTGACCATGCCGATCAACTTCCTGGTCAACAAGCTGTGGACGTTCCGTGCCGTGCGCAGCCACCGCGTCGAGGCCCGCGCGCAGGCTGCCGAGGACGGCGAGGGCTAGCCCGTGCATCTGCGGAGCCTGACCCTGCGCGGGTTCAAGTCGTTCGCATCGGCGACCACGCTCAACTTCGAGCCAGGGATCACCGCCGTGGTCGGCCCGAACGGCTCCGGCAAGTCCAACGTCGTGGACGCGCTGGCGTGGGTCATGGGCGAGCAGGGCGCGAAGTCGCTCCGCGGCGGCAAGATGGAAGACGTCATCTTCGCGGGCACGTCCGGCCGGCCGCCGCTCGGCCGCGCCGAGGTGCAGCTGACGATCGACAACACCGACGGAGCCCTTCCCATCGAGTACGCCGAGGTGACGATCTCGCGCACCATGTTCCGCAACGGCGGCAGCGAGTACGCGATCAACGGCCACACCGCCCGGCTGCTCGACGTGCAGGAGCTGCTCAGCGACTCCGGCATCGGCCACGAGATGCACGTCATCGTGGGGCAGGGGCAGCTCGACGCGATCCTGCAGGCCACCCCCGAGATCCGCCGCGGCTTCATCGAGGAGGCCGCCGGCGTCCTCAAGCACCGCAAGCGCAAGGAGAAGGCGCTGCGCAAGCTGGAGTCGACCGAGTCGAACCTGAACCGCCTGAGCGACCTGGTGACCGAGATCCGCCGCCAGCTGAAGCCGCTGCAGCGGCAGGCCGAGGTGGCCCGCAAGGCCGGAGTCGTGCAGGCGGAGCTCCTGGACGCGAAGGCCCGCCTGCTGGCCGACGACCTCACCCAGGCCATGGCGACGCTGGAGGCGGAGCTCGCCGACGAGGCGGCGGTGGCGGCGGAGCGGGCTCGGGTCGAGACGGACCTCGCCCAGGCGCGCGCGGCCGAGGACGAGGCCGACGCCGCCCTGGCGGCCGCACAGCCCCGGCTCGCCGCGGCGCAGGAGGTCTGGTACGGCCTGTCGGGCCTCCGCGAGCGGATCACCTCGACCATCTCGATCGCCGGCGAGCGGATCCGGCATGCCGACCAGCTGCCGATCGACGGCAGCCCTGGCAAGGACCCCGAGACGCTCGACGCCGAGGCCGACACCGAGGCCCGGGCCGAGCAGGCGCTCCGCGCGCAGGTGGCGCACCGGGAGACCGGGCTCACCGAGGCCGCGGCCCGGCGCACCGAGGTGGAGGCGGCGCACGCGGAGGCCGAGAAGCGGCTGGCCGCGCTGGTCCGTGCCGTGGCCGACCGGCGCCAAGGCCTGGAACGGCTGAACGGGCAGGTCGGCTCGTTGCGCAGCCGCATCGACACCGCGGCCGAGCAGCAGGAGCGGCTGGAGACCGCCCGGGCCGCCGCCGCGGGGCGGGCCGAAGAGGCCACCCGCGCCTTCACCGCCCTGGAGAACTCCGTCGCGGGGCTGGAGGCGGGCGAGGAGGGCCTGGACGAGGAGTACGAGGCCGCCGAGGCGCAGGTCGAGCAGACCAGCGCCGCCCGCGCCGCCGTACGCGAGGAGGAGCGCGCCGCCTCGCAGGAGCGCGCCACCGCTGCGGCCCGGCACGACGCCCTCAGGCTGGGGCTGGAGCGTGAGGACGCATCGGCGCAGCTGCTCGCCGCCGGCGACCGGGTGGGCGGGCTGCTCGGGTCGGTGTCTGCGCTGGTGAGCGTCGAGCCGGGGTACGAGGTCGCGGTGTCGGCGGCGCTGGGGGCCGCGGCCGACGCGGTGGCGGTGACGGGCGTGCCGGCGGCCGTGGACGCGATCGGTCACCTGAAGCAGGAGGACCTCGGCCGCGGCGGGATGCTCGTCGCCGGCGCTCCCGATCGAGGCCACGACGGGGTGGGACTGCCCGCCGGTGCCCGGTACGCGATCGACCTGGTCAGCGCCGACGAGCCCGTACGCGCCGCCCTGCGCCGCCTCCTCGACCAGACGGCCGTGGTCGACGACCTGGCGGCGGCCCAGGCCCTCGTCGCCGACCTCCCTGACGTCACCGCGGTGACACGGGAGGGTGACGTGGTCTCGCGATGGTTCGTCTCCGGCGGCTCCGGCAGCCGCCCCAGCCTGATCCAGGTGCAGGCGGCGGTCGACGAGGCCGCGGCTGCGCTGGAGGCGGCGCAGCACCGGCTGGAGCGGGTCTCCTTCGCCACGGCCGAGACCGACAGCCGGCTCGCGGAGGCCGAGCAGCGCCTGGAGGTGGCGCTGGCGCACCTCCACGAGTCGGACGCCCAGCAGAGCGCGCTGGCCGAACAGCTCGGGCAGCTGAACCAGACGGCACGCGCCGCGCGCGGTGAGGCCGACCGGCTCGCCGCGCAGATGGCCGAGGCCGAGCAGCGCAGGGAGACCGACCAGGGTGCCCTGCAGGAGCTCGAGGCCCGGCTGGCGCTGGCCGCCGCCGAGGGGGAGCTCGACGACCCCGACCCCACCGAGCGCGACACCCTGGCCGAGGAGGCGCGCCGGGCGCGGTCGGCCGAGATGGAGGCCCGCCTCGCGCTGCGCACCATCGAGGAGCGCGTGCGCGCCGTGGCCGGGCGTGCCGAGTCGCTGCGGCGGGCCGCACAG
>ERZ501016.250-NODE-250-length-19329-cov-17.122341_pt1 | contig 19329 bp, 16 predicted proteins | sample MGYA00248889_ERZ501016 | MGnify/ENA primary metagenome ERZ501016 (study PRJEB25958, sample SAMN03398594) | human skin metagenome | study: EMG produced TPA metagenomics assembly of the Human Skin Microbiome Metagenome (human skin metagenome) data set. | reverse complement strand
CCTCCTGCCCCAACCGGGGCGCTAGGGCCACTTACACCGTTAACGCGATAGACCCAGGCCCGATCGATTGGTGACGGGCTCAGCGCCGTGGAGGTTGCCAGGTCTTGGTCGCCTGAGGTGATCGTCCTCGACCTGGGGCTTCCGGGCCTGGACGGGGTTGAGGTGTGCCGTCAGGTGCGGACCTTCACGGACTGTTACGTGTTGATGCTCACGGCACGGACGGACGAGGTCGACACCCTGGTGGGCCTGTCGGTCGGGGCGGACGACTACATGACGAAGCCGTTCAGCGCGCGTGAGCTCGTGGCGCGGGTTCAGGTGCTGCTGAGGAGGCCACGCGCCGCGTCATCGGGCCGTTCTGTCGGGCAGGCTCGCCGGGTATTCGGCGAGCTGATCCTCGATCCGGGGGCCCGCGAGGTCACCGTCGCGGGATCCGAGGTGGGTCTGACCCGAACGGAGTTCGACGTGCTGGACGCGTTGTCTGCGCGACCGAATCTCGTGTGGAACCGTCGGCAGCTCATCGACGAGATCTGGGGTGTCGACTGGGTCGGGGACGAGCACCTCGTCGATGTCCACGTCGCTCACCTGCGGAGGAAACTGGGCGACGATTCCGCAAACTCTCGCTTTGTGCGGACGGTGCGCGGCGTGGGCTACCGGATGGGGCAGGGCTAGTGGCGCCGGTCCGGCCGGGGCGCCGGGCCATGCCCCTGTCCCGACGGCTCGTCATGGCTCAGGGGGTCGTGGTCGCGGCGATGGCGTTGTCGGTCGTCGTCGTGGCCGCACTGGTCGCGCCGCCGCTGTTCGACCTGCACATGCGCGAGGCGGGCCACGATAAGCAGCCAGGTGTTCTCGACCATGCTGAGACGGCCTTTCGTGATGCCGGTGTGGTCGGTCTCGGCGCCGGCGTCATCATCGCGGTTCTTGGCGCGGTCGTCGTCAGCGGGCTGCTGACCCGCGGGCTGGGCCGGCACCTCGACGCCCTCGTAGATGGCGCCGAGCGGGTCGGGCATGGGGTGTACAACCAGCCGGTGCCGGCTGTGGGGGGTAGCCGAGAGCTCGATGCCGTCACGGAGGCCTTCAACGACATGGCGGAACGGATCGCGGCCTCGGAGCAGGCACGGCGCCGGATGCTCACCGACTTGGCCCACGAGATGCGGACACCGATCGCGAGCCTGCGGGTGACGGTGGAGGCGCTCGAGGACGGCTTCGTCGACCTCGACGAGCACACCGTGTCGGTCTTTCACGACCAGCTGAGCCGTCTGACCCGACTCGCCTCGGACATCAAGGACGTGTCCGCCGCGGAGGAGGGACGCCTGGACCTGCACCGGGAGCTCGTCGACCTGAGCGAGGTCCTCGCGGCCTCGGGGCGCGCCTTCGGCCCCCAGTACACCGACGCCGGGGTCGTCCTCGACATCGACAGCGGTACGGCATCCGGCCGCCGTGCGCTCGTGCGTGCCGATCGTGCCCGGGTCGGTCAGGTCGTCGACAACCTGCTGCGCAATGCCTTGCAGCACACTCCCTCGGGTGGTCAGGTCAACGCCAGCGCCGACATCCCCGCCGATGCCGGTGAGTGGGTGCGGATCGTCGTGAAGGACACGGGCATCGGCATCGATGCCCACGATCTGGCGCATCTGTTCGAGCGGTTCTACCGGGCCGACACGAGCCGCCCCCACGACAGCCAGACGGGCACGGGGGTCGGGTTGTCGATCTCGAGGGCCATCGCCGTCGCCCACGGCGGCACCTTGACCGCGCACAGCCGGGGTCCGGGCCACGGCGCGACCTTCGTGCTGACCCTGCCGGCCGCGGCAGTTGGTTCGTAGCGTGCGCGCCGTCGCGGTCTTCATCGTTTCTTCGTCCCACGACGACGAGACCCCCGGCACGGCAGCCAGAGGGTAGGGACACCGCTTCGGCGAATCCACCCGCTCCTCGAAGGAGAGCACGATGCAGACCTCGACCCGTCACATGCTTCTCATGTTCGCCCCCGCCGTCGTCATCGCCGGTGTGCTGCTCGCGCTCGGGCGGCCCGTCTCCGACGCGATCATCACCGCCCTGGTCCTGAGCTGCCCACTGCACATGGTCATGATGATCATGGGCGGCCACCAGCACGGCCACCCGTCGACATCCGGACCGGCCGACGCAGCCCGTGAGGGTGCGTCCACCGACGTGCGCGGTTCGCACCTGCCGCACACGCACTGACCACTGCCGACCGGCTCGGCACCCGCTGCTTCCGGCCCCAGGACACCTGCCCGGGGGCCGGCAGCGGCGTCCCCGTCCCGAAGGGGTCCGGCGATCTTCATCGAACCTTCATGACAAGCCCAGGGGAACGTGAACACCTGCCCTCCACGGTGATGACATGACCGCACTCACTCGTCGCCAGATCCTCGCCGGTGGCTTCGGCCTCGCTAGCCTCGGAGCCCTCGCCGCCTGCTCGTCGGGCTCGTCGATGGGCGACATGCCCGGCATGGGCGGCGCGACGACGAGCAGCGCGAGCACCGGGCACGCCATGGGCGCCATCCCCACCGCGACGCCCCTGACCCCCAAGCCCGGCCAGAAGGTCGTCACCGCCACCCTTCGTCCGCGCCCCGTGACGCTCGACCTCGGCGGCATCCACGCGAACACCTGGGCGTACACCGACGAGCTCGGCACCGCCCCCTTCCGTGCCTCCGCGGGCGACCTGCTGCGCATCACCGTCGACAACCAGCTGCCCAGCGACACGAGCGTCCACTGGCACGGCATCCGGGTCCGCAACGTCGCCGACGGCGTGCCCGGCGTCACCCAGCAGCCCATCGCGAAGGGCGCGCGCTACCTGTACGAGTTCGAGGCCCCCGACGCGGGCACCTACTTCTTCCACCCGCACACCGGCGTCCAGATCGACCGCGGCCTGTACGCACCACTCGTCATCGACGACCCCAAGGACAAGGGCGGCTACGACGCCGAGTGGGTCGTCGTCCTCGACGACTGGACCGACGGCATCCCCGGCGGGAAGAACCCCGACACGATCCTCGCCGACTTCCAGGCCAAGACCGGCCCGATCTCGACGGGCATGAACCACGACATGTCCGGCATGGACCACGGCATGGCCTCCCCGCTCGGGGACGCGGGCGACATCGCGTACCCGCACTACCTGATCAACGGGCGGATCCCCGCCGCCCCCAGGACCTTCACCGCCAAGCCCGGCCAGAAGGTCCGCATCCGGTTCATCAACGCCGGCTCCGACACGATCTTCAAGGTCGCTCTCGGCGGGCACACGATGACGGTGACGCACTCCGACGGCTACGCCGTCCAGCCGCAGGACACCAAGGCCCTGTACATCGCGATGGGAGAGCGCTACGACGTCCTCGTCACCCTCGCCGACGGCGCCTTCCCCCTCGCCGCCGCGCCCGAGGGAAAGAAGGGCACACCCGCCCTCGCCGTGGTCCGCACGGGTGCCGGTACAGCCCCAACCCCATCGACCCCGGTCTCCGAGCTTGCCGGTGCCGCTCTCGTCGGGACCTCGCTAACCGCGGCCGACGCCGCGAAGCTGTCCTCGAAGGACCCCGCCCGCACGGTCGATGTCCAGCTCAACGGGCAGATGAAGCCCTACGCGTGGGGCATCAACGGCAAAAAGTTCGGCGAGGACACACCCATGCAGGTGCGCGAGGGAGAGCGGCTGCGGATGCGGATGACGAACATGACGATGATGGCCCACCCCATGCACATCCACGGCCACACCTGGGCCCTGCCCGCCAGCGGCGGGCTGCGCAAGGACACCGTCCTCGTCCTGCCCATGCAGACCGTCGAGGCCGACCTGCAAGCCGACAACCCCGGCACGTGGATGTACCACTGCCACAACATCTACCACGCAGAGCTCGGCATGATGACCAGTCTTCGCTACGCCTGAGGCCCACCCAGCCCCCGGCCCCGACCCTGCGATCGGGCCGACCCACCGCTCACGAAAGACATCCGGATCATGCCCCGACACCTCGCCCTCGCGCTCACGGCTGCTGTGCCCGTGGTTGCGCTCGTCACGGCGTGCGGCGGCTCGGCCGACCCCGGCTCGACCGCCCCGACGACATCGACATCCGTGCAGGGCGCCGCTCCGCCGACCTCGGCGGAGCGCCCGGCTGGTTCGTCCGGTACGCAGCCAGCTGCTGCGGCAACCAGCGGTGGGACCGGTGCGTCGACCGCACCGACGGCCGCGGTGCCCGTCCGGGCCCCGCAGGGCGCACTGCCCGGCGAGCACGTCCACGGGCTCACGCGTGCCGGCGACGGCACGATCCTGCTCGCCACTCACGACGGCGCCTACCGGGGGACGCCCGGCGGTTGGGAGAAGGTGTCGCCGTCGGTCGACCTCATGGGCTTCGTCGCGGTCGGTCCGACGCTCTATGCCTCGGGCCACCCCGGACAGGGCTCCGACCTGCCGAACCCGGTCGGGCTCCTGCAGTCGACGGACCAGGGGAAGACATGGACGTCGATGTCGCGGGCCGGTGAGTCGGACTTCCACGCGCTCGGCGCGGGCAAGGGCCTCATCGCAGGCTTCGACGGCCGGCTGCGCATCAGCACCGACGCGAAGTCCTGGACCGACGTTCAGATCCCCGCAGCACCCTTCGGGCTGGCGGTCTCGCCCGACGGCACGAGGATCATCGCCACGACCCGACAGGGCGCCCTGACCAGCACCGACCGAGGCGCGACGTGGGCCGAGGCATCAGGAACCCAACCGGCCCTGGCCGGGTTCGCGTCCGACGGCATGGTGTACGGGCTCGCTTCCGACGGCGCCCTCACCGCCAGCCACGACGGCGGCACCACCTGGGCGGCGACCGGTGTCACGGTCTCCCAGCCGGTCGCCTTCGCCGTCACCGCGTCCGGCGAGATCCTCGTCGCCACCGCCCAGGGCGTCGTCTCCTCGACCGACGGTGGAAAGACGACCCACCCTGCCTGACGCCGCTCCACCCCGATCGCCGCGGACCGACGTGCGCTCCGGCCCGCCATCCCACCTCACCCCAAGGACGCTCATGACCTCGCGCTCTCGCCGAACCGCCCTCACGATCGCTCTCGCCGCACCCGTGCTCGCGCTCCTGGCCGCCTGCGGTGGCACGAACGGACCCGGCTCCACCTCGTCGACCATCGGATCGCCGACGTCACCGGCATCGTCGACGGCTGCCGCAGCCTCCGCCTCGACGACCATGTCCATGCCGCTGTCCTCATCCGACTCGACGGGCCCGTCGGGCACGACCTCGTCCACCCCCGCGTCGCCGGCGTCGAAGACCGGGCTGACCGGGTCGATCTGGGTCGCGGACGAGAAGGGATCGAGCCTGAGCGTCATCGACGCGGCGACGCTGAAGGTCGCCTCGACGGTGACCGGCGTCCCCGGTCCGCACAACGTCCAGGCCATGACCTCGATGCCGATGATCTGGGCGACGAGCAGCAGCAGCGGCGGATCGGCCGTCATGCTCGACGCCGCGTCCCTCGCGCAGCACGGCGTCGTCAAGGTCGGGTCCCACCCGGCGCACGTCGTCGCCAGCGCGGACGGCATGACCGCGTACGTGTCGAACTCCGGTGACGGCACCATCTCCGTCATCGACGCCATGCAGATGAAGGTCGTCGCGACCATCCCTGTCGGCCCCAAGGCGCACGGCATGCGGCTCAGCCCGGACGGCAAGACCCTCGTCGTCGCCGACATGGGCCGCACCACTCTGAGCGTCATCGACACCGCCTCCCGGAAGGTGGCCGGCACCGTCGAGGTCGGCAAGGCACCCGCCCAGGTCGCCTTCTCCCCCGACGGGAGGTTCGTGTACGCGTCCCTGAGCGGCGAGAACAAGCTCGCGAAGGTCGACCTGGCCTCCCGCACGCTCGTCGGTACGGTCCCGGTCGGCCCCGGCCCCATCCAGACCTTCGTCACCCCCGACGACCGGTACGTCCTCGTCGCGAACCAGGGCACGCAGGACAAGCCGGGCGACACCGTCTCGGTCGTCGACACGAAGACCCTCACCGTGACGAAGACGATCACGACAGGGAAGGGCGCCCACGGCATCGTGATCGCCCCGAACGGTCGCTACGCCTTCGTCACGAACACCTACGCCGACTCCGTCTCCGCGATCGACCTCACGACCCTCGCCGTCACCGCCACGATCCCCGTCAAGGCCGGCCCCAACGGCATCAGCTACTCCAGCACCGTCGTCACGCCCCGCCCCGACGTCGCCGTGACGATGGCCCCTGGCAATAACGGACACGACGGCCACCACTGACGCGAAATACCCCCATGGGGTATCCGGTTGACACGGGTACTCACGCGACCAAGGAGCGGTCATGACCAGCCACGACCACGAGAACGACCCAGACGCGACGTCCCTGATGACGGATGAGGGGTCGGGGCGCGGACGCTACACCTGCCCGATGCACCCGGACGTCCCCCGCGACGTTCCCGGCCGGTGCCCCCGATGCGGCATGAACCTCGTCGCCGCCAGCGCCGACGACGCGGCCGGAGACGGCGACGCATCCCATGAGCACCACCACGGTGCCAGCGCTCCTCAGCCCACGGACCACGGCGACGCAGCCACGCAGACTCCGCCGTCCGCCGGGAGTCCGGCCATAACCGCGGACGTGGAGTACACGTGCCCGATGCACCCCGAGATCCGGCGTGACGCACCTGGCTCGTGCCCGATCTGCGGGATGGCCCTCGAGCCCGTCACCGTGAGCCTCGACGACGGCCCCAGCCCCGAGCTGCGCGACATGACGCGCCGGCTGTGGGTGGCGGCCCCGCTGTCCCTGGTCATCCTGGTCGTCGCGATGGCCCCGCACCTGCTCGCCGGCCCATCGATGCTCATGGAGGGGCGTACCTGGCAGTGGGTCCAGCTCGCCCTGTCCGTCCCCGCTGTGTGGTGGGCCGGCTGGCCCTTCTTCGTTCGGGGCGTCGCCTCGGTGCGGGCCCGCTCGCTCAACATGTTCACCCTGGTCGCCCTCGGCGTGTCCATGGCGTGGCTCTATAGCGTCGTCGCCGTCCTCGCGCCGGGCCTCTTCCCACCCACCCTGCGTCAGGTGGACGGCACCATCGGTGTGTACTTCGAGGCCGCCGCCGTCATCGTCGCCCTTGTCCTCGTCGGCCAGGTCCTCGAGCTGCGCGCCCGGGAGAAGACCTCCGGCGCCATCCGCGCCCTCCTCGAGCTGGCCCCCGCCACCGCGCGCCGGGTCGGCCCCGACGGCACCGAGGTTGAGGTCGCCATCGACGAGCTCCATACCGGTGACCAGGTCCGTGTCCGCCCCGGCGAGAAGGTCCCCGTCGACGGAATCGTCGCCAGCGGAGCCGCCTTCGTCGACGAGTCCATGATCACCGGTGAGCCCGTCCCCGTCGAGAAGTCGACCGGCGAAGCTGTCGTCGGCGGGACGATCGCCCAGGGCGGCTCCCTCGTCATCGAGGCCACCGGCCTCGGGGCCGACTCCGTCCTGTCCCGCATCGTCGCCATGGTCGCCCAGGCCCAGCGCTCTCGCGCACCGATCCAGGGCCTCGCCGACCGCGTCGCCGCCTGGTTCGTTCCCGCCGTGATCCTCGTGGCCGTGGCCTCGTTCGTCGTCTGGCTGCTCGTCGGCCCCCAGCCGCGCCTGACCTACGCGATCGTCGTCGCCGTATCCGTCCTGATCATCGCGTGCCCATGCGCCCTCGGCCTCGCCACCCCCATGTCGGTCATGGTCGGCGTCGGGCGTGGAGCCAGTGAGGGCGTCCTCGTGAAGAACGCCGCGGCCCTGGAACGCATGGAGAAGGTCGACACCGTTGTCGTCGACAAGACCGGCACCCTCACCCGAGGTCGCCCCTCCCTCACCACGACCCTCTCCCTGACCGGCATGGCCCCCGAGCGAGCCCTCGGGCTCGCTGCGGCCGCCGAGGCCGGGTCCGAGCACCCCCTCGCCCGCGCCATCGCCACGGCAGCGCCCACGCCCGCCCACCCCCTGCTCGTCACAGACTTCACCGCCCACCCCGGCGGCGGCGTCACAGCAAGCGTCGACGGAAACGCCGTGACCCTCGGTAGCCCGGCCTTCCTCGCCACCCGTGGCATCGACACTGTCGACATCACCAACCAGATCGAGCAGCTCCGCTCCACCGGAGCCACCGTCGTGGCCTTCGCTGTCGACGGCATCACCGCAGCCCTGTTTGCCATCGAAGACGAGATCAAGGACACGACACCCCAGGCCATCACCCAGCTCCACGACCAGGGCCTGCGCGTGGTCATGCTCACCGGCGACAATGCCACCACCGCCCGCGCCGTCGCCGCCCGCCTCGGCATCGACGAGGTCGAGGCCGACGTCCTGCCCGACCAGAAGCACGAGGTCGTCCGACGCCTCCAGGGCGCCGGCCACGTCGTCGCCATGGCCGGAGACGGCGTCAACGACGCACCCGCCCTCGCCGCCGCCGATGTCGGCATCGCCATGGGCACCGGCACCGACATCGCCATCGAGTCTGCCGGACTGACCCTGCTCGGCGGCGACCTCACCGGCATCGTCCGCGCCCGCCAGCTCTCCAGAGCCACCATGCGCAACATCCGCCAGAACCTCGTCTTCGCCTTCGTCTACAACGTCGTCGGCATCCCCCTCGCCGCCGGCATCCTCTACCCCACCCTCGGCTGGCTCCTCTCTCCGATCATCGCCGCCGCCGCCATGGCCCTATCCTCCGTCAGCGTCATCACGAACGCACTGCGCCTCCGGAGGGTCCGCTGACGCCCCTCACCAGGCCGTCGAGCACAACGCAGGGGGTCACGCACCCGACTCAAGCCGCGCTACAACCAATGAAGTCCGGATCCCGTCCCCCCGCAACTCAGCCCCGGGGCACGTTGCCCGCGCGAAGCGCGGGGCGGGATCTCGCCGCTCATCGCGAACAATCAGCGCGTCGGGATCGCACCCGTCACCGACTGAGCCACGAGACACAGGCGCATCCCGTGGGTCCTGCTGTCTCTCAGGTGGGGCCGAATCACACCGTCATTGCGGGGCCAATTCGGCTTGACATAGCCAATCGCCACGCCAAGCAACGCGGGCGACGCGGTTCTGGGCGTACGTCTGTGCTATCGGACACGATATGACCTCGATACGGACACCGGCGAGCACTGGGTCGATTACCCGGCGCGCAGTGATCCCGCTGCCGGTGTGTTCAAGAGAGCGAGCCGGATCGAGCGTGAGTCTCTGCCTGTCCAGTTCGTTGACAGTGCGCCGGCTCTCCAACTGCGGGCAGAGGGAGTCCTTAGAGCACTCCTTGCTGATGCCGACCGTGGTGGCCTGGACAACGCCCTCACCGATCTGGATTCGGCCGTCCATGCTGCAACCGGGTCATTCTCCGAGACGGAGGTGGTCACCAGCGTTCTGGATAAGATCATTGATTCCGGACCGCAGACTCTCTTCGGTATCGATGACTCCGCCGACATCAGTTTTCTGGCGGATGACGGTTCTATGGCTGCCCTCCTCAGAGCGCTTCAACCAGCGATCTCGATGGGTGCGGCCGGGGCCCTTCCCGTCCGTTCCCAGGGGTCGACTCTCGAGAGTGTGCTCTCGGCCGCGGAAGCCATCGCAGCCGCGCGAGATGCACAATCAGGCGTCGTCATCATCGGCGATGACTTCGGAGATCGCCTTGACGCATCGTCATCTGAACACATGGCGCGGCTCATCCACGTAACTGCAGGGCAAGCGATCCTCACAACGCGCCGTCCTGAGGTAGTACGAGCATTCGATCCCGGTGAGCTGGTTCGGCTCACAGTCAGCCACGGCGAGAGACGACAGCACCAGCTTTCTGCAGTCACGGACAAGACGGGCCGAGTCAACCGAAGGCTCATCCTGGAGCAGCTTCTCGCAGCGCTGAGCGCGAGAACCGTTGTCCTCCTGGAGGGGCCACTCGACGTCGAGGGGTACGGCGCGCTCGCGTCGCGGCTCTTCCGGAAGACGAACGAACCGCACCACAGCCTCCCCGCTAACGGCATCCGCCTGGTCGCCCCGCCAGGGTCAGACGGAGGAGTCACCCGGCTCCCAGCCATTGCAGAGATCGCCCTTGAACTTGGATTCCACGTCCGAGCGATCGTCGACAATGACAAGCCAGGACACGAAGATCCAGCAGTCGGAGTCCTTGCAGGGATGGTCGAACAACTCGTCGTGCTTCCCACTCGCACCGCCGTGGAGGCCGCGCTCACCCGCGGCGTACCCGGAGATCAGCTCCGAGAGACGGTCGAGACCCTAGAAGACTTCGGTATGCCTGCCCTGCCACCCGATCTCGGCGACGACAACATCGCGGACCACCTCATCACGTCGAAAGTGATCAAGAAGCATGGGCTAGGGGCAGCCTGGGCTCACGCACTGACACGACAGCCGCCGATCGCGCGGTCCGCGATCGAAGCAGTCTGCGGCGATACGCTCGGACGCATCAACATCCCTGATCTGCCATGACATTCACCCCGCAGAACCCGGAGCAGCAGCGAGTCGTTGCGACGCAGGCCGAACTCACTGTCGTGCTCGGCGGAGCGGGTGTCGGAAAGACGACCAGCGCGCTCGCCGCAGCTCACGCCCATCTCGAACGAGTAGCAGAAAGCGAACCCCACGATCGGGTCCTGTTCCTCTCGTTCTCTCGTTCGTCGGTGGCGCGCATCGCCTCCCGCGCAAATGAGATTCTCGGCCGACGAGGCTCCCAGGTGGACATCATGACGTTCCACTCGCTCGCGTTCTCCGTGGTCCGGAGATTCGGGAATCTGGTCGGACACGGCGACGCCGTCCTCGTCAGCCCCGCTCGCGAGAAGCTCGGGCTGGCCCAGCACGAGATCGGATACAGCAGGCTCATCCCGCTCACACTCGAAGTCGCTCAGGCCGCACCTGCTGTCGCAGAACACCTTCGCAGCCGGTGGGGCCTCGTAATCGTCGACGAGTTTCAGGACACCGGCGATGCGCAGCAAGACCTCCTTCAGCTGATTGCCCGCGACAGTAGGCTGATACTGCTCGGCGACTCGAACCAGTGCATCTACACGTTCCTCGCCGAAGACGGCGTCAGAGTGGAGCGCATCGATGAAGCCTGCTCGGCCGCTGGGACAGAGAACACCATCCTGCTGCCAGAAACTTCCTTCCGAGACCCCTCCGGGATCATCCCGGCCGTCGCCAACGCCATCAGGGGACGCCTGTTCGACTCAGAGGCCATCGCGGCCGCCATCCAGGACGAAAGACTGGTTATCCAAGACGGAATACCACTCTCCGACGAGACCAGTCGCGTCGCACAGGTCGTAAGCGAGCTAGCCGCGGAAGATATGGGCGTGGCAGTATTCACGCACCATAACGACATGCTCGCGGCTCTCTCGGATGCACTTGAAGCCGACGGGATCGAACATGAATTTGCCGGTCTCAGTGACGCGCTCGCCGCCGCCCTCGACGCCCAGACTGCGATGGCGCGGTTCCACACCGGCGATAGCACCTGGGGAATTGTTCTCGAAGCGATAGCCGTGTTCCTGACGAGCGCGCAACGTGGGCAGAAGGCGCCCCCCATCGCGTACCAGGTGATGAACGGTTCAGGCCCCACGACCTTGCAAGCTCGCCTGAGCGCACTTCGAGAGCGTCTCTCCGAGGCGGGGTCCATTCGGGAGGTAATCGAGGTAGCGGCGACGGCACACGACGCGCTCGGACTACCGCAGAAGTCGGGCGCCTGGCAGCAAGCAGCCACCCTGCTCTCGGTGATGTACGCGCGAGCGGCACGCACGAGCAGCGCCCGCGATGACCATCAGATGGTTGCAGCGATTTGTGCGGAAGCTCGTGAGTCGAGTTACGCGGCGCTCACGGACTCGGCGTTGATCCCGCGAGAGGTTCAACTAATGAACCTCTACCAGGCGAAGGGACGCGAGGCCGACGCAACCGTCGTGGTGTTGCGGGAGGGAGACTTCATGGGCTACGAATCAGAACCGTTCCCCACAACAAGTCGGCTCCTCTACGTGGTCTTCTCCAGAGCCAGACACAAGATCGTCGTGCTGCTCGTGGGAAACAGGTTCCACGCCGCCGTAGCGCCTCTCGCGGCTCTGGCCGCGAACTGAGCTTGCCTACGAGGGGACCAGAAGGGGTCCAAAATCATGCAATCCATGCATCCCGTGACGTGTTCTGCATGATCTGACGCCCTGAATCACCTGACTCGTGCCAATCCTGCGGATTTTGGTGACGGGTTCGATGTTGTTGCTGGTCAGGGCGTTGCTGTGGAGTGAGGTGACGTACCCCGCTGCTGGGTAGGGTGGCGGGCGTGGTCTTCATCTGTCGTTCTGCCGGCCGTGCGGGGGCGACGAAGGTTCAGCTCGCGGAGCGGCGAGCCGGGCGCAATGTGATCGTGGAGCACATCGGGACTGCGCACGACGATGCCGAGCTCGCGGTGCTGATGAAGGCCGCCCAGGAACGGCTGTACCCGGGCCAGGACACTCTCGATCTGGGGTTGGCGGACGTTCTCGGTGCACCGGCACGGGCAGCAGGAGTGATCACGAGCAAGCGTTCGGCGTTGCTGTGGGAGGTGCTGACCAGCGCGTATGCGCGCCTGGGGTTCGAGGTGTTGGGTGATGAGGCGTTCAAGCAGCTCGTCCTGGCGCGGCTGGAGGCCGACCATGTGGCGGCCTGGTCCAAGGGCGGCGACTCGACGTTGGCGAACTGCGAGATGCTGTGCGTCCCGCACAACCGTTCGAAGGGAAACAGATGAGCCGGTGAAGGGCCTGAGGGTCGATGGCTACGGGGACGGACGGCGGACTGTTAGAAACCCCTAAGCCGCAGTCGGTGTACAAGCACGGCATCCTTGAGCAGTACGTCATTCAGTGCGCCACGATGACTGCGAGCTCGCTCACCCCCAAGCGCTCGGTGCTGGTGGACGGGTTCGCCGGCCGGGGCCGCTTTGACACCAAGGAACCTGGGTCGGCCGAGTACATGATGCTCGCGGCGCAAAAGGCCAAGGCGACCATGGCGATGATCTGTTGCTCGTAGAGATGAATGCGGCGGACTACGCGTCACTGAACTCTGTGGCGGATGAGTACCGGCATCGGGGCATCCGCATCGACAGCTACAACGGCGACTGCGGAGACCACCTCGGGGACGCGCTCACTCTCGCCACTGGTGCCAGCCTCTTCGTCTTCCTCGATCCCTGTGGGGCCGTTCTTCCGATGGACAGCATTAAGGGGCTTCTCCAGAAGCGCGGGAGTACCGCCTGGAGCGCGCTGGGGTCGGCCGGGGCAACCCCGGGCTGGGCGGGAGCGGCGCGTGGGCCGGCATCCGGTCAGGGTTCTTGGCCCGGCGCCGGGAGCACCAGACCGCTGCCGCGGCCGGCGCCGCAGCAACTGCTGCCCCCGCCTCGCCACTGGCCTCGGCAGATCTTCGTCACGGGCGCCGCCAACGAGGGGGCCGCGCGCCTGGTCGCCACCCTGGTCGTGGGCCTGAGTCACGGCTGGTGGAGGCGCAAGCACTCCCGCCATCACGCCAACCCCAACAAGGTCGGGGCGGACAAGGACGTCCGGCCCGGCGTCCTGCTCGTCACCCCCGGCGACGTCGCCCGCGCAGGGGCCTGAGCGGCTGGCTCACCGCTCGCCAGGGGTGGCTGTTCTTTCCCCTGATCACCCTCGAGGGCCTCAGCCTGCACGCCGACGCGGTCCGCACCGTCGTCCAGGACCGCGAGCTCAGCCACCGCGGCACCGAGGCCGTGCTCCTGACGATCCGGCTGGCCGTGCTCCCGGGCCTGGTCCTCACCCTGCTCGGGCCGGGCCTGGGTGCAGCCTTCCTCGCCGTGCAGCTGGCGTCCTCGGCGTCTACATGGGCGCGACCTTCGCCCCCAACCACAAGGGGATGCCGCTGGTCCCGCGGGGCACGAGGATCGACTTCCTCTCCCGCCAGGTCCTGACCTCGCGCAACATCCGCGGCGGCCGGCCGGTCGACTGGCTCATGGGCGGCCTCAACCTGCAGGTCGAGCACCACCTGTTCCCGAGCATGCCGAGCGGCAACCTGCGCCGGGCGCAGCCGTTCGTCCGCGCCCACTGCGCCGAGCACGGCGTCCCCTACACCGAGGCCGGGCTGCTCGAGTCCTATGGCATCGTCGTGCGGCACCTCAACCGGGTGGGGCTGGGTGACCGGGACCCGTTCGCCTGCCCGTTCGTGACGGCGCACCGGCAGGGCTGACCGCCGCGGCGAAGGCCGCCAGCGTCCAGTCCCGGACCAGCTCGGCCGCCGCGCGACGCCGGGCGGGCTGGACGATCTCGTGGCCCTCGTCGGGCACGATCTCGCAGCGCGCGGTCCCGCCCGCCGCCTGCACCGCCTCGGTGAGCTGCTGCGACTCGCTCGGCGGGACGTTGGTGTCGTGGGCGCCGTGCACCAGCAGCACGGGCGCGTCGATCCGGTCGGCCAGCCGCAGCGGCGAGATGGTCCGCAGCAGCTCGGCGTCGTGGACGGGGTGGCCGTACTTCGGCAGGGCGGCCCGCGCGATCCACGGCTCGGTGGTGGCGTAGAACGTGCCGAGGTCGCTCATCCCCGCGATGCTCGCGCCCGCCGCGAAGAGCCCGGGTCGTGCCGCCAGGCACGAGAGGGTCAGGTAGCCGCCATACGACCAGCCCACGCACGCCACCCGGTCCGGATCGGCGAGGCCGCGCGCCACGAGGTCCGCCACGACGTCCTCGACGTCGTCGACGCCCCGCCAGCGCAGACCGACGTCGTCGGCGTGGGAGTAGGCCCGCCCGAAGCCTCCCGACCCGCGGACGTTGGGGGCGCAGACCGAGATGCCGGCCCGCAGGAGCACGGGATACAGGTGCGACCAGCCGGGCCGCTCCTGGCCCTCGGGCCCGCCGTGCAGGTGTATGACGACCGGCCCGCCCCCGTCGACCGGGCGGTCCTGCGCCGGGTGCCACCAGGACGACACCTCCGTGCCGTCACGCGTCGTGGTGCGCAGCAGCTCCGGCAGGACGGCCTGCGGGTCGCGGGTGGCGCCCTCGACATCGACCCACGCCTGCGAGACCCAGCTGCGGGTGCGCAGGTCGAGGATCTCGACGCACCGGTCCCGGTCGGGGCTCTCGACCGTCAGGGCCAGGATCGAGCCGTCGGCGCTGAGGCTCGGCTCGGTCGCGACCCAGCCGGGCAGGGGGATGGCCTCGTGGACGGTGCCGTCGACCAGCTCGACGAGGGCGAGCTCGCTGCGGCCGCCGTTGACGTTCCACAGGACCGCGGCGCGGGTGCCGTCCTCGCTGACGCAGAACTCCTCGACGTCGGCGTCCGGACGAGCCATCAGGACCCGCTCCGAGACGCCGCGGCCGGTCACCGTGAGCAGCGCCAGCCGCTGCCGGTCGCCCCCGACGTCGGTGCGGACCACGACGCGCAGGTAGCCCTCGCGGCTCTCCGACGGGCACGAGGTATGCGGGGGCAGCCGCTCCGACCAGCCCGATCGTGACGGCAGGCGCCGGGGACGGTGGTCGTCGAGGATCGCGGCGGCGTCCGTGACCGAGCCGGGGTCCGGGCGCAGCAGCGCGGTGTCCTCGCCGCCCCACAGCAGGCGCAGCGACCGGTCGCCGCGACCGCCCACCCGCACCAACGACGCGCCGCCCCACGAGTCGACGAACCGGCCCTCGGCCCGCCGGTCGACGACCTCGACGCCGAGCGTCTGCGGGTCGACCAGCCGAGACTCGCCGGAGCCGTCCTCCAGCTCGGCGGTGACCTGGATCCGCGTGCCGTCCCAGCCGACGAGCTCCGCCGACCCGTCGCGATCGTCGTCGGCGCGCCACGCCTGCGGGTCGCCGGGGTCGGTCGTGACGACCCACACCTGGGAGCGGTACCCGCCATACGGCGCGACCTGGCAGGCCAGCCACAGACCGTCGGGAGAGTGCCGCACCCGGGTGACCGGTCCGTCGACCGGCAGCCGGACGGGCCGCCAGGTGCCGGCGCGCGCCCCCTCGAGGAAGCGCTGCACCGCTCGGGGATAGCCATCGACGTCGACGACGTGCGCCAGGGCACGGCCGTCGGGGGCGACGGACGCCCCGTGGGTGGGGCGGCCGGAGAGCTCCATCACGGTCGGAAGGTCTGGAGCCACAACTCCAGGGTCGCGAGCTGCCACAGCTCATTGGAGCCGAGGGTCGTGCGGGTCGTGTTGGGATCGGCGAGCAGCCGGTCGAGCACGTCGGTGTCGAAGACGTGGCGGTCGAGCGCCGCCGACGAGCCGAGGGTGTCGCGGACCAGCTCGAGCACCTCGCCCTCGAGGTGGCGGATGCCGGGGACGGGGAAGTAGCCCTTGGTGCGGTCGATGACCTCGACCGGCAGGATCGACCGGGCGGCGTCCTTGAGGACCCCCTTGCCGCCCCCGGCGAGCTTGAGCTCGGGCGGGCAGGAGCCGGCCAGCTCGACGAAGTCGTGGTCGAGGAAGGGCACCCGGCCCTCGAGGCCCCAGGCCATCGTCATCGTGTCCACCCGCTTGACCGGGTCATCGACCAGCATGACCTGCGTGTCCAAGCGCAGGGCGGCGTCGACGGAGGTGTCCGCGCCGGGGGCGGCCTGGTGGGCGGCGGCGAAGGCCCAGCTCGGGTCGTGGTCGAGGCGGTAGTCCGGGTGCAGCAGGGCGCCCACGGCGTCGTGGCTGCGGTCGAAGAAGACCCGGCGGTAGGCCTCGGTCGTCCGGTCGCGGGGGACGTCCAGGAGCGGGGGGTACCAGTCGTAGCCCCCGAGCACCTCATCCGCGCCCTGGCCCGACTGCACGACCTTGACGTGCCGCGAGACCTCTTGGGAAAGCAGGTAGAACGCGATGCAGTCGTGGCTGACCATCGGCTCGCTCATCGCCGCGAGGGTGCCGGGGACGGCCGGCAGCAGGCGGCTGGTGTCGACGTGGATCTTGTGGTGGTCGGTGCCGTAGCGGGCGGCGATCAGGTCGGAGTAGGAGTACTCGTCGCCGGACTCGCCCCCGGCCGAGTCGAAGCCGATGCTGAAGGTCTGCAGGTCCTGCTGCCCCCGCTCGGCGAGCAGCGCGACGACCAGGCTGGAGTCGAAGCCACCGGACAGCAGCACCCCCACGGGCACGTCGGCGACCATGCGTCGCTCGACGGCGGTGCGCAGGGAGTCCAGCAGCGCGTCGCCCCAGTCGCGGGCGTCCCAGTCGGCGCGGTCCTCGCAGCGGGTGAACGACGGCTCCCAGTAGACGCGGTCCGTGTAGCGGCCGTCGGGCTGGTAGGTCCGGACGGTGGCGGGCGGGAGCTTCTGGATGCCGGCGAACATCGTGCGGGGCGCGGGCACGACGGAGTGGAAGGACAGGTAGTGGTGCAGCGCGACCCGGTCCAGCGACACGTCCACGTCGCCGGCGTCGACGATCGCGCGCAGCGACGAGGCGAAGCGCAGCCGGTCGCCGCGGCGCGAGAGGTAGAGCGGCTTGATCCCGAGCCGGTCCCGGGCCAGGGTGAGCACGCCGGTGTCGACGTCGGTGATCGCGAAGGCGAACATGCCGGTCAGGTGCTCGACGCAGTCCGGCCCCCAGCGGTGGTAGGCCTTGATGATCACCTCGCTGTCGGCGTGCGAGAAGAAGCGGTAGCCGTGACCCTCGAGCTCGGCGCGCAGCTCCTGGTAGTTGTAGATGCAGCCGTTGAACACCATCGACAGGCCGAGCTCGGCGTCGACCATCGGCTGGGAGCCGCGGGGCGACAGGTCGATGATCGACAGGCGCCGGTGCCCCAGGGCGACCCGCCCCTGGGCCCAGACCCCGCCGTTGTCGGGACCGCGCGCGACCATCGCCTCGGTCATCGTCTCGACCGCCGCGACGTCCGCGGGCCGAGCACCTCGCTCGCCGAACCTGACCTCACCGCAGATGCCGCACATCAGCGCTCCTCCCCGTCCGTCATGATCCACGTGTCCTTGCTGCCGCCACCCGCCGAGGAGTTGACGATCCTGCTGCCCTCGGCCCCGGACCGGCTCAGCGCGGCCGGCATCGAGATCGCCTCCGTCTCGCGGGTGCCGCTGCGCCGCCGCAGGTGCACGAACACCCGCAGGTCCACGTGCCGCGGCCGCAGGGCGTTGCCGTCGAAGGTCGGGTGCGTGGACAGGTCGACCAGCTCCTGCCCGATGTAGCGCTCGGGGTTGGCGAGGATCTCGCGCCGCCGCTCGGCGACCTGGGCGTACGTGGCGTCCGGCCCGATGAGCACCCCGAGCCCGCCGTGCCCGTCGATCGGCTTGGTGACGAGCTCGCCCAGGTGGCCAAGGACGTGCTCGCGGGAGTCCGCGTCGGCGCACAGCCAGGAGGGGACCTGGTCCAGGATCGGCTCCTCGCCCAGGTAGTAGCGGACCATGTGCGGCACGAAGGTGTAGACGGCCTTGTCGTCGCCCACCCCGTTGCCGAGGGCGTTGGCCAGCGTCAGGGTGCCCCGGTGCAGCGCCTCGATGACCCCGGCGCCCAGAGGCTGGCCGTCGCGGCCTCCCGCCGACAGCAGCAGGTCCTCGTCCATGCGCAGGTAGGCCACGCGCACCTGGGCCGGTCGTCCGGCCCGCCGCCGCATGAGGCGCCCGTCCTCGAACCACACCTGGCTCGGGGTGAGCACGTCGACGCCCATCGCCTCGGCCAGCCCGGTGTGCTCGGGCCACGCGGAGTCGGTGGGGCCCGAGGAGAGGATGGCGATCTCGCCGGGCTCGGCGGCGCCCCCCTGCGCGGCGGCGGACAGCGTGTCGCGCAGCAGCTCGGGGACGGGACGGACGGGCCGTATGCCGCGGGGGAACACCTCGGGCACGAACCGGCGCATCAGGGCGCGCGCAGCGATGGCGTAGCCGACCCCGGACGGCACGCGCAGGTTGTCCTCGAGCACCCGCCAGCGTCCGGGTCCGTCGCTGACCAGGTCCAGGCCGCTGACGTGGTTGCGGACGCCCGGCCCGCCGAGGCGCCCGCTGGAGCGGTAGCCCGGCGCCCGGTCCAGCAGCTCGCGGGGCATCACGCCGTCGGCGAAGATCGCGCCCTCGCCGTAGCAGTCGCGCAGGAAGGCGTCGAGCGCCCGCGCCCGTTGCTCGCCGCCGGCGCTGATGTGCTCCCAGTCGGACGCGGACACGATGCGGGGGATCAGGTCGACGGGGAAGACCTGGGGCTGCGGCTGGTCGCGCAGGCGGAAGGTTACGCCGTCGGCGCGCTGCAGGTCGACGATCGCGTAGTCGCGCTGGCGCAGCCCCCGGGTCCCCAGCCGCTGGAAGGCGGCGACCACGTCGGCATACGGCGGGCGCGGTGCACCGGTCTCGTCGACGGCCTCGTCGTAGGCCGCGGGGGCCGCCCCCTCGCGGGGCCGGTAGGACTCGAGCAGGTCCTCGGTGCCGTCGACCGGGGCCGCGACGCCACGGGCGGTCTCGGCGATGAGCTGGTCGACGACGTCCGTGAGCCGGCCCCGGCGGCGGCGCGCC
>ERZ501016.249-NODE-249-length-19408-cov-18.148504_pt1 | contig 19408 bp, 21 predicted proteins | sample MGYA00248889_ERZ501016 | MGnify/ENA primary metagenome ERZ501016 (study PRJEB25958, sample SAMN03398594) | human skin metagenome | study: EMG produced TPA metagenomics assembly of the Human Skin Microbiome Metagenome (human skin metagenome) data set. | reverse complement strand
GTCCCTCCCCGGGACCGGCCCCGTCGCCGCGTGCCGCCCCCTGTCGCGGCACGCGGCGGTCATGGGTTGCGCAGCTGCTCCTCGACGAGCGCGGCGAGCGCGGCCTGACCGGCGGCGTTGGGGTGGAAGCTGCCGGGGTCCACGGGCGAGCCACCCGGGCCGAAGAGGGTGATGTCGTTGAACCACGGGTCGTCGCTGCCGATGCCGTGGCCGCGGAAGGCCTCGGTCGGGTTGACGAACTCGACCCCCGCCTGCTTGGCCGCCTCGGCGAGCGCGGCGTTCAGCCGGCGGGCCTGCTCGTTCATCCACACCTGGTCCTTGGCGAAGAGCAGGTTGCGGTAGTTGTCCGACGGGTTCTCCACGAACAGCTCGGGGTAGCCGACGATGACGACCCGGGCGCCCGGCGACCTCGCCTGGATCTGGCGGTAGCGCTCGAGCAGCTCCTGCTGCAGGAGCGGGAGGCGGTCGTCGATCCGCTTGGCGTGCTTGTCCTTGCACGACTGGAGGAACGGCAGCCCGCTCTCGCCGTTGATCACGCAGTCCTTGAGGACGTCGGCGAAGCCGAGGTCGTTGCCACCCATGCTCATGGTCACGAACGTGACGTCCGGGCCGAGCGCGTCCAGCTGGGGCCCCTCGCCCTGGTGGCTGCTCGGGTTCTCGAGGTCGCCGTGCCGTGCACCGGAGCACGCGACGAAGCTGCTTCCCCCCGCGAAGGGGTGGTTGCGTGCGACGACCGCCCCGTACGCGTTCGCCGACCGGTGGCAGCCGTTCTCGTCGGTCTCGGTGTCGTCCTCGTAGTCGTAGGCGCCCTCGCCGGACGAGAAGCTGTCGCCCATCGCCACGTACCGCCCGGCGATCGCGCGCTCGTACGGGGTCGGGTCGCCGAAGGTCAGCGGCATCGAGCAGTCGGCGCCGGGTGACAGGACCTTGCAGATCTGGGTGCGGGTGTAGTCGGTCCAGGGCGTGCTGACGAAGGCGACGACGAGCGAGGAGACGACGACCGCGACGACCGTCATCAGGCCGAGGTACTCGACGGTGGAGGCGCCCGCCTCGCGCAGGCTCCGCCGGTGGGCCGCCGGGGCGGTGCGCGCGGCGGCCCGGGTGCTCATGGCGCGACGACCTTGGCGTCGACGGCGGACAGGGCGTCCCCGAGGACCTTGTCGTCGGGGTCGCCCTTCACGGCGTACGAGAAGAACCCGATGAGGGTTCGCCCCTTGGGCACGAGGACGACGTCACTGGTGATCCGGCCACCGCTCTGGGCCTGCTGGCGCCAGGCCACCGCACCCTCCGGGAGGTCCGCCACCTCGAGCGGCTCCACCGTGAAGCGCACCGTCGGGCTGTCCGGCCGGGTGCCCTTGGTCGAGTAGGAGGTGCACCCGAGCAGCGCCTCGTCGAGCTTCTTCGTCACCTCGGCCGGAACCTTGTCGTCCGCGTGGATGCGGACGTGCTGGTCGAGGAAGGGGCCGAGCGGGCCCTGGCTGAACCGGATGGCCTCGCCCTCGACGGGCTTCTCGGGCTCGATGTCCACCCCGCACACGTCCTGCCGGAAGCCCTGGTTGCCGCCCGGGCTGTCACGCCACTCGCCGCCGAGGTCCCCGGCCTCGATGAACCAGGCGTCCGGGTTGGCGACCGTCGTGCTCGGGTCGTCGGCGGGCGCGGTGCCCTCGCTCGACGTGCCGCACGCGGCGAGGACGAGCGGGAGGGTCAGGAGGATGAGGGCGCCGTGCGGAGCGCGCGGTCGACGTGCCATGGACCGGACCTCTCGTCTCGTCGTGGTGGGACGTGGACGAGGCTAGGCCGGGGCGCGGTCGGGCCGCATGGGCCCGTGGACCGGCCCGCCGGCGGCGCGGACGGGTGGGCGCTGGGGCCCGACCGGGCCCCGCTCAGCCGAGCAGCCGGTGGCGTCGCCCACCGAGCTGCGGGAGGACGAGGCAGCCGAGCGCCAGGGCCACGACGCCGGCGATGACCAGCGTGAGCGGCGTCCGGTCCGGCGCGGGGTCGGTCGCCATGAGCCACGCCTCCCGGCGCCCGAGCGCCCGGCAGGTCAGCCGGTCGCCGGCCGCGGTGGGCCCGACCTCGGCGATCGGTTGCAGCGGGGCGCCCGTCTCCGAGACCCGGGTGCCCACGTCGGCGTCCGAGAGCGAGCGGACGACGTCGAAGCTGCGCGCGGTCCCGCTCACCGAGCAGCGGACGGCGCGGGCGCTCGGCTTCTCCTCGAGACGGTCGACGGTCCCGAACAGGGCCCACCCGTCCTCGAACCAGGCCATGGGCGGGACCTGCACCGACTCCCCCTGGGCGACGCGCACCGGCGCGGGCCGGTCCTGCCCCCACGACCACAGCCCGACGAGGAGCGCGAGGGCTCCGACGCCGACGACGAGGCCCCCTAGGACCGTCGCGATGGTGTGGCTACGGTTCGAGTTGGTCATGCGTCGGCGGCGCTGCACACGCCCGTTCTTGCGGCCCAGGCCGCGGTATCGACTCGGCACAGGCACGTGTGTACCATCGAGATGCCGGTCGACAGGGTGGACGTAGCGCCGACGGGCAAACTTTCTCGGCATCGCAGGGGTGTCGTGAGGTGGGACGGTCCAGCACGGGCGGTGCGGACCCGGAGGTCAGGGGTACTGCCGTGGCATGGGCCGGAGTGGTGCTGACCGATGCGGCGACGGGTGGTTCCCCGGTCTCGCAGCTCGGCAACCCTCGACTCGTCACGGCCCGGCCGGACGCCGCGATCCCGCTCCTGCACTGGATCCGGTCGCAGGACGTCGACACCGTCGTCGTCGCCGCGCGCGGCGGCCACCGCCGGACGATCGCCCGCACGCTGAACATCGTCACCGGCGCGCTGCCCGACCTGCGCCTCGCCGCGACCCAGTCGGCCTTCACCGACATCGCGCCGCTCGTCGCGCTCGACGGGGAGCTGCGGGTGACCGAGACCCCGACCGAGGCCTTCGCCGCGGTGCAGCTGTTCACCCGGCACGTCCCGACCGGCGTGTGGGTGCGCTCGCTGCGCCGGCTCGACGCCCCGCACCCGTCCTTCGGGCAGTCGGTGCGGGCCCTCGTCCCCGGCGCCGGCGCCTGGATCGGCGAGCGCGCGCCCGCGGGCCGGGTCGTGCGCGCGGCCAGCCGGCCGACGCTCACCGGGCTGCCGCCCGGCTCGACCATCCTCTTCACCGGTGCCCCCGACCACCCCGCGGCCGCCGACCTGCGCGCCGCCGCCGGCGGGGCCGCGGCCTACCCCCTGCAGCTCGAGGGCGTCGGCACGGACCGGTCGATCGCCCAGTACGTCGCCGTGCCGGCCCGGCGCCCGCGGCTGTCGGCCCACGCCGGCTGCCCCAGCTGTCTTCTCCCCGTGTTCGACCACGCGTGCCCGTTCTGCCACGTGGTGCCCTCCCGGAAGGTGGTTCGCTCGTGAATTCCCGCCAACGCCGCGGCCTGGTGTTCATGTCGCTCGCCGCGCTCGTCGCCCTCGGCACGTTCCTCGCCGTGACGATGTACGTGGCCAACGTCAACAGCCAGGTGGGGTCCCGGGTCACCGTGTACCAGGCCTCCGAGAGCATCGACGCCTACGAGCCGCTCGGGCCCTCGAAGCTCAAGGCCGTCGAGGTCCCGGCGAAGTGGACCTCGGAGTCGAGCGTGCTGACGATGAACGAGCTCCTCGGGCGGCGCGTCGGGTTCCCCCTCAGCCCCGGGACGACGCTCAACGCGGACATGCTCATCCCCAACTCCTCCCTCTCCTCGACGGAGCGCGAGGTCGCCATCAACGTCGACCCGGTGACGGGCGTGGCCGGTCGTGTCCGGCCGGGCGACCGCGTCGACGTGTACGCCATCTTCGGCAAGGTCCCCGGCCTGCCGAAGTCGGCGAAGGTCCTCGTGCGGGACGTCCGGATCGTCTCGATCGCCGGTCAGCAGCGGGTGACGAAGGCGTCGACCGAGGGCCTGAGCGAGGAGACGGTCGTGCCCATCACCCTCGCCCTGGAGCAGTCCGACTCGTTGAAGGTGGCGTACGCGAACGCGTTCGCCGACGAGGTCCGGCTCGTGGCCCTGCCGAACGACGTCGGGACCGAGCGCAAGGACGAGATCAACCAGTTCGACGCCGAGGACCTGGGTGGCAAGGCCGTCATCGAGGGGGAGGAATGACCAAGGTCATCGTCGGGATGGACAACGCCAACCTCGAGTCCGACATGCGCTCGCTGCTGTCCGAGCTCGAGGACGTCGAGGTGGTCGCCAGCGCGACGAGCACGATCGAGCTCGTCGACTTCTGCACCCGCTTCGACCCCGACGTGGTCATGCTGCACGAGGCGCTGGGGCCCGACACCGTGGCCCACGTGGTGCGCGAGATCGCCACGGTCACGCCGGCGGCGTCCGTGCTCCAGGTCTCGCCCGAGCGCTCCCAGGCGACGATCATCCGGGCCATGGAGGCCGGTGCGCGCGGGGTCGTCAACTACCCGTTCGCGTTCGAGGACGTCTCGACCAAGCTCGCCTCGGCCATCGAGTGGTCCGCGCACCTGCGGACGGTCCTTCAGGGGCGGGCCAGCGCGGCCCGCGGCCGCGGCCGGGTCATCGCCGTCGCCGGCGCCAAGGGCGGGGTCGGCACGACGACGATCGTCTGCCACCTCGCGATTGACGCCCTGCGCGAGAACTCCGCGCACCGGGTGTGCATCCTCGAGCTCGACATCGAGAAGGGCGACATCGGCGCCCTCCTCGAGGTCCGCCAGAGCGTCTCCCTCGCCGACGTCGCGCAGGTCTACCAGGACCTCTCGACGTCGACGGTCAACGACGCGCTCATCGCCCACGAGTCCGGGATCCAGATGTTGCTGGCTCCCGCCGACGTCCGCCAGTCGGAGGTCATCACGGCCGAGTCCATCCGCCCGATCATCTCGGCGCTGCGCTCGGAGTTCGACGTCGTCTACATCGACGCGGGCGGCTACGTCGCCCCCGTCCAGGCGGCCTGCCTCGAGCAGGCCGATGAGACCGTCGTCGTCACGACGGCGGACGTCCTCTCCGTGCGGGCCATGCGCAAACGCTTTCAGGCGTGGGACGCGCTCGGGGTGCAGCAGGAAGGAGCCGTCGTGGTGCTCGTCAACCGCGTCGACAAGGCCAGCACGTTCCCGTTCCAGTCCATCAGCCAGCTCACGTCCGCCCGCGTCCTGGAGGCGACGATCCCCGAGTCGCCCCGGCTGCTCGAGGTCGCGACGAACGAGCGCGACCCCCGCGCCATCACCGAGATCGCCTGGTGGCGCCTCATGACCAAGATCCGCAACGAGATCGACAACGCCGGCACCCACGGCCTCGGCCTCGAGGGGAAGCGCGGCCGTAGCGCCTCCACCAAGGGCCGCCGCGGTCGTCGGCGCGAGCCCGAGGCGGGCCAGATCGCCGTCGAGAACGTCGCGATGATCCCCATGGCGTTCTTCCTCTCGCTCATCGCGTGGCAGTTCGTCGTCGTCGGCATCTCGTTCCTGTACTCGGGGCACGCGGCCACCGTCGCCGCCCGCGAGTTCGCGATCCACAACTCGACGGCGCAGGCCAACGTCGAGGCGCGCAAGGCGCTGCCCGGTCCCTTCCGGGACGGCATGGTCGTCACCCGGTCCGGTTCGGACGAGATCAGCGTCCGCGTCGCCATCCCCGGGGCCGGCCCGGCCGGCATCGGATTCCCCCAGCACGTGACCTCGACCCGAAGTGTGGTGATGGAGCCGTGAGCATGTTCCGCAACCTCTTCCGCCGTTCCCGGAGCCGTCGCAGGGAGAAGGGACTGGCGTCCATCGAGCTCATCGCGATGGCGCCGCTCCTGTTCACCGTCGCCCTGGTCATCACCCAAATCGGCATCGCCGGCTGGACGATGGTCTCGGCCGGCGACGCGGCGCGGCACGCCGCCCGCGCCGCGAGCATGGGCGAGGACCCGTACTCCGCCGCCGAGGGCAGCCTGCCGAGCGGCCTGCACCCCGAGCGCGTCGAGGGCTCACCCTCGCTCGGCACCGTGAGCTACACGGTCACCGTCCGCGTCCCGTCCATCTCGATCATCGACGTCGGCACCGTCTCGCGCACGGCCGTCATGCCCCAGACGACCTGATGGCCCGCAGGTCCTACCAGTCCCTCGCCACCGGGAAGTCCCGGCCGATCCAGAGCACCGGCGAGGACACCGGCCTCGTCGCCGACTTCCGGCGACTCCTGCTCGACGAGGTCGACCTCCACGAGCTCAGCCGGCTCGACAGCAACCAGCGGCGGGCCCGTCTCGAGCGCGTCATCGCCCACCTCGTGTCGCGCGAGGGGATCATCCTCTCGACGAGCGAACGGAACCGGCTCATCCGCCGGGTCGTCGACGAGGCCGTCGGGCTCGGCGTGCTCGAGCCGATCCTCGCGGACCCGTCGGTGAGCGAGGTGATGATCAACGGCCCCGACCAGATCTTCGTCGAGCGCGCCGGCCGGCTCGAGCTGCTCGACCTGACGTTCTCCTCCGACGAGCAGCTGCGGCAGACGATCGACCGGATCGTCTCCACGGTCAACCGCCGCGTGGACGAGTCCTCGCCCATGGTCGACGCGCGCCTGCCGGCCGACTCGCGGATGCCCCGCGGCGCCCGCGTGAACGTCGTGCTGCCACCGCTGGCCCTCAACGGGGCCACCGTGACGATCCGACTGTTCCCCATGGCGATCTCCCTCGAGCGGCTCATCGAGTGGGGCAGCCTCAGCCCGGACGTGGCCGGCCTGCTGCGGGCCTGCGTCGAGGCGCGGCTGAACATCATCGTCTCGGGCGGCACGGGCTCCGGGAAGACGACGCTGCTCAACGCGCTGTCCTCGTTCATCTCACCGACCGAGCGCATCGTCACCGTCGAGGACGCCGCCGAGCTCAGCCTCGACCAGCCGCACACCATCCGGCTCGAGACGCGCCCGGCCAACGTCGAGGGCAAGGGCCAGATCACCATCCGCGACCTCGTCCGCAACTCCCTGCGCATGCGGCCCGACCGGATCATCGTCGGCGAGTGCCGTGGTGGTGAGGCGCTCGACATGCTCCAGGCGATGAACACCGGTCACGAGGGCTCGCTGACGACGGTGCACGCCAACTCCCCGGACGACGCCCTGGCGCGGCTGGAGACGCTGGCGTCGATGAGCGACGTGGAGATCCCCTTCCAGGCGATCCGCGACCAGGTCAACTCGGCCGTCGACCTCATCGTCCAGCTCACCCGGCAGTCCGACGGCAAGCGCCGCGTCGTGACGATCGCCTACGTCGCGAGCCGCGGCAAGGAGGACTTCCGGATGGAGCCGATCATGACGTGGGAGGACCCGGACGAGGAGCACCCCGACGGTCGGTTCGTGGCCCATCCGGTGCCGCGCGGGCTGCTGGGCCGACTCAAGGGCTGGGACCCGGAGCGGCAGTCGAGGCAGGCCCGATGATCGTCTTCATCATCCTGGGCGCGGTGAGCGCGGCGATCATGCTGCTGTACGGCGTGCGGGACCTCACGTCGTCGGCGCGGCAGCGTCGGCGCGCGCTCGCCGCGGCCGAGTCGCTCGCCCGCCCCGGGGACGACGGGACGTGGCTCGACAAGTTCGAGGACCGCGTCGTGGCGACCCGCCCGGGCCGCTGGCTGCGGCGCGAGCTCGAGCTCGGCGGGGTCAAGCAGCGGCTGGGCGTCGTGGTCCTCGGGACGGCGGTGCTCACGGTCCTCGCCAGCTACCTCGTGTGGATCCTGCTCGCGCCGACGCTGGTGTTCGTCGGTCTCATCATCGGCGTCCTCGGCGTCCGGATGTTCCTCCGGCGGGCCCAGCAGCGCCGACGGGAGGCGTTCGTGTCGCAGCTGCCCGAGCTGGCGCGCGTCCTGGCGAACGCGAGCTACGCGGGCCTGTCCCTGCCCACCGCCATCGCGGTCGCGGCGTCGGAGCTCGCCGAGCCCGCGTCCTCCGAGCTCGGTTTCGTCTCCAACCGGCTGAACTTCGGCGCGCCCCTGACGACCGCGCTCGCCGAGCTGCAGGAGCGGGTCGGCTCGCGGGAGACGACCGTGCTCACCGCGACGCTGCTCGTCTCGAGCCGCAGCGGCGGCTCGCTCGTCACGGCGCTGCGCGACATCGCCGACACCCTCGAGCAGCGCAAGGAGACGCGGCGCGAGATCCAGTCGATCCTCGCGCAGCCGATCGCGACGTCCTACACGGTCGTCGGCATGGGCATCGGGCTCCTCCTCCTCCTCAACATCATGAAGCCGGGCACGGTCGACGCGATGACCCGGGACATCGTCGGGCAGATCGGCCTCGTGCTCTCGACGCTGATCTTCGGCGGCGGCTTCCTCCTCATCCGGCGCATCACGAGGTTCGACCTGTGAGCCTCCTCGTCGGCGCCGTCCCCGGGCTGGCGGTCATCCTCGCCCTCTTCCTCGCGGTCCGCGGGTTCTACCTCGTCCGGGTGCCCGAGCGCGCGAACGTCGAGATCGACGACCTCGAGCTGCGCACCGCCGACGCCGTCCGGACGACGCCGTTGTCGCGGGCCGGGGCCCGTCTGGTCCCCCACTTCCGGCGGGCACTGCCGACGACCGTCCTGCGCTGGCTCCAGCGGCAGGTCGACGCGGCCGGCCGCCCGAACGGCCTCACCGTGGACGACGTCCTCGCCCGCGCGGGGATGTGGCTCATCCTCCTGCTCCTGCCGATCCTCCTCTTCCTCGCCCAGGGGAACTGGATCGCGCTGGCCCTGTGCCTCGGCGTCATGGTCGTCATGCCGCTGGCCAACCTCACCCGCCTGGCCCGGTCGCGCCGCGAACGGATCGACCGCGACCTGCCCGACTTCCTCGACGTCCTCGCCGTCACGGTCACCGCTGGCCTGGGCTTCCGGTCCGCGCTCGCGGTGGTGTCCGAACGCTTCGGCGGCCCGATCGCCGAGGAGATCCAGACGATCCTCCACCAGCTCGCGAACGGCGCGAGCGTGCGTTCCGCCTTCCAGGCCTTCGGCGCCCGGACGCAGTCGGAGTCGGTCGACGAGTTCGTCACGGCCTATCTCCAGTCGGAGGAGCTCGGCGCGCCGCTCGCCGACACCCTCAACCAGATCGCCGCGGACATGCGGCGGGCCTCGTCCCAGCGGATGCGGCAGAAGGCGGCGAAGGTGACGCCCCGGGTGACGCTCATCGTCACGACCGCCCTCGTGCCGGGAGCGCTCATCCTGCTCGCGGCCGGCATGTACATCGGGTTCGGCGATCGCTTCGGCGGGCTCCTTGGAGGCTGACGACCCGACGACCCGGGCCGACCTGGGGAGCCTCACGCGGACGGCCCTGCTCGTCCGCCTCCTCAGCGTGGCCCTGGTCGCGGCGCCCGTCGCCGCGGGGCAGGTGGCGCACGACCGCTCGGTCGTGCTGCCGGTGGTGGCGGTCGCGCTGGTGCTCGCGGTCTCGAGCTACGTGCTGCTGACCCGCCCCCGCCTGCTCGCCCTCGTCGAGCGGCACCCGTCGATCGCGCTGGCCGACGTGCTGCTCGCCGGAACGATCCTCCTCACCCAGGGCGCTGCGAGCATCGCCGTCCTCGGGACGATGACGACCGCGCTGCTCATCGGGCTGTGGGTCCCGCGTCGCTCCGGTCTGGTCATCATGGTCGCGCTGCTCACCCTGTACCTCGCGACCCTCGGGATGACGTCCGGCGCCTCGGCGGTGGCGGTCGTCCTCGTCGTCGCCGTGCCGTTCATGTACCTCATCCTCTGGGCCCTGGGGATGTCGGTGCGCGGGTCGTCCGACGCGCAGGCCGCCGCGCGCCGGGACGCCCTGTCGGCCATGGCGGCCTCGAGCCGCGCCGAGGAACGCCGACGCGTCAGTCGCGAGATGCACGACAGCCTGGCCAAGAGCCTGCAGGGGATCAGCCTCGCGACCCGCGCCGTCGAGGCCCGCGCGGCGGGGGACGAGCGGCTCGCGAAGCTTGCGCGCCAGCTCGCCGGGATGGCCGATGGCGCGGTCGACGACGCCCGGCGGCTCATGGGCGAGTACCGGGACGAGTCCGCGTCGTCGGCGCGCTTCGCCGACGAGGTGACGAGCCTGGTCACCGACTGGCGCGCTCGGACCGGGCTGCCCTGCACCGTGACGATGCCGGAGAACATCGACGTCGACTGCCCGACGACCCGGCACGAGGTCATCAGCTGCCTCGGCGAGGCGCTGGAGAACGTCGCCCGGCACGCGGGGCCGTGCACGGTCACCGTCGACCTGCACCACCGGGGCGGCGATCTCGTCGTGACCGTGGCGGACACCGGCGCGGGCATGGCACCGGAACGGCCCAAGCGCGCACGCACGGGCGGCCGCTACGGGCTCGTCGGCCTGCGCGAACGGATGGAGAGCGTCGGAGGGGAGTTCGTGCTGAGCACGGCCCCCGGCGAGGGGACGAGCGCACGGTTCGTCGTGGACCCGAGCGGGGCGCGCAGGGCGTCCTCGCGAGTGGAGGAGAGCACAGCATGAGCGACACCATCCGCGTCCTGGTCGTGGACGACAGCTCCGTGATGCGGGTCGGCCTGTCCGCCCTCGTCGAGGTCGACCCGGGCCTCGTCGTCGTGGGCGAGGCGGCCGACGGCGAGGAGGCCATCGCGCGGGCCGAGGAGACCCAGCCCGACGTCGTCCTGCTCGACGTGCGCATGCCCAACCGCGGGGGGCTGTCGGTCGTGGCGGAGCTCGCCGCGCGCGCCAAGGTCATCATGCTGACGTTCACCGACGACGACGCCTCGGTGCGCACGGCGCTGTCCGAGGGCGCGTGCGGCTACCTCGTGCACGGGACCTTCGACGCCGACTCCCTCACGGCGCTCGTGCGCTCGGCGCTCACCGGGGCGTCCGTCCTCTCGCCGCCCGCGGTGGCGGTGCTCCAGGGTGGGCTCGGGGTGCCGGCGGTGGCGGCCCGGGGTGCGGCCGTCGACGACCCGTGGGGCCTGAGCAGCCGCCAGCGCGAGGTGATGGCCCTCGTCGCGGACGGCGCGACGAACGGCGACATCGCGTCGTCGCTGTACCTCGCGGAGAAGACGGTGAAGAACCACATCAACCAGATCTTCATGCGGATGGGCGTGACGAGCCGGGGCGCGGCCATCGCGGCCTGGCACCGCGCCGAGCGCGAGCAGGTCCGGGAACCCAGCTGAGATCTGGGTCCGAGGTTGGGTCCGCGGGCCCTGTGGCGGGTGCTGCGCGGCTCGTAACGTTCTGGTTGTAGCAAGCAGGGGTGGAGGGCCGACAGGGGTTCCTCTCACAGACACAGACACAGACACCGGCCACGGGTCGGAGAACATGGAGATCGTCATGACGCACAAGCTCGCCGCTCGTTTCACCACCCAGGTCGCCACCCTCAAGGACCGTGAGCGCGGTCAGGGTGCGGTCGAGTACATCGGCATGCTCCTCGTCGTCGCCGTGATCATCGCCGCGGTCGTCGCCGCGTTCGACGCGTTCGAGTGGGACGGGAAGGTCAAGGAGCTCATCAACAAGGTCCTCGGCGGCTGACCCACGCCGAACCTGGAAGGGCCCCGGACCGAATGGTCCGGGGCCCTTCCGTGTGCACCGACGAGATCAGCGCGTGACGGTCGCCGTCGCCGGCTCGAAGGCGTCGTGCTTGATCTGCACGGACTTCACGGAGTCCGGCAGCGGCGGGTACAGCGCCGTGTAGTACCGGACCTTGGCGAGCTTGTCGGCGACACCGAGCCGGCTCGAGACCGCGTCGCGTCGGTCCTTCAGCTCCCGCTTGCCGTCCTTGGGCACGTAGGTCGTCACCGACCACTCCGTTCGCGACTTCGGGTCGTACACCGTCGGCATCTCCTCCCACTCGCGGAAGTCGCCACTCACCTCCGACTCGGCGTTGGCCGAGATGGAGAACGAGACGACCGTGCCGGTGGCGCTCGAACGGACGCTCCACACCTGGAGGATCGCACCGGGGGCGATCCGGCCGGACTTCGCGGCCGCCTTGCCGGCGGCAGTGGGCTTGGCGAACCCGAGCACCTTCGCGGACTGGTCGTTGGACCCGCCGGTGGTGCTCGTCCCGCCGTCGGTCGAGGACCCGTCGTCGGACGTCGTCGTGGTGGTCGTCGAGGTCGTCTCCTCGGGGGAGTCGCCGGAGCACGCCCCGAGCGTGAGGGCCGCGGCGAGCGCGAGGGACCCGGCGGCGATCGCGCGGAGCTGGGTGCGCATCATCAGTTCCCCTTCGGCAGCGTGATGGTGACCCGCCGGTTGAGGCTGCGGCCCTTGTCGGTGTCGTTCGACGCGATGGGCTCCTTCTCGCCCTTCCCGGCGGTCTGGAGCTTGACGCTGCTGCCGACCAACGGCCGGAGCGCCTTCGCGACGGACTCGGCGCGGCGGCGCGAGAGGTCGAGGTTGTAGCTGTCGGACGCCGTGGAGTCGGTGTGGCCGGTGACCGTGATGGTCCCCGTCACCTTGGCGTCCTTGATGGCCTTGGCCGCGTCCTTGACGGCGGCCTTGCCGGCCGGCGTGAGCCGGGCCTGGTCGACGGCGAAGAGCACGTCGGCGGTGAGGTCGATGTTCGTCATCGCCGCCGTCTTGCGCACGGCCTTCGCCCGGGTCGCCGACCGGGTGTAGACGGAGAAGACGAACTCGTCCTGCGCGGCTCCCGTGGGGACGTCCGTGGGGCTGCCCGTCGCCGGATCGTTGCGCTTGGCCGGGGTCGGCCAGCCGGAGCCGAGCACGACCTTCTCGGAGTTGCCCACCTGGGTGACGGGCAGCTGGGGCTCGAGCGCACCGTCCTCGACCGGGATCGCCGGGAACACCTGCTGACCGACGACGACGTCGACCGTCGTGACGTCGGTGGGGATCTGCGCGATCCGGGCGTAACCGACGAGGGCCTGGCCGGGCTCGGCGTCGAGGTTGTTGCTCTTCGTGCAGAAGCAGGAGGTGTGGCCGGGGCCCTTGAGGCCGGCGTACGCCTTGCCGCCCGCCTGGTCCACGGCCGCGACGTTCTCCAGCTGCGACCCGCTGCCCCCGGCGAACATCGACAGCTGGTTGCCGAGGTAGCTCGACGCCGTGATCTCCGCGCCGCCCTCGGGGTTGGCCACCGACAGGTAGATCACCGCGGAGTCCTCGAGACGGCGGACGCCGTGCACCGAGATGATCACCGGGGCGCCCTCCGCGTCACCGATCCGCTCGGACCACGCCTGCCCGAGCACGGGCACCCCGTCGTCGGCTCGCGCCGCAGCGGGGAGGGTGGGGATCGACATTCCGGCGAGCAGCAGGGCTGCCGCCGTCATCTGGACACGTTTCGGCACAGGCATCACGACGGGTTCCCTCCGCACGCGTTGTCGCCACCGGATCCATTCCACGATCGAGGTGACGCTGACGCCGACACACCCTACGATGACCGGAGGGGCTTGGCCATACAGGGGAAGCCCAGACTCTTCCGGGGTCACACGCACCGAGTTCGTAGGGGGACTCATGGTTCGTCTTCTGTCACGCGCGCTGCGCCGAGCGGGTGGTCCCGCCGGCGAGCGTGGTCAGGCACCCATCGCCATCGTCGTCATGACCTCGCTGCTCCTCATGGCCGTCGGCGTCTCGTTCATGCTGCGCCTGGCGACGGCGGAGGACCAGGCCCGCGGGCTGCAGACCGCGGCCGACGCCGCCGCGCTCGCGGGCGCCGAGCAGGTCAAGACCGAGGCGCCCATCGCGCTCCTCGTCGCGATCAACGCCCGCACCGTGCCGATGCCGATGATGGACGAGGCGCGGGCGGCCCAGCTCGCGTCCGAGAACGACGCGATGCTCGTCTTCTACTTCTACGACTCGATCACCGACCGGGTCACCGTGCGCGTGCGCAGCCTCGAACCCATGGAGTCGGGGGAGTACGAGGAGGCGACGGCGGTGGCCCAGCTCGGCAAGCGGCTGGGGCCGTGCATCGACGTGTCGACCACCGAGTCGATGTGCGGCGAGCTGTCGCTGCCCGTGATCACGTACAACGGCGTGAAGTTCTGGGGGCCGCGGTACGAGCTGAAGATCAAGGAGCTCAAGGCCCGCCTGCGCGAGTGACGGGGCGCCCGGTCGCCGGGCCCCACGGTTGGGACCAGGGGTGGGCCTGCGGGCCCTGTCCCGGGCGGGTGGCAACGGTTAGCGTCGGGGAGCAGCAAGGGGTCACGAACGATCCGCAGGAGCCCGTCGTCGACGGGGACGTAGGGGGGGAGTGGACGGTGTCCGAAGCACACGCGCCAGCGCGGCGTCACGCGCGGGAGGCCGGGGTCGCGGCGACCGAGTACGTCGGTCTCCTCCTCGTCGTCTCCGTCATCGTCTCCTCGCTCGTCGTGGTCCCCGCGTTCGGGGCCGAGAACTTCACGTACCAGGTCTGCCGGCTGGTCAGCGCCGCCCTGCAGCTGGACGGCGGCTGCACGCCGCCGCCACCGCCCAAGGACCGGGCGGTCCCGCTCGGCGTGGCGTGCGTGACCAACCGGACGGACAACAAGGTCGGCTACAACCTGCTCGTCGAGGGCGTCCGCGGTGACCGGGCGGATGGCGACACCGTGACCCACGACGGCACCGGCAAGTCGTCGGTGAAGATCAACCAGGGCGGCGGCATCGGCGTCGAGGCCGCGACGAACGGCAGCGGAAAGGCCTCGGCCAAGGCGCGCGCGTCGATCCTCGGCGACGTCGCGTACGAGTACGTCTTCACCCCGGACATGGGTGGCGCGGACGCCGCCAACAAGTTCCGGGAGGACCAGCGCGGCGGGTGGGGCGACTGGCGCTCGATCGCCCAGACCGCGATGCCCCCGGGCACGTCGACCATCTACGAGGGCGCCACGCGCGCGAAGAACGGGATCGTCGACGGCTGGAACTGGGCCCGGAAGAAGGTCGGCATGGGCCCGTCCCAGGCCGAGATCGACGCGCACAACCGACAGCGGCGGGCGGGCGAGGCCGACTCCATGATCGTGTCGCTCACGACGATCGGGGAGGCCAGCGCGTCGCTCGACGCGGGTGTCGTCAAGGGCGGTGCCGGTGCGAAGATCACGACGACCGGCTCGAGCAAGGTCACGCTGTCCGGCGACGGGTCGAGCACCTTCAAGGGCCTCATCCAGCTCGACGCCAACGCGCAGGCGACGTTCGGTGTCTCGGGCGTGCGCAAGGGGAAGAAGGGGCCCGACGGCAAGACCACGGGCACCGACATCCCGCCCTTCCTCAACGCCCGCGCCGACGGCATGGGGTCCGGCGCGTACGAGGTGAAGTTCGACAAGGACGGCAACCCCGAGACGCTGACCTTCACGACGGAGTACAGCGGGACCGTCTCTGGGGGCCTGAAGCCGACGGCCAAGGGTGGCGGCGGCAAGGTCACGCCGAACATCGCGGGCAAGGATGGCCAGCTCCATCAGGAGGTCCGGGTCCTCGACCTCAAGGACCCGACGAACCGGGCGCTCTTCGACAAGACGTTCGTCACGGTGGGCGAGACGGTCAACGGGTCGTCCATCAAGGTCGTCGCCCCGCGGATCGGCCTCACTCCGCAGGAGAACATGGCCTTCGGCGCGAACGCCGCGGCCCTCTGGGACCGCACGAACAAGGACGCCTACGTCGCGAACTTCACGTACGACGTGGAGGGCGACGAGTACTCGGGTGAGGGCGGCAACACGGCGAACAAGGAGAAGGGCATCAAGGCCGGCGTGTACGGTGGCGGCGTGACGAAGACGAAGACGACCCTCAAGCTCGTCCAGGCCACGGCCCACGACAACCGCACGGGCGAGGCGCCGCACACCCTGGCGACCTGCTCGCCGGGCTGATCGTCGCCGGCGGGCCGAGCCCGCTCGGTACAGTCGCGGTCCAACGCATCGAGCCACGAGGGGAACGTCGATGAGGTCCACCACACGCGCCGCGGTGATCGTTGCCGCCGCCCTGCTCACCGTGTCCGGCTGCAGCGGTTCCGGTGGGTCCACCGGCGCCAGCCCCACGCCGGCGGCGCCCGAGGTCCCCGAGGGATGGACGCGGATCGACACCGCGGCGTTCTCCGTCTCCGTCCCGCAGTCGTGGGAGAAGGCGTCGAAGGACGAGGTCGGGTCCGCCGCGCTCGTCGTCGGCGAGCCGTTCACCGGCCAGCCGAGCCCCCCGCCGCGGCTCATCGTCGCCATCGAGCCGGACGGCACCGGGAACGCCACGGTCCGCCGCTCGGTGGCCCAGGCGCAGCTCAAGGCGCAGCTCGACGGCCTTCGGCCGAAGTTCGGCGAGCCGACCGAGGTGACGGTCAAGGGTGCCGAGCGGGCCGTCGAGTACACCGTGGAGTACACGACGAAGAAGGGCACGTCCGTCAAGGACACCGAGCTCAAGGCCACCGACGTCCGTCAGTTCGAGCTGTCGGCCGACGGTGTCGGCGGTCAGCCCAAGCTCGGCTTCCGGTTCGGCTCGCCGGCCGACCAGGACCCGGACGGGCAGTGGAAGCAGATCCGCGAGTCCATCGTCGTCCACTCGGGTGGCGGCGACGGCGCGTGATCGGTCTCCGGGCGAGCTGGCAGGGGGTCCTGCTCGGCGCCGTGCTGTCCTTCGTGCTCTACATCTGCCACCTGCTGACCCTCGCGCCGCTGCTCGCCGCGATGGTGCCCGCGACCGCGCCGTCCGGGGTGCTGGCGTCCGCGCTCTTCCTGCTGATGTTCTTCCTGCGCTTCGTCACCGGCTACCTCGTCGCGGGGCGGCACCAGGCCCAGTTCGGTGACGACCGGTTGGTCAACTACGTCCTCACGGCGGCGATCGGCGCGTCCGTCGCGTGGCTGGGGTACGCCGCGCTCGGCCTGCTCGGCGGCGGCATCCGCGGTGCGGTCGGGCCGTGGGCACTCCTCGAGCTCGTCGTGTGGATCCTCGAGATGGGCGCCGGCGCGCTCGTCGCGGGCCTGGGCATGTCCACCTCACGGGGCGACGACACCGGCGTCCTGCGCTGACGCCGCGGTGCTCGGGGTCGGCCCGGGCCGTACCCTTGTGCGCACGATGAATGACGCCACGACGACGACCGGTGCCCCCGTGGTCCCGCCCGAGGTGTACCGCGAGGCCGTCGCCCGGCTCGCCCCCGTCCTGCCGGTCCTCACCGATCTCGGGGCGCGCTTCGCCGCCGCCGGGCACGAGCTCGCCCTCGTCGGCGGCCCCGTCCGCGACGCCTTCCTCGGCCGGGCGAGCAACGACCTCGACCTGACGACGAGTGCCCGCCCCGACGACATCGAGCCGATCCTCTCCGCCTGGGGCGACACGACCTGGGACATGGGCCGCGAGTTCGGGACGATCGGTGCGCAGCGTCACGGTGCCGGCGCGCACGGCGGCGATCTCGTCGTCGAGGTGACGACGTACCGCGCCGACGAGTACGACGGCCAGACCCGCAAGCCCGTCGTCGCGTTCGGCGACGACCTCGCGGGCGACCTCGTCCGGCGCGACTTCACCGTGAACGCCATGGCCCTGCGGCTGCCCGACCTCGTCTTCGTCGACCCGCACGGCGGTCTGCTCGACCTCGCCGCCCGCCGGCTGCGCACCCCGGCCCCGCCCGAGGTGTCCTTCGGCGACGACCCGCTGCGGATGATGCGGGCGGCGCGCTTCACGGCCCAGCTCGACGTCGTCGCCGCGCCCGAGGTCCGGGCGGCGATGACCGAGCGCGCGGGGACGATCGAGATGGTCTCCGCCGAGCGGGTGCGGGACGAGCTCGTCAAGCTCCTCCTCGCCCCGCAGCCGAGGGCCGGGCTGGCCCTGCTCGTCGACACCGGTCTCGCCGAGCACGTCCTGCCCGAGCTGCCCGCCCTGCGGCTGGAGATCGACGAGCACCACCATCACAAGGACGTCTACGAGCACTCCCTCACCGTCCTCGACCAGGCCATCGCGCTGGAGGGCGACGACGTGCCGGGCCCGGACCTCGTCCTGCGGCTCGCGGCCCTCCTGCACGACATCGGCAAGCCGGCCACCCGTCGCTTCGAGGAGGGCGGGCGCGTCTCCTTCCACAACCACGACGTCGTCGGCGCGAAGCTCACCGCCCGGCGGATGCGGGCGCTGCGGTTCGACAAGGAGACGACGAAGGCCGTCGCGCGGCTCGTCGAGCTGCACCTGCGCTTCCACGGCTACGGCGAGGGCCGGTGGACCGACTCGGCGGTGCGCCGGTACGTCACCGACGCCGGCCCCCTGCTGTCCCGGCTGCACCTGCTCACCCGCGCCGACTGCACGACCCGCAACCGGCGCAAGGCGCAGCGACTGGCCGCGGCGTACGACGACCTCGAGGCCCGGATTGCCGAGCTGCTGGAGAAGGAGGAGCTCGGGAAGGTCCGGCCCGAGCTCGACGGGCACGAGATCGCCGCGACGCTCGGGATCAGCCCCGGACCGGTGCTCGGCCGGGCGTACGCCCACCTGCTCGAGATCCGCCTCGACGAGGGGCCGATCGGCCAGGACGCCGCCCGCGCGCGGCTCCTGGCCTGGTGGGCGAACCAGCCGGAGTCGACCGCCTGACGCGTCGCCGGTCTACCCTCGGTGCACGTGACGACGCCCCTGCCGCCGGACCTGCCGGGCCTGACGCACGTCCGGCTCCTGGGGTCCGGCGGGTTCGCGGACGTGCACCTCTACCAGCAGGAGCTGCCGCGGATGCTCGTCGCGGTGAAGGTCCTGCGCGCGAGCGCCGGGGCGAACCTCGCGCAGCAGCTCGTCGACGAGGCGAACACGATGGCCGAGCTCGCCGAGCACCCGTACATCGTGACGATCTTCCGGGCCGGCACGACGGTCGACGGCCGGGCGTACCTCGTCATGGCCTACCTCCCGCAGCCCAACCTCGCCGTGCGCGCGCGCACCCAGCCGCTGTCGGTCGCCGACGCGCTGCGCACCGGCGTCCAGCTCGCCTCCGCGGTCGAGACAGCGCACCGGGCGCGGGTGCTGCACCGCGACATCAAGCCGGCGAACGTCCTCATGTCGTCGTACGGCACCCCCGCGCTCGCCGACTTCGGCATCGCCGGCCGTGCCGAGACCCTCGGCTCCGAGGAGGAGATCGGCCTCTCCATCGCCTGGGCGCCCCCGGAGGTCCTCCACGGGCTCAGCCACGGCTCCGTCGCCGCCGACGTCTACTCGCTCACCGCGACGATCTGGTACCTGCTCACCGGCCGCACCCCCTTCGAGCAGGTCGGCGGCGACAACTCCGAGGACGCGCTCGTGGCCCGGACGACGCACGAGCCGGCACCCCGGACGGGCCGCGCGGACGTCCCCGAGTCCCTCGAGCGGCTGCTCCAGCACGGCATGGCAAAGGACCCGGCGCGCCGACCGCGCTCGGCCCTCGCGCTCGCGACCGACCTCCAGGCGATCGAGCAGGAGCTGCGCCTGCGCCGGACCGACGTCGTCCTCCTCGACCGGGGGGTCGACGAGCATCCCCACACCGTGACGGAGGCCCCGACGCGGGTGCGCTCGGTCCCGGCGTCGGGCGCGACGACCGACCCGAGCCCCGCGCCGGCCCGGGAGGCCGAGGCGACGCCCGCCCGCCGCCGCTCGTAGATCGGAAGAGCGTCGTGTAGGGAAAG
>ERZ501016.248-NODE-248-length-19426-cov-4.995096_pt1 | contig 19426 bp, 12 predicted proteins | sample MGYA00248889_ERZ501016 | MGnify/ENA primary metagenome ERZ501016 (study PRJEB25958, sample SAMN03398594) | human skin metagenome | study: EMG produced TPA metagenomics assembly of the Human Skin Microbiome Metagenome (human skin metagenome) data set. | reverse complement strand
CAAGCGCTGCTGGACCGCTTCCGACACGACTACAACACTGGGCGGCCGCACCGGTCCCTGGACCGGCGGACCCCGCTAGCGGCCTACACCGCCCGACCCAAAGCCGGGCCGGGTGAACCCACAGACCGCACCCACACCCGCGTGCGCACCGACAAGGTCAACAACGGCAAAATCACCCTCCGCCACGGCGGACATCTCTATGCCATCGGCATCGGCCGCGCCCACAACGGACGGGCCGTCACCATGCTCGTCCACGACCTCAACATCACCATCAGCGACGCCCACACCGGAGAAATCCTCCGCGAACTCACCCTCGACACCACCCGGACCTACCAGCCCCAGACACGACGAAACCCCTGAACCAGGGGTTCAGGGGTTTCCGATGTCCTGAGACATCACATGGCGGAGGATGCGGGATTTGAACCCGCGAGGGGTTTAATCCCCAACACGATTTCCAATCGTGCGCACTAGGCCACTATGCGAATCCTCCGCGGGAGAGGTTACCGGAGAGGTAGGCGGCGCCGAAATCGGCTACCGCCTGTCCTCTCCATCCCTCCGATCCCTCCCCTGCTCACTGGCCGAGATGCGCCCCGGCCGGCCCCGCGGTGGCCAGGTCGGCGACCTCCTCGCGGGCGGCCGCAGTCCCCGGAGTCTGCGTGCCGCGCAACGACTGTCCCTTGGTCTCGATGACGAAGTAGAGCGCGATCAGGCCGATGACGCAGGCACCGATCATGTAGTAGGCGGGCCAGAGCTGGTTACCGGTGCGGTCGATCAGCCATTCATTGACCAGGCCGGCCGTGCCGCCGAAGAGCGAGGTGGCGACGTTGTAACCCAGGGCCAGACCGGCATACCGGACGTGGGTGGGGAACATGGCGGGGAAGGTGGCTGAGATGGTCGCCAGCTGCGGGATGTAGAGCAGGCCCAGGATGCTGAAGGCGATGATCGCGCCGGTGAACCCGGTCTGCATGAGCTTGTAGCAGGGTAGGGCGGCGACCGCGATGCCGATCAGGGAGATCGCCCAGCTCGGCCTGCGGCCCCAGACATCCGACAAGTGGCCGGCGAAGGGCAATAGCGCCATCATGATGAACTGCCCGATGATCGGCACATAGAGGACCTGAGTCTCGCTGAAGTTCACCTTGTCGAGTTCGCTCAGGTATGTCGGGGTGTAGCTCAGCAGCGTGTAGTTGACCACGTTCAGCGCGATCACCAGACCGAAGAGCTTGAGCATCGTCGATAGATGGCCCCCGAGCAGCTCGCGCAGGGTGTCACCCATGCTCTTGCGGGTGGCGTGCTTGGCCTCCTCGGCGGCGACCAACTCGCGGAAGACCGGGGTGTCCTCCATTTTGGAGCGCAGGTAGAGCCCGATGAGGCCGAGGGGACCGGCGATCAGGAAGGGAACGCGCCAGCCCCAGCTCGTCATCTGCTCGTCATTGGTGATGCCGATCATCAGGAGCATGAGCAGGGCGCCACCGTTGAAGCCGGCGAGCGTGCCGAACTCCAGGAAGCTGCCATAGAAGCCACGGCGCTTGTCGGGGGCGTACTCGGCCATGAAGGTGGCGGCGCCGCCGTACTCACCACCGGTCGAGAAGCCCTGAATGACACGCAGGGCGTACAGGATGATCGGCGCGGCGATCCCGATGCTGCTGTAGGAGGGGATCAGGCCGACGCAGAGAGTGGCCACCGACATCAACATGATGGTCAGCGAGAGGACCTTCTTGCGCCCGACCCGGTCGCCGAGTGGACCCCAGATAAGGCCGCCCAGGGGCCGCATAAGGAAGGAGACCGCAAAACCGAGCAGGGTGAACAAGACCGCCTTGGTGGAGCCTTCGGGGAAGAGCGCCTTGGCGATATAGGTCGTGCCATAGGCATAGATCCCGTAGTCGAACCACTCCACCGCGTTGCCGATCGCCGAGGCGCCGATGGCGCGGCGCAACATGCCGGGATCGGCGGGGGAGATGTCCGGGTCGGGGTTCACCGAGTGGCTTCCGGCGACGACATTGTCGGCCATGGCAGCACCTTTCGTTTGATTGTCGACAATCGACGATAGCGGCTACCGGGGTCGGCGAAAAGACCTTGCGGGATATTGCCCGGCGAAGAATGCCCACGCCGGGCGGGGTGTGTTGACCTCGCGTGGGCTCAGGTCCGGCGTGCGGTCAGCCGACGCAGCCCGTCTTGCATGTGCTCACCGAGGAGCGTGCGGGCGGTCGGCAGGTCCTCGGCGATGATCGCCTCGACGATCGCCGCATGCTCGCCAACTCGGTCGTTGGCCGGGGTGTAACTGTCCGCCATCTGCTGCAGGCACAGGCGGATCTGGGTGATCAGGGTGCCGTGCATAGTCTGCAGCCGGGGGCTTTGGCTCAGGGCCACGAGCGTGACATGGAAGCGCATATCCGCCTCGGACGCCGCGGCCACATCCTGGCTCGCCAATTGCGAGACGATCGGCAGCAGTACGCGCGCCTCCTCGCCGCGGCGCTTGTCGATGATCTGCTGGATCGCCGCGCCCTCCAGGGCTTCTCGGGCGAGATAGATGTCGTGGATCTCCGCCGGACCGAGCTCCACGACGAAGAGCCCACGGTTACGCCGGGCGACGAGCAGGCCCTCCTGGGTCAGGCGTTGCATCGCCTCGCGCAGTGGCCCACGACTCACGCCGAAGGTCAGCGCCAGCGCCGTCTCCGCGAGTTGTTCACCCTGCGCGAACTCCCCATTGGCGATCGCCTCGCGCAGGCGGTCGGCGATCAGCGCGGGGGTGGAGGTTTGCACGATCGGGGTCAATTGGCTGCTGGTTCTCGCCACTGCCACCACCCCTCGTCCGGTCGATTGTGAACAATCTATCCGGCCCTACCGGTCAGCGCAGGTATGTGGTGATCAGTTGCGTGAAAAGCGCTGCCGCAGCGTGGATTTCCGAGACTGGGACGGATTCGTCCGGCTGGTGTGCCTGATCGTTGATGCTTCCCGGGCCCAAGACCACCGTCGGTATGCCGAGACGCTCGGCAATGAACCCGCCATCGCAGGCGGCGCTCCACCCGCCGACCGCACCGGGGTAATCCACGCTGTGGGCGGCGTCCACGCAGGCGGCGACGAAGGGGTCGTCGGTCTCGGTGGCAAAACCCGGCATCGCCATGGTCACCTCGATCGCGACACTGATCCCGTCGCCGATGATCCCGGCGTCCTCGATGCGCTGGCGCAGGTCGGCGGCGATCTGCTCGGGGTCCTCGCCCGGCATCAGGCGCCGGTCGACCCACAGATGGCAGGACGGGGCCACGGTGGAGGTGCCGCGACCACCCTCGATGCGGCCGACATTCCAGGTGGCGGTGCCGCAGAGCGGATCGGCGGACCCGGAGCTCAGGCGATCGTGGTCGTCCTGGATGAGTTGCACGATCCGGGCGGCGGCGGCGATCGCGCTGCGGCCATCCGACGGGCGCCCGGAGTGGGCGGCGCGGCCGGTGACCTCGATCTCCAGGTAGGCATCGCCGCGACAGGCGACGATGACGTCGAGGGAGGTGGGCTCGGCGACGATGCACCCGGCATACCGGCCCGGTAGCGGTTCCGGCAGCTCGACCAGATGACGGATGCCGGTGTCCAGATCCTCTTCGTCCACGGTGCAGGCCAGGGTCACCGGGCCGCGTAGGGGCGCCCCTAGCTTGGCAACGGCGGCCATCGCCCCAACGATCGCGGCCAGGCCACCCTTCATATCGGCCGACCCGCGGCCGAAGAGCTGCCCATCGCGCACCGCCGGAGCAAATGGATCGCTGGACCAGCCGGGCCCGGCCGGCACCACATCGCTATGGCCGAGGAAGAGCAGGCCCGGCCCGGCGTCCGGATCGCCATAGGTGGCAATGAGATTCGAGCGGCCGGGGGCAACCTCGTGTTCGGTCACGGTGAACCCCTGGGCCCGACACGCCCGGGCCAGCATCGCGACGGTCGCGGCTTCGGTCTCACCGGGGTTCTCCCCACGAGCGGCGATCAGCGCGCACGCGAGCTCGACCATTGCGTCGGTGTCTAGCTGCGCGGATAGTTCGGTCATCGCGGACCGGTCTCCGCGCGCACCCGATCCAGCGCCACCGCCAGCCGTTGCACGCCGACCTCGATGCGCTCGGGCGGCATGGAGGCAAAGCACAGCCGGAAGGCGTCCTGGAAGCGGCCCGAGGGCGAGAGTGCCGGGCCGGGGATGAAGGCGACCCCTTCGGCGAGCGCAACCTCGAAGAGCCGGGTGCTGGACAGGTGCGCGTCGTCCCCGATCAGGGTCACCCAGATGAAGAAACCGCCGTCCGGGTCGGTGGTGCGCACGCGGCCGCCGAGGTGGCGCTCGATCGCGGCGAGCATCGCCTCTTTGCGGGTCCGGTATGCCGCACGCAACCGGTCCACGTGCTCGTCCATCCCGCCGGTGCGGATGAAGGCGTCGACGAGATGCTGGGCCGGCACATTGGTGCAGGTGTCCATCGCCTGCTTGGCGTGGATGAGCAGCGGCTGCAGGCGCGGGTCCGCATCCACCCAGCCGACCCGCAAGCCGGGGGCCAGGATCTTGCTGAAGGTACGCACCGAAAACACCTGCGGGTCACCCGGCGCGAGGGCCGGAAAGCTCGGAATATCGGTGCCGGAGAAGCGAAGCAGCCCGTAGGGGTCGTCATCGACGATGATCGAACCCCATTCGTGGGCCAACTCCAGCAGCCGCACCCGGCGCTCCCGGGACAGGGTGACGCCGGAGGGATTCTGGAAGTTCGGAATCGTATAGATCGCCTTGGGGACCCGCCCGAGCTCGCGCACCAGTCGCGCGAGGGTGTCCACCTCCATACCGTCCTCGTCGCAGGGCACCTCGAGTAGGTCCGCGCCATACGCCAAGGCGGTGGCGGAGCCATTGGTGTAGGTGGGGGATTCCACGACGACCAGGTCGCCCGGGTCGACGAAGAGCTTGAAGGCCAGGTCCAGGCCCTGCATCCCACCGGTGGTGACCACAATCCGGTCGGCGCTGGTGGGCTCACCGGCGGCGACCGAGAGCTTCACCAGGGAGTCGATGAGACCAGGCTCACCCTCGGTCGCGCCATAGGTAAAGGAGGAGGCGTCGAGTTGCTGTGCGGCGATCTGGCGGAACTGCTCGACCGGGACCATCTCGTCGGCGGGCGCCCCCATCGCGAAGCGCACGATGTCGTGGGTCTGGGCGGCCAGCAGCGAGGTGGAGGAGTCGATCACGGAGCCGACCAGGCCATCGGCGCGGCTGGCCAGCGGCAGCAGGCCGTCCGCGACCGGGCCGGTGATGCCGTCCGTCGGCCCGGGACGCAGCCCGTCGATGGTGGTCAGCAGCAGGTTGTCCGTGGTCATGGGCGGATCAGCTCCCTCGGGAATGCAGTGAAGGTCTCGACACCGGTTTCCGTGATGCGGACCGACTCCGACACCTCATAGCCGAAGTCGTTCATCCACATCCCGCAGATGATGTGGAACGTCATATTGCGTTGCAGCACACTGGGATCGTCGTCCCGGACGCTGATCGTCCGCTCGCCCCAGTCCGGCGGGAAACCGATGCCGATGGAGTATCCGAGCCGGGATCTCTTGCTCAGCCCGTATGTCGCAAGCGTGTCATTCCAGGCCCGCGCCAAGTCCGTCACCGGTATGCCGTCCCGGGCCGTCGTCAGGACCGCCTCAAGGCCCTCGGCTACGGGCCGTTCCAGCGCGGCGAGCTGCGGCGAAGGGTCGCCGAGCAGCACCGTGCGGGCCAGCGGGACGTGATAGCGACGGTGCGCCCCGGTGAGCTCGACGACCACACCCTCGCCCGCGGCGAAGCGGCGGTCGGTCCAGGTGATGTGCGGGGTGTCGGCGGCCTCACCGGTGGGCAGGAAGGGCACGATCGCGGGGAAGTCACCCCATACCTCCTCGTCGCCGAGCGCCTGGGCGCGCTGGATCTCGGCGGCGACCACATGCTGGGGCGTACCGATCGCGATGGCGCCGATGGCTGCCTCCATGGCCTTCACCGTCACCCGGCTGGCGGCGCGCATGACCTCGATCTCGGCATCCGACTTCACGACCCGCACCCAGTTGACCAACTCGAAGCAGTCGACCAGGCGCCATTCCGGCAGTGCGCGCTCCAAGGCGCGCAAAGCCTTGGGAGAGAAGAAGTGCGCGTCCAGTTCCACACCCACCGCCACCGCGCCGAGGCCAACCAGGCCGCGCTCGCGCAACTGCGTGCCCACCCAGTCGAAGGGGTGGGCGTGGGCCCGGTGGACCAGCGACTCGGGGTAGCCGACGATCGACTCCGGCGGCAGCCAGGAGGTGCGGTGGGCGCCCTGGGCATCCATTGCCCGGGTGAAGAGGATCATCTCCCCATCGGCGGGCACCCAGAGCACCTGTGGGGTGTAAAACGACCAGGCGTTGTAACCGGTGAGGTAATAGAGGTTCGCCGGGTCGCTGATCAGCAGCGCGGCCAGCCCTTGCCGCGCCATGCGGTCGCGCACGGCCGCCAGGCGATCGGCATACTCCTGCGGGCTGAACTCGGGCACGGCTCAGCTCCTGGGCAGCGCGAGGTATTTGATCTCGAGGAACTCCTCGATGCCGAAGGCCCCACCCTCGCGGCCCAGGCCGGAGGCCTTGACCCCGCCGAAGGGCGCCGCCGGGTTGGAGACCAGCCCGGTGTTCAGGCCGACCATCCCGGTCTCCAGACGCTCCCCGAGCCGGAAGGCGCGGTCCACATTCGTGGTGAAGATGTAGCCCATGAGACCCCAGGGGGTGTCATTGGCCATCTCCAGCAACTGCTCCTCGTCGTCAAACGGGATGAGCGGGGCGACCGGCCCGAAGATCTCTTCCGACATCAGCGACGAGGCCGGGTCGACCCCCGAAAGCACCGTCGGGGCATAGAAGTAGCCGGCACCCTCCGGGCGGGAGCCGCCGACGACGACCTCGGCGCCCCGATCGACCGCATCCTGGACCAGGCTCTCCACCTTGTCCCGGGCCTTGGGCTCGACGAGCGGGCCCACTTGTACGCCCTCGGCCAGGCCGTCACCGACGACCAGGGAACCCATGCGCTCACCCAGGCGGCGGGCAAATTCGTCGTGGACGGAGCGGTGCACGAAGATCCGGTTGGCGGCGGTGCACGCCTCGCCCATATTCCGCATCTTGGCGACCATCGCGCCCTCGACGGCGACGTCCAGGTCGGCGTCCTCGCAGACGATGAAGGGGGCATTGCCGCCGAGCTCCATCGAGCTGCGCATGACGTGCTCGGCGGCTTGCTCCAACAGCTTGACCCCGACGCCGGTCGAGCCGGTGAAGGAGATCTTGCGGGCCAGACCACTGGACATCCAGTGCCCGACCACCGTCTGCGGGTCGGTGGAGCAGACGACATTGAGCACGCCCGCGGGCAGCCCGGCCTCGACGAGGATCTCGACCAGCGCGAAGGAGCTGAGCGGGGTCAGGTGGGCGGGCTTGAAGACCATCGTGCAGCCGGCGGCGATCGCCGGGCCGATCTTGCGAGTGCCCATGGCCAGCGGGAAGTTCCACGGGGTGACCAGCACGCACGGGCCGACCGGCTCCCGGGATACGAAGATCCGGGTCTTGCCGTCACCGGAGAGCGTCATATCGCCGCGGATGCGCACGGCCTCCTCGGCGAACCAGCGGAAGAACTCCGCGGCATAGGCGACCTCGCCCTTGGCCTCGGCAAAGGGCTTGCCCATCTCCGCGGTCATGATGGTGGCCAGGTCGTCCTGGCGCTCCATGAGCAGTTCGTAGGCGCGGCGCAGGATCTCACTGCGTTCGCGCGGGGGAGTGCGGCCCCAGTCGCGCTGAGTGCGGCTGGCGACCTCGATGGCGCGGCGGGCATCGGCCTCGCCGCCATCGGCGATGGTGGCCAGGACCTCCTCGGTGGCGGGGTTGATGACCTCGGCGGTCTTGCCGTCCGCCGCGCCGCACCACTCGCCGTCGATGAAGAGGCCCGTGGGGACCTTCCGCACGATCTCCATGGCGCGATCGGTCGACTCCTGCGTGCGCGTGCGCACCTGCGTCACAGTCATCCGGATGTGTCCTTCCTGGGGTCCAGCAGCTCGGCAAGATGCCGGCCGCGACGTTGCGGGGCGAGATGGTCCACCTGCATATGACAGGAGAATCCGTCGGTGAGGACCGGTATGTCGTCATCCGCGGCGTCGAGAGCCGGCCGCAAGGCCTGGTCGGCGACGGCCACGGACAAGTCGTAGTGCTGGGCCTCGAATCCGAAGTTACCGGCCACGCCGCAGCAACCGGCAGCCACGGTCACCTCACCCACCCCGGCCGCCTGCAGCGCCGCGGTCTGGGTGGTCGGGCCGAATGCCGCATATTCGTGGCAATGCGGTTGGACAAGAACGTGCTCCGGCACCTGCGCTGGGGCGGCCAGTCGTCCGGCGGCCCCGAGTTCCCGCACGTATGCGGCGAAGCTGCGCACCCGTTGGGCGAGGGTGCGGGCCCGGTCGGTGGGGATCAGGTGGGGCAGGTCGGTTCGCAGGGTGGCCGCGCACGAGGGTTCCACGACGACGATGGGCCGGTCGCTCCCATCGTCGAGCGTGTCCACCGCGGCCTCCAGGCGCGAGCGGGCGCGATCGAGCTGACCGGTGGAGATATAGGTCAGACCGCAGCAGGCGTCGGCGGTGCATTCCACGCGATCACCCGCTGCACCAAGCACCGCCGCGGCGCTGCCGGCCAGCGCGGGGCGGAAACCGCGGGTAAAGGTATCGACCAGCAGCAAGGCATCCCCGGTGCCGGATCCCGGTCGGGTGGCACCGGCGGCGGCCGCGGCGCGCTTCCAGTCATCGCGTCCGGCGATGGCGGGCAACTGCCGCTGGTCGGTCAGACCGATCGCGCGCATTCCCATGGGGGAGAACGGCATACCGGCAGCGGCATTGGCCAGGCGCGGGGTGCGCTGGGCGAGCGCGAGCCATTGCGGCAGGCGGCCCAGGGAGTAATGGGACAGTGGACGGCGCCGGCCCGCGTAGTGCTGGTGCAGAAATTCCGACTTAAAGGTCGCCATGTCCACCCCCGTGGGGCAGTCCGTCGAGCACGCCTTGCACGAGAGGCACAGGTCGAGCGACTCCGCGACGTCGGCGGAGGCCCAGCCGGCGGCGACGCTGGGGGCGGTCCGGGTCATCTCCTGCAGCACCCGGGCGCGCCCGCGGGTGGAGTTCTTCTCGTCGCGGGTCGCGCGATAGCTGGGGCACATGACCCCGCCGCTGGTGGTGCGGCATTTCCCCACGCCGATGCACGCCTGCACCGAGGCGACGAACGGATCCAGCGTGGTGCGGTGGTCGGGAACCGCTGTGCCCCAGTCGCGTTCGGGGATTCCGGCAAGCGCCAGCCGGTCGGTGACCGGGTCCGGGTCGACGATCGAACCGGGGTTGAGCAGTCCGGCGGGATCCCAGAGGCGCTTGATGTCGGCAAAGGTCGCCATCATCTCGGGGGAGTACATCAGGGGGAGTAGGGCACTGCGGGCCCGACCGTCGCCGTGTTCGCCGGAGAGCGAACCTCCATGGGCGACAACGAGTTCGGCGGCCTCGACGAGGAAGCGCTCGGTGGTGGCGATGCCCTCGGGGGTGCGCAGGTCGAAGGTGATCCGCACATGCATACAGCCGGCGCCGAAGTGGCCGTACAGGACGCTGGCCAAGCCATAACGCGCCAAGAGTTCGCGCAGCTCCCGCAGATAGTCGGCGAGGCGTTCGGGGGCAACCGCGGAGTCCTCCCAGCCGGTCCACGCCTCCAGCCGGCCGGCGGCGACCTCCGGCGCCAGACGTGACGACAGGCCGGCGCCGTCCTCGCGGACCCGCCACAGCAGGGCGCTCTCGACCGGGTCGGGGACGGCGCGGGCATCCACCGCATGACCATCGCGCGTCATCTCGGCGACTAGTCGGTCCGCTTGTGCCGCAACCTCATCGGCGTCCTCGCCAGCCAGGCCGACGTACAGCCAGGCCTTGCCCTCGGGCAGCGCGGTGACCGAGTCGGCACCCCGGCGGTAGCGCATGGTGGTGACGATGGCGTCGTCGATTCCCTCGATGGCGGTGGGGCCGTAGGTCAGCAGGCGCGGGACGTCCGCCGCGGCGTCCACCACATCCCGGTAGCCGAGGCAGATCAACAGGCTGCTCGGCGGGGCCGGCACCAGGCGGACCCGGGCGCCGACGATGATGCCCAGGGTGCCCTCGGAGCCAGCGAAGGCCTTGGCGACGTCAAATCCCTTCTCCGGCAAGAGATGTTCCAGGTGATAACCACTCACCTGTCGCGGTATGCGGCCAAGTTCGTTGCGCAACAACGCCATTCGCTCGCCTGCCAAGGCGCGCAACTGGCTGTCGAGGTATGCGGCGCGCTCCCGGGAGCGTGCATCCGCCGTGTCCGTGGCCCGAATGCCGTTCTGCCCCAGTGTGACCAGCGCCCCATCGGCCGTGACCACGTCGATCTCCACCACGTGATCGCCCATTCGGCCATAGCGCACCGAATGGTTGCCGCAGGCGTCATTGGCGATCGATCCGCCGATGGTGGCCCGGGTGCGCGAGGAGGGATCGGGCGCGAAGGTCAGCGTCTTGCCGGACCGTCGCGCGGCCTCATCGGTCAAGTGGGAGAGCACCACGCCCGGCTCGACATCGGCCAGGCGCGCCTCGAGGTCGATGGCGCGGATCGCGGTCAGATAGCGCGAGCAGTCGACGACGATCCCCGGTCCGATGGCATTGCCCGCCTGGCCGGTCCCGCCGCCGCGGGGGACGACCGGGGTGGCGTGCTCACGGCATACGTCAACAATCGCGCGCACCTGCGCGGCGGTGCGCGGGAAGGCAACCGCGACCGGCGGTATGCGGTAATTCGAGGCGTCGTAGGAGTATTCGGCCCGGCGCCGGCTACTCGCGTCGATCTCGATGCCGGCCGCCGCGAGCGCGGATACGGCCGGGTGGCCGTGATCCGCCCGCGCATTCGTGCTCATCGCGTGCCGACGACCTCCGTCATTGCGGCGCGGAAGCGCTCCAGGCCCAGATCGATCTCCTCGTCCGACACCACGAGCGCCGGCATCACGCGAACGACATTGTGCAGGGGCCCGCACAGCAGCGTCAGCAGTCCCTGGCCCGTGGTCGCCTGCTGGACGGCGCCGGCGGTCTTGGCGTCGGGGGTGCCCTCGGTGGTGGTGAACTCAATGCCCTGCATCAGCCCGTAACCGCGCACATCACCGATGACCGGGAAGTCCGCCTGGATGGCGCGTAGGCCCTCGTGCAGCTGGACGCCGCGGGCAGCCGAATTGGCGACCAGGTCTTCGTCGCGGATGACATCCAAGGTGGCGCAACCGGCTGCTGCGGCAACGGCATTGCCGCCATAGGTGCCGCCCTGCGAGCCCGGCCAGCCCTGCTCCATCAGCTCCGTGGACGCGGCGATGAGGCTGATCGGGAAGCCGGAGGCGATGCCCTTGGCGGTGATCAGGATGTCCGGGCGGACGCCGCTGTGCTCATGTCCCCAGAACTTCCCGGTGCGCCCGGTGCCGGTCTGCACCTCGTCGATGATCAGCAGGATGCCGTGCTCGTCGGCCCGTTGGCGCAGGCCCTCAAGGAAGCGCGGGGGCGTGGGGATATACCCCCCATCGCCGAGTTCCGGCTCGATGAGGAAGGCGGCCACCTCGGCCGGCGCGGTGCGGGTGGCGAAGAGGTAGTCCAGCTCCTGGAGTGCGAAGTCGATCGCCGTCTCCATGTCCCAGCCATAGCGATAGGCGTAGGGAAAGGGCGCCATGTGGACCCCGCCCATGAGCGGCGAGAAGCCGCCAGAGAAACGCGTGCCAGCGGTGGTCAGGGTGGCGGCAGCCACCGTGCGACCGTGGAAACCTCCTTGGAAGACAACGATATTGGGGCGGCCGGTGGCCATCCGAGCCAAGCGCAGGGCGGCCTCCACGGCCTCGCTGCCGGAGTTGGCATAGAACACCGAGTCCAGGTGCTGGGGCAGCACCTCGCCGAGCTTCTCGGTGAGGTCGAGCAGCGGCTGGTGCATCACTGTCGTGTACTGCGCGTGGATGATCTTGCCGGCCTGTTCCTGTGCCGCGGCGACGACGCGCGGATGGCAGTGGCCGGTGCTGGTGACGCCGATCCCGGTGGTGAAGTCGAGATAGTCCTTGCCGTCCTGGGCGGAGATCCAGCACCCCTTGGCGTGGTCGACGACAACGGGGGTGGCCTGCTTCAGCAGGGGGCTCAGGCGCGTCATACCGGCGATGATTCTCCGGCCCGAGGTGATTGTCAACAATCCGACAAGGCTAAGATGAGCAGCTATGTCGAGCCCCACTTCCACGCGCCCGCGCTTGGTGATCCTGACCGCCGACGGTACGCCGGATCCGGCCAACCTGACGCGGTTGCGGGAGCTCGCCGAGGTCGAACTGGTAACTCGGGAAGGGCTGACGCAGGCCATCGCCGGGGCGGATGCCTTGGCGCTGTGGGACTTCTTCTCCGATGCCTTGCGCGAGGCCTGGCCGGCGGCCGATGCCCTGCGCTGGGTGCACGTCTGCGCGGCCGGAGTGGACGCGATCCTCTTCGACGAATTGCGCGACTCGGATGTGCTGCTGACCAATGCCCACGGCGTCTTCGACCGGCCGATCGCCGAGTTCGTCGCGGCCGCGGTGCTCAGTGAGGACAAGCTCTTCCTGGAGTCGGCGTCGTTGCAGCGCCAGCGCAAATGGCGCCACCGCGAGGTGCACCGCGCGCAGGGCCGCCGTGTGCTGGTGGTGGGTACCGGGGGGATCGGCCGCGAGATCGCCCGCCTGCTGACCACGCTCGGGTATGCGGTGCGCGGCGCCGGCCGCACCGCGCGCGCGGACGATGAGGACTTCGGCACCGTGGTCGCCTCCGCTGAGTTGGCGCAGGAGGTGGGCTGGGCCGATCACGTGGTGCTCATCGCCCCGCTCACTCCGCAAACCCGCGGCCTGGTGGATGCCTCGGTCCTGGCCGCGATGCGCAGGGATGCCCACCTGGTCAATGTGGGCCGGGGCGCGCTGGTGGATCAGGAGGCGCTGGTCAGCGCGCTGCGGGAGCGCCATATCCGCTCGGCCACGCTCGATGTCTTTGCGCAGGAACCGCTGCCCGCCGACGATCCACTCTGGGTGCTGGACAACGTCCGGATCAGCGCGCACATGTGTGGCGATGTGATCGGCTGGCGCGACGAGCTGTCCGCCCTGCTGGAAGACAACCTGCGCCGGTATGCCGCGGGCGAGCCCCTGCGCAACGAGGTCGACCTCGCCAGCGGCTACGTCCCCGGCCGCCGCTGACCCACCCGGGCGTGCTGCGGGGATCCTTGAGGTTCGCCTAGAATGAGTGACGGCACCCCGCGTGGTGGTACCTCACCGAACTCCCCCAGGGCAGGAATGCAGCAAGGGTAAGTGAGCTCTTCCAGGTACGCGGGGTGTCCTATTGCCGCTGTGGTCCCTGGTTTCTCTCCGGCTGCCGAAACCTTGCGCTTGCCCCCACTTTGCAGCAGCACCTAAGCGCAAGGTTCCCGCTGGAAGCTGCCGCGCAGCGGTATGCAGCCTTGGCTGGCCTAGCCGCAGACGCCGTCCGCGCCGCATCCGCCGCCACCACCGCAGCACCCACCCGCGCAGCCGCCCGCCTCGGGCGCCACCGGCCGGTTGCCCCGGTCCGCCCAGGCGTGCTCCAGCGCCGCCAGGATTACCTGCGGCGGCTGGGCCCCGGTGACCGCGAACTTCTGATCGAGCACGAAGGTCGGCACGCCGGTGATCCCGATCTGCGCCGCGACCGCCTCGTCGGTGCGCACATCGATGCCATGGTCATCCCCGGCCAGTACCTCATCCACCACATCCGGGGAGAGCCCACCCTGCACCGCGAGCTCGCGCAGCACCGCATGGTCGCCGATCGCCGCCCCCTCGGAGAACCAGCCGCGCATGATCGGCTCGGTGACGGAATCCTCCATACCGGCCGCTCGAGCGGCGTGCAGGAGGCGGTGGGCGTCATACGAATTGCTTGGCACCAGCGCCTCCCACTGGAAATCCAGGCCCACGCTCGCCGCGGAGAGCGCCAGTTGTTCCTGCTGGGCAATCATCTGCTCGCGCGGGACGCCATACTTGCGGGCCACTTGATCCACCACGGCTTCGTCGCCGATGGCTGGCGCGGAGCGATCCAGTTCGTAGCTGTGCCAGATCAGTTCGACCTGATCGGCGTGCTCGAACTCGCCCAGGGCAAGCTCAAGATGCCGCCGGCCGAGGTGGCAGAACGGGCATACCAAATCGGACCAGACGTCGATACGCACCGCACGACCATACGCCGCAGCCGGTATGCCGCCCGCTCGTCCACACGTCCATACCGAGGTGGGTGCCGGTTGTCGGTGGCCACGATTAGGGTTCCCAAGGTGAGCACCGCGCTGTATCGCCGCTACCGGCCCGACACGTTCGCCGACGTGATCGGGCAGGAGCACGTCACCGTGCCGCTCATGCGCGCCCTGGACAGCGGCCGGATCGGGCACGCCTATCTCTTCTCCGGGCCGCGCGGCTGCGGCAAGACGACCAGCGCCCGCATCCTCGCCCGCTGCCTCAACTGCGAACAGGGCCCCACGGGAACCCCCTGCGGCGTCTGCGATTCCTGCGTGGCGCTGGCCCGTGGCGGCCCGGGGTCGATCGACGTCATCGAGATCGACGCAGCCAGCCACGGTGGCGTCGACGACGCCCGCGACCTGCGGGAACGCGCCGCCTTTGCGCCGGCGGAGAGCCGGTTCAAGGTCTACATCATCGACGAGGCGCACATGGTGACCACGCAGGGCTTCAATGCCCTGCTCAAGCTGGTCGAGGAGCCGCCCGAGCACGTCAAATTTATCTTCGCCACCACCGAGCCGGAAAAGGTCATCGGCACCATCCGCTCCCGGACGCACCACTATCCCTTCCGGTTGGTGCCGCCGCTGCGGCTGCAGGCGTATCTGGAGCAGTTGTGCGAGGCCGAAGGCGTCGCCGTGGAACCAGGAGTGCTTTCCTTTGTCGTGCGCGCCGGCGGCGGCTCGGTCCGAGACTCGCTCTCGGTGCTCGACCAGCTGATCGGCGGGTCCGACGAGCGCGGGCTGACGTATGAGGGCGCCGCCGCCCTCCTCGGCTTCACCGACAACGAACTGCTCGACGCCACGATCACGGCATTCGGTGCCGCGGATGGGGCGGAGGTCTTCCGGCAGATCGACAAGGTGGTGGAGACCGGGCACGATCCGCGTCGGTTCGTCGAGGACCTGCTGGAACGTTTCCGCGACCTGATCGTGCTCACCGCAGTCCCGGATGCCGGCGCCTCGGTGCTGCGCTCGCTGCCGAGCGATCAAATCGACCGGATGCGGGTGCAGGCGGGTGCCTTCGGGCCCGGTGCCCTCTCCCGCGCCGCCGACATCGTCAACGCCGGCCTCACCGAGATGACCGGGGCCACCGCCCCGCGATTGCAACTGGAACTCATCGCCGCCCGCGTCCTCCTGCCCGCCGCGGCGGGGGAGTCCGGGTATGCCGCCCGTCTGGACCGGCTGGAACGTCGCCTGGAGGTCGGCGGCGTGCCCACCGGTGCGCCTGGCGACCAGTCGTCCCCGAGTTCGTTTGCCGCTGGCAGTCCGGTCGCGGGTGGCGGGCCGGTCGCTGGGGCCGGGCCGGGTGCACCGGACGCGGACGGGTCCGCGGCGGGCCGGACGGTCCAGGAAGGCGTTCGGCCCACCTCCAACCGGCCTGCCGTCGATCGGCCTGCAGTGGACCGGCCAACCGCGGAAAGGCCAGTGACTGACCGGCCAGTGGCAGATCGTGCCGGGGCTGACCGCGGGGGTGCCGATCGTCTCGGGCACCAGGCGCGCGATGAGGGTGCTCGCGGTGGCGAACCCCGCGGCGCACACCCCGCCGAGGCGGAGCAGCCCGGGGGGGCTGACCGTGCCGGTGGCCCGAGCAATGTGCAGGCCTCGCCGCCGCAGGCCCGCCCCGCTGGCCCCCGCCCCCGAATCTCCATGGGCCCATCGCCCGAGACAGTTGCCGGCCCGGCCACCGACGCGCCGCCCAAGGGCCCGGGTGGCCTGGACGTCCACGCCTTGCGCCGAGCATGGCCCGATGTGCTGGCCCGCATCTACACGCTGAAGCGCACTACCTGGACCTTCCTGTCCGACCACGCCCAGATCCAGGAGTACGACGGACACAAGCTCACCCTGGCCATCGGCACCACCGGTCTGACCAACACCTTCCGGGCCGGTATTCACTCCGAGATCGTCCGGCAGGCCCTGATCGACGTCCTCGGCGTGGATGCGCGGGTCGAGGGCGTGACCGGCCAGGTTCCGGGCGGGTCCGGTGGCCCAGGCGCCGGAGGCCCGGGGTATAGCGCGGGCGGCCCGGTGTCCTCCGGTGGGCAAACAACCGGCGCGGGCGGGTCTGCAACCGGTGGCAATGCGCCGTCGGGGCGGTCTGCTCCACCCGCCGACGACTGGGCAGAGCTGGCCCCGCCGCCGGATGACTGGGGGGCAGAGCAGCCGCCCGTTGATGGTCCGCCGGATGCGCGGCCAGCGATAGTACGTCAAACTTCCGGATCACCAGGCCCGGGACAGCGAGCCACTGGACCCGAGGCATCTGAACCCCAGGCGACCGCTGGCCGAGCGCCAGCACCCCAGGGACCCGCGCGGGCGGCAAGCGACGGGGCGCTAGGCGATGAAGGGCTGCGGCGTGCCGCGGCTCAGGACTGGTCGGATCCGGGGACCGGTTGGGGCAATGCGCCAACCAGCGGAGCACCTGCCTGGGCCACCCAGGCGGACTCGGCCACAACGAACGGTGCGCCGGGTAACGGCTCCGACGTGAATGCCAGCGGCTCGCCCTCGCCGAGCCGGTCTGGCCCGGGAAGTGGGACCCGGGCTGGCTCTGCGCCCGGCTCGGATGACCGGGCGCCCGGCGCCGACGGACCAGGCGAGCGACGCCAGGGCCGAAACGACACACCCGCGACCCGACCAGGTCCGGCCCAAGCGACCCCGGCCGGTGGCCCCGATACCCTTTCCCGCGCGCAATCATCGCCGGACCTCGCGGCGTTGGCCGACTCGCCCTATGCGGGGATGGCCGACGAAGACCTGGTCGGCGATGACGACGAGGATCTGGCCGATCTGGGCGAGGTTGGGCAGCCGGTGGTCGAACGCGTCCTGGGCGGCACCGTCATTTGGCGGGAAGCCACCGACGATTGAGCCGGCCCGCTTATCAGCCGGTCACGGTCAGAGTCGCGGTTCGTTCCACACCCGTCTCGCAGGTCACCCGGTAAGAGCCCGGCTGGCTCACTCCTCCAGGTTCCCGGCTGCCCGGTCGGCCCCTCCAGCCGCAGCACCTGCGGACCGTCACCCGGGCCGGTCACCACAACGACACCCGTCCCGACGACGGTTACCTCGTGGGTCCCGGCGGCAACCGACTCCCGATTGAGATCGCATTTCTCCACGACGACTTCGATCGGCGCCTCGGCCGGATCCGGCGCGGATCCCCCAGGCACCCGCTCACCGCACCTAGACCAAGCGCGATCAACCCGACTCTGCCCCACACCGCCCAGGCCGACCCCACCCTGGCCGATCTCGCCCAGTCCGGCCCACCCTGAGCCAGCCCGGCGGGGGCGAGCCGACGCCATACCGGCCGGGAACGCGTGATCGCCATGACTGACGGTAGGCCGCGGCACCGATCCGCCGCGTAAGTAGCACTACCCATTCGGCAACCTCCCCGGCGCAGCGGTCGTGGCTGTCGGTGCCACCGCATACGCTGGCGGATGTGTATGAGGGAGTGGTCCAAGACCTGATCGATGAGCTGGGGCAGTTGCCTGGGGTCGGGCCCAAGAGCGCGCAACGGATCGCGTTCCACCTGCTGCAAGCGGATAGCGCCGACGTCCAGCGGCTGATCACCGCCCTGAGCGAGGTCAAGGTCAAGGTCACCTTCTGCACGCGCTGCGGGAATGTCGCCGAGGGCGCGCTGTGCCGAATCTGCGCCGACCCTCGACGCGATGCCCATGCGATCTGCGTCGTGGAAGAGCCGAAGGATGTCGTCGCCATCGAGCGCACCAGGGAGTTCAAGGGGCGCTATCACGTGCTCGGCGGCGCGATCAGCCCTATCGACGGCATCGGTCCCGAGCAGTTGCGGGTCGCCGAACTCATGGCCCGCCTCGGCTCCGAAGAGATCACCGAGGTGATCATCGCCACCGACCCTAATATCGAGGGGGAGGCGACCGCGTCATACCTGGCCCGGCAACTCAAGCATCACGATGACCTGCGGGTGACCCGGCTGGCCTCCGGTCTGCCGGTCGGCGGCGATCTGGAGTATGCCGACGAGGTCACCCTCGGCCGGGCCTTTGAGGGACGAAGACTGCTCGATGCCTGACGACGACTTGACCACCCTGGCCGAGCTCTCGGCCCAGGACGCCCGGATCTTCCACGACGCGATCACGGAGGTCGCCTCCGGTGCCGCCCCCGAGGCAGCCCTGTCCATCAGCCTGCTGGCGGTCAGCCAGGTGTTGGTGATGGGCGCGCGGCTTGGCGCGGTCCAGGACATCGTGCTGCCCGATCGGTACGAGCCCGACGACGGCCCGGAAGTTGACCTGGAGGCTTTCCGCTCCGGGATCGCCAATGCCTTCGAGGGGATCGACGACTATGCCGACCTCGTCGACCCGGTCACCAGCGCCGAACTGACCTCCGGTTCCCTGTCGAGCGATCTGGCCGTCATCGCCGCCGCGCTGGATCACGGCCTGCGCCATCTGGAGCGCGGAAATGTCGCCGAGGCCCTGTGGTGGTGGCAGTTCAGCTACCTGTCCGACTGGGGCGAGCGCGGTGCGATGGCGCTGCGGGTGCTCACCGGCCTGGTCGGGCACGTCCGGTTGGACGCCGATGCGGACGTGGTTTCCGAGGCCGAGTTCGACGCGCTCCACCCCTGAGGCGCCCCGGGCTGGCGCGTCCGGCATACGGAAGTGAACGGCGCGGGATGAGCCGCTTATTACAGTGGACGCGCAATCCCGCACCCCCCGAGCTGGAAGGCGCATCGTGCCGATCGTCGTGCAGAAGTATGGCGGGTCCTCCGTCGCCGACGCCGAGAGCATTAAGCGCGTCGCGCGCCGGATCATCGACACCCGCAAGGCCGGCAATGACGTCGTGGTGGCCGTCTCCGCCATGGGCGACACCACCGACGAACTGCTCGATCTCGCTCAGCAGGTGAGCCCGCTGCCGCCGCCGCGCGAGCTGGACATGCTGCTCACCTCCGGTGAGCGCATCTCGATGGCGCTGCTGGCCATGGCGATCGCCGACCAGGGCCACAGCGTGCGCTCATTCACCGGCAGCCAGGCCGGGGTGATCACCGACACCACCCACGGCAAGGCGAAGATCCTCGACGTCACGCCCGGCCGGATCACCGAGGCGATCACCGCAGGCCACATCGTCATCGTGGCCGGCTTCCAGGGGATCAACGAGGTCGAGGACGTCACCACCCTGGGCCGCGGCGGCTCGGACACCACCGCCGTCGCCCTGG
>ERZ501016.247-NODE-247-length-19475-cov-12.599279_pt1 | contig 19475 bp, 16 predicted proteins | sample MGYA00248889_ERZ501016 | MGnify/ENA primary metagenome ERZ501016 (study PRJEB25958, sample SAMN03398594) | human skin metagenome | study: EMG produced TPA metagenomics assembly of the Human Skin Microbiome Metagenome (human skin metagenome) data set. | reverse complement strand
ACCCGGCTGGGGGCTCGGCGCGCCGGCCCCCTGGGCCGCCGCCCCCGACGCGCCTCCGGCCAGGTAGGCGTCGACGTCGGCGCGGGTGATCGCGCCGTCGTTGCCGGTGCCGCGGATCAGGGCGAGGTCTACGCCCTTGTCCTTGGCGTACTTGCGGACGGGGGGCTTGGCCAGGGCCTTGCCGCCCGCAGCCTGGGGCTGGGTGACCTGCACCTGCACGCCGTGCGGGTCCACGACGGTCGGGTGAGTCATCTCGGTGACGGCGGCGACGGTGGCGAAGCCGCCCCAGGTCTCGGGGTCCTTGGTCTCACTGGCGGTGGGCAGCGGGCCGCGCTGATGCTTGCGGGGTCGCCGCTTGGCGTCGGTCACCTTGGGGCCGTAGCCGACCAGGACCGCGACGCGCTCCTCCTTGGGGGTGGCGTCGTCGCCCGTCCCGGTGGCCTCGTTGACCTGGGCCTGGGCGGCGGCCGCCGACGCGTCGTCGGGCTCGGCGGGGGCGCCGCCACCGGTGCCGTCCTCGATGGCGATGATCGGGGTGCCGACGTCGACGGTCTCGCCCTCGGGGACGAGGATCTGGGCCACGGTGCCGGCCCACGGGATGGGCAGCTCGACGAGGGACTTGGCGGTCTCGATCTCGACGACGATGTCGTTGACCTTGACGGCGTCGCCCTCCTTGACCTTCCACGTCACGATCTCGGCCTCGAGCAGGCCCTCACCCGGGTCCGGGAGGTTGAACTTCTTGATTGCCATGTGAATTCGCTCCTCTCGGGTCAGTGGGACAGGGCGCGGTCGACGCCGTCGAGCACGCGGTCGAGGTCGGGCAGGAAGTGCTCCTCGTACTTCGAGGGCGGGTAGGGCAGGTAATAGCCGGTGACGCGCTGGACCGGCGCCTCGAGGTGGTAGAAGCAGCGCTCCTGCACCTGGGCGGCGATCTCGGCGCCGAGCCCGAGGAAGGACGCCGCCTCGTGCACCACGACCAGCCGGCCGGTGCGCTCGACCGACGCGGCCACGGTGTCGATGTCGAGCGGGCTGACCGAGCGCAGGTCGATGACCTCCAGCGAGGTGCCCTCCTCGGCGGCGGCCGCGGCGGCCTGGATGCAGGTCTTGACCATGGGGCCGTAGCACACGACCGTCACGTCGGTGCCGGGCACGATCACGTTGGCGCTGTAGAGGCCTCGGGGCGCGGACGTGGCCTCGAGGTCGACCTCGCCCTTCTCGTGGTAGCGGCGCTTGGGCTCGTAGAAGATCACCGGGTCGTCGGACTCGATCGCCTGCTGGATGCCCCAGTAGGCGTCCTCGGGGTTGGAGACGAAGACGGTGCGCAGCCCCGCGGTGTGGGCGAAGTAGGCCTCGTTGGACTCGCTGTGGTGCTCGACGGCGCCGATGCCGCCACCCATCGGGATGCGGATCACCATGGGTAGCCGGAGTTTGCCGCGCGAGCGGTAGTGCATCTTGGAGACCTGGGACACGATCTGGTCGAACGCCGGGTACACGAAGCCGTCGAACTGGATCTCCGCGACGGGGCGGTAACCGCGCAGCGCCATACCGACGCTCGTCCCGATGATGCCGGACTCGGCCAGGGCCGAGTCCATGACCCGGTGCTCGCCGAAGTCCTTCTGCAGGTGCTCGGTGATGCGGAAGACGCCGCCGAGCTTGCCGACGTCCTCTCCGCACACGATGACCTTGGGGTCACGCTCCATGGCGGCGCGCAGACCGGCGTTGATGGCCTTGGCAATGGTCAGCTTGGTCATCGCTCAGTCCTCGAAGCTCGCGGCGTAGGCAGCGAACTCCGCGCGCTGCTGCTCGATCAGGGCGTGGTCGGGCTCGACGTAGACGTGGTCGAACATGCCGTGCGGGTCGGGGTCGGGCATGCCGACCGTCCCGGTGCGGATCGTCTCGGCCAGGGCGTCGGCCTCGCGCTCCAGGTCGTCGAAGAAGCCCTGGTCCGCCTTGCCCGACCGGGTGAGGTAGGCGCGCAGCCGCTGGATCGGGTCGCGGTGCTTCCACACCTCGACCTCGGCGTCGACGCGGTACTTGGTGGGGTCGTCCGAGGTCGTGTGCGCGGACATGCGATAGGTGAAGGCCTCGATGAACGAGGGGCCCTGGCCGTCGCGGGCTCGGTCGAGCATGGCCTTGGAGACGGCGTATGACGCCAGCACGTCGTTGCCGTCGACCCGGATGCCGGGGAAGCCGAAGCCGTTGGCGCGGTGGTAGAGCGGGCCACGGGTCTGGCGCTCGTTGGGCTCGGAGATGGCCCACTGGTTGTTCTGGCAGAAGAAGACGATGGGGGCGTTGTTGACGCCGGCGAAGACGAAGGCCTCGTTGACGTCGCCCTGGGCGGTGGCGCCGTCGCCGAAGAATGCAACGACGGCGGCGTCGCGGTCGGGGTCGCCCGTGCCCACGTCGCCGTCGAGGGTGATCCCCATCGCGTAGCCCGTGCCCATGAGCACCTGGTTGCCGATGACGATCGTGAAGAGCTGCATCCCGACCTCGTTCGGGTCCCAGCCGCCCTGGTCGACGCCGCGGAACTGCGACATCACCTGCAGGGGCTGAACCCCGCGGCACCAGCCGACGCCGTGCTCGCGGTAGCCGGGGAACGCGTAGTCCTGCTTGCGCATGGCCCGGCCCACGCCGATCTGGGCGGCCTCCTGACCGAGCAGCGAGACCCACAGGCCGAGCTCGCCCTGGCGCTGCAGCGCGGTCCCCTCGGTGTCGACGCGACGGACGAGGAACATGTCGCGGTAGAACCCGCGCAGGTCCTCGTCGGTCAGCCCGTCGAGGTAGCGGGAGTACTCCGGGTGGTCGACCCGCTCCCCCTCGGGGGTGAGCAGCTGGACCATCTCCGGCCCGCCGTAGGCGTCTCTGGCGACGACGTTGTCGCTCATCTGCGATCTCCTTCGATCCTTGGGGCCGGGCAGGGTCGCTGCTCGGCCTGGTTCGGGGCCACGAGGGACGGGGTCACCGCCCCGGTGCGGGCGCCTCATCGTGACGACGGCCCGGTCCGGTTGCTCGTGGCGGTCAACACGTCCCGTCGGACGCTTGGGCCTGGCGAGGGCAGCGTACCTGCCCGGCGGACCGGTGTCGCCCGTCGGGTCAGGGCAGGCCGGTCGGGTCAGGGCAGGCCGGGCGCGGGGGCGCTCGTCGAGGCCCCCGCCGTGGCCGTCGCGCCTGCCGTGGCCGTCGCGCCTGCCGAGGGGGCGCTCCGGGTGGCGGCGGTGGCGGTCGCCGTCGAGGGCGTGGTCGGGCCGGTGGGGCTCTTCGATCCGGGGTCGGCGGGCGTCGTGCCCGGGTCGGTGGGCGTCGTGCCCGGGTCGGTGGGCGTCGTGCCCGGGTCGGTGGGGGTGGAGCCGGGCGCCGTCGTCGGGTCCGTGGTCCCCGGCGTCGGGTCGGTCGGCGTCGTGGTCTCGTCGGGCGGCTTGGGCATGCGGCGTGAGATCGGACCCCCGGTCTCTGGGGCGGGCTCGTCGGGAGCGCCCTCGGACGGTTGCGGGGTGGGCGTCCGGTCCGGCGTCGTCGGCGCCTGCGCGATGACCGGCGAGGTGGCGATCGCGGACGCGTCGGAGGCGGGCGCGGCCTCAGGCGCGAGGACGGGCGGGAGCTCGGCCATGGAGGCCAGCACCTCGTCGGCGTCGACGCCGGTGAGCGGCTCTGCCACATCGAGCAGCGGGCGCAGGGCCGCGATCGCCTCCAGACGCTCCTGCGCCGGCTCGATCACGGTCTGCTCGAGCACCTGACCCCGGGGGGCGGCAGACAGCAGGACGATGCCCTCGAGCGGCTCGGCAGCCGGCGCCGGCGCCTCCGGGCGCTGGGCCTGCTGCGCGACGAGCGCACGTGAGACCGACGGGCCCTGGGCGGTGAGCACCTCGGCCGGCCCCCCGGGCTGAGAGGCCGTCCCGCCGGCCGACGACGTGCCCGACGACGTGCTCGTGCCGCCGTCGAGGACCCCGTCCAGGACGCCGGGGGCGGTGCTCAGGGAGAGCCCGGCCAGGCCGAGGGTGGCGGACACACCGAGGGCCGACAGGGCGAGGGCCGGCCCCCAGGCCGCCCCCTCCTGTCGGCTCGACGGCCTGCCTCCAGGCCCGGATGTCCCCATGCTCACCATGGTGGAGTCACGCCCGGGTCACCGACAAGTGAACCTGGGGCAAACCGTCACTGCGGACTAGTCACCCGGCTGGACGCGGGGGCGGACACGGTCCGCGACCTCCAGCAGGCGGGTGTTGGCCTCCTCCTCACCGATGGTCACGCGGACGCCGTCGGTGCCGTACTGCCGGACCACGAGTCCCGCCTCGCGCAGGGCCTCGGCGAGCTCGGCGCAGTGCTCCCCCACCGGGAAGTAGACGAAGTTGGCCTGGGTGTCGGGCAGGCGCCATCCCTGCTCCGCCAGACCGGTGGTCACGCGATCACGCTCCGTGACGAGTGCCTGCACCCGCTCGTCGAGCTCGGCGAACAGGCCCAGGCTGGCGACCGCGGCGTCCTCGGCGATCCTCGACACGCCGAACGGCAGGGCGCACTTGCGCAGGGCCGCCGCGACCTCGGAGGGCGCCACGGCATACCCGACCCTCAGGCCCGCGAGGCCGTAGGCCTTCGAGAAGGTCCGCAGCACCGCGATGTTGCTGTGGTTGCGGTAGAGCTCGATCGCGTCCGGCGTCGCCGGGTCGCGGACGAACTCGAGGTAGGCCTCGTCGATGACGACCAGGACGTGCGGCGGCACCTGCGCGAGGAAGGCCTCCAGCTCGTCGGCGTGGACCGACGGGCCGGTGGGGTTGTTGGGTGTGCAGACGATGACCAGGCGGGTGCGGTCGGTGATCGCCGCGGCCATCGCCGGGAGGTCGTGGCGCTGGTCGGCGGTGAGCGGCACCTGCACGCTCGTCGCGCCGGCGAGCGCGGTGACGATGGGGTAGAGCTCGAAGGACCGCCAGGGATAGACGACCTCGTCGCCCGGGCCGCAGGTCGCCGTCACGAGCTGGGTGAGGACGGCCGACGAGCCGGTGCCCGTGCTGATGTGGTCGTTGGGCACGCCGAGGAAGTCCGCCAACGCCTGGGTCAGCTCGGTCACCGCCATGTCGGGGTAGCGGTTGACCGTGGTGGCGGAGGCCGCGATGACCTCGAGCACGCTCGGCAGCGGGGGGTAGGGGTTCTCGTTGCTGCTGACCTTGTAGGTCCTCAGGCCGGGGACCTCGGGCGCCGGGCGTCCCGGGACGTAGGCGGGCACGGCGGCGAGGGTCTCGCGCAGCCGCACCTCGCTCTCGGGGGTGGCCACGTCGTCGCGGTCGGGGCTGAGCTCGCTGGTGGCGGCGTCGGCTGCGGTCATGGCACCACCATATGCGGGGGTCGACATGTCACCATATGGCCATGAGGAACCTCGCGATCAAGACCCTCGTCAACGGCATCGCGCTCTGGGTCGCGGCCATGGTGGTCTCCGGGATCCACCTGGGCGAGGACAAGCCGTCCCTCGCCACGCGCCTGCTGTCGATCCTGCTGGTGGCCGTCGTGTTCGGCCTGATCAACGCGGTCGTCAAGCCGGTCGTCAAGTTCTTCAGCTGGCCGGCGATCATCCTCACGCTCGGGTTGTTCACGTGGGTGGTCAACGCCCTGATGCTCCAGCTCACGTCGTGGCTGGCGGGTCCGCTCGGCCTGGACTTCCGGGTCGACAGCTTCTTCTGGGACGCGATCCTGGGGGCGTTGGTCGTGGCGTTCGTGTCGCTGCTGCTCAACATCCTGCTGCCCGACCCCGACGAGCTCTGATCCCCCCCTCCCCGCCTCCCGTGACGACGGGGACCTTCGTGCTCGCCTGGCGGGCATGAACGTCCCCGTCGTGCGTTGGAGCGGGCCGGCGGTGGAGGGGCCGGTGCTGGGAGGGTCGGCCGTGGGTGTCAGGCGCGCGGGCGGCCGTCGACGAGGTATGCCGTGCCGCTGCCGACCGGCGTGGCGGCGAGGTGCTCCAGCAGGGTCACGACATACGCGGCGCAGTGCTCCCGCACCTGCTCGGGCGTGGCCCAGTGCAGGGCGCGGATCTCGCGCGGCTGCAAGGTGACCCGGCCCACGAGGTCGGCCGGGTGCACGCCGCCGTCGAAGACGAACAAGGTGGCGTCGCTCCACCCTCGGTAGGGCGGGAGCCAGTCGACGGCCAGCAGCTCACGGGCCGGCAGGTCCAGGCCGAGCTCCTCGGCGACCTCGCGCTCGGCGGTCGTCGACGGCGGCTCCCCCGGGTCGACGATGCCGCCCGGCAGGTCCCACTCACGCTTGTAGGTGAGCTCGCAGAGCAGGACGCGGCCGTCCGGGTCGCGCAGCAGCGTCTGGGCGATGTTGCGCTTGGTGGGCATCGTGGTGTCGAGCACGCCGAGGAAGCCCTCGCGCGTCTCGGGGCCGGGGTCGGCCGCCAGCCGAGCCATGACGACGCGGTCTCCGTGGCCGGGACCGATGCCGCGCAGGGTGCCTTCGTGCCGCAGGCCGAGCCGAGCCGCCAGGCGGTGCGTGACCACGTCGTCGGGATCGTGCAGCGTCTGCACCCGGCGCCACCCGTCGGCGATCCCCGCGGCGACCTCGTCGCGCAGCGCGTCGATCCCCGCGAGGTCGTCGGGCGAGTGACCGGTGAGGTCGAGCTCGACGATCCCGTCGCCGATCTCGCGGACGATCATCGGCGCACCAGCAGGTCGCGCACGGCCTCGGCCACCTCGATGACGAGGTCACGGCTGGTGCGCGAGACGCCCATGGCGTTGATGTCGCCGTGCGTGCCGTCCTCGTCGACCCGGAGCGTGACCGGCACCCCGGCCTCCTCGAGACGCGCGGCATAGGCCAGGGCCTCGTCGCGCAGCACGTCGAAGGCCGACACCAGGACGTAGGCCGGGGGCAGCCCGCCGAGGTGTCGCGCGAGCAGCGGCGAGGCGTCGGGGTGGCGGGCCTGCTCGGGCTCGCGCAGGTAGTGCGAGGCGTACCAGTCCATGGTGGCCTCGGTGAGGAAGTAGCCCGTGGGGAACAACGCGTAGGACCGCGACTTGCGCGACCAGTCGGTGACGGGGTTGAGCAGCACCTGCAGGTCCGGGCCGCCGGCCTCGTCCTCGACGGTGCGGTGGCACACGACGGCGGCGAGGTTGCCGCCGGCGCTGTCGCCCATGACGGCGACCGGGGTCGAGCCGTCACCGCCCAGCTCGTCGCGGTGGTCGCGCACGTGCCGGAACGCCGCCACCGCGTCCTCGACCGCGCACGGGAAGGGCGACTCCGGCGCCAGGCGGTAGTCGACCGAGACGACGGTCAGCCCGGCATAGCGCGCGACGAATCGGCATACGGGATCGGCACTGTCGAGGGAACCGGCCACGAAGCCGCCGCCGTGGAGGTAGACGACCACCCCGGGGGCGGGCTCGCCCGGCGAGGGGTCGTAGGTGCGGGTGCGGATCGGGCCGGCGGGCCCCGGGAGCGAGCCGTCGCGGACGGACGCGACGTGCGGCTGATGGCCGAAGAGCCAGGCCTCGGTCTCGATCTCGGCGCGCCACTGGTCCGGGGTCAGCTCGGCGGCCTCGCTGCCGGGGGCCAGGTCGAGCAGGCGCAGGGCCACCTGGACGTCCGTGCGCAGGGTGTGGCCGTCGACGCGCCGCGGCCGGCCCGCGACCAGACGCAGGACCGGCCGGGGCAGGCGCGCGACGCCACGCAGCACGGACTGCGTGGCGCGCAGGGTCAGGGGACGGCGGGTCGAGGGCACGTCCCCATCATGCCCGCGACTCCCCGATCTTGACGGCCGCAACACCCGCGAGGATCAGCGCCCCACCGGCGAGCTGGACGAGGCCCGGGAGCTCGCCGAGCAGGAGCCACGCGATGAGCACCGCGAACACCACCTCGGTCAGCCCGACGAAGGACGCGACGGTCGAGCCGAGCCTCCGGGTCGCGGCGACGCCGAAGCCGTAGGCCACCGCCGCGGCGAGCAGGACCAGGCCGAGGACGGGCACCCACCAGGGCGCCGTCATGCCGGCGAGGGCCACGGGTCGGGTCGTCGCGACCATGGGGACGAGGCCGACCACGCCCACCAGAGCGAGCACCGCGCCGCCGACGACCATGCCGCCGGCCGCGAGGGCGATGGGCGGCAGACCCTTGGTGTCGCGGGCGGCGAGCAGGAAGTAGGTGGCGTTGCAGCAGGCGGCGGCGAGTCCCCACAGGAGCCCGACCGGGTCGATGCCGATGCCGCCGAACAGGTCGATGACCAGGGCGAGCCCGGCCATGGACAGGGTCGCGCCGAGCAGCGTCGCCGGGGCCGGGGTGCGTCGGGTGCGCAGCCAGACGTAGCCGACGATGAGGACGGGGGCGAGGTACTCCAGCAGGAGCGCGACGCCGACCGACAGGTGCGTGACGGCGTTGAAGTAGAACAGCTGGCTGCCGGCCACGGCGACCACGCCATAGGCGATGATGACGCCGGCGTTGTCGACGAAGGCGCGCAGCCGGTGCCGCATCAACCACAGGGCCGGTATGCCGAGGGCGAGCGCGGCACCCGCGATGCGGGCGGTGACGGCGGCGCCCGGGCTCCAGCCCGCCTCGAGCAGCGCCTTGGCAAAGGATCCCGAGGTGGCGAAGCCGACGGCCGAGATCAGGGCGAGGACCAGACCGCGGGAGACGCCGCGGGGGCGGGTGCGAGCGGGGTGCTCGGTGGCCCGCTCGGTGACCCGCTCGGTGGCCAGCTCGTCGGGGACCGGAGGCAGCGGGTCGACGTCGACGTCGCCGAGGCGGAGAGCGTCCACGACGGGGTCCGTGACGGTGGGGTGAGCGACGATCGGGTCCGTGACGGTCGGGTCGGTGGTGCGGGTCATGGCGGTCATGGGCACTCCTCTCGGGGGCTTCGAGGCACGACTGTCGTGACGCACGACAGCGGGCGTCATGAGCGAAGTGGGTTTACGCTAGTGACACTAGACCTGGGCCGAGTAAGGAGTCAATATGACTTTTGCCCATGACACCCGCGACGCTCTGGTATCGATGGCCGCGCTGGTCAACACGGGCGTCGAGCCGGCGACGCTGAGCACACTGGAGGACCTCGAGGAGTTCGTGGGCCAGTTCGGTTACACGGGGGCGCGGGCGCACGACGCGGCCGAGCTGGCGGGGGTGCTCGCGCTGCGCGGGGAGCTGCACCGCCTGTGGGAGCTCGACGAGGAGGGCGTGGTCGGCCTGGTCAACGACCTGCTGGCCCGCCACCAGGCGCTCCCGCAGGTCGTGCGCCACGAGGGCTGGTGGGACTGGCACCTGCACGCCATCTCGAGCTCCGCTCCGCTGGCGCACCGGATCGCCGTCGAGTCCGCGATGGCGATGGTGGACGTGGTGCGCTCCGGCGAGCTGGACCGGCTGCGGGTGTGCGAGGCCGAGGACTGCGACGGTGTGATCATCGACCTGTCCAAGAACCGCTCGCGCCGCTACTGCGACCGCGGCTGCGGCAACCGCATGGCGGTCCAGGCCTACCGCTCCCGCAAGACCTACCGGGGGTAGAGGCATCGGCCGGCCTCCGTCCCCCAGGTCGATGATCCGGAGGCCGGCTGATCGTGCGCGCGTGCGGGATGTGCGTGTATGCCGACCCGCCCACCGCCACACCGAGTCGCCGCCACACCGGGGCACGAGCACGCTCCGCGGCGCAATCAACTGCTGCACATAGGGGCGCCGCCGCTTGGCCGATCGTTGCGGCACAACGTGATTCGCGTGGGCAGCACCCGAGAGTGCAGCAGTTGTGCACGCGCGCGGGGGCGCGCACGGCTGGCTAGGCTGCAGACGACGAAGGATGCCTGAGGCGGGAGGCGCAAGCGTCGCGCCTCACGGCTTCACCGCCCAGACGCTCACCAGAACCTCCCCTCCATCGACCAGGTCAAAGGGTGCGGGCCACTGGCCCGTCGGCACCTCGACCTCTGGCCCGGGAGCTGCCGCGACCCACAACCGCTGGGGCATCTCCTGGTCCGCGGCGTCGCGATACCCCGGCCACCACAGGACGGCCCACGCCCTCCCTCCGGCGGGCACCCCCACCCGCCGCGGCGCGCCTGGTCGGCCGATCTGCTCGGCCGACCCGACGCGGTAGGTCAGCCGCAGGTCGGAGGCGCCCTGACTGATCCGGACTCGCGCCACTCCGTCGAGCCAGCATGCCCGGCCCGAGACGTTGTGGGCCGTGACTGTCATCGACGACGTGCCCATCGTCATGTCCCAGCCACCACCGGTCAGTCGCAGGTCTGACAGCGCGCACGCCCGGGCGGCTGGCACTCCTGTGGCAGGAGCGGTCCGGTCTGGCGCACCCACCCCTCCTCGCGGAGATGGAGCGCCTGGTGGGGCGGTCTCTGTCACCACGGATGGCGGCGCGGGTGGGGTCGGTGGACGGAACGCCTCGAGAACGAACCCGAGGAAGAGAAGCGAGAAGTAGCCGGTCACCACGAGGCACGCCGACGTCACGGCGCCCTCAAGCACCAGAGGCACCACCAAGGAGCGAGCTCCAGCGCGCACGAGGAGATCCGACACCGCCACCGCGAGAGAGACGGTGAGTGCGACCGTGACGACGACGCGCACGCGGACGTGGTCCGGGCTGAGGACGGTCGAGACCAGCGCGGCCAGGACCGCTGTCACGAGTGCCACCCAGGCGATCTGCGCGGCGAGGCGCGGTCTCGTCCCGGCCCAGGCCGAGTCGGCCAGGTGCTCCGTCGTGCGCACCACACCCAGGATGCCCAGACCGACAGCCAGGCAGGCCCCTGCCCACGAGCCGGCGACGGCGAGGACAACGGCGTACAGCAGGGTGACCCACCCCGCGACGATGGTCACCGCCGCTGCGGCGAGCGGGAGGGCCAGGCGCCAGGACCAGTCCCGCGGGAGACATCCGGACCCGGCCGGGCGGGACGCCATGCGTCACAGCGTCGCCCCGAGCAGGACCGCCAGCAGCACGACCGCCACCGACCTCGAGGCAAGCAGCCACCAGGACGATGTCTGCGTCCCGCACCACCCAAGCGAGTGACACGTGTCCTGCCTCAGCGACATCCGTGCTGACCACGGCCACTCGATCACCGCCAGGGCGGCCAGGCCGGCGACCGCCAGGCGGGTCACGGGGATTCGCGTCACCCGGTCACCGTGCCCGGGGGGCCTGGGAGGTGGCCGTGGGGGCGGGCTCAGCCGTGGGGCGTCGCACCCGTGGCGTCGTCGCGAAGCTCTGGACGGGCTGCCCCCGGTGGGCGGCGCGCATGATGCGCTGCCAGACCGGCCCCGGGACGCGGAAGGCCTGGGCCCGGGTGGTGCGCGCTCGGCCGTCGGCGTCGTGGAGGGTGGGATAGGTCCAGTCCGGGCGGTTGTGGTCGGGGGTGCCGACCCAGACCGACGTAGCGAACTGCGGTGTCGCGCCGGTGAACCAGGTCTCGTTGTCCTCGTCCGTGCCGGTCTTGCCGATGGCGGGTCGGTCGAGCTGCAGCGACCGGCCGGTGCCCTCGGTCATCACGGACTGCAGGAGGTCGACGGCCTGGTCGGCGACGGCTTCGTCGATGACGCGGCGGCACCCGGGGAGGTGGAGGTCGACGCGATGCCCGGAGGCGTCCGTGACCGCCTCGACCGGCCGGTTGGGGCAGCTGACGCCGCGGGCGGCCACGACGGCATACATCTGCGCCATGGTCGCTGGGCTGGCGTCCGACCCGAGCAGGATGCTGGGCGCGGCCATCGGCAGCGGCCTGCCGTCGAGCGCCGTGCGGTCCGTGCCGGTCGCCGTGTGCATGCCCATGGCCAGGGCCGTGTCTCGTATGGCGCAGGTGCCGATCTCGTGAGCCAGCGCGACGAAAGCGGTGTTGACGCTCTGAGCGGTCGCCTCTCGCAGTGACATGGTGGGGGCGTCGGACTCGCCCTCGGCGTTCTTGACGGGCCATCCGCCGGCCCCGACGCTGCAACCAGCCTCGAGCTCGCGAGCTCTCCAGCGGGTGTGCTCGGGACGGATGCCGGTGATGACGTGGTCGGTCTCGAGTCCCTGCTTCAGGGCCTCGACGACCGTGAAGAGCTTCATGGTGGACCCTACGCTGAACCCGCCGGACCCGCCGTAGCGATGGTCGGTGGCCCAGTTGACCTGGGTCTGTCCGGGTGTGGGGCGCCCCGAGACGTTGTAGCCGGCGGACTGCACCATCGCGCGGACCTTGCCTGTGCCGGTCTCGACGGTGACCGCCGCGCCGCCGTAGCGAGGGCGGTCGCTGGTGGCGTCGTAGTCCCGAGCGGTGATGGTGCGCGCCATCGCCTCGGTGGCCTTGCGCTGCAGCCTGGGGTCGAGGGTCGTGACGATGCGGTATCCACCCCGTCGGACCCGTCCCTCTCGTTCACCGGGGGTCGCCCCCAGGGCTGGCTGCTCCCGGAGCCACGCGATGACGTAGTCGCACCAGAAGGGATGGGGCGAGGCGGCGCACGACCGCGCCGGTGGCTGATTGCGCCGGACCGCGAGGGGAGCGACCCTCGCCTCCGCGAGCTGGCGTGCGTCGATGTAGCCGTACCGGTGCATCTCGCCCAGGACGGTGTTGCGCCGGGCCAGGGCGGCCCGTGGGTTGCGGACGGGGTCGTTGGCCCCGGGTTGCTGGACGACCCCGGCCAGGGTGGCGGCCTGCGGCAGCGTGAGCCTGGCCGCGGTGGTGCCGAAGTAGTGGCGCGCGGCCGCTTCGACGCCATACGCCTGGTCACCGAAGTAGACCAGGTTGAGGTAGGACGCGAGGATCTCGTCCTTGGTCATCTGCTTCTCGACCTGGGTCGCGTACTTGAGCTCTCGGAGCTTGCGCGCCGCGCTGACCTCGGTGGCCGCCTTGGCCGCGCCGGTATCGCCCTTGTCCAGGGCGGCCTTCTCGAGCGTGACCTTGACGTACTGCTGGGTGAGCGTGGAGGCGCCGCGGGGTGCCCCACCGAGGGCGGCCCCTGCCGCGGCGGCACCGATGCCCTCCAGGTCGACGCCGCTGTGCTGGTAGAAGCGGTGGTCCTCGATGGCGACCTGCGCCTTCTGCATCCACGGGGAGATGGCCGAGAGGGGCACGACGATGCGGTTCTCGTCGTAGAGGGTCGCGATGATGGTGCTCCCGTCTGCGGCGAGGATCTGGGACTGCTGGTGCGGCACCACCGCGGCGAACTCCGACGGCAGGTCGTCGTAGAGCCGGGTCGTGCTGGTGGTGAGGGATCCGAGGACGGTGACGGGTGGGATTACCAACCCCGCCGCGACCAGGCCGAGGGTGCAGGACGCCGCGACGAAGGCGGCCAGGAGGCTGGTCACCGAGACCAGGGCGTCGAGCCTGCCGCGCCTCATCGATGCAGTCCCTGCCGCGACCGGAGAACCTCCTCGAGGATCGGACCCGCGGTATGGCCACCGCCGGCGCCGTCCTCGACGAACACCGCGACGGCCAGGTCACCCTGTGCCGCGACCATCCAGGCGTGGGTGCGTGGCGGGACCTCCGCGCCATACTCCGCCGTACCGGTCTTGGACAGCACCGGGTCTCCCGGGACGTCCGCGAGGAAGCGCCCACTGCCCTCGGTCGTGGTGGCTCGCATCAGGTCTCGCAGAGCGCTGGTCTCGCCGGGGGTGAGCGGGCGGGGCGAGCGGGGCGGGTCCCCGGCGCTCGAGCGGGGAGCGTCCACCACCAGGCGAGGGCGCACGACGTGACCCGCGGCGACGCTGGCCACCACGGTGGCCATCCCCAACGGAGAGGCCAGCACCCTGCCCTGGCCGATCATCGAGGCGGCGTGCTCGGTCCCCGCCGAGTCGGAGCGCACCGACCCCAGGGTCGCCGGGACCCCGAGCGCAGGGTCGGCGTTCAGGCCCAGGCTGGTGGCCGCGTCGGCCAGCGAGGCCTGGGTCGCCTTGTCACGCAACGCGATCAGGCTGGTGTTGCACGACTGCGCAAAGGCGGTGCGCAGGGTGACGTCGCCGAGCTTGCCGGCCGGGTAGTCGTTGTAGTTCTTGAAGGACCGCCCGTCGACGACCGCGCGGGGTGTGCACGGCGCGACGGTGTCGACCCCGGTGCCCGAGCGCAGCAGCGCCAGAGCGGTCGTCACCTTGAAGGTCGAGCCCGGGGCGTACAGGCCCAGGGTGGCCGTCGGCGCTCCCCTGCTGCCCGGGCCCGAGGCCGCGGCCAGCACCTCACCGGTCGACGGTCGTATGGCGACCACCGCACTGGCAGGCTCCACACCGGCCAGCGCACGCTCGGCGGCGAGCTGCGTCTCGGCGTCCAGGCTGGTCCGCAACGGCTGCCCGTCCTCGGGATCGACCGCGAAGAGTCGCTCGGTGCCGCCGTCGTCGCGGACCCGCTCGATCGCGTAACCGGCTCTGCCCCGGAGCTTTTCGTCGTGCTTGGCCTGCAGGCCGTCGAGCCCGACCAGGTCCCCGGCGCGCACCTCGCCGCCGGCCCGCTGGACGATCTCGGCCGTCGCGGGGCCCACCCGGCCGAGGATCCCGCTCGCGAACGTCGAGGTCGGCGCCAGCGGACGGGACTCCCGCAGCCTGGCGACACCAGGGATGCCGGAGATGTCGCTGCCGTCGCCCGCCGCACGCTCCTCCCCCACGCGGAGCACCAGGCCCTCGACGAACGCCTGCGGCCCCGCTCCCGCCACCCTCGTCGCGAAGGCATCCGCATCGATGCCCAGCGCGGCCGCGAGCCTGGTCGCGCTGCTGCGCGCCTGCTCGGGGGAGACCTTGGCGCGGTCGATGCCGACCCGCAGCACCGGCCTGTCGGTGACGAGCACCTGCCCTCCTGCGCCGAGGACCTCGCCACGCCTGGCCGGCGCCCGCACCACGCGGACCCGCTGGCCCGACTGCAGCCCCAGCACCACCGCTGACGGTGACCAGCGCACCTTCCACCCCGCGTCGGTCTTCACGACCGGCACCGTCGCGACGTACGTCCACGGGGCCAGTCCGTCACGGATCGACCAGCGATACCGCACCTGGGCGTCGAGCCGGGTCGCTGCCTGGCCGGACGGCTCGGACATGCTCACGACGTCCACCTGCGGGCGCCGATCCCCCAGCCCCGCCACGATGGCGGGAGTCTCCTTGGCGGCACGGTCACGGGTGTCCCCCGAGATGGCCTCGCGTGCGATCTCCCCCTCGGCCATGGATGCCGCGAACTCCTCGACGACGCCCCGAGCCCGATCCTGCTCGGAAGGCAGCAGCCCCGAGCACCCCGCCATGACGGCGACCACTCCGACCGCCATACCTGCTGTGGTCCTGATGCCCACGTCCGCCCCCTCTCCTGGCTGCTCCCAGGGCACCAAGCGGACCCACGTCAGGTCCAATAGGGATATCAATCGTTATTCATATTGCTAGGCTCTTGATCGTGGACATGGTCAGGCACCTGCGGTACTTCCTCGCCGTGGCTGACGAGCTCCACTTCTCGCGCGCGGCCGACCGGCTCGGCATCTCCCAGCCGCCGTTGTCCCAGGCCATCCGCCGCCTCGAGGAGCACCTGGGCACGCCGTTGTTTCGCCGCACCTCGCGCTCCGTCGAGCTCACCTCGCAGGGGCAGTCCCTCGTCCCCAGGGCGCGCGGGATCATCGAGGCGCTCGAGGAGCTCCCTGCCGTCGTCGGCCGACCGACCGAGACGCCCGGCACGCTGCGCATCGCCCTCCCGGCGGGGGTGCCGGGGGCGGTCCTGACTCACGGGCTCCACGCCCTCGCCGAGCTGGTCGGTGCCGCCGTGGAGCCGGTCATCCTGCCGCCTCGGGATCGCGCCCGCGCGCTCCAGGCCGGGGAGGCCGATGCGGCGGTCCTGCCGGCTCGCAGCTCCCTCTCCACCACCCGCACGCCCGACCAGGCCGCCGTCACCCACTCCAGGCTGGGCGTCACCGGTCGGCCCGGGTCGGCACCCGCGCATCCCAGCGACCTGGCGGGCCTGCGCGTCGCGCTGGACCCTGAGGACGCCGCCGGGCTCGAGCACGCCCGTCTGCTGGACCTGCTCGAACGATTCGGGCTGCCCGTCGACGCGCTCGTCCTGGACCTGGACCACGCGACCGCCACGACGCGGGCGAGGCTCGGCGACCTGCACCTGATCACCACGGCCGAGACGGCGCGGGCCGCCGAGCTCACGTGGGCGCCTCTGCACCATCGACTGCTCGCTCGCACGACGTCGGTCCGCTGCCGCACTCCGTGGCCGTTCAGGCCCGGTCCCGAGGACCTGGCTCGATGGTGGCGGGAGCTGCACCCCGACGAGGGCGCCACCTCCGACACGGTCGCCATCACCTCCCGACGCGCCGACTGGGGGCTGTGACATGACCGTCCAGGACGAGATGCAGCGCACCTTCGGCGAGGTCGACGTCGACGGCTCGCTCACCGCGATCGACCTCACCACCGGCCACCGCGTCGAGACGAGCGGGCAGACGGCATACGCGCTGGCGTCCGTCGCCAAGCTCCCCCTCACGTGGGCCCTGATGACCCTGCACGAGCGGGGCGACCTCGACGCCGCCGAACCCCTGGCCCTGCGGCCGGCAGAGCGAACTCGCGGCCCGGTCGGGACGGGCCGGCTCCACGACGCGATCACCATGAGTGCCCGGGACGCCTGCTACTACGCCATGTCGTTGAGCGACAACGGCGCCGCCGACGCCGTCTGGGACCTGGTCGGGCGCGACCGGCTCACGGCCACCCTCGCGGCACTCGACCTCCCGGACCTGCAGCTGAGGGCACCCATGCGCGAGTACTTCCGCCTGCTCGACCGGCAGGTCGCCCGCTCAGGCCTGGACGAGGACGCGTTGCTGGACGTCGATCCTGCCGACCTGGACGCCATCGATCCGGCCCGCGTCAGCAGCGCCACCACGAACGCCCTCGCCGCCTTCCTGGCCCAGGTGCACCGGGCGGCCGGCTCCGGCTCCCCCGCGGACCGACAGGTGCTCGAGCTCCTCGGCCACCAGCTCGTCCGCAACCGGCTGGCCAGCGGATTCCCCGCCACCGACGTCGACGTCCGGGGCAAGACCGGCACGATGCTCGCGCTGCGGCACGAGGCCGGGATCGTCACCTTTCCCGACGGGCGTGCTTATGCCGTCGCCGTGCTGACGCGATCGCGCACGCTGGACATCCACTATCGGGTCGACCACGCGATCGGCGAGGCCGCCCGCCTGGCGGTGCAGCACCTGCGCCGGACGTGAGCACGAGGGCGGTGGGCAGGCGCGGTGGGCAGGCGCGGTGCGTCGGTGACCGATGCTTCAGGAGCCCGGTGGGGTCCCGCTCACGCGTGCACAACTGCTGCACATCGGGGCGCTGGCGCCTGGCTGCTTGTTGCGGAGCAACGGAATTCGGGGTCGGGGTGATCCAGAGTGCAGCAGTTGTGCACGGGCGCGGGGGCGCGCGCGGGTGGCTAGGCTGCAGACGACGAGGAGGGCCGCGGATGAGCGCGCACGAGCACACCTACGACCTGTCGGTGACCTGGACCGGCAACCAGGGGACCGGGACCAGCTCGTATGCCGGGTACGCCCGCGACCACGAGGTCAGCGCAGCGGGTCCGACCCCCATCGCGGGGTCCGCCGACCCGGCCTTTCGCGGTGACCCGTCCCGCTGGAACCCCGAGCAGCTGCTCGTCGCCTCGCTCGCCCAGTGCCACATGCTGTGGTACCTCCACCTCGCGGCGCAGGCGGGGGTCACGGTGATGGCGTACGAAGACCACCCGCACGGCGTGATGACGATCGGGGCGGACGGTGCCGGGCAGTTCGACCGGGTCACCCTGCGACCACGGGTCACCGTCACGGCCGGCAGCGACGTCGACCTGGCTCGCCGGCTGCACGCCGACGTGCCCGGCCTGTGCTTCATCGCGCGGTCGGTGAGCTTCCCGGTCGACCACGAGCCCGAGATCCTGGTTGCGCGCGAGCCCGGGTCCGAGACCGCGCCACCCGAGCCGGCCGCGGCTAGGGTCGAGCAGACAGCACATCCCGCACGCGAGGAGAGGACTGACATGACCGACGTCCAGGTCACCAACAACCCCGAGCAGCACCGCTACGAGGCCCGGATCGACGGGGAGCTGGCCGGTTTCGCCGAATACCAGCTGACCGACGACCTCGCCGAGTTCACCCACACCGAGGTGGACCCGGCGTTCGAGGGCAAGGGGGTCGGCAGCGCCCTGGCGCGCTACGGCCTGGACGACGTGCGCGAGCAGGGGACCCGCAAGGTCAAGCCGACCTGCCCGTTCATCAAGGGGTGGATCGAGCGGCACCGCGAGTACGAGCCGCTCGTCTACGGCGGGTGACCTCAGGCAAACCTGAGGTGGTCGGCTGACCTCAGCAGCCCCGACGCAGCCCCGATGCCCCCGCGCGGCCACCCCGTCGCGGCCCAGCGGGACCCCGTCGACGCGGTCGATCGGATGGAGGAGGCGGGACGTGACGCGCTCAGCCGGTGAGCGGACGTCGGCCGTATGACGCACCGCCCGCCGGCTCGCGGGGACCTGCGAGGCGGCGGGCGGTCGGCATACGGGCTGGGCGGGCAAGACCCGCCGGGGGTAGGAACATCCGCCTGGCGAACGAAGCCCGGCGAATGTGACTACCGGGGGTAGGGGCGTCCAACCCGGGCGGTGTGACTACCTGAGGTAGGTCAGGAGCCGGAGCCGGCCATGGGGCGCCCCGTCTTGCGATAGGTCTTCGAGCCGGCGAGCACCCACAGCGTCAGTCCGGCCGCAGCGAGACAGTCTCGCCGCGCGCCACGAGGTGCAGCTCGCCGGGCAGCCCCTCGCGCGCCCAGCGCTGCTCGAAGTCCTCGAGCGGAGAACGGAACACGCCGTAGTCGTCGTAGTGGATCGGCACCGTCACGGCCGGCTGCACGGTCCTGACGAGCCGCGCACCCTGCCGGTCGTCCATCGTGACCATCAGCCCGAGGACTCGGGTCCCGCCGAGGTGGATGACCATCGCGTCGATGGGGCCGAGCCGGTCGACGACGCGGCGCAGGGAGCGGCGATAGAGGGTGTCGCCGGTGACGTAGGCCCGGAACGGCGCGCCTGACCCCGTGTCGAGCTCCAGCACCGAGCCCATGACCGGCGGCAGCAACGCCTGGGCGGGGCCGGGGGCATGGCGGCCGGGCGTCGCCGTGACGGTGAGGCCCACGCCGTCACGCTCGAGCAGGTGCGAGCCCCACCGTGGCAGCCCCCGCGCGGGGAAGCCCCACCGCTCGAGCCTCGGCGCCGCCTGGCGGGTCGTCAGCAGGGGCACGTCCCGGCGCAGCTCGCGGCGCGCCACCCGGTCGAAGTGGTCGCCGTGCAGGTGGGACAGGACGATCGCGTCGAGCTCGGGCAGCTCGGCGGGGGTCATCGCGGGCTCGGTGCGGCGACGGCTGACCAGGCCCTTGCCGAGATAGGCGTACTGCCCGCGATGCAGGAAGTTGGGGTCCGTGAGGACCGTGAACGGGCCGATCCGCAGCAGGGTGGTCGCGGTGCCGATGAACTCCAGCGTTGCCTCGGGCATGAGGGTCTCCTCCACGAGCGTCGATGCCTAGCAGCCTAGGTCGAGCCGTCACGTGGTGGGCGGTTGCCGGTATGCCGGTCCGCCCGCCGCCTCGCGGGGATCCGCGAGGC
>ERZ501016.246-NODE-246-length-19544-cov-7.456565_pt1 | contig 19544 bp, 18 predicted proteins | sample MGYA00248889_ERZ501016 | MGnify/ENA primary metagenome ERZ501016 (study PRJEB25958, sample SAMN03398594) | human skin metagenome | study: EMG produced TPA metagenomics assembly of the Human Skin Microbiome Metagenome (human skin metagenome) data set. | reverse complement strand
AGCGCGGCCGTCAGCGCCGCGTCCAGCGTCGCCGCATCCGCAGCGGCGGGGGCAGCCTCCCTCCCCGGCGGGCCAATGACCAGCGTCACCTCCCCCTTGGGCGCAACGTCGGCGTAGCGCTGCGCCAGCTCGGCAAGCGTGCCCGTCACCACCTCTTCATGCAGCTTGGTGAGTTCGCGCGCGACCGCGGCTTCGCGCGCGCCGAGCCCACTCGCCAGCGCGGCAAGCGTGCGGCCGAGCCGCTGCCCGCTTTCGAACAGGATCAGCGTCGCGCGCAGCCCGGCGAGTTCCGCGATCGCCTCGTCGCGCGCTTTCGCTTTGGCCGGGAGGAACCCGGCGAACAGGAACCGGTCGCTCGGCAGCCCCGACAGCACCAGCGCGATGATCGGCGCAGCGGGACCGGGAACGCCGTGCACCGCCACCCCCGCCGCGCGAGCATCGCGCACCAGCCGGTAGCCGGGGTCGGAGACAAGCGGCGTGCCCGCATCGCTCACCAGCACCACCGCCTCGCTCGCCATGCGCGCGATCAGCGCAGCGCGCGCGGCATCGTCGCTGTGATCGTCGTGGCGGACCAGCGGGCGCTTGATGCCGATCAGGTGGAGGAGTTTGCCGGTGACGCGCGTATCCTCGCACGCGACGAGGTCGGCCGCAGCCAGCGTCGCCCGCGCACGATCGCTGAGGTCGCCGAGGTTGCCGATCGGCGTCGCTACGATGTAGAGGCCGGGGGATAATTTCGGGGGAGCCGAGCCCATGTCCGCCACCATTGCCCTCACCGCGTCCGACCGTCCAGCGGCGAGCTTCGCGGCGCTGTGGCGGATCGCGTTTGCTGCGCTGCTCGCGCTGCTGCTGGCGGGGTGTCAGTCGATCATCCCGCGTGGCGCGCCGAGCAGCAATGTCCCGCCGCCGACCACCACCACGCCGCCTCAATCCCCGACGCAGCCAGTGGTGACGCCGGGCCTTCCCGTCGACGAGCAGCGCCATCGCGTCGCGCTGCTCGTGCCGCAGACCGGCCCCGACGCAGCGGTCGGCACCAGCCTCCAAAACGCGGTGATGATGGCGCTAGCCGATTCGCGCAGCGAACGCATCCGCATCACAACATACGACACCGGCACCGGCGCCGTGGCGGCGGCGCAAGCGGCGCTCGCCGACGGCAACAAGCTGATCCTCGGGCCGCTGCTCGCCGACGACGTGCGCGCGGTGGCGCCGATCGCGCGCGCGTCGAACGTCCCGCTCATCAGCTTTTCCAATGACAGCAGCGTCGCCGGAAACGGCGTGTTCCTGATGGGCTTCGAGCCCGGCCAATCGGTGGCGCGGATCGTCGCCCACGCACGGCGCGAGGGCAAGAGCCGGTTCGGTGCGCTGCTGCCGCGCTCCACCTACGGCGACCGCGCCGCCGCTGCCTTGCGCAGCGCGATCGGCGCCGCTGGCGGCACGCTGGTGGCGAGCGAGGTTTACGACCGCTCCGCTGCGGGATTGAGCGGCGCCGCGCGTCGGCTCGGCAACGCGGGCGCAATCGACGCGGTGCTCATCGCCGACGCGAGCAGCACCGCCGCGCGAGCGGTGCCGCTGCTGCGTACCGCCGGCCTCAACGCCAGCGCGATGACGCTGGGCACCGAGCTGTGGAACAACGACAGTTCGATCGCCGCACAACTGCCGCTGCGCGGCGCCCGCTTTGCGAGCGTGTCGGACGCGATGTTCAATCAGATGGCGGGCAGTTACCGCCAGCGCTACGGCCGCACCCCCTACCGCATCGCGAGCCTCGGCTACGACGCGGTGCTGCTGACCGCACGCGTCGCGCGCGAATGGCGGGTGGGGAGCCTGTTCCCGCAAAGCCGCCTGCTCGCCAGCGATGGCTTCGGCGGCGTCGACGGCATCTTCCGCTTCGACAACCGCGGCGTCGCCATCCGCGCGCTCGAGGTGAGCGAGGTCCGTGCCACAGGCCCTACGGTTATCGACCCCGCGCCGACGGGTTGGTAACGGAGACCAGGCTTTCCTTCGGGTGGGGTAGTCCCGCCGCCTAGCTTCGGCTGCTTCCCAATACCCGTCACCCCGGACTTGATCCGGGGTCCCGCTTTTTCGTCGCAGCGTGGCGAGCCGTCATGGGAGTGAATCCCATGACGTCGGACGGGTTCGCTGACGCGCCCCGCAGGCCGGCTTAGGGCGTGCCGCGTTGCGGCACCGCGCGGGCGTAGCCGCGCTCGCCTCAGCCGATCCGCTGCCCGGTTTTCGCCCAGTCGCTGAGGAAGCCCTCGATCCCCTTGTCGGTGAGATGGTGGTTAGCGAGCGATTTGATCACCGCGGGCGGCATGGTCGCGACGTCGGCGCCGATCTTGGCCGCTTCGAGCACGTGAATCGGATGGCGCACGCTCGCCACCAGTATTTCGGTCGCGAAGTCGTAATTGTCGTAGATCAGGCGGATGTCGGCGATCAGCCCCATGCCGTCGAAACCATTGTCGTCGTGCCGACCCACGAACGGAGACACGAACGTCGCCCCAGCCTTGGCCGCGAGCAGCGCCTGGTTCGCCGAGAAACACAGCGTCACGTTGACCATCGTGCCATCGCAGGTGAGCGCGCGGCAGGTCTTGAGCCCCTCGATCGTCAGCGGCACCTTGATGCACACATTGTCGGCGATTTTGCGCAGCACCTCCGCTTCACGCATCATCTCCGCATGGTCGAGCGCGACCACCTCCGCCGAGACAGGGCCGTCCACCAGGCTAGCGATTTCGCGCGTGACCTCGACAAAATCGCGACCGGCCTTGGCGATGAGTGAGGGGTTGGTGGTGACGCCGTCGAGCAGCCCCGCCCCCGCCAACTCACGAATTGCAGCGGTGTCGGCGGTGTCGGCGAAGAATTTCATGATAGTGTCACAATCCTGTCAAAAATCAGTCACAAATGCGCGAGGCACCGATCCGGGCCACCATAGGCGCCCTCGGCCGCGCCCGCCAGTTCCGTTGGAAAGGTAGACCCATTGACGCGCAGCCCTTTCGCGGTTCTTGCGTCGCTCGCCCTCGGCATCAACGCCGCCCCGGCGCTGGCAGAGGAAGAGGGGCAGCTGTGGTTCACCCAGAATGTCGCGCGTAAATTATCATCGGATAACGACCGGCTGCTGCTCGAAGTCAACGAACGCATCCGTAGCGAGAGGTTTGGCGGCAACCAGTTCGAAACGGGGCTCTTCTACAGCCGCCCGCTGAGCGACGGCGTGCGTGGCGGCGTGGGCGTCATATACTCGCACTCGGGCTCGACGGGGGAGTACCGCCTCGCCCCCGAAGTAGAGCTCAGCCGCGGGATCCTGCGTGCACGCACCCGGCTGGAGATGCGCAGCGTCGAGGGTATCGACCCACTCCAGTGGCGCATTCGTCAGCGCGTTGGCGTGAGCGTTCCTACGGGCGCGCGCGGGCTGACGGCGAACCTCTCGGCGGAGGCCTTCTTTGCGCTCAATCCGGCACGCCCGGGCGGACCGACCGGGTTCAACGCCGTCCGGACGATCGCCATGCTGCAACAAAAGGTGAGCGACACGGTGAGCGTTTCGGCGGGATACGTTCGCCAGCACGACATCCGTCGCAACGCTGAGGACCGCATCGGCAACGCCGCTTATTTTGCGCTGGCGCTCAGCTTCTAACTTTCCTCCAATGTGCTCCGGCGAAGGCCGGAACCGTCGCTAGCGCCGCGACGCGCACGACTAACCCAACCCCCTTGTCGTTCGCGCTGTGTTCCCGCTAGGGCGGCCATATGGCGAAAGCGCGTCGCACTTATGTCTGTCAGGCCTGCGGGTCGCCCACGCATCGCTGGCAGGGTCAGTGCGGCGATTGCGGCGAATGGAACAGCCTGGTCGAGGAGGTCGTCCCCGCGGGGGTGAGCGTCGGCGGCGCGGCGGTGTCAACCGCGCCGGGCAGCCTCACCCGCGGCGGGCGTCCGCTCGAAACCGAAAGCCTGTCGTCAGAAGAAACGCTGCCCCCGCGCCTCGTGACCGGCATCGCCGAGTTCGACGCGGCGATCGGCGGTGGATTGGTGGCGGGGTCGGCGACGCTGATCGGCGGAGATCCCGGGATCGGCAAGTCGACGCTGCTGCTGCAGGTCGCCGCGCGCCTCGCGCTCGCGGGCAAGCGCGTCGCCTACGTCTCGGGCGAGGAAGCGGCGGGGCAAGTGCGGCTGCGCGCGCAGCGACTGGGCTTTGGTAACGCACCCGTCATGCTCGCCGCGGCGACATCGGTCCGCGACATTCTGACGAGCCTTGCGGGCGGCGAGCCGCTCGACCTCCTTGTCATCGATTCGATCCAGACGATGCACGTCGACACGATCGACAGCGCGCCGGGCACGGTCAGCCAAGTGCGCGCGGGAGCGCACGAGCTGGTGCGTTTCGCCAAGGACATGGGCGTCGCGTTGGTGCTGGTCGGCCACGTCACCAAGGACGGCAGTCTCGCCGGGCCGCGCGTGCTCGAACATATGGTCGACACGGTGCTGAGCTTCGAGGGCGAGCGCAGCCATCAGTATCGCATCCTGCGCGCGGTCAAGAACCGCTTCGGCGGCACCGACGAAATCGGCGTGTTCGCGATGGGCGGCGGCGGCCTCGAGGAGGTCGCCAACCCCTCCGCGCTGTTCCTCACCGACCGCAGCGGCGCCGGGCCCGCTGGCACCGCGGTCTTCCCGGCGATGGAGGGGACGCGCCCGGTGCTGGTCGAGGTGCAGGCGCTGACCCTGCGCCTCGCCAGCGGAGCGACGCCGCGCCGTGCCGTGGTGGGGTGGGATTCGGGCCGTCTCGCCATGATCCTCGCGGTGCTGGAGGCGCGCTGCGGGCTGTCGCTGTCGGGGGCGGAGGTCTACCTCAACGTCGCGGGCGGGTATCGGCTGTCGGACCCTGCCGCCGACCTCGCGGTGGCGGGAGCAATCGTCTCCGCCTTTGCCGAACGCCCGCTCCCCGCCGACGCGGTGCTGTTCGGGGAGGTTGCGCTGTCGGGCGAGCTGCGGCCCGTCGCGCACGCCCCGCTGCGGCTGCGCGAAGCAGCGAAACTCGGCTTCGGACGCGCGATCGTGCCGGCCGCGACCGCCACCGATCAACAGCTTAGACTGGAGAGCCACGCGCGGCTGATCGGCGTCGTTGACGCTCTGTTGGGGAGAGGATAGCCGAACCTGCATGGCGGGGCTCAGCTTCATCGACCTGGTGGTCATCATCCTGCTGGTTGCGGGCGTGCTCAACGGCGCGCTGCGCGGCATTGTGCAGGAGGCGCTGTCGCTGCTGGCGCTGGTCGCCGCGCTCGGCGCGCTGCGCTTTCTCCACGAACCTGTCACCCGCTTCCTGGTGGAGGTGACGGGCAATGAATTCAGCGCGACGCTGCTCGCCTTTGCGCTGATCGTCGGGGTCGTCTGGGGCGGCGGCAAGATGTTCGCGCGGCGCGTCGGCCAGGGGTCGCGCAACAGCGTCATCGGCCCCTTCGATCGCCTGCTCGGCGCGGGCTTCGGCGCGCTCAAGGCGTTGCTGATCGCCGCTGCGGGCGTGCTGATCGTGGGCATGGTCCTCGCCGCGCTGGCAGGCGGTGATCGCACCGCGGCGACGCCGCCGTGGCTCACGACCAGCCGCACCTACCCGCTGCTGCGCGCGATCGGTGATGAGATGACGATGGTGCTGGGCGACCGGCTCGACCAGCGACTGGGGTTCGAGCAGAGGGGTGAAGCGGACGCGACGAGCGAGGCGGGCGACCGCCCGCCGGCCGAACGCGACCGCCGCCGGTGACCGCCGCCTACACGCGCGAGCTGTTGCGGCTGGCAGCGGCGGGCGCGGCGCGAGTGCGGCTTGCAGCGCCCACGCACAGCGCCACGCGGCGCACCCAGAGCTGCGGCAGCGTCATCACCCTCGACCTCAACCTCGACGAGAACGGCCGGGTGTGCGCGGTCGGCTATGACATTCACGCCTGTGCTTTTGGCCAGGCCGCGGCGGAGCTGTTCGCGGACGGCGCGATCGGTCGCGATCGCGAGCAACTTCAGTTGGCGCGCGAGCAGTGGCGGGGCTGGCTCGCCGACGCGGGCGATGCGCCCGCCTGGCCGGGGGCGGAGCAGCTGGCGGCGGCGGTCGCCCTCCCCGGGCGCCAAGGCGCGGTGCTGCTGCCGTTCGACGCCGCGCTCGATGCGCTGGCGGACGGGTCCGCACAATGACCGCGGGCGCCGTTGAAACCACCATACTGCTCGCTGCGGCGGTGCCGTTCGTCATCATCTTCCGCCGCCTGGGGCTCGGCGCGGTGCTCGGCTATCTGGTTGCGGGCGCCGTCGTGGGACCGTTCGGGCTGGGCCTCGTCGGCGGCGGCGAGGAGAAAATGCAGGTCGCCGAAATCGGCATCGCCATGCTGCTGTTCCTCGTCGGGCTCGAACTCAATCCCGAGCGGCTGTGGCGCCTGAAGCGGGAGATTTTCGGTCTCGGCCTCGCGCAAATTGTCGTCAGCGCGGCGCTGATCGGCATCGCGCTGGCGCTCGCGACGGGCTTCACCACGTCTGCGCTGATCGCGCTGGCGCTCCCGCTGGCGCTGTCCTCCACCGCGCAGGTGCTGCCGAGCCTGAAGGCGGACGCGCGCATCAACACCCCCGATGGCGAACGCGCCTTTTCCATCCTGCTGATGCAGGACCTCGCGCTGATCCCGCTGATCGCGATCATCGGCGCGATGACCCGCAACCCGAGCGCGGGGGAGCAGACGCCGATGTGGACGCAGCTCGCGCTCACCCTGGCGGCGGTCGTCGGACTGGTGCTGGCGGGGCGGTTCCTCCTCAACCCGCTGCTGCGCATCGTCGGGCGCATCGGCGAGCGGGAGCTGTTCGTGCTGGTCGGGCTCGCCACCGTGCTCGCGGCGGCGGCGCTGATGCACGCGCTGCACCTGTCGATCGCGCTCGGCGCCTTCATCGCGGGCGTGATGCTCGCCGACTCACCCTATCGACACGAGCTGGAGGCGGACGTGGAGCCGTTCCGGTCGCTGCTGCTGGGGCTGTTCTTCCTCGCAGTCGGGATGGTGCTCGACCTCGACGTGGTGGCCGCGCGGCCGTTCGAGGTGGTCGGCCTTGCGCTGGGGCTGGTCGCGGTGAAGACGCTCGCGCTGTGGCTGGTTGCGCGCGCCTTCGGCATGCAGCCGCGCCCCGCGCTGGCAATGGCGTTGCTGCTGAGCCAGGGCGGCGAGTTCGCCTTCGTCCTGTTCGCGCAGGCGGGCGATGCGCTGCTGCTCGCGCCGGAAGCGGTCAGCCTGTTCAGCGCCGTCGTCACCCTGTCGATGGCCACCACGCCGTTCCTGATGATCTTCGCGCGCCGGCTGGAGCTGACCGCGCAACTCAGCGCGGCGGATCTCCCCGGCCCCGCTGCCTCCCCGCCGTCGGAGGTGATTCTGGTCGGCTTCGGCCGCTTTGGGCAGATCGTCGCGCAGTTGCTCCACGCCGCCGACATCTCGCTCACCCTGATCGATTCGAAGGTCGAGCAGATCGAGCTTTCGCAGCGCTTCGATACCAAGGTCTATTACGGCGACGGGCTCCGGCTCGACGTGCTGCGGCAGGCGGGGGCCGAGCAGGCGGCGGCGATCATCCTCTGCATCCGCAATCCTGGGATCGGGCCCGAGCAGCTCGAGCCCATCCGCCATACCTTTCCCAACGCGCGGTTGTTCATGCGCATGAATGACCGCCGTCAGCAGCTGGCCTTGGCGGAGGTCGACCTCGCCGGTCAGGTGCGCGACACCTTTGAGAGCGCGGTCACGCTCGGGCGGAAAGCGCTCGTCAGTCTCAATCTCAACCCGGACGAGGTGGACGACATCGAGGCCGCGGTTCGCCAGCTCGACAAGGCGCGGTTTCAGGCACAGGCGGCGAGTGGCGACATCGGCGCCGCCGCGCATTTGCGTTTTACCGAGGAACGCCGCGGCCGCCCGCGTGAGGTCCTCGAAACGCTGCTCGGCCCCAAGAAACGGGAGCGCGCGGCGGAGGAGCGGAGCTGATGCGCGGGTCGATAATGGTGACGCTGGCGGCGCTGGTCGCTGCCGTTGGCATCGCCGCCGGGGCTTTCGGCGCGCACGGCGCCCGCGATGTGCGCGCGGCGGAGTGGCTACGCACCGCCGGACTTTACCTGCTGGTCCACGGCGCGATCGGCACCGCGCTGGCCCACCGCCACCCGCGCAGCGTCGCGCTGATGCTCGGCGGGGCGAGCTGGTTCGGCGCGACGCTGGTGGCGATGGCGTTGGGCGCCCCGCGCTGGCTGGGCGCGCTCACGCCCATCGGCGGCGTCGCGATGATCGCAGGGTGGCTGGCAATAGCTGCGTCGGCGTGGCGAGGTTCAGGCCGCGATAAAGACTGACGTGACCGCCCGCACCACACCCGCTCCATCGGACGGGCGGGCGCGGTGGTGCAACGCTTCTAGTTGTGCTCCGGCGCAGGTCGGAGCGGTGGCGTGCGGACACAGCGGCGCATCATCGTGCTCCTGCGAAAGCAGGGGCCTAGGGCGTCGCAGCGCTGGCCTGTTCTGCCCTAGGCTCCTGCTTTCGCAGGAGCACCGCTTTGGGGGGGCGGCCACCGGCCAACGCCGGCCTGCGCTAGAGCATGGACCTGGGCTGGGGGATGCGAGGCGACGCGAGTCCGCCTCAGCCTTGCCGGTTGAGAAACCCCGCCACCTCGTCCAGCCCAATATCGTCGCTAAGGAACGCCGCACCGATCCCACGGCTGAGCACCAACGGCACGCGGCCGCCGCTCGCTTTCTTGTCGTGCGCCATATGCGCGGCGAGCGTGGCGCCGTCGGCGGTGATGCCCGCTTCCTTCGGCGTCGCGGGGAGCCCTGCGGCGTGCAGATGCGCGCGCACACGCGCCGCGTCGTCGCTGGCGCACCAGCCGCGTTCCGCGGACAGGGCAAAGGCCGCGCCGATCCCCGCCGCCACCGCCTCGCCGTGCCGCAACCGCTCAGGGTCGTAGCCCGCCTCGGCCTCGAGCGCGTGGCCAAAAGTGTGGCCGAGGTTGAGCAGCGCGCGTTCGCCGGTGCGCTCGTGCGGATCGCGCGCGACGATGGCGGCTTTGGCGGCGATGGCGCTGGCGATCGCGTGGCGCAGCGCAGCGGGCTCGCGCGCCAGCACCTCCCCCACCGAGCGCTCCAGCCAGCCAAAGAAGCCCGCGTCGCCGATCAGCGCGACTTTCGCGATCTCCGCATAGCCCGCGCGCAGGTCGCGCAGCGGCAAGGTCGCGAGCGCGTTCGGGTCGACCAGCACCGCATTCGGCTGGTGAAAGGCGCCGACCATATTCTTGCCGGCGCGGGTGTTGATCGCGGTCTTGCCGCCGACGCTCGAATCGACCTGCGCGAGGAGTGTCGTCGGGATCTGCACGATCCCCACCCCGCGCTTCACCAGCGCCGCGGCGAACCCCGCGAGGTCTCCGACCACACCGCCGCCGAGCGCCAGGATCGTCTCCCGCCGCTCCACCCGCGCGTCGATCAGCGCGTCGCAGAGCGCTTCGAGCCCGGCCCAGCTTTTCGCGCCTTCGCCCGCGGGAACCACGATCGGCTCGACGCGCACTCCGACGCCCGAGAGGCTCGCGGAGAGGCGCGGCAGTTGTGCCTCTGCCACCGTCGCGTCGGTCACCACCAGCGCGCGCTCCCCCAGCCAGGGGCCAAGCAATTCGCCAGCGCGGTCGAGGCCGCGGTCGGCGACGATCACCGCATAGGGGGTCGCGGTGAGCGCGACGGGAATGCGCAGATCGTTCACGCCGCGTCGCTCCGCAGCGCATCGAGTGCGGCAACGATGCGATCGACGGTGCGCAGATGCGGCCCCTCCCCCGCCGCGATCGTGAGATGCGCCTCAGCATAAGCATCACGGCGGCGCGCGAGCAGTTCCTCGATCACCGCGCGCGCGTCGCGTCCTTTCAGCAGCGGGCGATGGTCGCGGCGGCCGACGCGTTCGACCAGCACCTCGATCGGCACGTCGAGCCAGATGGTGAGCGCGCGCTCCTTGAGCAGTGCGCGCGTCTCCTCCTCGGCGAATGCGCCGCCGCCGGTGGCGATCACGCCGTGGCGTTCGTCGAGCAGCCGGGCGATGACGCGGCGCTCGCCGTCGCGAAAGGCAGGCTCGCCATAGCGTGGGAACATAGTTTCGATTCCCATGCCCGCCGCCGCCTCGATCGCGTCGTCGGCATCGACGAAGCCGCGCCCCAGACGCTGCGCCAGCCTGCGCCCGACGCTGGTCTTGCCCGCGCCCATCATGCCGACAAGCGCAATCGGGCGCGTGGTCAGGGGGGTAGCGCGGTCCGTCACGACGATCCCCGTAGCGCGGCTTGCCCGCCAGCGTCACCCCACCCGCTTCCCTCAAGACCGGGCACAGGCTAAGCGCTGCGGTGATATCGCGAGGAGTGATGCGCGGGTGACGAAGCGGGCGTTGGCGGTGTGGATGGCGGGCAGCGCCGGGGTGGCGCTGATGCTCGCGCCGCCGGTGCGCGGACAGGAATCGATCCTGCCGCCGGGCTTCGGCCAGCCCAAGGCGACTCCGACACCGAGCCCGACCCCGTCACCGCGACCCACCCCGGCACCGCGCCCGACGCCTGCATCTCGCGCGACCCCGGCACCGCGCCCGTCTCCCGCGCCGGCACCGACGCCATCGCCCGCGCCCGCGATACCCGACTACAGCGATCCGCAGGACGGTGCGGCGCGCGGTGCTGAACCTGCCAAGCCCGAGGGCAGTGGCAGCGCCGACTCCCCGTTCAACACACTTCCGCCGCCAACCTCCGCCTATCAGGGCGGCAACGCGCGCGAGCCGGGGAGCGATGAAGGCGTGTCCGAAAGCGACAGCCTGTCGCCCGAAGAGGAGGCGGCATCGCTGCTTCCTCCGCCGCCGCCACGCTACGACCTACCGCCGGGGTCGCGCCGGCTGCTGACGCGGGTGGGCGTGCTCAACGATGTCATAGGCGGGCTCGACGTCGGCGCGTTCGGGACGCGTGGAGACTATCTCACGCGGCTGATGGACGGGATCGAAGGGCCGATCGTATCGCGCTGGGGGGTTATCCTGCTGCGACGGGCGCTGCTCACCGCCGCCGACACGCCGCCCAACGTCAACGGCGCCGATTTCGTCGCGGCGCGTGCGCAACTTCTGCTCCGTCAGGGGGAGGCGATCGGCGCGCGCTGGCTGGTGCAGTCGGTCGACGTCGACCGCGCCACGCCGCGGTTGAAGGCCGCCGCGCTCGACACCGCGCTCGCCACCGCCGACCCCGCACTCGCCTGTCCCTGGGCGCCGGGCCTCGCCTCGAGCAACGGGCGCTGGGGGCTGGTCGCGGGCATGTGCAGCGCGATGCAGGGGGAGAATGGCCCCGCCTCCGCCGCGCTCGAACGCGCCCGGCGGCGGCAGGGCATCGGCGGCGTCGACCTCAAGCTTGCGGAGAAGGTGGTCGGCGCGGGCGTCAACAGCCGCCGTTCCGCGCTGGTCCGTTGGGACGGGGTGAACAGCCTCAACCCGTGGCGTTTCGGCCTCGCCGCGACCACCGGCGCGCCGATTCCGGGCGCCGCATGGGAGCGCACGCCGGTTGCGATCAAGGGCTGGGCGGTGCAGTCGCCGATGCTGTCGGTGGGCGAACGCCTCGCCCTCGCCCCCGCCGCCGCAGCGCTGGGCACGCTGTCGTCGGAGGCGTGGCCCCAGCTCGTCGCGCTAGCGGTCGACCAGCGCCCGATCGGCGTGCAGCTTGAGCCCGCCGAGCCCGACCGTGATAATCCCGCGCCGGTCCCGCTGGCGCTCGACGAAGACGCGCAGCGCACGCTGGCGCAGCGGGTGCGGGTGGCCTTCGCCGGGCGTACCTATGGCGACCGGCTGGGCGCGATCGCCGCGCTGCAGGACGAATATGGTTATGCCGGCGCGGTCCTGACCGCAGGCGCGGCGGCGCGCACCCCGGCGACCTCGCTCGCAGGCGAGGAGGTCGACCGCCTGCTCACCGCCATGTTCGCGGGCGGCCATGACCGCAATGCGCTCGCCTGGGCGCGAGAGACGCGGGTCGGAACCCTGGGATGGGCGCTGCTGGCGGTGGGCTCGCCCCGTCCGCTCGACGCCATCAGCGCGCGGCAGATCGGCAGCTTCGAGGGTAACGACACCAGCGCCGACCAGCATCGCACGCGCCTGCTCGCCGCCGCGCTCACCGGCCTCGGTCGGCTCGATGCGGACGTGGCGCGCGATGTGGCGGAGGAATATTCGCTCGCGCTCGGAACCGACACGCGCTGGACGCGCGCCATCAGCGAGGCGGCGGAGCGGGGCGAAAGCGGCGTCGTCGCGGTGCTCGTCGCGGCCGGCCTGCAGGGTCGCGACTGGGCAGGAGTGCCCGCCTACCACCTCTACCACATCACCCGCGCGCTGACGGCGGTGGGGCTGGAGGGCGATGCGCGCATGATCGCGGCGGAGGCGGTGAGCCGGGGGTGAGCCGCCGCCGCGCCGACGCCGCACCCCCGCCCCCCATCCGCGCCGGCGACGCGGCGCTGATCGACCGTTTCCTTGAAATGCAGAGCGTCGAACGCGGCGCTGCTGCCAACAGCATCGCCGCCTATCGCACCGACCTCGAACAGGCCGCGCGCTGGTTGGGCGAGCCGGGGCTCGAACATGCCACGCGCGATGATTTCGGTGTCGTCGTGCGCGGCTGGGCGGCGCTCTCCCCCTCGAGCCAGGCGCGAAAGCTCTCCGCGCTGCGAGGCTTCTACCGCTTTCTGGTCGACGAAGGCCTGCTCGCCGAAGACCCGACCGTCGCGCTCGCCCGCCCGCGCACCCAGCGCCCGCTGCCACGCCTGCCCGAACGCAGTGGGGTGGAGGCTATGCTGCGGATTGCCGCCGAACGCGCCGCGCAGGGCGCTCCCCGGGGCTTGCGAGACCGCGCGATCATCGAGCTGCTCTATGGCTCGGGCTTGCGCGTCAGCGAGCTCATCTCCCTCCCCCGCAGCGCCATCGCGCGCGACCGTGCGTTCGCGATCGTTCGCGGCAAGGGCGGCAAGGAGCGGCTGGTGCCCCTCTCCGCCACCGCGATCGAAGCAGCGGCCGCGTGGAGCGCAATGCTGCCCGCCCGGGAACTGCGCCTGTTCCCCGGCGCGCGCGACAATGTAACGCTCACGCGGGCGCGGGTATTCCAGCTGGTGCGGGAAATCGCGCTCGCCGCTGGAGTGGACCCCGCGCAGGTCAGCCCGCACGTCTGGCGCCACGCCTTTGCGACGCATCTGCTGGAGGGCGGCGCGGACCTGCGCGCGGTGCAGACGCTGCTCGGCCACGCCGATATCGCCACCACCGAAATCTACACCCACGTCGAGCGCGAGCGGCTGGTGAAGCTCGTCACCACGCGCCACCCACTGGCCGACGGGTCGAGCTGACCTCCGGCCCTCCCCCTTGTGGGGAGGGGTAGGGGTGGGGGCCCGCTCGCGCCTGCGAGCGGAGAAGACTGGACTAGGTGTCGCGCGAAGAGTCTCCACGAGCCGCAGACGCGGCTCGGCCCCCACCCCAGCCCTCCCCACAAGGGGGAGGGGGCGCTGCCGCTGGTCCTTTTCCCCCAACCGTTGACGCCCCGGAGCCCCCCGCCTACCCCGCGCGGCATGGCGAGCCCGCTCGAATTCGAAAAACCCTATCTCGCGCTCACGCATCAGATCGAGGCGCTCAAGGCGACCGGAGGCGCGGATGGCGTCGATATCGATGCGGAGATCGCGCGGCTGGAGGCCAAGGCCGACGCGGCGCTCAAGGACGCCTACGCGCGGCTGACACCGTGGCAGAAGACGCAGGTCGCGCGCCACCCGCAGCGGCCTCGCTTCCTCAAGATCGCGGAGGCGCTGTTCGACGATTTTCTGCCGCTCGCAGGCGATCGCAACTTCGCCGATGACCGCGCGATCCTGGGCGGCCTTGCACGGATGGGGGATCGGCGGCTGGTGGTGATCGGCCACGAAAAGGGCCACGACACCCCCAGTCGGCTCCACCACAACTTTGGCATGGGCAAGCCCGAAGGCTACCGCAAGGCGATCCGCCTGATGGACCTCGCCGACCGTTTCGCGCTGCCGGTGCTGACGCTGGTCGACACTTCCGGCGCCTTCCCCGGCGTGGAGGCGGAGGAGCGCGGCCAGGCGGAGGCAATCGCGCGCTCGACCGAACGCGGGCTGGAACTCGGTGTGCCGTTCGTGTCGGTGATCGTCGGCGAAGGCGGATCGGGCGGTGCCATCGCGCTCGCGGCGGCGGACCGCGTGCTGATGCTCGAACATGCGGTCTACGCGGTAATCTCGCCGGAGGGCTGCGCTTCGATCCTGTGGCGCACCGCGGACAAGGCGCCCGAAGCGGCGGCGGCGATGAAGACCACTGCGCAGGACCTGATGGCGCTCGGCGTGATCGACGCGATCATTCCGGAGCCTGTCGGCGGCGCGCACCGCGATCCCGCCGCAACGATCACCGCCATCGGGCAAGCGGTCGGCGATGCGTTCGACGACATCGGCGACCTGCGCGGCGATGTCCTGCGTGCCGAGCGGGGAGAGAAGTTCCTCGCCATGGGCCGGGCAGTTACGTCGGCCAGCTGACCACCACGCCAAACCCCCGCTGAACGGCGCCATCAGGAACCGGTCATCGCACTTGCGCTTTGTTAGCGCCGATGACGCCGCAGCTGCGGCTCGACGGGAGTACAGGGATGGTTTCGATGAAGGCCCGCGCGCTGGCTGGCGCGATGATCGTGGCGGGGCTGGCAAGCCCGGCGCTGGCGCAAACCCGCTCGGGCGGCGTCCAGCCCTTCACCCAGCAGGAGCGCCAGCAGGGCGCGCAGGCGCACCAGCAGATATTGAGCGAGATGGGCGGCGCGATGACTGGCCGCGCGGCGGACTATGCGCGCATGGTCGGGCAGAACATCTCCGTCCAGTCCGGGCTGTCGAGCGCGCGTAGCGACTTCAACGTGACGCTGCTCAACTCCGCCGTGAACAACGCCTTCGCGCTGCCCGGTGGCTATGTCTACGTCACCCGCCAGCTGATGGGGCTGATGAACAATGAGGCGGAGCTCGCCGGTGTGCTCGGCCACGAGGTCGCCCACACCGCCGCCCGCCACGCGCGCCAGCGGCAGAATGCGGCGACGCGCAACGGCCTGCTCGGGGTTGCCGGGACCATCCTTGGTGGCTTGCTCGGCAACAATGGCGGGCTGCTTGGGACGCTCGGCCGCGGGATCCAGCAGAATGCGATGCGCGCCGCGCAGGTGGCGACGTTGGGCTTCTCGCGCAGCCAGGAGACGCAAGCCGACGACCTGGGCATCCAGTATCTCGCCCGGGCCGGATACGACACGCGCGCGCTGTCGACCATGCTGGCGAGCCTTGCCGCGCAGAATGCGCTCGATGTCCGCGCCGCGGGCCGCGATGCGCGCGACGTGCCCGAATGGGCGAGCACGCACCCCGACCCTGCCTCACGCGTCCAGCGGGCGCTGCAGATGGCGCAGCGCGTCGGCGGCGTGGGTGGCCGGACCAATCGCGACGAGTTCCTCAACGCACTCAACGGCACCATGTATGCCGACGATCCCGCGCAGGGCGTGGTCGAAGGGCGCGACTTCCTCCACCCCGACCTGCGCTTCGGCTTCACCGTCCCGCAAGGGTTCGGCATCGGCAATTCGCCGAGCGCGGTGAACGTCAGCGGCAACACCGGCCAGGCGCAGTTCACGACACTTGGTCGCAACGCCGGGCGTGACCTCCAGACCTATGTCGGGCAGGTGTTCCAGCAGATCGCGGGCGGCAACCAGCAGGGCCAGCAGAGCGCGATCCAGGCCCCGCCGGTGCGTCGCACCACCATCAACGGCCTGCCCGCCGCCTACGCGTCCACGCAGGCGAACACGCAGAATGGTCCGGTGGAGGTTACGGTCGTCGCTTACGACTTCGGCGACCAGATCTATCACTTCCAGACGCTGGCACGCGCCGGCGGAAGCGGGGTGTTCGATTCGATGTTCAACAGCGTCCGCCGCCTGTCGACGAACGAGGTCGCTGCCATCCGCCCACGCCGGATCGAGGTGATGACCGTCCCCCGCAACGGCGCGAGCGTGCAGAGCTACGCCCAGCGCATGGCCTATCGCGACTATCAGGACGAACGCTTCCGCGTCTTGAACGGGCTGTCCTCCAACACGAACATGCTGCCCGGCGGCACGCGGGTGAAGGTCGTTACCTACGGCACCCGCTAAGACCGAGTTTAGCTTTCGAACGGGCTCCTGCGATGGTCGTGGGGGCCCGTTTTCGGGATGCGCATGACGCCGTAAGCGTGCGCTGCTAAGCCACCGCAATGGCGCAATCCACCGCTCCGCTGACGCTCGCCCTTACCGGAGGAACTGGCTTTGTCGGGCGTGCGACCATCGCTGCGGCGCTCGCGGCGGGGCATCGTGTTCGCGCGCTGGCGCGGCGCGCGCAACCCCCGCAGGCGGGCGTCGAGTGGGTGGCCGGTGACCTTTCGGAGGCATCGGCTCTTGCGACGCTGTGCACCGGAGCGGACGCGGTCGTCCACATCGCGGGGCGGGTAACGGCGCCCGACCGCGCGAGCTTCGACGAAGCCAACGCCGCCGGAACCGCGAGCGTCGTGGCCGCCGCCCAGCGTGCTGGCGTGCCGCGGCTGGTGCACGTCTCAAGCCTCGCCGCGCGCGAGCCCGCCCTCTCCGACTATGGCCGGTCCAAGGCGGCCGGCGAGGCCGAGGCGCAGAGGTTCGGCGGGGAGCTGTGCATCGTCCGCCCGCCCGGCGTCTACGGCCCCAATGATGCGGAGATGCGCGACGTGTTCCGCCTGGCCGCGAGGGGGCTGGCGCTGGTGCCGCCGCCGGGCCGCGTCTCCTTGATCCATGTCGACGACCTCGCGAGACTGCTGGTGACGCTCGCAAACGCGTCGCCTTTGCCCGCTCTCGTCGAGCCTGCGGGAGGCCCGCCGCTCGACCACCATCAGCTCGCCCGGGCGATCGGCGCGGCGGTGGGCCGGCCGGACCCGATCGTGGTGAGCGTACCTGCCGCGGTGCTTGCCGTGGTCGCGCGGCTCGACCATCGCTGGCGCGGCGAGGGCGCGAAGCTCACCCCCGACCGCGCGCGCTACCTCGTCCATCCCGACTGGAGCGCGCGTGCCGACCTCGCCCCTCCGCCAGAGCTGTGGACGCCCGCCATCGCTCTCGACCGGGGACTCGCGGCGACGGCGCACTGGTATCGCGACGCGGGCTGGCTATGACGACCGCCGATCAGGAGACCCACATGAGCGACACCGCCGAAAAGATTTACGCCCACATCGCCGAGTTCAACAAAAGGGGCGTCGAAGTGACCGAGGCCACGCGCTTCGCCGACGACCTCGAATGGGAAAGCCTGACGGTGATGGACTTCGTCGCGGCGATCGAGGACGAATTCGACATCATCATCACCATGAACCAGCAGGCGGAGATCGAGAATGTCGGCCAGCTGATCGCCGCCGTGGAAAAGCTGCGCGCGGGATAGTGATAGCTGAGGCCATCTGTGCCATCAGTGTGCCGCAGAGTGCCGGATATTTCCGCTCTGTTCCGCGGCCAGCTCCGTTCGCCACTTCGAAAATAGCGGAAAACTGGTGCACCCGATCTGACAAAAACGGGCACTTGGACCAGTGGGCGATCTCCGTCACGTTAAGAGGTTAAGGCAGCTTTGCGCCCTCATTTCGGCCAGAACGGTGAATGCCCAAAGGCAGTCGTTCGCTCAGGAACGCCATAGCGGCCGCTTGCGTTCACAAGCCCCTGGCGAAGGTCCGCTTCGGTCTGCTGAAGCTCCGGCTCGTCGTATGAATGCTCACTCACGTTAACTAACTCGCAACACCACTCAACATGACGGAGCTTTCGGCGTGGTGCGACCGAGGGCTCTAGAGAACTTTCTTATGTGTTCCACACTCCCCGCTGAGAGCGCCACCGAGTGTAGCGGTCATATTAGATCCTAATCATAGTTAAGGAGTTCCCGCAGCTCGTCGCATTGTGACGAATGCCACCGTCGACCATGCGGAGGCTTTGTGCGCCGTGTTCGGGCGCGTGGTTGTTAGCGCGGGATCACTACCTCCACGCGACGGTTTTGCGCGCGCCCTTGCGGATTGTCGCCACCATCGGGCCGCGTGTTGGGCGCGACCGGCTCACGCTCACCTTTGCCCTCAGTGCGATAATCGCGGTCCCGCACACCTGGTTGCCTGGCGAACCATTCGGCGACAGCCTCTGCGCGCCGTTCCGACAGATCTTCGTTGTAAGCATCGGAGCCCTTGCCGTCGGTATGACCGAGCACGGTAACGGCACCGGGCGCTCCTTGCCGCACAAGGTCGGCGACGCTGCGCAGGCTCTGCTCGGCGGCGGGCGTCAGCGTCGCTTTGTCGAATTCGAACAGGACGTCGGCCGGGAGCGATACGATCGTGGAAAGATCGGTCACCCTCACGCTGAGATCGCTTACCGCTCCCGCCAACGGGCTGACATCCGCCCGTAATCCCGCTTCGGCGTTCGACCGGCTGTTCGGTGTCTCGGATGGCGCGGAAACGGCGCTCTCTTGTCCGGCCTCCGCCGCCGTGGGCTGCTTGTCCGCCTCTTGCGGACCGCCGCAAGCGGAGAGCAGAATCGCGCCGCCCCAAGCTCCCAATGCACTTCGTGGTCGCATGCGGCTATCGGGTCACGGGGACGCCGTCGAAGGGAGCAATTTTGGGAATGTTGATCGAAACCGTCCGCGTCGTCGCGGGGGGCGCCGGGAACTTGAACCAAAGCACGGCGGTTTCATGAAGCGGTAGGCGGATGTTGTCCGAGGAGCCCCCCTTCATCGGGGCGGCGAGCCAATTGCCCTGATTGTCTCGTAACACGCCAAGCTGCTGCGCGGTGGAGTCGTCGATGACGCTGACCTGCTCCACGTCGATCAGTTCGGATTCGCAGCATTCGACAAGAGGTGCCGACGTGCGAAGCTGCACCGTCAATACGTCCCCGGTCACCCGGACGCTTTCCAGCGCCATATTGACGCCAAGAGGCCCCGCTGCGGTTGCGATGGGTTCGGCAACGGTGGTCCGGTTCCTTTCGATGTCTTCCGGCGTTTGCTGAACAGTCCGTTCGACGCCGCTCTCCTGAACGGATTGGTCCGCTACGGAGCCGCCCGAGGCGGGATCCGCCGGGTCGGAGGTATCGACTTGCTCGCTACAGCCGGCCAGCACGAGCAGACCGCTTACGACCGTGAATCTCGTCAGTCGGAACAATCTCATTCTGCTGCCTTTCCCTTCAATCTCAGGAAAACCTACTATGCCTCAAACGACTTCGGATCAATATATAGTTCGCGACCTTAGTACCTGGATGCCGAGCTGTTTTTCGCCAACGCCGAAGCCATTCGTTGAAGCTGCGCACCGTACAGGTCGGCGACCAGAATTAGCTCGATATTGCACAACTTATTTGCTTTGGGGCAATCCTCGTCACGGTCGTCGGTCCTCACCTCGCACGCCCAGCGACTTCTTGTCGCGAGCGGGCCTCAAAAGCGGTGCCGGGTGAGAGAATTTCAAAGTCAGCTTTGGCTTTATTCGTATCCTAAGGAGACTGTCTGCAACCGGCCCATGATTTGTCATCGAGTGCAGGCGTGCTGACGGTCGAACTCGGGAAGTCAATAT
>ERZ501016.244-NODE-244-length-19659-cov-17.349418_pt1 | contig 19659 bp, 18 predicted proteins | sample MGYA00248889_ERZ501016 | MGnify/ENA primary metagenome ERZ501016 (study PRJEB25958, sample SAMN03398594) | human skin metagenome | study: EMG produced TPA metagenomics assembly of the Human Skin Microbiome Metagenome (human skin metagenome) data set. | reverse complement strand
TACGTCAGGGAGCCACACCCACTCCCCAAACCCCACCACTCCACGGGACTCTTACATTCTCCCGCCGCTATTCCGAGGCACTTGCAGACTCGGGCTTCATCGAGGAACTCGGACCCGTTCCGGCAGCGACCAACGCGATCATCTTCAACCACCTCCTCGCTCGATTGCTGGAACGGAACGCGGTCTCGCCTTCGGTTGCGCTGGGTGCCCAGCTGGCGACGTGGGCATTCCTATGGGGCAGACCCGGAACCGCGGGCACTGGTGCGGACCTCGACGAGGAAACCGCCGACGTCGTACGGCAGGTCCTGCGGGACGGCCACGCGAAGGTCGCCACGGTTCGTGGGCTCGCTGCTGCTGCGGACCGACCCGCATCGGGTGAGGATGTCGCACGACTGCGAGAGTTGGCACAACACCTACTTGTGGTCGACGACTTCGGCCTTGACATCGAACTGCTGGAGGAGGCAGCTGGCGCTGCCGAGATGGCGGGCGGGCTGCTGGATTCCCTGGCCCGCGCGGCGTCGCCGCACGGGCCGAGCGAGATTCTCGACGTTGTCGTGGGCGTCCACGGGATCGCGCGAGGTTCGGTCCACTGGCGAACTGAGACCGTCCGTCGAGCCCGGGCAAACTACGACGCGACCACATTCGTCGTGACCTCAACGCTGCCCGGTCTCACCCCGGCGCTCGCCACCGAGATGCTCGGTCGGGTCGTTGTGGCGGCCACCTTCGCCGATCATCCCGGCTCGTATTGGCGGATTCGGTTCGAAGGTAACGGCAGCTCGGTGGCCTTTTGGGACGCCGACGCGAGCGACGGGGTCGTCATGGTCGATGGTCACGACGAAGACTTCGAGTCGCTCGAAATCGTGTGGCCTTCGTGGGTCCGCAGGATCGACACTCTCCGCGGCGAACTGGTCACGCGCTCACATGTTGCGCAGCAGGCCGGATGACCATGCCGGTGTCCCGGGAGGACACCGGCTCCTCCGGTCCCGTACCCGGTGCGGGACCGTGCGACCTGCACGTTACGAACGGTGGTGCTGATTCGGCACGGCCGGCGTGACCTGGGGGAATGCCGTCCCGGCCCCGGGCCGGGACCGCACGCTGGTCCCGAATCAGGACGACCGTGTCGACCCGCTCAAACGCGGATCCGGCGACTCGCCGGGACCGGTGCCGAGGAGTCCTCGGCACCATCGACGGTGCCGCCGCGGCAGCGGCACCGGGCAACTCGTCACGGTGGTGGGGAGTCACCACCACCGCTGGCGCCGGGGAGTCCCCGGCACCGTGGACTTCCGACAATGCCGTCACCGGTCCCGCTGATTCGGCGGCACCGTCCGCCCCGACCGGCGTCGGCGAGGCGATGACAGCGTGGGTGTCCACCCATCGAAGGTGCGCCCTGTCTGAGCCGATGTCAACCGCCGAATCCGGCCCGGCATCGGCGACTCCGAACTGGTCGAAGACAGTGCGAGACAACAGAAGACAACCAGCGACACCCAGCGGTGAAAACTCTTTCGGGCGCGTCTCGCCATGCGAACGTCCGGCCGCCGCTAGCGCCGATCGAAATCCCATAACGTACGGCGCGAGCGAGGCCGAGGTGACCCGAGACAACCGGTACAGTGGCGACATCGGCAGCCAGCCGATCTCCGTGTAGATCGAGTCAACCGGAGTTGACCAAAGATATTCCGAAGTAGCGGAAAACGGACCAGATCGTCCCAGAGGTCGCAGGGTCAGACGGACGGGTCGTCCGCCGCCTCGCGGTGAGGGTGGGGGACGTTGCTCTCGTCCACGTAAGCCTCGTGCTCGCCGCCCTCCTGGGGCCGGGCGCCCTCGTTGTCCCCGTCCTCGGGGATCTCGAACACCGCATCGGTGGGAACGCTCATGATCAGTCCTTTCGTCCGCGTGATCGGCGACCTCAGTCTGCTACAGAATGCCCGGGCGTGGGCGGCGCGTCGTCGCCCACGTCTGCGACACCGCCGCAGCAGCGGTAGGTCCCAGCCCGCACGACAGACATGGGGATCCTGATGCAGACCGTTCTCGGCGCGAACGGCCAGATCGCCGTGGGGCTGACCCGCGAGCTCTACCGCAGCCGCACGCGAGCCCGGTCCGGAATGAGCCTGTGCCGGGCAGCACGGCGTGCGGGAGGCGCGGGTGCGCGGCGCATCGGTCCGCCTCGACATCGACCCGCACCACATGAGGGGCTACGAGCTGTGCCCAGGCATGGCCGGGCACGGCATGCTCGCCAAGGACGCGCACGACTCGACGATCCGCCGGGTTGCCGCCTACCGATCGTCAGGAGGGTGGACCACACCCGGCAACCCTCCTGACGCCGCGCATGGCCCACAGCCACACCTGCTCTCACGCACGGTCACCTGGCAGGACGCAGTGCTCACGCGAGCCGAGGTGGCTGGGCCGCCTCGCCCCACCGAGGGCGACGGTGGGTCACCATCCAAGACTCAGGCCTCGCGATAGGTCCGCTCCACGCGCCTGGCGATGTCGCAGGTCACCTCGTAGGTGATGGTGCCGAGGAGCTCGGCCATCTCGTCCGTGGTGATGACCTCATCACCGGACCGACCCAGCAGCACCACCTCGTCGCCGACGGACACGGGGCAGGGCTCGGACGCGGGGCCGACGTCGATCATCGTCTGGTCCATGCACACCCGGCCGGCGATGGGGTAGGAGGCCCCACCCACCAGCACGCGTCCCCGGTTGGACAGCAGCCGGTTGTAGCCGTCGGCATAACCCACGGGCATCGTCGCGATCCAGCGGTCCTCGTCGCTGGACCAGGTCCGGCCGTAGCCGACGGTCGTGCCCGCCGCCACCTGCTTGACGAAGCTCACCCGCGTGACCCAGCGCATGGCCTGCCGCAGCGTGATGGTGCGGGGCGTCGACGCGTCCGGGTAGTAGCCGTAGGCCATGATCCCCGGCCGCACCATCGTCAGCCAGGACGACGAGTGCCCCAGCACACCACCGGAGTTCGCGGCATGAACGTGCTCCAGGCGGCGGCCGAGGGCATCCTGCACCTGCGCGGCGACACGGACGAAGCTCGCCACCTGCTCCTCGGTGAACGCGTCCTGCGAGGCCGTGTCCGCGACCGGCATGTGGGTGAACGCGCCCTCGAGGCGCACCAGCGACAGGCTCTCGACGTATGCCGCGAGCGCCGCCGCGTCGCCTGCCGGCACCCCGATGCGCGCCATACCGGTGTCGACCTTGAGGTGCACCCGGGCGGGCCGCCCGACCTGCTCGGCCGCTGCCTGGAGAGCGTCCGCGTTGTCGCGGGACGGGCAGGCCGTGACCACGTCGGCCGCGATCGCCGCCTCCATCTCGGCGCCGGGGAAGCAGTGCGACAGCTTGAGGATCGGCAAGGTGATGCCGGCGGCGCGCAGCTCGAGCGCCTCGGGCACGGTCGCGACCCCCAGCCAGTCGGCGCACCCGCTCGCCTGGATCATCCGGGAGACGGCCACGGCGCCATGGCCGTAGGCGTCGGCCTTGACCGCCACCAGCACCGCACGGTCCGGCCCCACCGCCTCCCGCACACCCTCGATGTTGGAGCGGATGGCGCCCAGGTCGACCTCGGCTCGCGTCGCGTACAGCATGGGTCCGTTATCCCACACGCCAGGCCCGGGGGATACGCCCTGGGTCCCCCGACGACCACCTTGTCGACGAACGGGCTGGTCGACAGCGCCGGCAGCGCGGCGTAGTCGGGGTAGAACGCGATCTCGCCCCCCACCCGCAGGGATCCGGCGTCCGCGGCGTCCTCGACGTCGAGGATCATGTGATCGGCGGCCACCACCCCGGCGCGCGGGTCGTCAGTGCAGGGAGCCGGCGTCGTGCCGCATCTTGTCGGACTGGCCGCGCGCCTTGAGCTCCTTGCGGAGCTCCATGGGCAGGGCGAACAGCAGCGACTCCTCGGCCGCCACGACGGGCTTCACGTCGGCATACCCCCGCGCCGCCAGCCACTCGAGCACGTCGCGCACCAGCACCTCCGGCACACTCGCGCCGCTGGTCACGCCCACCGTCGCCACGCCCTCGAGCCAGGCCTCGTCGATCTCGTCGGCGTAGTCCACGAGGTACCCAGCCTGAGCGCCGTGCTCCACCGCGACCTCGACCAGGCGCACCGAGTTGGAGGAGTTGCGCGAGCCGACCACGATCATCAGGTCGGTGTCGGGGGCCATCTGCTTGACGGCGAGCTGGCGGTTCTGCGTGGCATAGCAGATGTCATCGCTCGGCGGGTCCTGCAGGTTGGGGAACTTCTCGCGGAGCCGGCGCACCGTCTCCATGGTCTCGTCGACGGACAGCGTGGTCTGCGAGAGCCAGACGACCTTATCGGGGTCGCGCACCGTCACGTGCTCCACGGCGTCGGGGTTGTCGACGATCGTGATGTGCTCGGGGGCCTCGCCGCTCGTCCCCACGACCTCCTCGTGCCCCTCGTGGCCGATGAGCAGGATGTCGTAGTCCTCCCCGGCGAACCGGACGGCCTCGCGGTGGACCTTGGTGACCAGCGGGCAGGTGGCGTCGATGGTCTTGAGCTGCAGCCGGGACGCCTCGTCGTGCACGACCGGCGCGACGCCGTGGGCGCTGAAGACGACGGTGGCGCCCTCGGGCACCTCCTGCGTCTCGTCGACGAAGATCGCACCGCGCTTCTCCAGCGTGGAGACGACGTGCTTGTTGTGGACGATCTGCTTGCGCACATAGACGGGAGGGCCGTAGAGCTCGAGCGCCTTCTCCACCGTCACGACCGCGCGGTCGACGCCGGCGCAGTAGCCGCGCGGGGCGGCCAGGAGCACGCGCTTGTGGTCAGTCTGCAAGTCAGTCACCCAGCAAGTCTAGGCGAGTCGCCTGGGCCACCCCTGACACGGCGTAGGCAGAGATCCTCGGGTGGCGACCCGCAGATCGTGGAGGCGCCCTGGCAGTGGCGACCGGGGACCCCGACACGCGCGCGCCGTCGTCCCAGGCGTTGCCCCGGGTGGCGGCGGGGCGTCATACGCTCAGGAGCATGCCCGGCCCCGACCTGCCCGAACGCGCCAACCAGACCACCGCGGAGCAGCCGTGGCCGGTGCGGGTCCTGTCGATGAAGATCGCGGACTACGTCGACAAGATGTCCGGGCTGTGGGTCGAGGGGCAGGTCGTCCAGCTCAACCGGCGGCCTGGGGCGGGACTCGCCTTCCTCACGCTGCGCGACCCGGACGTGGACATGTCCCTCACCGTCACCCTGCCGGGACAGGCGATCGACCGTTTGCCGACGCCGCTGTCGAGCGGGGCCCGGGTCGTCGTCCAGGCGCGTCCGACGTTCTGGACGAAGCGCGGGACGCTGCAGCTCGAGGGGCGCCAGGTCCGCGCCGTCGGCGTGGGCGAGCTGCTGGCCCGGCTCGAGCACCTCAAGTCGGTCATGCGCGCCGAGGGGCTCTTCGACCCGGCGCGCAAGCGACCGCTGCCGTTCCTGCCCCGCCGGGTCGGCCTGATCTGCGGGCGCGCCTCGCAGGCCGAGCACGACGTCGTGCAGAACGCCCTGCGGCGTTGGCCCGCAACGCAGTTCGAGATCCGCCAGGTGGCGGTGCAGGGCGTCAACGCCGTCGCCGAGGTCAGCGCGGCCGTGCGCGAGCTCGACGCCCACCGCGAGGTCGACGTCATCGTCATCGCCCGCGGCGGCGGCTCGGTCGAGGACCTGCTGCCGTTCAGCAACGAGGCGCTCGTGCGGTGCGTCTCCGACTGCTTCACCCCGGTCGTCAGTGCCATCGGCCACCACGAGGACGCGCCCCTGCTCGACCACGTCGCCGACTGGCGGGCCTCCACCCCGACCGACGCGGGCAAGCGCGTCGTGCCCGACCTGGCCGAGCAGCAGGAGGTCGTGGCGGTCGCGCGCCGGCGGATCGAGCGCGCGCTGCTGATGTATGTCGAACGCGAGCGGCGCAGCCTGTCCGCCATACGATCCCGCCCGGTGCTGGCGCGGCCGGTGACGCTCGTCGACCAACGGCGCGCAGAGCTCGGCGCACTGCTCGACCGCGTGACGCGGCGCATCGAGGCGGGCGTCCACCGCGACCAGGCGCGCCTCGACGGGCTGGCCGGACGGCTGCGGGCCCTGTCACCCCTGGGGACGCTGGAGCGCGGCTATGCCGTGGTGCAGCACCGGGACGGATCGGTCGTCATGGACCGCGACGACGTGGAGCCCGAGGAGCTGCTGCGGGTGCGGGTGGCGACGGGCGACTTCGGCGTCCGCGTCCTCGGCTGACCCCTCCCCTGCCGACTGGTCACCTCCGGACAGGCGCCGCCTCGCCGCCTCACCTGCTCGCCGCCTCCGGGATCGTGAGGGTTTCGTCCACGATGCTTGGATGCTTGGACCAAACCCGCACGTTGTGGAGGGGGGCTGGGTGGGGCCGGAGGGGTGACGGGCCTGGTCAGGGCAGCGGGTCAGGACTCGTCGTCGTCCTCAGGCTCGACCGGACCCCGAGGCTGGGTCGGCCCCGGCGTGTCGCCCGACAGTCGCGCCTCCGCCTGGTCCAGCCACGTGGAGCAGTGCGCGGCCAGCGCCTCGCCCCGCTCCCACAGGCGCAGGCTGTCCTCGAGCGGCAGCTGCCCCGCCTCGAGCTGCGACACGATCGTCACCAGCTCGTCGCGGGCCTGTTCGTAGGTCAGGTCCTCGATCGGACGGTCGTTGCTCGCGGGGGTCAGGTCGGCCATGGACTCACCCTAGGCGCGCGAACCGGCCGGTCAGAAGAGGCCGCGTCCGAGACTGACCAGTCGGCGGGAGAAGGCGGGGGGCGGGAGTCAGCGCAACGCGGGCGACATCTTGGCGGCGCGCGCGGCGGCGACGGCGCACGAGCCGGTCGACTCGAGGACGGTGGTCAGGCCGTCGCCACCGCGACGCACCAGGGTGCAGGCACCGTTGCTCGGGTCGGTGTAGCTGTCGACCGGCACGCCACCCACCGACATGGCCCCCGTCGCCGCGCGACCCTTGAGCTGCGCGGTGACCCAGCCGTCGGTCGCCTTGGCGGTCTGGTCCAGGGCGACATACTCCTGCTCGCCCCCCTCCCGCACGTAGCCCACGTGCCACGTGCGCAGACCATCGGCCTCGGGCTCGAGCCGGGCGGAGTTGGCGGCCCACCCCTCTCCCAGCCCCTCGAGCTGCGACAGCTGCCAACCCGTGCTGCGGCGAGCCTCGGTCACGACCGACGGCACGTCGACGCTGGGGCGCGCGACGGTGTCGGGTCGTGCCACGAGGGCAAAGAACGCGAGCACCACCCCGGCCACCACGATCGTCGACAGCACCATCGACGCGAAGGTCCCCATCGCGTGCGGGTTGCGCCGGGGCGGACGCTGCTGGTCGCTCGTGGGGTCCGCGGAGGCGCTGGTGCTCATGGGCCCATCGTCCCCGATGAGACGGGTCAAGGGCCAACCACGCCAGGCAGGTCCGCGACGGCCGGGGGATACTGGGGGGCCCGAGCCACCGTCGCCCCGAGGAGTCCCCGCATGACCGACCGCCTGCTCGTCGTCGGAGAGTCCCTCGTCGACATCGTCCACCGTCAGGGCGGCGCCGTCGACGAGCACCCGGGTGGCAGCCCCGCCAACGTCGCCATCGGTCTGGCGCGGCTGGGGCACCCCGTCGACTTCGCCACGCAGTTCGGACGGGACGCGCATGGCGAGATGGTGCGTGCCCACCTGGTGCAGGAGCGGCTGCTGACCCTGACGAGCGGGTCCGACCAGGCGAAGTCCACCTCGACGGCCAAGGCGACGCTCGACGCGGCCGGGGGCGCGACCTACGACTTCGAGCTGCTGTGGGACGTCGCGGGGGCGCTGGACGAGGACGCTGTCGGCCACCTCCACACCGGGTCGATCGCGGCGACCCTGGAGCCGGGGGGCTCGGCCGTGGTCGACGCGGCGCTGCGGGCGAGGGCGACGGGGACGGTGTCCTACGACCCCAACGCGCGCCCGACGATCATGGGCACTCCTGAGGAGGTGCGGCAGCGCATCGAGCAGCTCGTCGGCCTCTCGGACGTGGTCAAGGCCAGCGACGAGGACGTCGACTGGCTCTATCCGGGGGCCACGCCCGAGCAGATCATGGAGCTGTGGGGTCGGCTCGGCCCCGAGCTCGTCGTCGTGACGCGCGGCGGCGCGGGGGCGCTCGTGCTGATCCCGCGCACGGGCGAGCGCCTGGTGGCCGAGGCCACCCGCACCACCGTCGTCGACACGGTGGGGGCGGGCGACTCGTTCATGTCGGGCCTGATCTCGGGGCTGCTCGACGCGGGGCTGCTCGGCTCGGTGGAGGCCCGTGAGCGGCTGCGGACCGCCTCGCTGCCCGACGTGCGCCCGGCCATCGAGCGGGCCGTGGCGTGCGGCGCCATCACGGTGTCCCGCGCCGGCGCCAACCCGCCCACCCGCGCCGAGCTCTGAGCCGGCGCGGTCAGCCGTGCTGCTTGCGCGCGGCGTCGAGCTGCGCCACCAGCTGGTCGACCGTGGTCGTCCCGGCGGTCAGGCCGACCATGCCGCGCGTGAACGCGACGGCCCCGAGGGCCGGCGGCATCTGGTCGCTCGCGTCGAACCGCACGGTCTGCGCCTGGTAGGCCGCCGACGCGATCTTGCGCGTCGTCGTGCTGGCGTACCGCTCGAGGTCGAAGTCCTCACGGGGAGAGATGAATCCGCGATCCTCAGAACCTGCCCAGTCCGCCCCGAAGCGCGGGTCCGAGCCCATGTAGCGGACCAGGTCACGCGCCGCCAGGTCGTGCCCCCGCAGCAGCACCGCGCTGTCGCCGCCGACCTCGATCGCGTCGTTGTCGCCCGAGGGGAAGGCCACGACCGAGGTGGTCTGGTCGATGGCCTTGCGCACCCGCTCGGGCAGGAAGCCCTGCTGGGTGACATAGCTGCCCTGCTTGAGCAGGGCGCACCGCTGCGGCTCGGCGAACAGGCCGTCGGCCGCCTGGCGGACGTCCCGACGGGCCGCGGCCGGTCCACCACCCTCGACGCCGTCGTGCCGCAGGACCTCGACATACGTGGTGAAGGCGGCCTTGATCCGTTCGTCGGAGAACGGGACCTGCCCGCTCACCCACTGGTCGTAGACCGCGGGACCGGCGCCCTTGAGCACGAGCTCCTCGACCCAGTCGGTCGCGGCCCAGCCGCTGTTGGCCCCGTCCTCGATGCCGAGGCACCAGGGCGTGCTGCCGCGCTCGCGCAGCCGGTCGCCGGCCGCCGCGAGGTCCTCCATCGTCTGCGGCGGGTCGATGTCGACGGCGTGCAGGGCATGCCGGTCGTACCACAGGAGGGACTTGACGTTCATCGCCACGGGGATGCCATAGGTCCGGCCATCCTCTTGCAGGGGCTCGACCATGCCCGGCACCATGCCGGAGGCGACGCGACTGACGGGCAGCACGTCATCGAGCGGCTCGACGGCCCGCTCGTGCGCGAGCTCCAGGGCCAGCCCGGGCTGGGGCACCATCGCCAGGTCGGGAGGGTTGCCCGCGGCCACGCGCGCGCGCAGGTCGGTCGTCAGGTCGTCGCTGGCGGAGTAGCTCACCTGCACGTCGTGCCGCGCGGCCCAGGCGTCGACCGCCTCCTGGAAGCCCTTGGCCTGGCTCCCCGAGAAGGCGTACATGATCTCGATGCTCGAGCCGCCCCGCACGGTCTCGACCGAGGACCCGTCGGAGCAGCCTGCGACCACGAGGCCGAGCAGCAGCGCCAGCACCCCAGCAACACCACGCGCCCGCATGGCAGCTCCTTCCTCGTCCCGTCGCGACCGACCCTACTCGCGAGCACCGACAAGCCCCCGCCTGACAGGCCATCGCCCGCCGGACACGGGGCAGGGCCCGCACCCCCAGGGAGGATGCGGGCCCTGCACCGGCCGTATGCCGGAACCACCGCGTGGCGGTGGCCACGGCATACGCTCGGGCTCAGCCCTTGACCGCGCCGGACGTCATGCCGCGCACCAGGAAGCGCTGCAGCAGCACGAACACGAGCATGGGCACGACCATCGAGATGAACGCGCCTGCGGTGAGCAGCTCCTGGCCCTGGCCCTGCGTGCCGAGCAGACCCTGCAGCTTGACGATCACCGTGGTGTTCTCGGACTTCAGGAACAGCTTGGCGATCAGCAGGTCGTTCCACACCCACAGGAACTGCAGGGTGGCGAACGCCGCGATGGCCGGCATCGACATGGGCGCCACGAGCTTCCAGAAGGTCTGGAAGTGACCGCAGCCGTCGATCTTGGCGGACTCGACGATGGAGCGCGGCAGGGTGCTCATGTAGTTGCGGAGCGTGTAGATCGCGAGGGGCATGCCGAACCCGGTGTGCAGCAGCCAGACCGCGATGTACTGACCCGAGATCCCGAGGCCACGCGGTCCGAGCAGGTCCAGCAGCGGCTGGAAGGCCACCTGGATCGGGACCACGAGGACGGCGACGATGATGATGAACAGGACGTCCTTGCCCGGGAAGTCCATGAACGTGAACGCGTACGACGCGAACGCCGCGAACATGATCGGGATGATGGTCGCCGGGATCGCCACCACCAGGGAGTTGATGAAGGCGTTGCCCATGTCGGCCTTGGTGAACACGTCGGCGTAGTTGTTGAGGGTCCAGCCCTGGCCGAACGGGTTCAGCAGCGCCGTCCACCACCCGGAGGTGGCGGCGTCGTCGCGGGTGCGGAAGGAGGTCACCAGCAGACCGAGGGTCGGCAGGCACCACATCAGGCCGAGGATCGTCAGCGTGACGATCGCGACGATGCTGCGGCGGCGGCCGTCCTTCATGGTGCCCTTGGCGCGGGTCACCTGCTGGGGCTCGGTGGTCCGAGCAGCCATGGTGCTCGTGCTCATCGGTTGGCCTCCTGCTCGCGGAACATCTTCACCTGGTAGATGAGGACGGGGATGATGAGCAGGAGCAGGATCACGACGATCGCCGAGGCCTTGCCTGCGTTGCTGTTGGCGAACATCTCGTTGAAGAAGAGGTTCGCGATCACGTTCGTCTTGTCCCGGCCGTTGGTCAGGACGTAGACGATGTCGAAGACCTTCAGCACGAGGATCACGGTGGTGATGAAGACCGACAGGATCGTGCCCCAGATCTGCGGGATGATGACCTTCCAGAAGATCTGCCACTCGCTGGCGCCGTCGATGCGGGCCGCCTCGAGCGTGTCGTCGGGCACGCCCTTGATGGCCGAGCCGAGCAGCACCATGGCGAAGCCGACCTGCAGCCAGATCAGGATGATCATGAGCAGCAGGGAGTTCAGCCGGCCGCTCGAGATCTGCAGCCAGGTCTGCGGGCTGCCGCCGAGGGCGGTGTAGGTGGCATTGAGCAGACCGGTCTGCGCGGAGCCCTCGGGGTTCCACGCGTAGACGAGGTTCCAGATGGCCGAGGCGCCGACGAAGCTGATCGCCATGGGCAGGAAGATCGCGGACTTCGCGACCTTCTCCCCCTGCGCGGACAGCTTGTCCGCCAGCACCGCGACGATCACGCCGAGCGCGACCGTCGTCGCGGGCACGATCAGCAGCCACAGGAAGTTGTTGAAGAGCGAGGTCCGGAACTCCTGGTCCGCGATCACCTCCTTGTAGTTCTGCATGCCCACCCACGCGGTGCTGTCCTTGTTGGCGAAGGAGTACACGAAGGTCTGGATCGTGGGGTACAGCAGCATCAGCGACATCAGGCCGAAGCCCGGCAGCAGGAAGGCGTAGGGGATCAGCCCCTCCGACAGCCGGCGCGGCAGCGCCTCGACGAACATGTTGAGGAAGTAGAAGAACAGGGCTGCTCCGCCGACGCCGGCGACGAGGGCCAGCAGGCCGATGACGATCTTGGATCCTCCGAGGAAGACCCCCGGGTAGTAGGCGAAGGCGAGGAACAGGTTGGCGATGGCCCAGACGACCACGACCATGCCGAGGAAGCCGAGGGCGAGACGGCCTGGCTTGAGCCGGCCGTCGTCGACCTTGGGCCCCCTCACGGGGGCGGCGTCGTGCCCCGCGGGGCGCTCGGTGACGGAGGTGCTCATGACTTCGGCCAGCTCTTCTCGATCTCGTCAGCCACCTGCTGCGAGGTCTTGCTGCCGTTGACCCAGCTCACCATCCCCGTCCAGAAGGTGCCCGAGCCGACCTCCTTGGGCATGAGGTCCGAGCCGTCGAACCGGAAGACGTCGGCCTCGATGGCCATCTTGACCACGTTGCGGGTCGTCTCGTTGGGGTAGTTCTTCATGTCGAAGGTCTTGTGCGGGCTGAGCCAACCGCCGGCCTTGGCCCACTCGGCGCCGAACTGATCGCTCGCCAGGAACTCCATGACCTTCTTGGCGTCGGGGTCGTTGCCGTTGAACAGCGCCGCGAGGTCGCCACCGCCGAGGATCGGCTTCCCGTCATACCCACCCTGGTAGGGCGGGAAGGGGTAGGTGCCGACCTGGTTGTCGAGATCGGCCTGCACGTTCTTGGGGTAGAACGTGGTGGCGAAGTTGCCTTGGCGGTGCAGCATGCACTTGGGCGGGGTGGTGAAGGCCGGGGTCATGGCCTCGCCGAACTTCGTGTTGAGGATGGCCTGGGTCCCGCCGTAGACGCTGCCCGGGGCCTTGAGGACCTTGGCCATCTCGTCGAGGGCCTTGACCACCCGGGGGTCGTTGAAGGGGATCTCGTGCGAGGTCCACTGGTCGTAGACCTCGGGGCCGTACATGCGGAGCATGTACTCCTCGAGCCAGTCCGTCCCGACCCACCCGGTCGCCTGGTCGGAGTTCCACGCCACGCACCAGGGCGCGACGCCGGAGCCCTTGATCTTGTCGGCGACCTGGTAGAGCTCCTGGATGGTCTTGGGTGCCTTGTCGTAGCCGCCCTTGTCGTAGGCGGCCTTGGGGTACCAGACGATCGACTTGACCGCCATGCGCATGGGGGCGCCGTAGACCCGACCCTTGTAGCGCGAGGAGTCCATGAAGCCGGACACCAGCGTGCTGTCCAGCTTGTCGTAGTCCAGATAGGTGTCGATGGGCTGGATCTTGCCCTGGCCCGCCATCTCCAGCAGACCGCCCGGCTGGGGGAACAGGCCGATGTCCGGGGAGTCGCCCGAGCTGACCTTGGACTTGATCGTGGTCGTGAAGTCCTGGTCGGCGGTGTACTGGATCTTGATGCCCGTCTGCTGCTGGAACTTCTGCATGGACTGGTTGAAGAACTTCTCCTCGTCGCCGCCGAAGGCTCCCAGGATGGTGACCGTCTTGTCGCCGTCCGCCGTGCCGCCTTCGACCGTGCCGGACAGGCCGCCTCCGGTCCCTGCGGCACCACCTTGGGGGTTCTGCAGGCAGGCACTCGTCGACATCGTGACGATGCCGCATAGGAGCGCTGCCGTGGAAAGCTTGCGCACACGCATCTGCATTTCCTCATCCCTGGGTCCCGGGCCGTGCGCCGCACCGGATCCCGGGGAGCCTGCGGCTCCGGGGTGCACGCGACGCTGCGAGCGGCCTTTGACGTTTTAGTGACCCAATAGTGGGCGCGCGGGCCGTGCCCGTCAACGGGCTGACCGCACTGCAACGAACCTGTGACATCAGGCGCTTCGGCGATGTGCGGAACGATCGACATGGCTTACCTTGCCGTCTATGGACCTGCGCAGGGGTGGCCGTCGACCGACCCTGGCCGACGTGGGGCGCCGGGCGGGCGTCTCCGCCACGACCGTGTCCTTCGTGCTCAACCCCGACTCCAAGCAGACCATCAGCGCCGCGACCCGGGCGCGGGTCCTGCAGGCGGTCAACGACCTCGGCTACCGCCCCAACCGCACGGCCCAGGGTCTGCGGCGCAAGCGCAGCGGCACGATCGGCGTCGTGGTGGACGAGCCCGCGATGGAGGCCTTCTCCGGCGAGACGGTCAACGGGGCGCACGACCTGGCCTGGAGCGAGAGCACGGTGCTGCTGGTGACGCACACGGGGCGCCGGCCCCACGGCATGCAGTCGGCGATCGAGGAGCTCGCCGACCGCCAGGTCGACGGCCTGGTGATCACCTGTTCCGGCACCCGCGAGATCGAGCTGCCGGACCATATGCCGAACCTGCCCTGGGCCCTCGCCAACTGCTTCGACCCGGCTGGGCGCGGGCCCTGCTTCCTCCCCGACGAGGAGTTCGGAGGTCGCGAGGCGGCCCGGCTCGTGGCCGAGGCGGGCCACCGCCGCATCGCCTACCTCAGCGGTCACGCCGGGGCGTGGGCGACGCCGCTGCGGATCGAGGGCTTCCTCGCCGAGCTCGAGGACCGCGGCGTCCCCACGACAACCGGCGACGTGGTCGTGCGCGAGGGCTTCTACTACGTCGACTCGGGGTTCGCCCTGGCCCGTGAGCTGCTCGCCGGTTCCTCACCCCCGACCGCCGTCGTCTGCGGCAACGACCGCATCGCGCTCGGCGTCTACCTCGCGGCCGCCGAGTCGGGGCTGCGCATCCCCGACGACCTGTCCGTCGTCGGCTACGACGACCACGAGCCGGTGATCCAGCAGCTGACGCCGCAGCTGACGACCGTGCGGCTCCCCCTCTACGACATGGGGCGGCTCGCGGCCGAGGCGTTGGTGCACGGCGCGGTCGGCGCCCTGCCCGAGCGCACGCTCCTGCCCTGCCCGGCCGTGCCGCGCGCGTCCGTCGCCCGCCCCCGCGCGGCATACGGCCCCTCCCAGGCCTAGGGTGGAGGCGACGGGCCGCCGCTCACCGACGAGTGCGAGGGCCGGCCCACCCCCGCTGGATCGAGGAGCAGGAGCACGACCATGCCCGAGTTCGCCTACGAGGCGCTGCTGCCGCACGGCGCCGACGAGACCCCCTACCGCAAGCTGACCTCCGAGGGCGTCTCGCTGGTCGAGGGCCCGGACGGCCGGACCTTCCTCACCGTCGCGCCCGAGGCGCTCACGCTGCTCGCCGAGACCGCGATGCACGACATCGCGCACTACCTGCGGCCCGGCCACCTGGCCCAGCTGCGCCGGATCCTCGACGACCCCGAGGCCAGCAACAACGACAAGTTCGTCGCCCTCGACCTGCTCAAGAACGCCAACATCGCCGCGTCCGGCGTGCTGCCCATGTGCCAGGACACGGGCACCGCCATAGTCAAGGGCGAGCGCGGCCAGCACGTCCTCACCGACGGCGTCGACGAGGAGCCCCTGGCGCGCGGGGTCTACAACGCCTACACCCGCCTCAACCTGCGCTACTCCCAGAACGCCCCGGTCTCGATGTACGAGGAGCGCAACACCGGCACCAACCTGCCGGCGCAGATCGAGCTGTATGCCGACACCGAGCGCGGCCACGAGACGGAGTACTCCTTCCTGTTCATGGCCAAGGGCGGCGGCTCGGCCAACAAGTCCTATCTCTTCCAGGAGACCAAGGCGATCCTCAACCCGGACGCCATGATGCGCTTCCTCGACGACAAGATCCGCTCGCTCGGCACGGCGGCCTGCCCGCCCTACCACCTGGCGATCGTCATCGGGGGCACGAGCGCCGAGTTCGCCCTCAAGACGGCGAAGTACGCGAGCGCGAAGTACCTCGACACGATGCCCACCACCGGCAACGCCGCGACCGGTCGCGGCTTGCGCGACCTCGACCTGGAGGAGCAGGTCCTCGAGCTGACGCGCCGGCAGGGCATCGGCGCGCAGTTCGGCGGCAAGTACTTCTGCCACGACGTCCGCGTCATCCGCCTCCCCCGCCACGGCGCCTCCCTGCCCGTCGCGATCGCCGTCTCCTGCTCCGCCGACCGCCAGTGCCGCGGCAAGATCACGCCCGAGGGCGTCTTCATCGAGCAGCTCGAGATGGAGCCCGGCCACTACCTGCCCGACACGACCGACGAGCACCTGGCCCAGGGCGCCGACGACGAGGGACGCAGCGGTGACGTCGTCGAGATCGACCTGTCGCGCCCCATGGACGACATCCTCGCGGAGCTGACCAAGCACCCGGTCAGGACCCGCCTGTCCCTCACCGGGACGCTGGTCGTGGCCCGCGACATCGCGCACGCCAAGATCAAGGAGCGCCTCGACGACGGCGAGGACATGCCGCAGTACCTCAAGGACCATCCCGTCTACTACGCCGGCCCGGCCAAGACGCCCGACGGCATGGCCTCGGGCTCCTTCGGACCCACGACGGCCGGCCGCATGGACTCCTACGTCGACCAGTTCCAGGCCGCGGGCGGGTCCATGGTGATGCTGGCCAAGGGCAACCGGTCCCGGGCCGTCACCGACGCCTGCCGGGCGCACGGCGGGTTCTACCTCGGCTCCATCGGCGGGCCGGCCGCCCGCCTCGCCCAGGACTGCATCAAGAAGGTCGAGGTGCTGGAGTACCCCGAGCTCGGGATGGAGGCCGTATGGCGGATCGAGGTCGAGGACTTCCCGGCGTTCATCGTGGTGGACGACAAGGGTGACGACTTCTTCGCCGAGTTCGCCAAGCCCACCGTCATGACCATCACGACCCGCGCGGACGTGGACGCATGAGCGGCCGCACGACGCTCACCCCGGCGCAGGCGTGGGAGCAGATGGTCCAGGGCAACGCGCGGTTCGTCTCGGGGCAGCCCGAGCACCCCAACCAGGACGTCCACCGCCGCGCCGAGCTCACGGCCGGACAGGGTCCGTTCGCCGTGCTGTTCGGCTGCTCCGACTCCCGCGTCGCGGCCGAGATGGTCTTCGACCGCGGGCTCGGCGACCTGTTCGTCGTGCGCACCGCCGGGCACGTGCTCGACCCGTCCGTCCTCGGCACCGTCGAGTTCGGCCCCGGCGTCCTCGGCACCCCGCTGATCGTCGTCATGGGCCACGACACCTGCGGCGCCATCAACGCCGGCATCCAGGCGACCGACACCGGCGAGTTCCCCGGCGGCTACATCCGGGACCTCGTCGAGAAGGTCATGCCCTCGGTGATCCAGGCCCGTTCCTCCCACGGCGCCGGCCCGGGCGCCACGCCCGAGCAGGTCAACGCCTGGCACGTCCGGCGCACCGTCAACATGCTCGCCGAGCGGTCGGCGCTGCTGCAGCAGCTCGTCGAGGACGGCACGCTCGCCATCGTCGGCATCAACTACCGCCTGGCCGACGGGGACGTCCGCTACATCGCCCACCTCGGCGACATCGGCGACGTCCGGCCGGGGGTGGACCGAGCCGCCGCCGACACGGGCACCAGCGCGGGCGTCGAGGCCGGCGGATGACCCACGTCACCGACCTCGCGTACTACCCCCTCAAGTCCGCCGGCGGCGTGCCGGTGCGCGAGGCCGTTGTCGAGCACTGGAGCATCCGCCACGACCGCCGCTGGATGCTGCTCGAGGACGACGGCCGGATGGTCAGCGCTCGCGAGGCCCCCACCTTGCTCCTGCTCCGCGCCGAGCATCGCGCCCACGACGGGGCGCTGCTGGTTCGGCATACGGCCGGGGCGGTCCCCCCGCTCGCGGTGCCCGTCCCCGACCAGGGCGAGCACCGCGACGGCGTCGTCTGGGGCGCGGCCGTCCGCGGTCGCGAGGCGGCGCGCGAGGCCAGCGCATGGTTCGAGGACTACCTCGGCCGCACGGGCCTGCACCTCGTGTGGTGCGACGACCCGACCTACCGGCTGGTCGACCAGCAGTATGCCGAGCCCGGCGACACCGTCACCTTCTCCGACGGCTTCCCGCTGCTGCTGACCAGCACCCCGTCGCTGCGCCGCCTGCAGGAGTGGGTGGACGAGAGCACCGACCGCCGCGGCGAGGCACGTGTGCAGCTGACCATGGACCGGTTCCGCCCCAGCGTGGTCGTCGACGGCGGCGAACCGCTGGCCGAGCAGGGCTGGGAGCGGGTGCGGATCGGCGAGATGACCTTCCGCATGGCCAAGCACTGCGGGCGCTGCGTGATGACGACTTACGACACGACGTCGCTGGGCCGCACCAAGGAGCCGCTGCAGACCCTGGCCGAGCGCAACGCGATCGACGGGCGGCTGGTCTTCGGCGTCAACCTGGTCCCCGAGGGCACCGGCACCCTCCGCGTCGGCGACGAGGTCACCCCGCTCCCCTGACCCCTCCCTCCTCCCTCCTCCCCCCAGGATCGTGAGGGTTTTCGTGCACCATCCGTGGACCAAGCACTCAGGGAGTCGGGAGGGTCGAGGTGTTCGGTGGGGATAGCGCACCCCCTGACCGGGGTAGGTGAGGCAGTCAGCGTCCCACCCACCTCCCCCAGGAGACCCGATGACCACCGGACCCACCGGCACCTCGCCCCAGCAGCCCGGCCCTTCCGGCTCCCCGCTCGACACCTTCTTGCACGGCGCCAAGGACGCGGTCGTCCAGGCTCGCGCCCAGGTCGCCCGCACCACCCAGGCCAACCGCGGCACCATCTCCGGCGCCCTGGACAAGCTCGTCAGGACGGTCGACGACAAGACCGGTCGCAAGTACCACGCCCAGGTCGAGTCCGCCAAGGGCTGGGTCGAGAAGGGGGTCGACGTCGTCGCCGGTGCCCCCGCCTCCCCCGCGACGGGCACGACCGGCGCCGCGGGCACGACCGGTGCCGCAGGCACGTCGAGTGCCACCCCGGCCCCAGGTGGCACCGCCGCGCCCGTCACGCCCACGCCGGCCCCCGAGAAGCCCAAGGAGGGCTGGCACCGCGGGGAGGACGGCCAGTGGACGCGGTCCTCCTGAGGCCCCGCCGACGATGAGATGCTCACACTGCGGCGCCGCGATCTCCGACGGCGCGACCTTCTGCCCGAGCTGCGGCGAGATGGTGCTGACCCCGCCTTCGGCCGCCACCCCGCTCCCCTCGACCCCGCCGCAAGGAGCAGGACCGGCCGCAGGCTCTCCGCCCCCCGGGGCTGGTGGTGCGCCTCGCCAACGTCCGCGCCCCCAGGTCGTGCCCGTGCCGCAGCGACCGACGAGACAGCGGCCCCCGAGCCAGCCCCGCGGTCGCACCCGCCAGCAGGTCCCGCAGCGCGGGCCCTACCCCGGCCAGCAGCAGGGGCCGTATGCCGGCTACCCCGGTCAGCAGCCGCCCCGGCAGCAGCTGCCACCCCAGCAGTACCGGCCTCGGCGCGGCGGCGCCGGCTACCCCGGTGGCTACGGCGAGCGCCCCCAGGTCCGGCGCGGGCCGGGCTGCGGAGCGATGCTGCTGCGCCTGGTCCTGCTCGCCCTCGCGATCCCGGTGCTCCTGACCCTGGCCGGGGCGGTTCTCGGCTTCGGCCTCCTGTCCGGGGGTGGGGAGGACACCTCGACGCCGTCGGCCGGCCCGAGCTCGTCGGTCGACTCGAGCCCGTCGGCCGGCTCGAGCTCGTCCGAGAGCGCGCCGTCCGCAGCCACGGTCTCGAGTGCCCCCACCACCGTCTCGAGCGCCCCCACCCCGGCCACGACCTACCCGCCGGCCCGGATCACCGGCCGCGAGTGCTCCCGCACGGGCGCCGGGGCGTATGCCGCGACCGCCGCGGGCAACGACCGCACGTCGTGCGCCTTCGCCGTCGCCGTGCAGCGCGCCTACGTGGCGGCGGGCGGCTCTGGCTCGACGACGACCGTCACGGCATACAGCCAGGCCCGAGGGTCCGACGTCCGCATGCTCTGCACCGACGACCAGCCGGTGCGGTGCGTGAGCAGCACCGGAGCCCTGGTCTTCCTCTACGGCGGCGAGGCCCTCGTCGGCTGATCCCGACCTCACCTGGCCGCCCCGCTACCACCCCACCCATCACCCACCACGGAGGATCCGATGACCCAGCCCCCGACCGACCCCACCCAGCCGCAGCAGCCGACGCCGACCCCGCCCGCGCCGACCGAGCCCACGGCGCCCGGCGTCCCCACCGCTCCCAC
>ERZ501016.242-NODE-242-length-19890-cov-16.723771_pt1 | contig 19890 bp, 17 predicted proteins | sample MGYA00248889_ERZ501016 | MGnify/ENA primary metagenome ERZ501016 (study PRJEB25958, sample SAMN03398594) | human skin metagenome | study: EMG produced TPA metagenomics assembly of the Human Skin Microbiome Metagenome (human skin metagenome) data set. | reverse complement strand
GGGAATGAATACAGAAAATCTTGATTATATAATGAATTAACACTATTCGATACTAATCGGGCAGCGGCTGGCTCACGGTGTGGCTCAACCGTGATCGGGTGGCCAACCTCTCCGACGTCATGCCGAGCGCCGAGATCCACTCGCTGCTCGACCTGCCCGAGGTGCTCGAGGCCATCGAGGAAGCCCGCGCCGCCGTGGCCGACCTGGACCCGGAACCGACGGCACCCGCCTGAGCATCGCAAGACTATGATTGCCGGCCGCACCTGCCAGGTGCGGCCCCCCTCTAGGCATACGGGTAGGTCAGGAGCCGCCGGAGCGGCCGTGCTGGGTGAGCTCCCAGGCGTCCTCGGACTCCTCGTCCACGCCCTCCTCGTCGACGACGCGGCCGGTGACCATGTCCTCCGAGGCGGACGCGTACCGGTCCGCGGGCGCCGCGGCCTCCTCGACGAGCTCGGGGTCCGCCGCGGGGGCGGGGGCGGCTGGCGGCTCCTCGCCCCGCATGACCGCCAGCGTCGCGGGCAGGTCGTCCGGCTTGATCAGCACGTCGCGGGCCTTGGACCCCTCGGAGGGGCCGACCACGCCACGGGACTCGAGCAGGTCCATGAGACGCCCGGCCTTGGCGAAGCCCACGCGCAGCTTGCGCTGCAGCATCGACGTCGAGCCGAACTGCGTCGTGACCACCAGCTCGGTGGCCTGCAGCAGCAGGTCGAGGTCGTCCCCGATGTCGTCGTCGATCTGCTTCTGGGGCGCGACGACGGCCACGTCCTCGCGGTAGCTCGGCTTGAGCTGGTCGGTGACCCGCTTGACGACCTCGCTGATCTCGGACTCGGTGACCCACGCGCCCTGGACGCGCATCGGCTTGGAGGCCCCCATGGGCAGGAAGAGCGCGTCGCCCTGCCCGATGAGCTTCTCCGCGCCCGGCTGGTCGAGGACCACGCGGGAGTCGGCGAGCGAGGAGGTCGCGAACGCCATGCGGCTCGGCACGTTGGCCTTGATCAGACCCGTGACGACGTCGACCGAGGGACGCTGGGTGGCGAGCACCAGGTGGATGCCAGCGGCGCGCGCGAGCTGGGTGATGCGCACGATCGACTCCTCGACGTCCCGCGGGGCGACCATCATCAGGTCGGCCAGCTCGTCCACGATCACCAGCAGGTAGGGATAGGGGTGGATCTCCCGCTCGGAGCCCGGCACAGGCTTGACCTGGCCCGCGCGGACGGCCTTGTTGAAGTCGTCGACGTGCTTGAACCCGAAGTTGGCCAGGTCGTCGTAGCGCTGGTCCATCTCGCGCACGACCCACTGCAGCGCCTCGGCGGCCTTCTTGGGGTTGGTGATGATCGGGGTGATCAGGTGGGGGATGCCGTCGTATGCCGTCAGCTCCACCCGCTTGGGGTCCACCAGGATCATCCGGACCTCGTCGGGGGTCGACCGCATGAGGATGGAGGTGATCAGCGAGTTCACGAAGCTCGACTTGCCGGCGCCGGTGGCCCCCGCCACGAGCATGTGCGGCATCTTGGCGAGGTTGGCGATGACGTAGCCGCCCTCCACGTCCTTGCCGACACCCATCACCATGGGGTGCGCGTTGTTGCGGGCGACCTGGGAGCGCAGGACGTCACCGAGGCAGACGTTCTCGCGGTCGGTGTTGGGGATCTCGACGCCGATCGCGGACTTGCCGGGGATGGGCGACAGGATGCGCACGTCGGCGCTGGCCACGGCGTAGGCGATGTTCTTGGACAGCGCGGTGATGCGCTCGACCTTGACACCCGGTCCCAGCTCCACGACGTACCGCGTCACCGTCGGGCCGCGGGTGAACCCGGTGACCTGGGCGTCGATGTCGAACTGGTCCAGGACGCCGGTGAGGGCCTCGACCACGCGGTCGTTGGCGGCGCTGCGCTCCTTGTGGGGCGGTCCGGGCTTGAGGATCGAGTCCTCGGGCAGGTGATAGGTGATGTCCCCGGCCAGGGCCAGCTGCTCGACCCGCTGCGGCAGCGGCTCGGTCGGGGGAGCCTCCAGCTGCGGCTTGCTGGGCACCGCCGCCGGGGCGGGGGCAGGCGCGGACCCGGCCGCGGCACGAGCAGCGTCCGGCCGGCCGTCGGGTCCGTCGGTGCCGTCCGGGGTGGGCGCGTGGCCCTGGGCGGCGGCGTTGTCCCGGGCGCGGCGCAGGGCCTCGGCCTCTGCGCCGACCGGACGCTTCTGACCGGGGCGCAGTCCGGCACGGGAGGGACGGCCGGTCGGCTCGACCACCGCGGCCTGCTCGTAGGCCTCGTCGCCGGCGCGCTCGTCCAGGTCGGCGTCGGCGCGGTCCCGGCGTCGTCGGGTGGCGCCACCGGCGCGCTGCGTCATCAGGTCCTGGCCGTGGCCGGGCGACCCGTCAGCGTCCCTCTCGCCGCCATCGCCGTGGAAGAGCCGCAGGTAGGCGTCCCGGAGCCGCGGGCCCACCTGGTGGACCGGCGTCGCCGTCACGATGAGCAGGCCGAAGATCCCGAGCAGCACGAGGATGGGCACGGCGCCGTAGACGCTGACGGCCGCCGCGAGCGGGCTGGAGGCGAGGAACCCGATGATGCCGCCTGCCGCCTGCATGTCCTCGGCGGTGCCGCTCGGGGTCGGCAAGCCCTTGGCGACGTGCACGATCCCGCACGTCGCCAGCAGCAGCGCGCAGGTCCCGATGGCGATGCGGTTGGTGCCGTGGCCGTCGTCCGGGGCGCGCAGCACGCGCAGCCCGAGGCCGAGCAGCACCAGCGGGAGGACGAGGGCGACGCACCCGATCGTGCCGGCGACGACCGTGTGGACGATCGCGCCGGGCCAGCCGGGCATGTTCCACCACTCGCGGGCGGCGACCACGATGGCGAGCGCCACGAGGGCGAAGCCCACCCCGTCGCGGCGGTGCTCCGGCTCCAGGTCTGCGGCTCCGTGTCCCACGCTCCGCACCCCTCCCCCGACGACATGGGCGAGCCCCATCCAGGTCCCCCGCAGGGCCCGCACGGGCAGGGGCAGGCCACCGTCACGCGTGCGGCCCGGGGCAGGCTTGCGGGTCGCCCCGCCCTTGCTCGAGCCGGGGCGCGTCGATCCGCCACGACTGGTCGAGGAGGAGCGTGTGGAGCTGGTGGAGCCACGGGTCGCCATGTTCCGCAGGTTACGGGACCGGCCCTCGCACCCCTCGCGGCACACGCGCGCCGGTGACCACACTGTGACCCGTGCCCGGCACACCCAGCACGTCCACCCAGCACGTCCACCCAGCTCGCCCACCGCGCCGCCCCCACGACCCGGCGCCGACACGCCGACCACGGCATCTGCGAGGATCGGTGCGTTCCGGCATGATCGCTGAGGGCGTGCCCATCGCGCGCCGCACGGGGGCCGTGCTGCACGACGATGACATCGACGTGACGCACGGGCACGACGAAGGACCACGACCACTGATGAAGATCGCTCACGTCACCGACTTCTACCTCCCCCGCCTCGGCGGGATCGAGATGCAGGTCGCAGAGCTCACCGGCCGCCAGCGCGCGGCCGGTCACGAGGTCGTGGTCGTCACCAGCTCGCCGAGCACCCGTGACGCCCCCGACGACAGCGATCCCTACGCCCCGAGCCACACCAGCGCCGGGGTGCCGTTCGGACCCGACGCGGTCGTCCGTCTCACCGACGGCTACCGGGTCCAGCACGCCATCCACCCCGCCGCGTGGCGCGACGGCTGTCGTGAGGTGCGTGAGGGCGGCTACGACCTCGTCCACTGCCACGTGGGCGTCGGCTCGCCGCTCGGCTTCTTCGTCGCCCGCGCGGCCGCCCGCGCCGGCATCCCGACCGTGGTGACCGTCCACTCGCTGTGGGCCTGGGCCATCGGGATCTTTCGTCTGTGCAACCTCGTCTGGGGCTGGACCAAGCTCCCGATCACCTGGACCGCGGTCAGCGACACCGCGGCCCGTCACGTCCGGCGGGTCCTGCCCGACGGTGCCCGGGTGCACGTCATCCCCAACGGCGTGGACCCCGCCCGGTGGACCCGCCGGGGCGGCTACCCCGATCGTGAGGGCGAGCTGACCGTGGCGGCCGTGATGCGGCTCAGCGCCCGCAAGCGGCCGATGCCGCTCCTGCGGATGCTGCGCGACGCCCAGGACCGCCTGGGGTCGACCGCCACGATCCGGCTGCAGGTCGCCGGCTGCGGGCCACGCCAGCGAGCCATGGACCGCTACCTGCGCCGCCACGGCCTCGCCGACCAGGTCACGCTGCACGGCCGCCTGGACCGCGACCACGTCCGGCTCATGCTGGAGTCCAGTGACGCCTTCATCGCGCCGGCCAACCTCGAGTCCTTCGGCCTGGCCGCGCTGGAGGCTCGGTGCGCGGGCCTGCCCATCGTCGCCAAGGCCTCGGGCGGTCTGCCGGAGTTCATCCGGCACGAGCGCGAGGGCCTCATCTGCGAGACGGACGGCGACATGACCCACGCCCTCGAGCGCCTGGCCCGGGACCGCCCGTTGCTGCGGCGGATCCAGCACCACAACCGCACGCAGGACTGCGCCGTCATCTGGCCGCACACCCTGACCCTCCTGGCGGACGTCTACGAGACGGCCGGGGCCGGGGACGTCTCCCTCCTGCCCGAGATCGACCTGTCGCCCCTGCAGGGTGACGAGGCTGTCCGACCCCACCCGCGGGGACGGACCGAGCGGTGACCTCGGTCCTGCTGCTGTCCCTGGCGGCCACCGCCGTCTTTGCCATGAGCTCGGTGCTCAAGCACCGGTCGGCGGGGAGCATGCCCGAGATCTCGGGCAGCGGCCTCGTGCGGGTGCGCAGGTTCGTCCAGGCGATGATCTCCCAACCCCTCTGGCTCGCCGGGCTGGTGTGCGACGCCGGCGGCATCGTCCTGCAGGTGCTGGCCCTGCGCGAGGGCGCGATCTCCGTGGTCCAGCCCATGCTGACCCTCGCCCTGGTGTTCTCCTTGGTGCTGAACGCCTGGTTCCTCCAGCAGCGGCCGTCCGGCCGGGAGGTCGCCCTGGCGCTCACGCTGGTCGCCGGTCTCGTGCTGTTCCTGTGGGCGTCCGGGGCAACCGGTCCCCACGGGCCTGAGGCCAAGGGCGCACGCAACCCGGCCATCTGGGTGGGCGTCGGCACCGCCATGCTGGTGGTCGCGTGCGTGGCGGTGGCTCGTCGCGTGGGACCACGCCGCAAGGCCGCGCTGCTCGGCACGTCGGTCGCGGCCCTCTATGCCTGCACGGCCGCCCTGATCAAGACCTGCACCCGGATCCTCGAGCACGGCATCCCGGACCTCCTGCTGTCCTGGCAGCTCTACACCCTGCTTGTGGCCGGCGGCCTGGCCCTGGTCCTCAACCAGATGGCCTTCCAGGCCGGTCCGCTGTCCTCCAGCCTTCCGGTCATCGCCAGCCTGGACCCGTTGTTCTCGCTGCTCATCGGCGGCCTCGTCTACGGCGAGCGGTTGCACTCCACCCCCAAGGACCTGGTCCTGGAGGGGCTCGGGCTGGTCGTGCTGCTGGCCTCGGTGTTCGCCCTCAGCCTCCTGTCGGCGCGTCACCAGCAGGACGACGGCGCGGCGGGCGGGTCGGCCGACGAGAGACAGGTCCTCGTCTGACGCGGACCTGCCACGCAGGTCATCCCACCCTGAGCCGCGCCCAGACCGCACGGTGATCGGTGTCCGGGATCGCCGCGACCCCGCTGTCGACCACCCGGAGGTTGCGCACCAGCACGTGGTCGATCTGGGCGAAGGGCGGGTACCACCGGCCCTGCGGCCACGTCGGCTCCCAGCCCTTGCCGGCCGCCCGCGCCGCGTCGGTGAGCGGCGCGACGGCCTGGCGCAGCGGCGGGTGGCTGTAGGTCGCGTTGAGGTCGCCGGCCACGAGCACCGGCTGCTTCGGGTCGAGCCGGGTGACCCGGGCGATCCACGACCCGAGGTCCGCCAGGTCGCTGCCCCAGCGCTCCGGGCTCGTGGGCGCCGCCGGGTGCACCCCTCGCAGCAGGACCTCTCCCCTGCTCGTGCTCAGCAGACCGTATGGCGTCCCGGCGCGGGGGTCGTAGGACGGCGTCACGGCCCGGAGGGGGTCACGGGTCCGCACCACCAGCCCGCTCGCGCGCGGCCCCGGACGACCCATGGAGTGCGGGTAACGGCCCGACAGGCCGGCCTCGTCCAGGCGCGCCAGCGCGCCCGGCGTCACCTCGACGAGGACCACGACGTCGGCATCGACGCGATCCGCCGTCTCGATCACGCGACGAGCCTGCGCGCGGCCGTACTGCAGGTTGGTCGAGAGGACGACCAGGTCGTCGGGGCGGGGTGGGACCGTGTCGGGCAGGACGGTGGGGGCGGCCAGCCCGGCATACGCGAGGGCCGGGAGCAGGGCCACCGCCAGCGGGCCCCAGGCCCGCGCCAGCAGCAGCGCCACCACGCCGAGGCCCACGAGGACCCCGCCCATCGGTGACAGGGCCTGCAGCGCGAGGAAGCCGGTGCGCTCCGGCACCACGGCCCACCGCAGCGCCAGCAGGCCGGTCCCCAGCAGCGCCAGCGAGGCCCCGGCGACCAGGAGCGCCCTCGAGGAGGGTGACCAGGCCGTCGTCGAGGGCCTCGCGCGGGTCGCCCCGGCCGTCATGCGTCGATGACGACCGGGATGATCATCGGACGGCGCCGCAGCTTCGTGCCGACCCAGGAGCCGAGGGTGCGCCGCACGACCTGCTGGAGGGCATAGGTGTCGGTGGTGCCCTTGGCCATGGCCTCGACCACGGCGCGCTCGACCTGGGGCCGGACCCGGTCGAAGACCTCCTGGTCCTCGGCCACGCCGCGGGAGGTGATCTCGGGCTCGCTGACCACCTCGCCGGTGGAGGTGTCCACGACGACGATGGCGGTGACGAAGCCCTCGTCCCGCAGGATCCTGCGGTCACGCAGCAGCTCGTCGCTCGTCTCCCCACCGAGGGCGGACCCGTCGACGTAGACGTAGCCGCAGGGCACCTCGCCCACGATGCTGGCGACCCCGTCCACCAGGTCCACGACGGTGCCGTCCTGGCAGAGCAGCACCCGCTCCGCCGGCACGCCCGTCGCCTCGGCCAGCCGCCCGTTGGCCACGAGGTGGCGCCACTCGCCGTGCACCGGCATGACGTTGCGGGGCCTGACGATGTTGTAGCAGTAGAGCAGCTCGCCGGCGCTGGCGTGGCCGCTGACGTGCACCTTGGCGTTGCCCTTGTGGACGACGTCGGCGCCGAGACGCATCAGCCCGTTGATCACGCGGTAGACGGCGTTCTCGTTGCCGGGGATCAGCGAGGACGCGAGCAGCACCGTGTCGCCGGGCCCGACCTCGATGCGGTGGTCGCGGTTCGCCATACGGCTCAGCGCGGCCATCGGCTCGCCCTGCGAGCCGGTGCACACGAGGACCAGCTGGTCGTCGCGCAGCGAACCGACCTTCTTGATGTCGATGAGCACGCCGGCCGGCACGTGCAGGTAGCCGAGCTCGGCCGCAATCGTCATGTTGCGCACCATCGAGCGACCCACCAGGGCCACCCGCCGGCCCGCCTTGTGGGCGGCGTCGAGCACCTGCTGGACGCGGTGCACGTGCGAGGAGAAGCAGGCCACGATGATCCGGCCCGTGGTGTGCCGAAAGACCTTGTCGATGGCGGGCGCGATCTCCCGCTCCGGCGTCGTGAATCCCGGCACCTCTGCGTTGGTGGAGTCGGTGAGGAACAGGTCGACGCCCTCCTCCCCCAGGCGGGCGAAGGCGCGCAGGTCGGTGAGCCGGCGGTCCAGCGGCAGCTGGTCCATCTTGAAGTCACCGGTGTGCAGGAGGGTCCCCGCGGCAGTGCGCACACAGACGGCGAGCGCGTCCGGGATCGAGTGGTTGACGGCCACGAACTCCAGGTCGAAGACGCCGGCCTGCTCGCGCTGGCCCTCGCGGACCCCCAGCGTGTAGGGGGTGATCCGGTGCTCCTTGAGCTTGGCCTCGACCAGGGCCAGGGTCAGCTGGGAGCCGATGAGGGGGATGTCGGGCTTGCGCTTGAGCAGGTAGGGCAACGCGCCGATGTGGTCCTCGTGCCCGTGCGTGAGGACGACGGCTTCGACGTCGGCCAGGCGCCCCTCGAGGTAGTCGAAGTCCGGGAGGATCAGGTCGATGCCGGGGTGGTGCTCCTCGGGGAAGAGCACGCCGCAGTCGATGATCAGCAGCCGGCCGCGGTGCTCGAGCACCGTCATGTTGCGGCCGACCTCGCCGAGGCCGCCGAGCGCGACGACCCGCAGGCCGTCCTTCGCCAGCGCGGGCGGGGTGGTGGGGACCTCGGTCACGAGGCCGGGTGCAGCGGAAGCAGAAGTCACATCAGTCCTGAGCTGTGGAGGCCGGATCGGACGATCTCGACCTGGTCGTCGGTGGCCGCGACCAGCGGCAGGCGCACGTCGGCGTGGGCGATGACGCCCAGCTCGACGAGGGCCGCCTTGGTCATGATGGCCCCCTGGGTCACGTTCATCACGGCGTCGACGACGGGCACGAGGCGGCGATGGATCTCGCGCCCCCGCTCGACGTCGCCGCCCTGGAGGGCCCCCACCATCTCGGCATACGCGTCCCCGGCCACCTGGGCGACGACGCTGACGATGCCGACGGCGCCGAGCGCCAGGTGGGAGAAGTTGGCGACGTCGTCGCCGGAGTACCACTGCAGGTCCGTCTCGCGCTGGACCTTGGTCGCCGCCCACAGGTCGCCCTTGGCATCCTTGACGGCCACGATGCGCGGGTGGTCCGCGAGCCGGACGAGCAGCTCGGTGGGGATCGGCACGCCCGCCCGGCCGGGGATGTCGTAGAGCATGACGGGCAGCTCGGTGGCGTCGGCCACCGCTCGGAAGTGGGCCTCGAGCCCGGCCACGGGGGGCTTGTTGTAGTAGGGCGTCACCACGAGGAGACCGTCCGCACCCGCGTCCGCGGCCTGGCCGGCGAGCTCGATGGTGTGCCGGGTGTCGTTGGTGCCGACACCGGCGATGACGTGCACCCCCTCGCCGACGGTATCGCGCACGAGGCGGACCAGCTCGGCCTTCTCGTCGTCCGTCGTCGTCGGCGACTCGCCGGTGGTGCCGTTGACGACGATGCCGTCGTGGCCGTGCCCGACGAGGTGGCGCGCGACCTGCTGCACCCCGTCGCGGTCGATCGCACCGCCGGGCAGCATCGGGGTCACCATGGCCGACAGGACGCGGCCGAACGCGGGTGAGGTCGTCATGAGGTCAATGTATCCCGCGATGCCGGGCCCGGTCGGTGACCGCCACGGGCGCCGGCAGCCGGGCCGGAGGCGGAGGAGGGGGACGAGGGGACGAGGGGGACGAGGCGGGTAGACATGTGAATCGCGTAGCCACCCGCTCGGGGGTCCGGGTGGCTACGCGATTCACGAGATACATCGGCCAGTGGGCCCGTCTCGTTACACCGTCGCCGGACCGGATGGTGTGACCTGGCTCACATCCACGCCGTGAGTGCCCGCGCCGGTCGATGACGGTATGCCGGACCCACCCCGCTACCGTGGTCGCCATGCAGCAGTACCTCGACCTCCTCGACCACGTCCTGACGACCGGGGTGGACAAGTCGGACCGCACGGGGACCGGCACCCGCAGCGTCTTCGGCCACCAGATGCGGTTCGACCTCGGCCAGGGCTTCCCGGTCCTCACGACCAAGAAGCTCCACCTGAGGTCGATCATCGGCGAGCTGCTGTGGTTCCTGCGGGGCGACACCAACGTGCGCTGGCTCCAGGAGCGCGGCATCACGATCTGGGACGAGTGGGCCGACGAGCACGGCGACCTCGGCCCCGTCTACGGCCACCAGTGGCGGTCCTGGCCGACCCCCGACGGTCGGTCGGTCGACCAGATCGACCAGGTCGTCACCTCGTTGCGGACCAACCCGGACTCGCGCCGGCACATCGTGTCGGCCTGGAACGTCGCCGACGTCGACCGCATGGCCCTGCCGCCGTGCCACACCATGTTCCAGTTCTACGTGGCCGAGGGGCGCCTGTCCTGCCAGCTCTACCAGCGCAGCGCCGACATCTTCCTCGGGGTGCCCTTCAACATCGCGTCGTACGCCCTGCTCACCATGATGGTCGCCCAGCAGACGGACCTCGAGCCGGGCGACTTCGTGCACACGCTCGGCGACGCCCACCTCTACGCCAACCACCTCGACCAGGCGCGGCTGCAGCTCACGCGCTCGCCCCACCCGCTGCCGACCATGCACATCGCTCGCCGGCCCTCCATCGACGCCTACGAGCTCGAGGACTTCACCCTCGAGGGCTATGTGGCCGACCCGTCGATCAAGGCCCCGATCGCCGTATGACGTCCAGGACGCTCACCCTCGTCGCCGCCGTGGGACGCAACGGCGCGCTCGGGCGCGAGGGGGCCCTGCTGTGGCGGCTGCCCGGTGACCTCCCGCGGTTCAAGGCCCTGACCGAGGGACGTCCGCTGGTCATGGGCCGCAAGACCTACGAGTCCATCGGGCGCGCCCTGCCCGGCCGGCGCACGATCGTGATCACCCGTGACCCCGGGTGGTCCGTGGCCGACGCGGAGTCCGCGTCCTCCCTGGAGGAGGCCCTGGCCCTGGCCGGCGAGGGAGAGGTGTGCTGCGGTGGCGGGGGCGAGATCTATGCCCTCGCCCTGCCCCTGGCGGACCGGCTCGAGCTGACCGAGGTGGACGACGCCCCGGAGGCCGACACGTGGTTCCCCGAGGTCGATCGCGAGCAGTGGCGCGAGGTCCGGCGCGAGCAGGTCGCCGGGACCGACGCCCACCCGGGCTTCGCGTTCGTGACCTACGACCGCGTGAGGGGCTGAGGCGCGTGCGCAACCGCGCCGTCCTGCTGCTCATGCTCCCGGCGGTCCTGGCCGCGGTGGGTGTCGCCGTGGCCTGGACCCGCTCCCGCGAGCTGGCGGCCCGGGCGAGGGCTGGGCGGCGCGGCCGGGCGCTCGTCTGGCCCCTCACCCTCGGCGGCGCGCTGGTCGGGCTCTTCGTGGGGGTGGTCGTGGGTGTGCTGACGGGCCTGGTGGGGGGGCATGCCGACCTCGGCCGCGACGCGATGGACGGCACCTTCCTGCTCGTCCCGGGGATGCTCGCGGGGCTCGGCGCGGGCCTCGCCCGGTGGGCGACCATCACGGCCGTATGGCGCCGCCCGACCCGCGTGCACCGACCACGTCTGCGCCGGCCGGGCCGACGCTGACCTCTGGCTCGACGCTGACCTCTGGGTCGACGCCGACGTCCGGCGACGGGTCTGCGGTGAGCTCCCACAGGCGGTGCTGCTCGTCTTCGGCGAGGCCGGGCAGCCCCAGCCCGAACCTCCCCCGCAGCTGCTCGACCCACTCCTCGGCGGTCGTGAGGTGACGCACCTGCCAGCCCTGGGGGGTGCGGATGCGCAGCGTCCTCAGGTGCAGCATCTCCACGGCCCCGGAAGTCCTGCGCTGGGCCCAGGCGGTGCGGCGGTAGGGCGAGTCGGGGTCGCGGCACACCCGGTCGTACAGCTGCTCGAACGAGGCTGGCGCGGCCGGGGCGAGGGTCAGCTCCACGGCGCGCAGGGCACGTGGACGACGATCGTGCTCGATCCTCCACACCCCCTCGCCGCGGTGGCGGACCTCGTAGCGGAAGCCGCCCTGCAGGTAGGTGCCCGGCAGGAGCGGGAGCGGCTCCAGGTGGCCCGTCCCGGTGCCCACGTCCAGCAGCCACCGCACCCCGTCGACGGTGGCGGTGACGACGCAGTGTTCACCGTGGTGCCGGCTCGCCTCGAGCTGGAAGGTCGACTGGGCCGTCGCCCGGTGCAGCACCGGGTCGAGGCCCAGCTCACGCAGCAGCCAGCACAGACCGACGTTGAGCTGCAGGCACCCGCCGCCCTCGCCGTCCAGGAGGGCCTCGACGAGCTCCGGCTCCACCAGGCGCGGGACGCGACCGCGGACCATCCACACGGTGTCGTGGGCGAAGCGGTCCACGTGCGCCGCGTGCACCCGAGCGAGGTAGCGGGCGGTCGGGCGCTGACGGGGCAGCCCCAGCTGGTCGAGGTAGCGCTGCACGAGATCCCCCATGCCTCGACCCTAGGCCTGCCTGCGAGGTCTCACCACCGGCCGAGCAGCTGGCCGGCGATCCGGATCACGAAGGTCCCCACCACGACGATGAAGACGATGCGGACGAAGCCCGTGCCGCGCGACACGGCGGTCCGCGCCCCGATGTAGCCACCGGCGATGTTGGCCAGTCCCATGACCACGCCGATCGGCCACATGACCGCCCCGTGGGGGACGAAGACCGCGAGGGCCGCGAGGTTGGTCGCGAAGTTGGCGATCTTGGCCTTGGCGCTGGCCTCGAGGAAGGCGTAGCCGGTCAGCCCGACGAGCGCGAAGACGAAGAACGACCCGGTGCCGGGCCCGAGTGCCCCGTCGTAGAAGCCGACGACCGCCCCGATGACCAGGGCCGCCGCGAGGTGGTGGCGACCGGAGAAGCGCAGCTGCGTGGACGCGCCGAGACTGGGCTTGAGCACCGTGTAGGCGCCGACCACCACGAGCGCCACCAGGATGATCGGGTTGAACGCCTCCTTGGGGATCCGGGTGGCGACGACCGCACCGAGCGACGACCCGGCGAACGCCGCGACCGCGAGCGGGATCGCGGTGCGCAGGTCCGGACGCACCCGGCGGTAGTAGGTGACCGCGCTCGTCGAGGTGCCGCAGATCGAGGCCAGCTTGTTGGTGGCGAGGATCTGCGCGGGCGAGGCGCCGGGCAGCCCCACGAGCAGCGCGGGCAGCTGGATCAGCCCTCCCCCGCCCACGACGGCGTCGACCCACCCCGCGCAGAACGCGCATCCGACGAGGAAGAGGACGACCTGCAGCGACAGCTCACCCACGCCCGCACCACCGGTCGACGATCGTGAGGACGTCGAGCAGCTCGTGCGCGACCGCGTCGGGCTCCGCGTCGTGCGAGACCTGCTGCTCCACGGGGATCCGCGAGTGCGGGACCCACACGGCACGCATGCCGGCCCGCTGGGGGCCGTGGACGTCCTCGAAGGACCGGTCCCCGACGTAGACGCACCGGTCCGGCTCGACGCCCACCGCCCGCGCGGCGGCGAGGAAGGCCTCGGGGTGCGGCTTGGCCCACGGGATCTCGCTGGAGTAGACGTCGGCGTCGATGAGGTGGGCCACCCCGTCGCGCTCGAAGACCCCGCGGTGGTAGTCGCGGGTCCAGATCGTGTTGGACAGCACGCCGACGCGGATCCCGCGCTCGCGCAGACCGGTCCACAGGGGCTCGACCTGGGGGTCGGTGAGCGTGTGCGGCTCCCAGAAGGTCTCGTAGGCCTCCAGGCCGGCGAGGGTCGCCTCGTCCTCGGGGTCCAGGCCCACCTGGGTCAGCAGGTCGGCGAGGCGGCCCGACTCGTGAGTGGTGCGAGCGCGCTGCCACAGGGCGTCCTCCGCGAGCAGGATCCGGGCCGTGAGCTCGTGGAGCGAGCAGGCCAGGGTGCCGTAGCCGCGGGAGAACTCCACCCACTGCTGGCGCAGGTCCACGTCGTGCCACGGGGTGAGGGTGCCGCCCCAGTCGAAGATGACGGCGCCGACCGGCGACGGAGCGGCGTCCGAGGCGTCCGTGGCTCCCGGCGCCCCCGCACCCGCACCCGCACCCGTCAGGACCGCACCTCGCGGGCGACCTCGGCCACCACGTCGGCGACGGCCACCTCGCGACGGTCGCCCGAGCGCCGGTCCTTGATCTCCACGGTGCCGCCCGCGAGGCCCTTGCCGACGATGACGATGGTCGGCACGCCGATCAGCTCGGCGTCCTTGAACTTCACGCCGGGGCTGACCTTGGCGCGGTCGTCGACGATGGAGGAGATCCCCTGCCGCGCGAGCTCGCTCGCGATCCGGTCCGCCTCGACGAGCACCGCCTCGTCCTTGCCCGTGGCGACGACGTGGACGTCGGCAGGCGCGACGTTGCGGGGCCACACCAGACCCAGGTCGTCGTGGTTGGCCTCGGCGAGGGCGGCGACGGCCCGCGAGACACCGATGCCGTAGGAGCCCATCGTGACGGTGACGAGCCGGCCGTTCTCGTCCAGCACCTTGAGGCCGAGGGCCTCGGCATACTTGCGACCCAGCTGGAAGATGTGGCCCATCTCGATGCCACGGGCGGTCCGCAGGGTGCCGACGCCGTCCGGGGCTACGTCGCCGTCGCGGACCTCGGCGGCCTGAACCGTCCCGTCGGCGGTGAAGTCGCGGCCGTGGACCAGGTTGATCACGTGGACGCCCGCCCGGTTGGCCCCGGTGGCCCACGCGGACCCCTCGGCCACGCGCGGGTCGAGCAGGGAGCGGATGCCCGTGCGGGACACGACCTCGCCGGCCTCGTCGCGCTCGACGGTCTCGCCGAGCACGCCGGGCCCGATGTAGCCGCGCACCAGCTGCGGGTAGGCCGCGAAGTCGGCCTCGGTGAACTCCTCGACCTCGGCCGGGGCGACCTGCGCCTCGAGGCGCTTGAGGTCGACCTGCCGGTCGCCGGGCAGCCCGACGACCAGGGGCGAACGGGTGCCGTCGGGGTGGACCAGCATCACGACGACGTTCTTGAGGGTGTCGGCGGCGGTCCAGGCCCGGCCGTCGGGGCGCGGGTGCTGGGCGTTCAGCACGTCGACGAGGGTGTCGATGGTGGGGGTGTCCGGCGTGTCGACCTCCTGCGCCGTGGGGACGCCGGACGCGTCGACGGGCTCGGCCTGCGGGACGACCACGGCCTCCACGTTCGCGGCATACCCGCTGTCGTCCCGCACGAAGGTGTCCTCGCCGACCTCGCTGATCGCGAGGAACTCCTCGCTGGCCGACCCGCCCATCGCGCCGGAGGTCGCCTGGACGATGACGTAGTCGAAGCCGAGCCGGTCGAAGATCTTGACGTAGGCCTCGCGGTGCGCGTCGTAGGACTTCTGCAGGCCCTCGTCGGAGACGTCGAAGGAGTACGAGTCCTTCATGATGAACTCGCGCCCGCGCAGCAGTCCGGCGCGGGGCCGCGCCTCGTCGCGGTACTTCGTCTGGATCTGGTAGATCGACAGCGGCAGGTCCTTGTAGGAGCTGTAGAGGTCCTTGACCGCGAGGGTGAACATCTCCTCGTGGGTCGGCCCGAGCAGCATGTCGGTGCCCTTTCGGTCCGTGAGGCGAAAGAGGTTGTCGCCGTACTCCGTCCAGCGCCCGGTCGCCTCGTAGGGCTCGCGCGGCAGCAGCGCCGGGAAGCTCAGCTCCTGGGAGATCTGGTCCATCTCCTCGCGGACGATGCCCTCGACGCGACGAAGCACCTTGAGCCCTAGGGGGAGCCAGCTGTAGACGCCGGGCGCCGCGCGACGGACGTAGCCGGCGCGCACGAGCAGCCGGTGGCCGGGCAGCTCCGCGTCGGCCGGGTCCTCGCGCAGGGTCCGCAGGAACAGGGACGACATGCGCATGATCTCACCGGGCACGGTGGGGCTCCTCAGGTCGGCGGAGGTGGGACCACGGCAGGATATCGGCCCTGGCTGACCGGCCTCGACCGCGCCCGGGCGTAGCCTCTGAGGTGGAGGTGAGGGTCGTGGCAGAGTGCGTCGAGACGCCGGGCGGGGGCGGGCCACCGGCAGGAGGGCCAGGCGTCGAGCCCCTCACGCTGCAGGCGGGACTGGCCGCCGCAGCGGACGCCGTGGAGCAGGCGGTGGCGGCGGCGACCACCGCCCACCTGCACCTCACCGAGGCCCTGGCCGCCGACCGGACCTGGTCCAGGCCCGGGGACGCCGTCCTCGACGAGATCATGACGCGGCGCACCGACGTCGGTCTGTATGCCGCCGGCCAGCTCGTCGACCAGCTCCGCTCCGAGGCCGAGGTCGCCGCGTCGCGCTTCCCCCGCCTCGGGATGGCCGGCGAGGAGGTGCTGCCCATCCCCCGCGACGACGCGCCCGACGTCGTCGCCGCCTGGTGGCGGGGCCTGGCCCCCGAGGACCGCGAGGAGGTGCTGCGGCGCCACGCCCCCTGGGCGGGGAGGGCCGACGGGCTGCCCACCGCCGTCCGGCACGCGGCCAACCTGCAGGTCCTCGAGGCCGAGATCGCCCGGCGCAGCCGCGAGCTCGACGTCGACACCGGCGCACCCGCGGACGAGGCCACGGTCGAGGAGGAGCGGGACCTGCGAGGGCTGCTCAAGCTGCGGGCACTCTTCGCCGACCCCGACCTGCTGGCCGAGGTCCCCGAGGGGCTCGCGCAGGTCAGCACGCTGCCGACGCGACGGTTCCTCTATCTGCTCGACGCCCGCAGCTATCCCCTGAGGACCGCCATCGCGCTCGGCGACCCCGACACCGCCACCCACGTGGTGGTGCACGTCCCGGGCACGACCACCACCGTGGACCTGCGCCTCTATCGCGAGGCCACCTGGATGTCCTGGCTGCGCGACGAGGCGGTGCGGCTGCTCGACGGGGACGCCCGCGTGGCGGTGATCGACTGGATCGGCTACCGGGCGCCCTACGACATCGCCACCCGAAAGGCGCTGGGAGACACCGGGATGCGCGTGCTCGTGCCCGGCGAGGCATCCGACCCGCGCTATGCGCGGGAGGCTGCCGGCCACCTCGCCAGGACCCTGCAGGGCGTCCGTGAGATCACCCCCGCCGGAGCCCGCGTCGTGGCGAGCGGGCATTCCTACGGCGCCTCTGCCATGGGACTCGCCCTGTCCCAGCTGGCCGCCGGGGGCGCGCACGTCGTCGACGCCGCCATGACGGCCGGCGCACCAGGGATCTTCGCCTCCAGCCTGTCCGACCTCGGCCTGGCGCCGGGCACGTTGTACGCCTGCATCGCCCCCGGCGACCTCATCGGCATGCTCGGCGTCTTCGGCGGCGAGGTCCTGCGCATCGGCGGCGTGCAGCAGCTGTCCCCCCTCGCCCGCCGGGTGGTCTACCCCGACGGGTCCTGGACCGTCCTGCGCCCACCGGTCGGACACGAGCAGTACTACCACCGAGGCACCTCCAGCCTGCTCCACCTGGCCGCTGTGGCCGCGGGCGACACCGAGCGGATCAAGCTGATGAGGCGCCCGTGGTCGATGCTCACGGGCGGCTCGTCAGGACCCGCCGAGGCGGGCAGCTCGGGTGACTCAGGTGACTCAGGTGGGTCGGTCGACTGATCAGTCTGGGTCCTCGTGACTGACGGCCGCGCGTCTCCGGCATCGTCACGATGATCAGCGAGGACAGCGGCACCATGGCGACGGTGTAGCAGGCCGTGAGGACGAGCATCATCGGCTTGCGCCCGATCCGGTCGGACGAGGCACCGAGCGGGTACTGCAGGGCGATGAAGACGACGATCGAGATCGTCAGTGCAGCACCGACCTCGGCGTCGCCGGCGGCGGGAGGGTGGATTCGGCCGCCACCCTGCGACGAGCCGTCGCCCCTTCCTGACGGGCGGTCGGTGATCGCATGTCTACCCGTCGTCCAGCGTGAGGTCACAGCAGGATGGTGGCGAACTCCCCGACCTCCCGCATACCGATGCGCGCGTAGGTTGCGCGCGCCGCGGCGTTGAAGTCGTTGACGTAGAGCGAGGCTCGAGGGGCGTGGTCCCGCAGCACGGCCTCCACCACGGCCGCCATGGCCGGCACCGCTCGGCGCCTACCGCGCAGGTGCGGCGCCAACCAGACGCCTTGGATCTGAGCGGTGCCAAGGGCGACCGACCCGACGTCGGCCTTGAACACCACGTCTGGCCCCTCCGACAGGACATACGTGCGCCCCTGCTCGATCAAGGTGGCCACCGACCGGCGGTATGACGTCACCGAGCCGACATACGGCGGGTAGCCGATCTCCTCGGTGAACATCGCAGACGCGGCGGGCACCACGGCGTCAACCTCGGCCGGCCGGGCCAGACGCACCCGCTCCTCGAGGGCGAGGCCGAGCTCGCTCGGCGGGACGGTCGTCGACATCAGCGGCTGCGACCCTCGCACCGCCCGGGGCGCGCCCCAGGACGGCGTGAGCAGCGTCCACAGCCGCAGGACGTCGTCGGCGGGGCCGAACAGGGAGGACGCCCAGCGGCTTCGCCGGCGCAGGCGTTGGGCGAAGTCCGGGGCGGTCTCCGGCCCTACGTCGACCGGGACGACGTTGGCGCCGGTCCAGAGCAGGGAGCGCCATCCCAGGGGGTCCTCCCGATCGGCGTAGCCGAGCAGGCAGCCGGGGGTCGTGCGCAGCGCCCCCTCCTGGATCCGGGACGCCACGAAGACGTGGGCGTCCGGTCGGCGTGCACAGACAGCGATCGCCGCGTCCTCGTCGGCCGGTGTCAGAGCCTGGATCGGCGAGCGGGATCGGAGCACCCCCCAAGGGTGGACCGCAGGGGGGAGCTTGTCACGCCACCACGCGCCACGCGGCAGGCGGCAGGGAGTTCGCGTCCGCAGGAGAAGGTCCCCGCCGCGGCAGCTGCCGGGCGAGGCCCTCCCTGGCTGCGGGACTGCTCAGGTCCCCCCGTCGCTAACGGCACCGGGGCGCCCCATGCGGCCGTGCCTCGCACCGGCTCCACCTACCAAAGACTTCGTCGTCGACATGCCGTGACCGGAGCGCAAGTCCTGAACCATCGGGCAAACACCTACAGTGACTGTTTTCCCCTGAATAGGCCTACCGGTTGGTACTTTGAACCATCACACTGAGTTATTGACAGCCATTCGTGTCAGATAGGTTGCACACAGTGGTTGTTGCGGCCATCCCACCACCCCCGGTCCCGGTTGCTCCTCCTCCCCCTCCCGAGGTATTCCATGCACTTCCCCCTGCCCGCCCGCCGGTCCCCCCGGCTGACCGGCGGACTGGTCGGCGCCCTGGTGACGTCGACCGCCCTGGTCTGCGCTCCGGTGGTGGCCGCGTCGGCCGCCCCGACGACCACGACCCCGGTGACGGCGTCGGCCGCCGCGGCCAAGGTCGACCGCGACCGGCTGCCCGAGCGCATCTTCGCCCCCGACTCGTTCTGGTACCGCAAGCTGCCGACGAACACCCCCAAGGACCCGCGCTCGGCCGAGATCGCCCGGCACATCTACGACCAGGGCGTCTCGTACTACGGTCGCCCCGGAGCCCCGTCCATCGGCGTCAACACGGTGCGCTACTCGGCACCGATGTACGTCGCCAAGCCCGGCGACCCCACGACGACCTTCGCGTTCGACAACTGCCAGGGCAAGTCGTATGGCGACACCGGCCTGATCGCCAACCACCTCAGCAGCCTCCGGATCCCGGCCTACGCTCGTCCCGCCGAGGGGACCGACCTCGAGATGCTGGTGTACGACGCGCACTCGCGTCGACTCACCGAGACCTGGGTGACGCGCAAGAACAACGGTTCCTGGTCCGCCTGCTGGGGCGGCAGCATCCCCGACGCCTCCAAGAGCAACGGGGTCTTCCCGCACCCCTTCGGCACGACGGCCAGCGGGCTCTCCTTGGCCGGCGGCACGATCCGCCCCGAGGAGCTCCGCCGGGGTCACATCGACCACGTGGTCGGCATCGCCCTGCCCCACAACGCCCCCTGGCCCACCGTCTCCCGCCCCGCCAACCGGACCGACGGCTGGAACCCCTCGGGGCGCCCCGCCGCCGCCGAGGGGCAGATGCTCCGCATCCCGGCGTCCGTGAACCTCGACGCCATGCGCCTGTCGCCCACCGCGCGCACCATCGCCAAGGCCGCCCAGGAGTACGGCGTGGTGGTGTGGGACACCGCGGGGTCGATCAGCTTCCGCGCCGAGAACCCGATCGGCATGACGAGCGACCCTTACCCGGAGCTCTTCCGAGGACGTGCCGACTGGCAGGAGATGCTGGGCGACCCCGGACGCGGCGAGCGGGGCTTCCCCCTCGAGCTGCTCGAGGTGCTTCCCCTGCACTACGAGGCCCCGGTCTCCGCAGCTCCCAGTCCGGCTCCGGCGCCTGCCCCCCAGCCCACCCCCAGCAGATCGGAAGAGCACACGTCTGAAATCCAGTCACACTTGAATCTCGTATGCCGTCTTCTGCTTGAAAAAAAAA
>ERZ501016.241-NODE-241-length-19925-cov-17.669451_pt1 | contig 19925 bp, 18 predicted proteins | sample MGYA00248889_ERZ501016 | MGnify/ENA primary metagenome ERZ501016 (study PRJEB25958, sample SAMN03398594) | human skin metagenome | study: EMG produced TPA metagenomics assembly of the Human Skin Microbiome Metagenome (human skin metagenome) data set. | reverse complement strand
CCGCGGCGGCCGGCGGGACGTCGACCACCGGGCCCGCGGCGAGGAGCCACGGGGCCCGCGGCAGCCGGTCCGCGCCTCCCGCGTCGAGGTGATCCGACAGCTCGAGGAGGCCGAGCTCCTCCCCGCGATCACGTTCATCTTCAGCCGGGCCGGGTGCGACGCCGCGGTCGAGCAGATGCTCGCGAGCGGGCTGCGGCTCGTGCCGGAGGCGGACGGGTCGAGGATCCGGTGGTACGTCGAGGAGCGGGTCGCGTCGATCGACTCCGAGGACCTGGGGGTCCTCGGCTACCACGACTTCGTCGAGGGGCTGGCCCGCGGTTTCGCGGCCCACCACGCCGGGATGCTCCCGGTCTTCCGGGAGATCGTCGAGGAGCTCTTCGTCGAGGGGCGGGTGCGCGCGGTCTTCGCGACGGAGACCCTGGCGCTGGGCATCAACATGCCGGCGCGGTCGGTCGTCATCGAGAAGCTCGTCAAGTGGAACGGCGAGGCCCACGTCCCCCTGTCACCAGCCGAGTACACCCAGCTCACGGGTCGGGCCGGGCGGCGGGGCATCGACGTCGAGGGCCACGCGATCGTCGTGTGGCAGCGCGGGGTCGACCCCGTCGAGGTCGCCGGCCTGGCGTCCACGCGGACCTACCCGCTGCGCAGCAGCTTCCGGCCGACGTACAACATGGCCGTCAACCTCGTCGCCCAGGTCGGCCGGGGCGTGGCCCGGGAGATCCTCGAGACCTCCTTCGCCCAGTTCCAGGCGGACCGCTCCGTCGTCTCGATCGCGACGCAGGTGCGCCGGAACGACGAGGCGCTCGAGGGCTACGCCGAGGCGATGCACTGCGACCGCGGGGACTTCCGCGAGTACGCGGCGCTGCGCCACCAGGTGTCCGAGGCCGAGAAGTCCGGGAAGCGCCGCCGCAACGCCCAGCGTCGGGCGGAGACCGCCGTCAGCCTCGAGGAGCTGCGCGTCGGGGACGTCGTCCACGTCGGCGGAGGCCGACGTCCCGGGTGGGTCGTCGTCGTCCACCCCGCTCGACCGAGACCGGGGCAGGACGCCGCACCCGGGGTCGTCACCGAGGACAAGCAGTACCGCCGCCTCTTCGCCGGCGACCTCGACGGCCCGGTGGCGCCGGCGACCCGGATCGACGTGCCGCGGGGATTCAACCCCACGTCCCCCCGCGCCCGCCGGGACCTCGCGACCTCGCTCCGCACGAGCACCCCGCACGAACCACCGCCACGCGCGTCCGCCGCTGCCACCGGCCCCGACGACCGGGACCACGTCGAGCGACTCCGGCAGCGCCTGCGGGAGCACCCCTGCCACGACTGCCCCGACCGCGAGGAGCACGCCCGCTGGTCGGAGCGGTGGTGGAAGCTCAAGCGCGAGAACGTCGGCCTGCAGCGGAAGGTCGACAGCCGGACGGGGTCGGTGGCCGCCCGGTTCGACCGGATCTGCGCCGTCCTCGTCGAGCTGGGCTATCTCGCCGACGACGGCGAGTCCGTGACCGACGCGGGGCAGCGGCTGCGCCGCATCTACAGCGAGAAGGACCTCCTCGTCGCCGAGTGCATCCGCACCGACCTCTGGCGGCGTCTGGACCCGGCCGAGCTGGCCGCCGTCGTCTCCACCCTCGTCCACGAGCCCCGGGGCGAGCCGAGCGACCTCTCGCCGCGCCTGCCCACGGCAGCCGTCGACGAGGCGTGGGAGGAGATGTCGCGGCTGTGGGAGACGATCGTCGCTCGCGAGGCCGAGCGCGACCTCGAGTCGCCGGCAGCGCCGGATGCCGGGATCGCGTGGTCGATGCACCGGTGGACGAGCGGGCGCGGGCTCGAGGAGGTGCTGCGCGACCAGGAGCTCGCGGCCGGCGACTTCGTCCGCCGCGCGAAGCAGGTCGTCGACCTCCTGGGGCAGCTGGCGAACGCCAGCGAGGACCCGCTGCGGAGGAACGCCCGCTCGGCCGCGGCAGCGATCATGCGCGGCGTCGTCGCGACCGACCGGCTCGACTGACGCGCCCGAACGGTCGTCGCGGCTCGTCCGGTCAGGTGGTGACGGTGAGGGCCGCGAGGACCCGGTCGGCGGTCGTCCCGAGCCCGACCTCGTCGGCGAACGCGGCGAACGCCGCGGCGTCCGGGATCGGCAGGAGGGGCTCGGCGGCGGGGAGCTCGAGGCCGCGGCGGACGAGGACGACGTCCCCCGCGACGTCCAGGTAGTCCGCCGCCTCCACGATCCGGCGTCGCCGAGCGGGGGTGAGCCCGGGGGAGGAGGGGTCGGCTGCGGCCACGCGCACCGCCTCGACCGTGCCGAACCGCTCGATCAGGTCGGCGGCCGTCTTCTCGCCGATGCTCGCGACTCCGGGCAGCCCGTCGCTGGTGTCGCCCCGCAGGATCGACATCTGCCCGTAGGCCGTGCCGTCGGCCACGCGGTACTTCTGCGTCAGGAAGGCCTCGTCGACGACGTCAGCGTCGCGCACGCCGCCCCGCGCGGTGTAGAGCACCCGCACGCCACGGGCGTCGTCGACGAGCTGGAAGAGGTCGCGATCACCCGTGACCACGAGGACGTCGGCGCGGTCGGACCACTGCTGGGCGTAGCTGCCGATGACGTCGTCGGCCTCGTGCCCGAGCACGCCGACGCGGGCGATCCCGAGGACCTCGAGGGCCCGTGCGATGACGGGGACCTGGACCTCGAGCTCGTCCGGGGCCTCCTGCTCGTCCGGCACACCCTCGTGGGCGGTCTCCTGCGCGACCCGGTGCGCCTTGTAGGAGGGGATCAGGTCGACCCGGAACTGGGGACGCCAGTCGTCGTCCCAGCAGGCCACGAGGTGGGTGGGCCGGTACCGCGTGACGAGCGTCGCGACCATGTCGAGGAAGCCGCGCACCGCGTTCGTCGGCGGCTGGCCGGACGACGAGCGGCGGTCCGGGACGCCGTGGAAGGCCCGGAAGTACAGGCTGGCCGCGTCGAGCAGCATGAGTCGGGCGCGGGTGTCCTGTCCGGAATCGGCCATGGCGACACGATGGCACACCCCTGGCGCGCTACCTTTCGCTCGTGGAAGAGACCGACCGCCGCATCGTCGAGCTCCTGCGCGCCGACGGCCGCACGAGCTACACCGACCTGGGACGCGCCCTCAACCTGTCGACGTCCGCCGTCCACCAGCGGGTGCGCCGTCTCGAGGAGCGCGGCGTGATCACCGGGTACACCGCGGTCGTCGACTCCGCCGCGCTCGGTACCCCCCTGACGGCGTTCGTCGCGATCACGCCGTTCGACGACTCCGCGCCGGACGACGTGCCCGAGCGGTTGCGTGACCTGCCCGAGATCGAGGCGTGCCACTCCACCGCCGGACAGTCGAACTACCTGCTCAAGGTGCGGGTCGGCACCCCCGGCGACCTCGAGGACCTCCTGGCGCGGATCCGGGCCGCCGCCCGGGTCTCGACCCGCACGACGGTCGTGCTGTCCACGCCCTGGGAGTGACCCGCCCGGAGGCTCAGGCGTGCGCGGCGTGCGGGAGCCCGTGCGGATCCCTGCCGTGCTGCGTCCACCACTGCTGGCCCGCGGCCGGCAGGGTGTGGATCGGGTCGTAGTACACGTGGTGCTTCTCGAGCGCGTCCTCGACATCGGCCTCGATGGAGGTGCGGTAGTTCTTGCGCCACGAGGAGATGCCCCGCTCGGTGTCGTACTCGTCGACCTGGTGGACCCACCGCTTTCCGACGAACGGCACGTCGCACACGATCCGCGACGTCGCGAAGCCCGGCAGGTAGCCCATGATCGAGTGCTGGAGCTCCTGCGCCCGGGCGAGCGAGAGCCGCCAGTGCTCGCTGCCGGGGATCATGTCGCACATGTAGAAGTAGTACGGCGTGATGCCGGCCTCGTCCTGGAGCGCGAAGCACAGGTCGAGCAGGGCCTCGGTCGAGTCGTTCACCCCGGCCATGAGGACGCCTTGGTTGCGGATGTTCGGCACGCCCGCGTCGGTGAGCACCCGGGCCGCCCGCGCGACCAGCGGGGTGAGGGACTGCGCCGCGTTGACGTGGGTGTGGACCGCGAGGTGCACGCCGCGCTCGCGAGCGATGGACGCGACCCGACCCACGCCCTCGACCGTCTCGGGCGCCAGCCAGTGCTGCGGCAGACCCATGAGGGCCTTCGTGGCGAGCCGGATGTCGCGGATCGAGTCGATCTCGAGCAGGCGGGTGAGGAAGGCCTCGAGGTTCTTCCACGGCATGTTCGCCACGTCGCCACCGGAAGGGCTGAGCGCGGTCGGACTCAGCCGACCCCCGCCGCGTCGAGGCGGTCCAGGGCCGCGGCCGCCTCGAGGGCCATCCAGGCCTGCAGCTGCGTCGACAGCTCGACCGGGCCCTCCGGGTCCGGTCGACCGTCGGTGCGGGTGGGGAGGACGAGGCAGGGGCGACCGCGACCGGAGGTGACCGTCCGGCGCCCCTGCCAGAACGCCTCGGCGGTCGCCCGCACCATCGCCGCGGCGAGGTCCCGGGTGCGGTCGGGGAGCTCGGCGGTGACGGCGACGACGGCGAGGTACCGCAGGAGGATCCCGGTGAACAGGCCGCTGTCCGCACCGCCCTCGGTCCGGGCGACGGGCCCCGCGTCGGTGGGGCGGCACAGCTCGCGCGCCACGACGTCGACGAGCGCCGCCGCGCGGTTCGCGTCCTCCGGCCGTGACTGCGGGCCCGAGGCGAGCGCCGCGAGGGCGCCCAGCACCGTCCCTTGGTTGTAGGTCCAGATCGAGGTGACCGGCGGATGGTCGGCGCGCTCGAGCTCGATGCCGTCGAGGACCAGGCCCGTCGCGGGGTCGAGCAGCCGTTCGTGGATCCAGTCGATGTGCTGCCGCGCCCGAGCGAACTCACCGGCGCGGGCGAGCAGGATGGCCGCCGGAGCGGTCGCCGGGACGTTCTTGAAGGACCGGGCGGTGTGCCAGAACACCCCGCCGCCGAGGTCGTCGGACTCCGCCGACGCGACCTGGTCGCGCAGCACCCGGGTCATGGCCGCCAGTCGGCCGGCCGAGCGGTCGCGCGCCGCGACGAGATCGCCGAACCGCTCCAGCGCAAGGGCGAGCCAGGCCATGTCGTCGTAGTAGGAGTTGATGATCCGCCACCCGTTGCGCAGGCGGATCGTGCGGACCAGACGGGTGGCGTCGCGGATGAGGGAAGCGGCCACGTCGGGGCGCTCGGGACGGTCCGCGAGCTCGCGCCAGCCTGCGTCGACGATGCAGTCGAGGTAGTGAGCCTGCCACCAGTAGTGCCACGGGCCGCGCACCCGGACACCGAGTTCCGGCGCGGGCCAGGCGGTCCGCGCGAGGTGGGTCAGCGGGAGCCCGAGAAACGACCCGGCGAACAGCTCGCGGACGGAGACCTGGGCCTGCCGAGCGCGGGCGGAGGTGGGGGTGGGGGTGGCCTCGTCCCGGGGGTTCGCCCGCTCTGGCAGCACGATCACGTCGCCACGCTAACGACCCTGCCCGCCGCGGCCGCGCAAACCGAAGGATTTTCACCTCTCAGCGGGTTGCCGCGCGAATCATTGCGCTCCCCCTACGATGCACCTCGTGTCTTCCGCAGCTGCGCCGCTGATCGAGCTGGATCCCGCCATCGTCGCGCGGGCCCGCGCTCTCGCCAGGACCGTCGGTGAACCCGTCGTCGACCTTGCCCGCCGCCACACGACCGTCGCCGTCGAGCGGGCCACCCTCCGGCTCGCCGGGCTCGCCGGCGCCGACCACGAGGGCGTCCCGTGGGTCAACCACCTCGTCGACGCGGTCCGCGCGGACGTCGGTCTCGGTGCTGGCGTCTGCCGCCCGGCGTTCGCGCGGATTGCCGACGGAACGGCTCCCGACCTGCTCGCGCTGGCCCAGATGGCCGCCTCCGGCTCAGTCCGCTTCGATCCCACCGGCCCGGTCGAGCACGCCGACGAGCTCGCCCACGAGCACGTGAGCCGAGGGATGGACCGGCTCGACGCGCGTCGGCGCGAGCGGGAGGAGTTCATCGCGCAGGTCGGTGACGCACCCCGCCGGCCGTGGGTCTACCTCATCGTCGCGACGGGCGACATCCGCGAGGACATCCCCCAGGCGCGGGCCGCGGCTCGGGCCGGTGCGGACATCATCGCCGTCATCAGATCGACGGGGCAGTCGCTCCTCGACTTCGTCCCCGAGGGCGAGACCCACGAGGGGTACGCCGGGACGTACGCGACGCAGGAGAACTTCCGGCTCATGCGGGCGGCCCTCGACGAGACGAGCCGTGAGCTCGGCCGGTACGTGCGGCTGACGAACTACGCCTCCGGGCTGTGCATGCCGGAGATCGCCGCGCTCGCCGGGATGGAGCGTCTCGACATGATGCTCAACGACTCGATGTACGGGATCCTCTTCAGGGACATCAACCCGATCCGCACCTTCGTCGACCAGCGGTTCAGCCGCCAGGTGCACGCACGCGCCGGGATCATCATCAACACCGGCGAGGACAACTACCTGACGACCGCGGACGCCGTCGAGGCCGCCCACACCGTGACGGTGAGCCAGCTGCTCAACGAGTACTTCGCCCGGGAGGCCGGGCTCGCGGACTGGCAGCTCGGGCTCGGCCACGCGTTCGAGATCGACCCGTCCGTCCCGCGCTCGTTCCGGCTGGAGCTCGCCCACGCGCTGCTCGCGCGGACCCTCTTCCCGGACGCACCGCTGAAGTTGATGCCGCCCACGAAGCACATGACCGGCGACGTCTTTCGCGGGAACCTCCTCGACGGCTTCTTCAACCTCGCCGGGCTCATGACCGGCCAGGGCATCCTGCTCGTCGGGATGATGACCGAGGCGGTCGTCACGCCGTTCCTGTCCGACCGGGACATCGCCCTGCAGAACGTCCGGTACGTCCTCGACGCCGCCGACGGGCTCACCGAGGACTTCCGTCCCCCGCGTGACGGATTCGTGCAGACCCGCGCCCGAGAGGTGCTCGCCGAGGCAGTCGCGCTCCTCGAGGACATCGCGGGCGATGTCGACCAGGCCGGAGACCCGCCCCTGCTCGCCGCCATCGCCGACGGGACCTTCGGGCTGATGAAGCGCCCGGCGGACAAGGGCAAGGGCCTCGACGGGGTCGCGGTCAAGGACGAGGCCTACAGCAACCCCGCGATCGACGCGCTCGAGGAATGGGCTGCCCGATGAGCGACAGCCTGCCCCGCGACGACCAGGCGACGATCGTCCGTCCGTACGGCGACACGACCGGGGACGGCATGATCCAGCTGTCCTTCAGCCTGCCCGTCCCGCACGGCAAGCTCGCCGACGGCGGGGCGCTGCAGCTCGCCCGGAAGATGGGCCTGGATCCGGCCCTGCTCGTGCACTCCGCCCCCGTCGGCGAGACGCACACCTTCTTCGTCGTCTACGGCTCGGTGACCCACCTCGTCGACCTCTCCCAGGTCGCCGTCGACGAGCGCGACCACCCGCTCCTGACCCCCAAGGAGGTCGACGCCGCCATCCGTGAGCGGCTGCGTCGCAAGCTCGTCGTCGTCGGTGCGTGCATCGGCACGGACGCCCACACGGTCGGCATCGACGCCATCCTCAACATCAAGGGCTTCGCGGGGGAGAAGGGTCTGGAGTACCAGCGCGAGATGAGGGTCGTGAACCTCGGTGCGCAGGTACTCGTCCCCGAGCTCGTGGCCGCGGCCCGCGCCGAGCGCGCCGACGCGTCCTCGTCAGTCAGGTCGTCACCCAGCGGGACGCCCACATCCACAACACGACCGCGATGTCCGCGGCCTTCCGGGAGGCCTTCCCTGAGGGAGAGGTGCCCCTCCTCATCGTGGGCGGGCCCCGGTTCGAGGAGGACTCGGCGCAGCGGCTCGGCGTCGACAAGGTCTTCGGTCGGGGGACCACCCCCGGCGAGGTCGCCAGCTACCTCGTCCACGCGCTCGTCGACCGTCCCGGAGGACATCCCGCATGACCGACCAGAGCCAGACCCGCCCCGAGATCGGGACCACGGTGGTCCATCGGCGGTACGTCCCGTACTCGCACGCCCACTACGCCGGCAACCTCGTCGACGGCGCCTACTCGCTGGCCGCGTTCGGCGACGTCGCGACCGAGCTGTGCATCCGTACCGACGGCGACGAGGGACTGTTCGCCAGCTACTCCGACGTGCAGTTCACCGCACCGGTGCGCGTCGGCGACTGCATCGAGATCGAGGCCGAGCTCGTGCGGGCCGGGACCCGCAGCCGGGAGATGATCTTCACCGTGCGGGTCGTCGCGCGGTCGGCCGCCGACGAGCCCGGGGCCGCCCCGTCCGCAGCCCGAGTCCTGCGACCCCCGATCGTCGCGACCACGGCGCGCGGCGTCGTCGTCGTACCACCACGCGACTGACGCACGGCCACGTTACGGTTCTCCGGTGAGCACCGCCATCGACGTCCCGGACGAGACCCGAGCAGACCCCCCGGGCGCCGGTGATGGCCGACCAGCCGGGTCGCTGCGCGGGCTCGACCTGGCCCTGCCGGGGAGACTCGCCCTCGCGGTCGTCGGCGGCCTCTGCGTCTGGCTGACCTTCCCTGACGCGAACGTCCCCGCGCTGGGGCCGGTCGGCGTCGCCCTGCTGTCCGCGGCGATCCTCGGGACCCGTCCTCGGACCGCGGCCATCCTCGGTCTCGTCGGCGGGCTGGCCTGCTTCGTCCCCACCCTGTCGTGGTCGGGCATCTTCGTCGGTCCGGTGCCGTGGTTGGCCCTGGCGACCGTCGAGGCGCTCTACGTCGCCGCGATGTGCGCCATCGTGGCCGCGATCCATCGCCGGCTGCTGCGCCGCCCGCCGACCGCTGCGCGCGACGCCCTCGTCGCCCTCGCGGTCCCGCTGGGCTGGGTCGCGCAGGAGTGGCTGCGTGGGTCATGGCCGTTCGGGGGCTTCCCGTGGGCCCGGCTCGCCTTCGGCCAGACGGACGGACCCCTCCTCCGGCTCGCGGCGCTCGGCGGAGCGCCCCTCGTCACCTTCGCCGTCGCGGCGATCGGTGCGGCCCTGCACCTGCTCGTCGTCACCCGGTGGACCCGGCCGGAGCTCCTGCGGTACGGAGCCGCCCCGGCAGCTGCCCTGGCCCTCGTCCTGCTCGCCGTCACCGCCACCCCCGTCCCGACGGACGGCACCCCGACGCCGCTCACCCTCATCCAGGGGAACACGCCGCGCGAAGGGCTCGACTTCAACGCCGAGCGCCGGGCGGTGCTCGACAACCACGTGCGCGGCACGCAGCGCGCGGCCGAGCGCGACGGCACCCCGCCCGCGGCCTACCTGTGGCCGGAGAACTCCTCGGACATCGACCCGCTGCGCAACGCCGACGCGAAGGCCCAGGTGCAGCGAGCCGTCGACGCAGCCGGCGCCCCCGTCCTCGTCGGTGCGATCCTCGACGAGCCCGCGCCCGAGGTGTCGAACGCCAGCCTGCTCTACCGCCCCGGCGAGGACGCTCCCTCGCAGCGGTACGTCAAGCAGCACCCCGTGCCGTTCGCCGAGTACGTCCCGTACCGCTCCTTCTTCCGGCTGTTCAGCGACAAGGTCGACCTCGTCCGGGTCGGTTTCGCGCGAGGCCGGGGGAGCGCGGCCATGCCGGTGCAGACCCCGGGTGGGGCCACCGTCGACCTCGTCCCGTCGATCTGCTTCGAGGTCGCCTACGACGGCCTCGTCCGCGAGGCGGTGACCCAGCACCCGGACCGGGAGTCGGTCCTCGTCGTCCAGACGAACAACGCCACCTTCGGCCGCACGGCCGAGTCGACCCAGCAGCTGGCGATCTCCCGGTTGCGCGCCGTCGAGCACGGGCGAGCCGTCGCGCACGTCTCGACCGTCGGGGTGAGCGCCTTCATCGCCCCGGACGGCTCCCTCAGCGGCCGGACGGAGCTCTTCACCGCGGCCCAGGTCCGCGGCGAGCCGGTGGCGCGGGCCGGACGGACGATCGCCGACCGGGTCGGCCCGCTGCCGGAGGTGCTCGCCGGCCTCGGGCTCGTCGCGCTGTGGTTCGCCGGTCGCGGCGGACCGCGCCGTAGACTCGGGCGGAATGCCACCCGGCCGACCCCGCCGACCGACCGCGAGAAGGACCGCCTTCGTGCCTGAGAACGCCCGCCGTGCTCGCAAGCCCATCCAGCGGGCCGTGGTCCTCGTCCCGACGTACAACGAGCGGGAGAACCTGCCGCTGATCATCGAGCGGGTCCGTGCCGCCGTGCCGTGGCTCGACGTGCTCGTCCTCGACGACAACTCCCCGGACGGGACGGGCGAGGTCGCCGACGAGATCGCGGCGACCGACCGTCAGGTCCACGTCCTCCACCGGCCCGGCAAGCAGGGCCTGGGCGCGGCGTACCTCGCCGGGTTCGCGTGGGCCGCCGAGCGCGGCTACGACGCGATGATCGAGATGGACGCGGATGGCTCGCACCGCCCCGAGCACCTTCCGGCGATGCTCGACGCCGCGACGACCGCGGACCTGGTCATCGGATCCCGCTGGGTCAAGGGCGGGGAGACGGTGAACTGGCCGCTGAGCCGGCAGCTCATCAGCCGTGGGGGCAGCCTCTACACCCGCCTCCTCCTCGGCGTGCCGGTGCACGACTGCACCGCGGGCTTCCGGGTGTACCGCGCCACCGCGCTGGAGAAGATGGCGCTCTCGGACGTCGCCAGCGCGGGGTACTGCTTCCAGATCGACCTCACCCGCCGCGCCCTCGACCGGGGCCTCACGGTCGTCGAGGTGCCCATCTCGTTCGTCGAGCGGGAGATCGGCGACTCGAAGATGAACGGGGACATCGTCCGCGAGGCCATGGTCCGCGTCGGTCAGTGGGGCGTGAAGCACCGGGCGGCGCAGCTCGGACGGCTCCTCGGGTGGCGCCCGGGCGAGTCCTGGCACGACCTGACCTGATGGCGGGCCGACGGTCGCGGGTGCTGGGGATCCTCGCGATCCTCCTGCTCGTCGTGCCGATCGTCGAGGTCGCGGTCATCGTCGCCGTCGGCCGGACGATCGGCGGCTGGCCGACCCTCGGTCTGCTCCTGCTCGAGTCGGCGATCGGGGCGTGGGTCGTCCAGCGGGAGGGCGGCCGCGCCTGGCAGGCTCTCCGGTCGGCCCTGCGGACCGGTCGCATGCCGGCGCGTGAGCTGACCGAGGGCATCCTCGTCCTCGTGGGCGGGACGCTGCTGCTCACCCCCGGGTTCGTCAGCGACGTCGTCGGGTTCTTCTGCGTGCTGCCGTTCACCCGACCCGTCGCGCGTCGGATGCTCGAGGGCGCGATCCGGCGGAGGCTGCTCGGGAGATCCGTGACGACGATCCGCACGCCCCGACGGCGACCCGGCGCGGGCACCCACCCCGACCCGGCCGACGACATCATCGAGGGCGAGGTTCTCTGAGAGTGGACGCGGAAGGGGGCCGACCCGTTCGGGTCGGCCCCCTTCGTGCGAGCGGGATCAGGCGGAGCGCCGCCGGGTCTTCTCGCCGCGCTTCTCCCGAAGGAGCTCGAGCCGCTCCTCGAGCAGCTCCTCGAGCTCAGGGATCGAGCGGCGCTCGAGCAGCATGTCCCAGTGGGTGCGCTGCGGCTTGACCGGCTTCTCCTCCGGAGCGGGACCGTCGAGCAGCCGGGCTTCCTCGCCGCAGCGGCACTCCCACGTCGGCGGGACGTCGGCCTCGATGGAGAACGGCAGTTCGGTGCGGTGCTCGTGCTCGCACACGTAGACGACGATCTGCCGCTCGCTCGGGACGACGTTCGCGGTCGTCTCCATGCTGAAGGAGACCATCCGCGTGCCACGAAGGGTGCGCTCTGCCATGAACTCTCCTAGAGGTCTGGGGAAGGTGCCGCAGCCCGGCTGGCTGGGGGGACATCCCTTCAGCATTCAATGACGTGGATGCCATACCCAAATGCGGCGCCATGTGATCGAGATCACACATTGTGTCAGGCGACCGCGGGCACCTCGTTGCCCGCCTCGCGGATGCCGCGGCGCACGTCGACCCGGGCGAGGAGCACCCCGCCGACGACGAAGAAGACGATGAGCGCGATGATCGCGAGCCGGTAGGAACCCGTGAGCTGATGGACCAGGCCGAAGGTCAGCATCCCGAACCAGCTCGTCCCGCGCTCCATCGCCTGGTACAGGCTGAAGTACTCGGCCTCCCGGTCGGCCGGGACGAGCTGGCTGTAGAGCGAGCGGGAGAGGGCTTGGGTCCCGCCGAGGACGAGCCCGATGACGACACCGAGGGCGACGAACGGCAGGAAACGGCCGTTGGGGAGCAGGTAGGCGGCGACGACGACCCCGGTCCACAGCCCGATTCCGCCCAGGACCGTCCGCTTCGCCCCCGCCCGCGCGGCGATGAGCCCGAAGAGCAACGCCCCGCCGAACGCGACGAACTGCACGACGAGGATGAGGGCCATGAGCTGGCTCTCCGCGAATCCGATCTCCTCCACCGCGTAGATCGCCGAGGCCGCGATCACCGTCTGGATGCCGTCGTTGAAGAAGAGGTAGGCGACGAGGAAGCTCATCGTCTGGGGGTACCGGCGCAGGTCGAGGAAGGTGTCCCGGAGCTGGCCCAGAGAACCGCGGACGATCCCGTGGCCGGTGCCGGGGGCAGCGCGCCCCAGTCCGCGGACCCGGCGCAGCCCGAGGACGGGGATGAGGGTGAAGGCCGCCCACCACAGCCCCGCCGACAGCAGGCACAGCCTGACGGCGTCGCCCGTCGACAGGCCGAAGGGGGTGAGGGAGACCAGCGCGAGGTTCGCCACGAGGAGCAGCCCACCGCCGAGGTAGCCGAGGGCCCAGCCGCGAGAGGACACCGCGTCCCGGTCGTCCGGATGGGCGATCCGGCAGAGCAGGGCGTCGTAGACGACGAGGGATGCTCCGAGCGCGACGGTCGCGACGATCATCAGGATGGCGCCGAGCTCCCAGGCGCTCCCGGTGACGAGCACCATGAGCGCCGCGGCGAGGGCTCCGGTCCAGGCGAAGCCGCCGAGGAGCCGCGCCGGGCGGGGGGAGCGGTCGGCCAGCGCGCCGACGAACACGAGGAGGATCGCCGAGACGATCGTCGCGACGGTCACCGTGTACGCGGCGACCGAGCCGGGGTCGACCGGGACCCCGAGGACCCGGAGGTCGGTGCCGCACGTCGCGTCCTCAGCGAGCCCCGGACAGGCATCCTCCGTCGCGACAGCCGTGAGGTAGGGGCCGAAGAGCACGGTGCCGGTCGTGGTGACGAACGCCGAGTTAGCCCAGTCGTACCAGTACCATGACCGTCGCCAGCGGCGCGCCGGCGCGCCCGGCGCCTCTGTCGCGATGGGGGAGACCGGCCCGACCCGGGCCTCGCTCGCGGCCGGACCGCTCACCCCGCGTACTCCCAGTGCCAAGGCTCCGGGAGCGCGCCGTTCGGCTCAGCCCAGGCGGGGTGGTACCAGCCGTACAGCGCGGCGTTCTGCTTCATCCACAGGTGGGCGGGGTGTCCGAAGTCCTCCACGCCGCCGCACAGGTCGACGGCGACGCCGAAACCGTGATTGCTGCGACCGGGCGTGGCCGCCCAGCCGCCGCGCTGCGCCTTGACCAGCACCTGCTCGGCGTACGAGCGGTAGCCGTCGGTGACGCAGAGCAGGTGCCCGGTCTCCTTGGCGTACGCCTTGCTCATCGCGTTGAAGGCCGCCGCGGCGCCGGGGCGGGCCGCCTCACCGTTGCCGCCGATGAGCGGGCAGAGCGCGGACGGCGGCACCTGGCCGTTCGGGTACTCGGTCTCGTCGTCGGAGCACGGCTTGCCGGCGTCGAACGCGGCGACGTCGACGTTGGCCTCGCGCATCGCCGCCATGAGTGCGTCCCGGGCGTCCTGGGCGTCCGGGTCGACGAGACCGATGAGGGAGGAGGCGACCGGGCCAGCCTTCTCGAGCTCGTCCCGGTGCCGGTCCTTGATGTCCCGCAGCTCGCGTCGGCGCTCCTTGAGGACGGCCGAGAGCGACGTTCGGGCCTTCTCTGCCTTCTTGCGCTCGGTCGTCGCACGCCGTGTCGCGGTGGTTGCCTCGTCGGTGAGTCGGCGCTGCTCGTCCCGCTCCTCGCGCAGGAGGGCGACGGCGTCGATCTTCTCGTCCGTGAGGTAGGCGATGTCGCCCATCGGGCTCGCGGGGGAGTCGCCCTCGGCCTTGAGGGCGTCGAGAAGAGCCAGGTTCTCGGAGTACTCACCCTCCGTGTACACGGCGACCGCCCAGCCGCGAAGGTCGTCCCGCCCCTTCGACAGGCGCCCGTCGAACGTACGAAGGGCCTTGCGTGCGTGGGCGGCCTTGCGCTGGGCCTTGCGCTCCGCCCGCTTCGCCTCGGCCAGTCGTTCGAGCAACGCGTTCGCCTTCATCGCGCTGCGTTCGAGCCGCGCGACCGCGGTCGCGAGCTCGAGGTTGCCGGCGAGGATCCGGTCCACGAGCGCTCGGGCCTCGTCGATCTGCGCCTGGGCGTCGGCCGAGGACAGCGCGTCCGGACTGAGCTGGCCGGCCGGCGGCCTCGTGTAGGCGAACGGGTCCGTCGTGCTCGTCGTCGAGGTGGCACTCGTGCCCGTCGACGAGGACGCCGGGTCCTGGCTCGGCGCCCGGGTCGAGGTCGACGACGGGGTGCGGGTCGACGTCGGGCTGGGCGTAGGCGTGCGGCCGGTCGTCGTCGGGCGGCTCGAGGTCGGCGTCCGGGTGCTCGAGGAGCTGCTCGAAGAGTTTCTCGAGGTAGTCGAGGTCGTGGAGCTCGTGCCCGTCGTCGAGGGGGAGGAGTCCGCGGCCACGGCGGCCGGTGCACCGACCACGAGCGCGGCGACGAGAGCCGAGACGATCGCTCCGGGGCGGCGAGGCACGGGGGGCTCCTGGGGTGCGTGTGACGGGGGCCTCCACGATGGTACGCGGTGCCGACCCGGCCCGCGGGTCGTTCTCGAGCGGGTGCTCAGCCACCCGCACGGGTGAGAGGGTGTCGCCGTGACGACCCTCGCCAGCACCCACCCCGCCGACGGCCACGACCTCATCCGGGTGCGCGGCGCCCGGGAGAACAACCTGCGCGGCGTCGACCTCGACCTGCCGAAACGGCGTCTTACCGTGTTTACGGGCGTGTCCGGGTCGGGAAAGAGCTCGCTCGTGTTCGCCACGATCGCCGCCGAGTCGCAGCGGATGATCAACGAGACGTACAGCGCGTTCGTCCAAGGCTTCATGCCGAGCCTGGCGCGCCCCGACGTCGACGTCCTCGAGGGACTGACGACGGCGATCCTCGTCGACCAGCAGCGGATGGGCGGCGACGTCCGCTCGACCGTGGGTACCGCGACGGACGCCAACGCCCTCCTGCGTGTCCTGTTCTCCCGCTGCGGCGTCCCGCACGTCGGCTCGCCCCAGGCGTTCTCGTTCAACGTGGCCTCGATCAGCGGGGCGGGCGCAGTGACGGTCGAGAAGGGCGGGGAGAAGGTCAAGGAGCGGCGCGAGTTCAGCATCACCGGGGGGATGTGCCCGCGCTGCGAGGGCCGCGGCACCGTGTCCGACCTCGACCTCGCCGAGCTGTTCGACGAGGAGAAGTCGCTCGCCGAGGGCGCCGTGACGATCCCCGGCTACAACCTCGGCGGCTGGAACATGCGCATGTACATGGAGAGCGGCCTGCTCGACCCCGACCGGCCGATCAAGGCGTACACGAAGAAGCAGCGGCACGACTTCCTCCACCACGAGCCCGAGCGGATGAAGATCGCCGGGATCAACATGACGTACGAGGGCCTCATCCCGCGGATCCGCAAGTCGATGCTGAGCAAGGACCCGGAGGCGATGCAGCCGCACGTCCGCGCCTTCGTCGACCGTGCCGTGACGTTCATGGCGTGCCCGGAGTGCGAGGGGACGCGGCTGTCGGAGGGTGCTCGGTCATCGAGGATCGCTGGTAAGAACATCGCCGACTGCTGCGCGATGCAGATCAGCGATCTCGCGCAATGGGTGCGGACGCTGGACGAGCCGTCGGTCGCGCCGCTGCTGGAGTCGCTGTCGCACCTGCTCGACTCCTTCGTCGAGATCGGTCTCGGGTACCTCTCGCTCGACCGGCCGTCCGGCACGTTGTCCGGGGGAGAGGCGCAGCGGACGAAGATGATCCGGCACCTGGGCAGCTCGCTGACGGACATCACCTACGTCTTCGACGAGCCGACGACGGGGCTGCACCCGCACGACATCGCGCGGATGAACGAGCTGCTGCGACGGCTTCGGGACAAGGGGAACACCGTCCTGGTCGTCGAGCACAAGCCGGAGCTCATCGCGATCGCCGACCACGTCGTCGACCTCGGTCCGGGTGCCGGGGCCGACGGCGGCCGAATCTGCTTCGAGGGTGACATCGAGGGACTGCGGGGGAGCGGCACCGTCACCGGACGCCACCTCGACGACCGGGCGGCGCTCAAGGACAGCGTGCGAGAGCCCGAGGGGGCGATCGAGGTCCGCAGGGCAAGCACGCACAACCTCAAGGACGTCGACGTCGACATCCCGCTCGGCGTCCTCACGGTCGTCACCGGCGTCGCCGGGTCGGGGAAGAGCTCACTCATCCACGGGTCGGTCGCCGGGCGCGACGGGGTCGTCGTCATCGACCAGAGCCCGATCCGCGGGTCGCGCCGGTCCAACCCGGCGACGTACTCCGGACTCCTCGAGCCGATCCGCAAGGCGTTCGCGAAGGCCAACGGCGTCAAGCCCGCGCTGTTCAGCCCCAACTCGGACGGGGCGTGCCCGGTCTGCTCCGGCACGGGGGTCGTCGAGACGGATCTTGGGATGATGGCCAGTCTCTCGACGCCGTGCCCGGAGTGCGAGGGTCGCCGGTTCGGTGCCGAGGTGCTCGAGCACACCCTCGGCGGCCGGAGCATCGCGGACGTCCTCGAGATGTCCGTCCGTGAGGCCCGCGCGTTCTTCGCCGAGGGCGAGTCGGCGGTCAAGGCTGCGCACACGATCCTGGGCAGGCTCGAGGACGTCGGCCTGGGCTACCTGACGATCGGGCAGCCGTTGACGACGCTGTCCGGGGGCGAGCGGCAGCGACTCAAGCTCGCCGTCCAGATGGGCGAGAAGTGCGAGGTCTACGTCCTCGACGAGCCGACGACCGGCCTGCACCTCGCCGACGTCGAGCAGCTCCTCGGCCTGCTCGACCGGCTCGTCGACGGCGGCAAGAGCGCCATCGTCATCGAGCACCACCAGGCGGTCATGGCACATGCCGACCACATCATCGACATCGGTCCGGGCGCCGGCCACGACGGCGGTCGGGTCGTCTTCACCGGAACGCCCGCCGAGCTCGTCGCGGACGCCTCGACGCTCACCGGGAAGCACCTCGCGGAGTACCTCGGAGTGTGACCTCCCGCCACACATGGTCCGGGGAACGTGGCGTCATGGTCGGTTTCCCCGCAGGGACTCGATCCCCGGGCGGGGAAAGTGGCGTCATGGTCGATTCCCCCGGACCGCTCCTCAAGTGCCGATAATGCACATTATGTCACGTTGATATCCGCTGCAAGACGTCCTCAGGAGGTCGCTGTCCCCTCTCACTCCAGATGAGACCTCTCGCACTAGAGCGGACACTGCTATAGCAATGGGCATATAGTCGCAGTAGATCCGAGTCACAAGGTTGACTGCCCAACGCGAGAAGACCGGAGGCTCCGTGAGTCGAGCACTGCGCTCCTTGCCGAGCAACGTCACGGACACCGTGCGCGTGCTGGCGCGCCTTCGCCCCAGCTCAGGTGTCCGGGAAAGCGGGTCAGGCTCCGGCGCCAGCTACCGCCTCCGCAACCGCGGCATCGACACCCTGCCAAGCATCAAGACCCAAGACACGGCAGACTAGACAGCACGAACCGGTGGCCTCGTTTTCGAGCGTCGCATCGGCCTCAAATTCGAGCGTTGCCGACACGGGTATTGGGCACCGTCGCTACACCCTTAGTGGTGGGATAGTTCGTGGGGTATTCCGCACTCTGCACGAGCAATTACGGTCTGTCACGCCAATACTCGAGAAATTGTAGGCAGGTGTGAGTGCTGCTTGCCCTGCCTGAAGGAGTCCGCCTGTGCCCCAGCCGGAGTTGAACCGTCGAACCCTCGTCAGTGGCGCAGCCTGGTCGATCCCCGCGGTGACGTTCGCGGCGGCTGTGCCGACGTTCGCATCGTCGTTGTGCCCACAGCCCGGGCGAATCGACTGGGCCGTGGTCTCGACCGACGTGCCTCCCACCGGTAACGTCACGTCGACCACGATGACCAGGAGCGCGAGTTACGACCCCGATCTGGCCGGCCCTCTGCAGCCCATCTCGGTAATCGTCACCAGCGTGGCCGGCAGCAACACCGCCTTCGGCGACCAGAAGCTGAACCCGCACTCGCGCACCACGACCGGTTGGGCCAAGCTCCCGTACGACAGCGGTATCAATGAACACCTGAAGGTCACGACAGGGATGGTGGGGGGTCGCGGTGACCGGGCCCTGATCTTCCATCGGTCCCCGGTGAATGACGCCAAGAAGTCGTCCTCGCTCACCGACACCGCGAATCAGTCGGTCACCACGTTCACCTTCAGTGAGCCCGTGAGCGACCTGCGGTTCACGATCAGGGACATCGACGGGGCGCTGAACGACTTCCTCGACACGGTTTCGCTGACCAGCAGCTCGAGATATTCCAGTGTGATCTCGGCGAGCCTGATGGGCACGGGAACGACTGCGAATCCCTCGCGACCCAGCATCACCACTCCGGTGAACAACGACACAGCGGGGGCCGAGGCCAGCATCACGTTCCCGGAGCCCGTGACCTCCTTCGCCCTCATCTACGGGAATACCCTGAGCGCATCCACGCAGCAGATTGACGGCGACCAGAAGATCGTCATCACCGACCTGACCCTCACCCACAACGCGTGCTGACCTAAGCGGCTGGGCTCAGGCAATCCTCGTGGTCGGCGTCAGCTGGTCCAGGAGGTGCCTGATCTTCTGATCGTCGACCACGGGGTGCTGGAGGTCGCGCCGCCCTCGGTGCACTGGCCCAGCATCCGGCTGTAGATGCGCGGGCCCTTGTTGTCGTCGGCAGTACCACAGCCGTCCTTCAGTGGCACCCGGATCTGGGCTCCGGCCTGGTTCTTGGCGATCGAGGAGTAGGTGACGGTCAACAGTTGATAGGTCACGCCGTTGTACGTCGACGTTCCAATGGACGCCGTCCAAGGAGTTCCTCCATTGTCGGATCTCCACCTGGTCGAAGACGAGATCGTGTAACAGGTGGGGATGAGGAACTCCACGGTGGCGTTGTAGATCGCCGCGGGGTCATTATTGGTGCAGGTCCGCGCCGGGGTGCACAGGCAGTCGTACAGAGGCTTGGTCTGCAGGGAGGTCGGGTAGGGAGCCTCATTGCTGGTGGTCCAGAGCCCCATCGTGCACGTCCTGCCGCCGCTGCTCTCCCGGAAGAGCGACAAGCATGTGGACCGTGGTGGCGAACTCGCCAGCGCGGGCGCGGGCGTGGCCAGAGTGACGGCGGGCACGGCCCACGCAACCCCCCGAGCGATGCTGCGTCGTGATGTGACGGCGGTGGGTGCCGACAGATTCTCGTTACCGTGTTGCGCGAACATTGATCCTCCACGACGTGAAGCGCGACAGGGCGCTGATTCAGTGGTCCCAGCATGGAAACTAGCACTACTTCTGGCCGTCAGCAAATCTGGGGAGCCTGACCCGGTTTCCCGGACAGTTTTGGTGTGGTGATCATGCCGCGGTCAGCGGCGTGGTGTGAAGGGCTTCGTATTCGTGAGGGCTGAGGTAGCCGAGCCCGGAGTGGCGACGGCGGGGGTTGTACCAGCCCTCGATCCACTCGAAGATCGCCGAGGCCAGCTCGACGCGGCTGGTCCAGTGCCGGCGGTCGAGCAGCTCGCGTTGCATCGTCGACCAGAACGACTCGATGAGGGCGTTGTCGACGCTGGAGGCGACGCGACCCATCGAGCCGAGCAGCCCTGCCTCCCGCAGCCGGTGGCCGAACACCCACGAGGTGTAGGCCGACCGCGGTCCGAGTGCACGATCGTGCCCGGTGGTGGCCGGCGTTGCCAGCGGGCCA
>ERZ501016.240-NODE-240-length-19992-cov-4.540954_pt1 | contig 19992 bp, 13 predicted proteins | sample MGYA00248889_ERZ501016 | MGnify/ENA primary metagenome ERZ501016 (study PRJEB25958, sample SAMN03398594) | human skin metagenome | study: EMG produced TPA metagenomics assembly of the Human Skin Microbiome Metagenome (human skin metagenome) data set. | reverse complement strand
AACGACATCAGCACTCGAGCGCCCTCGAACAACTCAACGGCCTTACTCACAACGACACCGCCGCCACGTCGTGGATGACAATTCGGGTCTTGCGCTTCAGGGGACGGTCGAGATCGCATTCGATTTGTCCGCTCCAGATGCCGTGCCACATAGCCGAGATCACGTGCCCGCCGCCGGCGTCCAGTCCCAGGACGTCGCCGATCGTCCCGTCGCCTTCGAGGTACTCGCGGATCAACCGCAGCGACCCGGCATACCAGGGCATTGGTCGTCGATAGGCATGAATCCACATGAGGTTGACGCGCCGCACGCGTGACCAGCCGCTGAAGACCTCATGCTCCCAACCGACCTCGGCACAGGCGTCCTTCGTTAGCCTGACCTTGAGCGTGAAGTCGTCGTCCTGCCGGACGGCAGGTCGGGCATCCCACAAGCGAATCGTCCCGTCGTCGTGACGGACTAAGAGGTCGGGCGTGTGGTCGAGTCGGCGCCCGCGCCGCCTCGCCGCGAGACGCAGCAAGCATGGCTGAGCGACCAGCCAGTTAACGTCCAGGTGGCGGTCGAGCTCTCGGACCAGGTCGTGCTCAAGCCCCGACTCCAGGCGCAGGTGGCCCCCCGTCGTCACGCTGAAGGCGTAGACCGGGACGTGGCCTGATCGCGCCTTCACCATCGGCGCCCTCGTCCTGCGGAGCTGGGTGACATCGGGGCGGTCCACCCAGGGCCACACCGCGAGATCGGCACCGATGTCGAAGAGCCACTCAACTCCCAGATCCGGTGCCAGCACCACAGGGGCTGGGCGCTTGCGGGCATGCGAAATAGACTCGTCCACGCGACGGCACCTTCGTTTCTGCGCAACAGATTCATCAGGGTCGGCGTTGAGGGGTGCCCGGTGCAAAGGGCGCCCCTCATCCATGTCTGGAGTCAGGACACTCTCGGTCGACCTGATCGCAGCCTAGACCGGGCAGGAGCACGCAACAAGCGGAGCGCGCCCATTAATTTTGTATGCCGCGCACCTTCGCTTCTCGTTCAACGTTAGGCATCAGCCACAGGTTTCCCTGCTAGACGCAACTCTGCAGGTCGTAGCGTTACCCGTTTAATGTGCAGCACTGCACATAAAGTTGGTTCAGGCGGTCGCGAGACGAGCGGAGGTCGACTAGCGTGACGGGTACCAACCCTTCGGACGGCCTGACCAGCCGTCCCCGCGAGAACCGTGGGATCATTCCTGTGCCTAGGCTCCATCGAGCAATGCCGCCCGGTGGGCGCACTGTGCCCGCAGCCTTGGATTGCCTCCCGAGTGCCACCGCTGCTCCGGACACTTGGCCCTGTCTAAACCCCGCCTGTCAGGGGAGGGACCCAGAGTCTGCAGGGCCAGCTGAGCGTTCTGGTGTGTGCACTTGGCCAGCGAGGGGTCGACCCAGCTACTTCTGTTCGAGCGCCTGCCGGGAGCAGTACGAGTACGAACGTGCCCAGTTGGCCGAGGACATCAAGGCCCTCGAGGAGGCCCTCGACGCTCCTGATGGCAGCTACAGAGACCGCCGCCGAGTCGAAACCGAGTTGGCCAAGCGCCGGTGGGGGATGCAGCGCTACCTCTTCGACTCCGCCCAGCTCACCCCGTCACGCAAGCGCAGAAAAGGAAACGCATGACCCCCGTCGGGTTCCAGGACAAGGTCGCCTTCGTCTGGAAGGTCGCGGACAAACTGCGCGGCACCTTCAAGCAGCACGAATACGGCTCGGTCATGCTGCCGCTGCTCGTGCTTCGCCGGATGGACGCTGTGCTCGTGCCGACGAAGCAGGCGGTTCTCGACGCGGCGGTTGGCATGCAGGACATCGGGGAGGGTCAGTCTGCCCTCCTCAAGAAGAAGGCTGGCCACCGGTTCTACAACACTTCACCGCTGACCTTTGCCAGCCTGTTGGGCGACGACAAGAACCTCGCGGACAACCTGCGCACCTACATCCGCAAGCTCTCCCCCGAGGCGTATGCCGTGATGGAGGCTTACGACTTCGACCCCAAGCTTGAGCGGCTCGACCGCGCCGGGATCTTGTATGCCGTTGTAGCGGACTTCGCCGATCTCGACCTGCGACCGTCGCAGGTAAGCAACGAGGCGATGGGCTACATCTTCGAGGAGCTGCTGCGGAAGTTCTCCGAGATGAGCAACGAGACCGCCGGAGAGCACTACACGCCGCGCGAGGTCATCAGCCTGATGGTGAACCTGCTCGTATCGGGCGAGACCGCCAAGGAACTCACCGAGAACCCAAAGCCGGTCCGCACGGTCTACGACCCGGCAGCCGGCACTGGCGGGATGCTCATGACCGCCCTGCACCACATCAAGGACCTCAACCCGGCAGCGATCGTCAACGTCTTCGGCCAGGAGCTCAACGACGAGACGTGGGCCATCGCCCAGTCCGACCTGATGATGCAGGACACCGCGCCGGAGCGGATGCGCAACGGCAACAGCCTCACCGCCGACGCCTTCCCTACCGAGAAGTTTGACTACATCCTCGCCAACCCGCCCTTCCCCGGACAGTTGGCGTGTTGCGCGCTAGGTTGTGGGTGTGCCAACGACCGAGTCCTCGCCGATGTGGAGGCTCGGTCGGTCGCTGCCTGAGCGGACCGTGGGCGCTCCGAAGGCGGTCGGCGAGGAATCGCTGAGGAAGCGGGAGGTGGCGTTGGGTCTGCGACCGGGTCAACCGTTCCTGTTGCCGCCCGACGGGGGCCCCGATCTTGATGTTCTGGCGTACTTCTTCTCACCGAGTTTCGGCTTGTTGTCGGAGCAGAGTCAGTTGTCGTACGCCAAGGATCTGCGCCTCTTCTTGAGCTTCATGGAGGGCCAGGGTCGTCAGTGGCGCGAGGCCTCGGCGGACGACGGTTTGGATTACGAGTTCTGGCGCCGGCGCGATGAGCGGAACCCGCGTCGGGTGTCGGCCAGCAAGTTCGCTCGGGAGTGGGCCGCGTGCCAGCGGTTCTATGCGTGGCAGGAGCGCCGCGGCGTACTGTCCTTGTCTGGTGGAGGTCTGGCCGGCGTCGTGGATCTTGCGCTCAGGCCTCACCGCGAGTCGCGTAGCAACAGGGTCAAGTGGCTGCTGCCGACGGCCTACACCCAATGGCGCGACGTCGGCCTCGCCGGGCTTGGGCCCGGCGGCGACCGGGACCCGAGCTGGCGCGGCCGGAACGGAGGTCGCAACGCGGCGTTCGCCGACCTGCTGTGGAGCAGTGGGCTCCGCTTGCGCGAGGCCGGCTCGTTGCTCACGGTCGAGCTCCCCGAGATCGATTCGGCTAGCCACTATCTGCGCGGCCGGGTCGGGTCGGGAGCGGCGAAGATGCGGCGAGGTCGAGACTTCTGGGTCAGCCGCACCGCTCGACAGGGCATTCAGGGATACATGGTTTCGAGCCGAGGGCTGGCGGTGGACCGAGCTCGTCGCGCCGGCCGGTACGACGTGGCGGACCGCCTACTGATCAAGGCACGCCAGGGGCAACGGCTCACCGTCGAGGACGAGGCACGTGGTCAGGAGCGGACGGTGCTCGTCGGAGACCTCGCGCCGCGGGACCGGATGCGGCTGTTCGACAGGACGGACGCCGGGTGGGAGCCGGCCATGGTGTTCCTCGGCGAGTCGGGCCTGCCGATGGCCCCGGACACGTGGGAGCGGGTCTTCGCGCAGGCGTCGCGCCGGTGCCTCTCGTTGGGTGTCCCGGTGACCTGTCACCCGCACATGCTGCGCCACTCCTTCGCGTTGCGCATGCTGCTCACGCTGACGCATGCCTTCGACCGGCGGATGGGGCTCACCGCTGAGGAGAGGCGCGAGTACCGCCTCCTGTTCGGTGACCCTTGGGTGCTGGTGCAAACACTGCTGGGGCACACCAGCCCAGAAACGACCCGCAACATCTACATGGAGCCAGTCAGCGGGCTGCAGGTCGACCTGTTCCTCAACGACGACGAACTCCAGGATGACATCGCCTTCTCCACGACCGTCACCAAGTACCTGGCAGGCACCGGTCTGGTTAATGTCGGAGCTCAGGAGTGAGCAGCCGAGCGGTCCTGCCGGAGCGGGGGTACCGGCGTCAGTCGCCTCTGGAGGCCTCCGCCCTCGAAGTGACCGTTGTCGACGGGGCGGGCCGCACCCACGGACCCTTCGGTTTCGCCGACCTACCCGCCCACGGGCAGGTTCGCAACGAACTGATCGCGGCGTTCGTCGCCGCCACGAACGCTGACGGGCCATGGCAGTCACCGTCATCTGTGCGCACTGCCCACAGCACCGTGCGGCACTTCCTGAGGCAACTGGAAGGGCTGGAGGTCCGGATCGGCTCGCTGGCCGACTTCACGCCTGAGCACTGGTGGGCATGGCGCGCCGATGTTGAGTCACGCAACCGGTGGCCGGGTCAGATCTCCATCATGCGCACCCTGTTGCGGCATTGCCCCGAGGTCGGCCCGTTGACGCTCAAGGCGATGGCGCACCGCACGAGCAAGCCCAAGCGGCGCCTCTACGGGGCGTACACCCCCACGGAGTTCGCGACGATCCGCACGGCTGCGCTGGCCGACCTGCGGGCTGCCGAGGCACGGGTGCGCCGCAACGCCGAACGTCTGCGCGCTCACTGGGCGGGTGACCCCGTTGACGTTCCCGGGACTGTCTTCATGAATGGGCGGCAGTGGACCGCGGGAGAAGTCCTTGACCGCCTCTACCGGCTCGGGCGGCTCTTCCCGAAGCACGGCTACCGCAAACCTGTTGCGTCGGTGAGCGAGTTGCTGGGCCACCCTGAGGTCGCGCCCACCAACGCGCTGTTTCCCACCAAGCTTGAGATCTTCTCTGCCATGGTCCTGCTCGTCTGCGACCGCGGCTACAACCTGTCCACCCTCAGCTCGCTGCAGGTGCCCGAGTCGGCGGGCGAAGACACTGAGGGCGGTGCCGTCCTGATCACCCACCTGGACAAGCCGCGCCGCCGCTCGCTGCGGCATTTCACCCATTCATATGCCGGGCCGGGAGCACGCGCCCTCGAACTGGTCGTGGCGTTGACCGAACCAGCCCGCACAGCACTGGAGCTGGTGGGCCACCCCACGGACCAACTTTTCATTGCGGCGACGCCCAGGGGCACCTCCCGGCATCCGACGGGGACGTTCCTCACCGAGAACTTCACCAACGGCGGAACCGCCCGTGAATGGTCCACCCGTCTTAACCTGCGAGGCGAGGACGGCGCCCCGTTCCTGGTGTCGTTGGCCCGGCTGCGCCTGACCGAGCAGGTCGTCAACCGCAAGGCAAGCCAGAACACCGACGCGGTCAGCGAGGACATCTACCGCTCTCCCGACGCACTCACCGCGGCCATGGTCAGCGACGTCATCCTCGATGGACAACACGACGCCATCGATCACGCGAACCAGACGGTGAGGATGCGGTTCGTCGCCGACCCCACCGAGCTGGCGGTCTCGGACGCGACTCGTCAGGCCCTGACCGAGGGCCGGATCGACACCGCCACCGGCGCCTGCCTGGACCACCTTCACTCACCGTTCACGCCCGCCGGATCGGCATGCACCGCATCCTTTCTGACGTGCCTGGCCTGCCCGAACGCCGTCGCCACGCCGGCCCACCTACCCCGCTTGGTCACCCTCGAGAGAGCCCTCGACAATCTCGCCACGGTGGCGCCGGCTCGGTTCACCCGCCTCTACAAGACACACCGTGACCGCCTCACCGATGTCCTGCACCAGGCAGGCACCCCCACGGAACTCCAGCAGGCGTCCGCTCACGCCACCGACGAGGACCGCGACATGATCGAACGCCTCCTCAAGCGGGAGCTCGACGGATGACTGCCATCCCCGCGCGCGCACCCGCCCCCACGCGGCCGACAGCAGTTGGCGCGCTACCCATCCCGAAGGCCACCGCCTCGGTCGTCCCCGACGGATCCGCGTACGGGGACGCGATCTGGGACGTCACGCCGCTGTCCGGTCGCCCCACCGCCAGATGGCTCACCATCGACTTCTCCCGGGCCCCCGAACCGGTACGCGAAAGCCTGCGCCACTTCATCTACCTCGTCCTGACCACGGACACGCCCATCGGCGCGCTGGAGCGACCAGTCTCGACTCGCGCACGGCTTACCCCCACCAGCGTCAAGGCCCTGTGGGAGGACCTACGTCCCTTCCTCGACTGGCTCGATGAGCGCGGCACCCAGCGGATCTCCGACCTCGACGAACACGACCTACGCGACTACGCCCGAACCGTCCAAGACGCACCCGTCACCCAACCCACTCGCGGCCGGCGCCTGTTCGCGGTCACCCGCCTCTGGCTCCACGCGCCCTACCTGCGACCCGAGGCCCGACTGATCCAGCCGTTCTGGGAACGCGACGGTGTCGCCGAGATCCTCGGCCCCAACCAGTGGTCACCAGAGAACAAGACCCCGCCGATTCACCCCGCCACCATGTCCGCGCTGCTGGTGTGGTGCCTGCGGATCCTGGAGGACGCGCCCGCCGTCACCGCTCAGCACGCCATCGGCACGGCACCCACCACCGCGGCACCGGACGACAAGGCCCTCGCGTGGCTCGATCCCGCGACGGCCAGTAACCCCCGCAGGTCCCGCCAACTGCTCAGCGCAGCCTCCCTCATCGTCACGGCCTACCTGACCGGGATGCGCGCCGACGAGGTCCTGGCCCTGCGCCGTGGTTGCTGCACCCCCGCCGCACCCGGCGGCTTCACCATCCACGGCCGCACCTTCAAGTCAGCCGTCGTCAACGGCCGCGCCGTTGCTGAAGGCCTCGAACGGGAGCACCCGTGGGTGGCCATCAAGCCCGTCGCCGACGCCATCGCAACCATGGAGGACTTGCACGACTCCTCGCTCATCTTCCCCGCCAGCCTGTTCCGACGCACCAGACAGACCCCCGTGAATGACACACCACCGGCGTCCAACGCCCGCGGGGTCGCCATCGAGGCACTCATCGGCTGGGCCAACACCCGGGCCACTCAGCTGGGCAGGGACCATGAAGCCATCCCCGAGGACCCCGACGGAACCGTCAGCCTGCGCCGCCTGCGTCGAACCCTCGCCTGGTTCATCTACCGCCGTCCCCGGGGCCGGGTCGCCCTCGGCATCCAGTACGGCCACCTCCACGCCGCCACCACCGACGGGTACGGCTCGCGAACCTCGGTCGGCCTGCGCGACCTGTTCCCCATGGAAGAAGCACTGGCCCTGAGCGAGACCCTCGCCCAGGCGGCCACCACGCTCGAGGCCCAACCCACCGTCAGCGGGCCGGCCGCGTCCCGATACCGGGCCGCCGTGGCGCAGTACACCGCCCGCTATGCGGGGGTCAGCCTCACGGCACGACAGGCAGCCGAGATGGCCCGGAACCCCGCGATGCGCATCTACGACAGTCCCGGTCAGGTCCTCGCCTGCTGCTTCGACCCCGCCAAGGCGCTGTGCCGTCGAGGGACCCCGGCGTCCCAGCCCACGTCCACCCCGGACCTCACGGCTTGTGACGCCCGCTGCGCCAACATTGCTCGCACGGACGCCCACATCGACACCCTTCGCCGTGACGTTGATCGACTGCACGACGAGATCGCAGCCCCGACGACGCCGGAGCCGCTGAGGCCACGCCTCTCGCTCCGGGCCGAACGGCATCAAGCCCTCATCGACGCCCACCAGGCAGGCGCCCATGAGTGACCACACCACCGAACGGGCAGCCATCCGCGACGCCATGACCCGCCTTCTCGACGGCGCGCCGATCCGCTCCGACGGCAAGCTCACCATCAAGTCCCTCGCCGACGAAGCCGGCGTCAAGCGCTGGCTCCTCACGCACCGGCACACCGACCTTCAAGCGGAGTTCCGGGCCCGCATCGACAGCCACGGCCGCGACCCGGAAACGGTGCAGCGACTCAAGCAGGAGCTGCAACACCTCGAACAGGACAACAAGCGCCTGCGCGAGGACCTGAGGCAGGCCAAGGCCACCGTCGCCCTGCTCGAGCGGCACATCGCCGTCGATGCCCTCGAGCAGTTGCGCCGGCCAACCGGCGACGACAGACACGACCGGCTGCGCGCCGTCCCCACCGACATCGACAATCGCACCTGAGGACCCGAGACGTGCCCAACATCTACGACAACATCACCGACGAGACCCGCCTCGGGCTCGCCCTGCGTGACTCGCTGACGGACTTCGACACGGTCGATGTCGCCACCGGCTACATCGACCTGCGCGGCTGGTCGAACATGGCCGACATCCTCGACTCCAAGCCGGCTCCCGACGGAGCCCGCCCGACCGCGAGGGTCCTGGTGGGCATGGTCGCCCCTTCCGACTCCCAACAACTGCTCGACAGCCTCCAGGACCAGGTGCAACCTCCCGAGTACGGCGCCGACATCCACGACCGCGAACGAGCCCTGGCCCGCCGGGACCAGCTCGTCGCGCACCTGCGCAACCAGCTCATGCGGGGTCTGGCGACGACCGAGGGCCAGTCCACCCTCCAAACGCTCAAGCGGCAACTGCGTGAAGGCGTGGTCGCCATGAAGGTCTTCACCGAAAAGCCCTTGCACGGCAAGACCTACATATTCCACGCGCCGAGCAAGAAGCATGGCTCCCGCTGGGCCTACGTCGGCTCATCCAACCTCACCGGCGCGGGCCTGTACCGCAACCTCGAACTGAACATCGACGTCCAGGACTCCGACGCCACCAGCAAGCTCGCCACCTGGTTCGACGAACGCTGGACCGACCGGTTCTCCCTTGACATCACCGCCGAGATCATCGAGTTGATCGAAGACTCCTGGGCCGACGAGTCCCAGCCCACCCCGTTCGAGGTCTACCTCAAGGTCTGCCACTCCCTCTCCCAGGACGCCCGCGACGGCATGGGCTACGTCCTGCCCAAGTCGATGAGCGACCTGCTCCTGGACTACCAGGAGAGTGCCGTGCGCACCCTCTCCCGGCGCATCGTCCGCCGCGGCGGCACGATGCTCGGCGACGTCGTCGGCCTCGGCAAGACCCTCACCGCCGTCGCCACCGCCCTGATGCTCCAAGCCGCCGAGGACTACTCCACCCTTGTGCTCTGCCCCAAGAACCTGCAGCCCATGTGGGAGCAGCACCTCGAGGAGTACGACATCAATGGCAGGGTCGTTCCCTACTCGATGGCCGACAAGGTCCTGCCCGAGCTCAAACGGTTCAACCTCGTCATCTGCGACGAGTCGCACAACCTGCGCAACAACGCCACCATCGCCTACGACGCCATCCACCAGTACATCCGCGCCAACGGCTCGAAGGTTCTGCTGCTCACGGCAACCCCGTACAACCTTGCCTTCACCGACGTCGCCAACCAGATCGGGTTGTACATCGACGAGGACGACGACCTGGGCATCGTGCCCACCGAGGCCCTCCGCAAAGACCCCGCTCTGGCCGGGAAGGTCGACGGAAAGATCAACACCCTCACCGCGTTCCGCAAGTCCGAAGAGCCCGAGGACTGGAAACGGCTGATGAGCGACCACCTCGTGCGACGAACCCGCTCGTTCATCAAGCGAACCGCCAAGCAGGAGGCCGTCATCGGCGCCGACGGCACCCTGGAACAGCGCGAGTACCTCAAGTTCGCCAACGGCGAGAAGTTCCACTTCCCAACCCGGATCGCGACACCGCTGAGCCACGCCTTCAGCACGGACGACCCGGCAGCGCTCATGGAGGACGACACCACCCTCGACGCCATCAGGGACCTCATCCTTCCTCGGTACCGGCTCGCCGACTACGACAACCCCAAGGCGCAGCACACCCCCAGCGACACCAAGAACCTCGACGACATCCGCTCCGGACGCGGCAACGTCAGCGGATTCGTCCGGATCAGCCTGTTCAAGCGGCTCTCCTCCTCCGGACACTCCTTCATCCTGTCCCTGCAGCGGCAGCGGGCCCGCAATGAACTGTTCATCCACGCCATCGACCACCAGCTGCCGATTCCCCTCGGCGCGTTCACCGACCGGCAGATCGCTGTCACCGACGAGGACATCGAAGGCGACGGCGACCTACACGGCAGCGTCGCCACCCGCTACGAGACCCTCAGGAAGTCACTCCCAGTCAAGACCAAATGGGTGAACACGACCGTGTTCAAGCCCACCCTGCGCAAGGACCTCGCCAAGGACAACGCGAGCATCACCACGCTCCTGAACCGCTTCGGAAACTGGGACTCCACCCGCGACTCCAAGATGAACGCCTTGGTCGACCTGCTGACCAACGAGCACGCCGGGGAGAAGGTGCTGATCTTCACCGAGTACAGCGACACCGCCGAATACATCACCGCCGCCCTGACCGATGCCGGCGTCCCCAACGTAGGCCTGGCCACCGGCGACTCCGAGAACCCCGCCGGCATCGCACGCCGGTTCTCACCCATGTCGAACAAGCTGCCCAGCCAGTCCGAGGACGACGTGCACACCGTCGACGACCCGATCGACGTCCTCGTGGCAACCGACGTGCTCTCCGAGGGACAGAACCTGCAGGACAGCCACATCATCGTCAGCTACGACCTGCCCTGGGCCATCATCCGGATCATCCAACGCGCCGGCCGCGTCGACCGTATCGGCCAGAAGTCCGACACCGTCCACCTTTACCTGATCACCCACGAGAAGATCGAGCAACAGATCCGCCTGCGCCAGCGCATCAAGGACCGCCTCGGCGCCGCGGCCGAAGCCTTCGGCTCCGACGAGAAGTTCTTCGGCGGCGACCGCGAAATCAAAATCCTCGACGACTTCTACAAGGGCCGCGTCACCGACGACGACACGGACGACGAAGCCGAAGCGGACTCTGTCAGCGAGGCCTGGCTGGTCTGGTCCAGCGCCCAAGACCAGTTCCCCACCATCGCCGAGAAGGTCCTGCGCATGCAGGACATGGTCCACTCCACCCGCAACCAGCGCCTCGACGAGCACGGTAGCGTCACGTGCTACGTCGCCACCGCCTCCGGCGTCGACGCGTTCGCCACCAGCGACAGCACCGGAGAGCGCATCCTCACCCCGCTCGAAGCCCTCCGCGTCTTCCGGGCCGACCCCGACACCCCCACCGCGCCACTGCGCGCCGACCACTTCGAGCGCGAGAAGACCCTCGTGCAAGGCACGCTCAAGACCGAAACCATCGCCGCCGGCAACCTCAAAGGCATCCGTAAGTGGGCGTGGCAGCGGCTCGGCGGCACCGTCTTCGGGCAGAAGGCCACCGAGGGGCTCGACGCGCTGCACGCCCAGCCGCTCACCGAGCACGCCACGATGCGGCTGACCCAGGCCCGCAGGCATAAGTACAGCCTCGACGACCTCGCCGACCTCATCAACCAGCTGCACGACGAGGACCGGCTCGTCATCGGCAGCACCGACCACGACGCCATCAAGATCGTCTGCTCGCTAGGGGTCCAGGACGCATGACCAGCCCACTCATTGAACGCGCCGAGCAGCACCAGTACCAGCAGCTGTTCATTCACGACCTGAACTGGTCCCGCCCCGACCAGCCGCCCATCACCATCGAGTACGACGACCGGCATGTCACCGCGACGAACGTCTCGCAGTACAAGGGAATCCGCGTCTGGGTCGTCGAAGAGGCACCCGACTCCAAACTCGAAGCCGAGCTCGACCGCGTCCTGGCACAGGCGAGCATCGACCGCATCCTGATCTTCCACGACGACACCCAGCAGGTCTGGCGCTGGCCCGTGCGCCGCTCCAACGGCAACAGCACCACCACCCGGCTCAGCCGGCACCGGCACCGCACCGGCGACACCGACCCCCGCTTCGCGAACAAGCTTGACGTCATCCGCCTCCCGTTCGACGTCACCCTCGACAGCAACGCCGTCCTGGCCAAAGTCCGTCAGGCGTTCGACGTTGAGGCACAGAACGAGACCAAGCACGCCTCCAAGCTCATGGCTCGCCTCTACACGGCCATGGAGAAGGCCTACCCGTCCGGTGTCGACGAGAGGGAGCGCGACCACGAAATTTCCGTCACCCTGGCCAGGATCCTGTTCCTGATGTTCGGCGACGACACCGACATGTGGCCCGAGAACCTCTTCCAGGACTTCATCCTTGACCACACCGACCCCGACGGCTCCGACATCGGCGCCCAGCTCACCGCCCTGTTCGCCTACCTCGACACCCGCCCCGAAGACCGCGCAAACGCTCCAGCCGCGTTCGACGGGTTCCGGTACGTCAACGGCGGGATCTTCAAAGAACGACTCCGCCTGCCCGAGATCAACGCCGAGTTCCGCTCCGCGGTCCTGGACGCCTGCGACCGGGACTGGAAGACCATCAGCCCAGCCATTTTCGGCTCGATGTTCCAATCCGTCCGCGATGCCAAGACCCGCCGGGAACTCGGTGAGCACTACACATCCGAAGAGAACATCCTCAAGACCCTCAACCCGCTCTTCCTCGACGAACTTCGCGCCGAGTTCGAGCACGTCAAGACCCTTGGCAAGTACGAAGCCGACCGGCTTCGCAAGCTGCGCGACAAGCTCGGCCGCATCCGCTACATGGACCCCGCCTGCGGCTGCGGCAACTTCATCATCGTCGCCTACCGCGAACTTCGCGACCTCGAGCTCGCCATCATGGAACGCCTCCAACAGATCACCGGCGACCAAGCCATGCTCATGGCCAACGTCGGACTCAAGGTCACCCTCGACCACTTCTACGGCATCGAGATCGACGAATGGCCAGCCCGGATCGCCGAAACCGCAATGTTCCTCATCGACCGACAGTGCGACCTCAAACTCACGGCTTCACTCGGCTGGGCACCCGACCGACTCCCCATCCAGGAACAGGCCACCATCGTCGTCGGCAACGCCCTCAAGCTCGACTGGTCGACCATCTGCCCGCCCAGCGAAGACGCCGTCGTCGCCGGCAATCCGCCGTTCCTCGGAATCTCACTTCGCTCGGCCGAGCAAACGACCGAACTGCGGGAAGTCTGGGGCACGAGATATCACGGCACCTTGGACTACGTCACCGGGTAGCACGCCAAAGCCCTTGACTACTTCAAATCCACGACCGGTCGATGGGCGTTCGTGACAACAAGCTCGATCACGCAGGGCGAAGTCGTCGCCCCACTCTTCGGGGCCATCCTGAACGAGGGCTGGCGAATAGCGTTCGCCCACCGCACCTTCCGATGGACGTCAGAAGCAACCGGCGCAGCCGCCGTGCACTGCGTCATCATCGGGTTCACAAAGGCCGAGGGTCAGGCACGACTCTTCGACTACGCAACACCCGACTCCCCACCCGCTGAACTCCCCGCGGTCAGCAACATCACCCCGTACCTGACCGACGGCCCGACCGTCATCGTGCACCCGGCGACTCGACCACTCAATCCCCAGCTCGGGGAGGTCGCCTACGGCAACAAGCCCACCGACGACGGGTGCCTCATCGTGGAACCCGACGACTACGCCCACGTCATGGCCGACCCGATCGCCGCAAGGTACGTCCGCCCCTACATCGGAGCCCGCGAACTCCTACACGACGGGGACCGGCACTGCCTCTGGCTCACGGACGCCACCCCAGCCGACCTACGCAACAGCCCTGTCCTTCGCGAACGCGTGGAAGGCGTCCGAGCTTTCCGCGCCAGGAGCAAGGCCGCATCGACCCGCGCCGCCGCGACCACCGCACACCTGTTCCGGCAGATCGCCCAACCCGACACCCCCTACCTCTGCATACCGGCCCACGTGTCTGAGGGACGCCCGTTCTTCTTGGCGGCTCGCTTTGACTCAGATGTCATCACAAGCAACGCGAACTTCCTCGCCCCGGACGAGGACGGCTTCATGTTCGCCGTGATCTCCTCAACCATGTTCATCACCTGGCAACGCACCGTAGGAGGACGACTGGAGTCCCGTCTCCGATTCAACAAGTTGCTGACCTGGAACACGTTCCCGCTTCCGCACACCAGCGAAGCGGATCGCACCGCGATCATCCACGCGGAGCCGGCTTGCTCGACGCCCGCCACCTCCAACCCGACATGGCCCTCGCCGACCTCTACACCCCCGCCGGCATGTCCGGCGAGCTGCTCGATGCGCATAGGGAACTCGATCGCCGGGTGGACCGCTTGTTCGGAATCAGGGCAGAGAGGCCGACCAATCTGCAACGGCAAGACGTCCTGTTCGCCTCATACGAGGAGCTGACGGCGCCTCTCCTCGCAACCAGAAGGTCGCCCGCCCGCCGCTCGCCCCGTGGCCGTGTCGGACGCTCGAGCTAGGGGCAAACAGGCGGAGGGCTCTGTAACGTTCGTGGCGGGCGAGGCCGCCCAGCCGGATGCCGCCCCAGCCGCCAAGAATCACGCGGGGCGGCATCCGCACGTTTATCAGCCGGCCTCGGAGGCCCGCATCGCCGTGAGCAACCGCGCGACCGCTGCGGCGCCCTCTCCGCGCTGAAGCCGGTCGACCACCCTCCACCCATGAAGATCAACGCCGCGATCCGTTGGCGAGAGACCACCGTCGCGAAGATCCGCCGCCCATCGCGCTTGTCCGGCCCGGAGGCCGGCGGCCATCCAAACGTCACGCTCAAGTTCCGAGAAGCCCCGCAACTTCCATTCCTCGAACTCGAAGGCGTGCGAAGCGTCGCCTCCCGCAAGGTCGGCCCACTGCTGGTCCACGTTGCGGCCGGCCCAAGACGCCGTTCGTGGAGACCCGCTTGCCCCATCAGAATCATTGGAAGCGTCGTGATCGCGCCGAGGGGTGACCTCTCCCATGAGCGGGTGGTTGTCCCGCTTGACGCGCCTCGTCGGCGGTTGGAGCCCTCCCGGGTGATGATCGGCCACTGAGCCCTCCATGGGCGGCGAGGGACAGACCTCGACTGCGTACTTGACGCCGAAGCGCTCATGCACCTCGCGGATAATCGGGGCTTCCACGTAACTGGCCGCCGACCGGACGTACTCACCCATGTCTGCGAGCACTTGGAGGACCTCTGACGGCGGAACTCCGATCTGTCTGGCAATTTCGCGCGCCCGCAGGCGTGTTCGCGGCGGCTCCTGGAGTCTGATGTAGCGCATCGGTTGCCGGCCCGCTCAGCCCTCCTGGATCGTCGTGTCGGGGTGGCGTTTCGCGGTGGACTCCCTCACGAAACGCCCGGTGATAGAGCTGCGGGCCCCCTTGCTGCTCGAAGACCCTCCCGCATGCGAGACGGAGGTTTGGGGGTGGCGCGCGGCGGCAGCCTTGCTGATGTAGCGCCCGGTGATGGCACTCCGGTACGAACGAGCCATTTCTCGTGGCCCCTTTCCCGACCCCAGAGGGTCGACGGGGAAGCACTCAGGCTGCTCGTGTACCGTTGCCCACCTACCACAGCAAGACTCCGGCCCCGGACAGCCGCCCTGGCGGTTGCCGGGGCTTGGTGCTTCTCTCCAAGGTTACGCCGTGTGAATGACACGCCTGTAGTTCATCCACACGACGCTGTTCACAACCCACTGGGCCGCCGACTCGCTGATCGACTTGACCGCCCGAAAGTGCAACGGTTCCTGAGAGAGCGGATGCACAGACGCCCGTCGGGGTGAGGGCCGGGACCTGCCCCTGGCCCAACGGGCGAAGCCCTAGAACAACACGCTTGGACTGTCCGGGGAACCGCCCTATGGAGTGGACTGGAAGGCCTATGCCGCGCCGATCAAGGACGAGCACACCAAGCAGGGCTTCCACGGCCGATTCGGCGCCGGCCTACCGCGCGTCTCGGACGGGTCATTCCTCTTCCTCCAGCACATGCTCTCGCACATGAAACCCACCGGTTCGAGGGTCGGGATCGTCCTGTCCGGGTCGCCGCTGTTCTCCGGGCAGGCTGGGTCTGGGGAGTCGGAGATCCGCCGGTGGATCCTCGAGAACGACTGGCTCGAAGGCATCGTCGCGCTACCGGACCAGATGTTCTACAACACCGGCATTTCCACCTATGTGTGGATCCTCACCAACGACAAGGCCGACCAGGACCGCGGCACGGTCAAGCTCATCGACGGACGCGATCTCGGCACCAAGATGCGCAAGTCGTTGGGCGACAAGCGCAAACAACTCACCCCGGCCGCGATCGACGAGATCGCCCGCCTTTACGGCGGAGCCCGTGACGAGTACGCCGACGACACCCGGGTTAAGGTGCTCACAAACGAGGCGTTCGGCTTCCAACGGATCACCGTCGAACGCCCGATGCGCCGACGCTGGGAAGTCACCGTCGAAGCCGTCGCCGACGAACCGTATGCCGCGTACGCCGGCTTGGTCGGTCAGCGGTTCGAGACGGAGAAGGCACTGCTGGGCGAGGTCGCCGAGCTCACGACCCCGCAGAAGAAGGCGTTTGCGAAGGCCTGCGCCTTAGCCGACCCGGAGGCGCCCATCGTCACGGGCCGTGGCGGCAAGGTCGAGCCCGACCCGGATCTGCGCGACCAGGAGAACGTGCCCCTCCCTGCGGGGTGGCTCGACCTCGGCGAAGAGGCACGTGAGAAGGCACTCGTCCAAACCGCCCAAGCACACCTGGAGAAGGAGATCCACCCCTACGTGCCCGACGCGTGGATCGACCACACCAAGACCAAGGTCGGCTTTGAGATCCCCTTCACCCGGCAGTTCTACGTCTACACACCACCCCGCCCAGTCGAGGAGATCGCGAAGGAGATCAAGGACGTCGAGAGTCAGATCCAGACGTGGATGAGCGGACTCGGCCTGTGATTTCGACGGTGCCGGTTTGGGCGCTCGCTTCGCTCCAGAACGGGTACCCGTTTGACAGCGCCGATTTCACGGATGATGGCCCGACACCCTTGCTGCGCATCCGAGACCTCACCGCCGCGGAGTTCGAGACCTACCTGCCATTCCAAGTGCCACACCAGTTCATGGTCGAAAGTGGCGATCTCGTCGTGGGGATGGACGGGGACTTCAACGCCCGCATCTGGACTAGGGAGCGCGCTGCTCTGAATCAGCGTTTGTGTCGACTACGGGCGGTAGGCCCCAACGACCTGCGGTTCCTCGCCTACGCCTTGCCCAAGGAACTCGCGACCATCAATGCGGCACAGTTCGCGACGACGGTGAAGCACCTGTCGTCGGAGGAGATCCTGAAGTGCCAGGTGCCGGCGAAACCGATCGAAGATCAGCGGCGGATAGCGGATTTCCTCGACGACCGCGTCGCCCGCATCGACCAGATCATTGCCGGTCGACTCGTGCAGGTGGAGTTGGCGTTCTCCTGGCAACAGTCAAGGTTGGTGGCGCAATTGCTCAGCGAAGGCGATCCCACCGCGCCGCTGCGTCATCTTGGCGTTCAAGTAACAACGGGCCCCTTCGGAACGGTGTTCTCCGCATCTGAGTACGTGGACGGAGGCGTTCCAATGATCAACCCGACGCACATCAGGGATGGCGAGTTGCTGCCCGACCCATCTCATAGCGTCTCGCTCGCCACGGCAGCGCGGCTTTCGCGGCACCAACTGCGCGACGGCGACCTAGTGGTTTCGCGCAAGGGCGACATCGGGCGTACCGCGGTAGTGCTGCCTTATCAGGACGGGTGGATCTGTGGTAGCGACTCCATCGCACTTCACGCGTCAGGATCGAAGATCCTGCCCGAGTTGCTTGATCTCCTGCTCAAGTTGGACGCCACTCGCGACCAACTATTGGCCGAATCGAATGCTGCCACGATGCCGAGCCTGAGCGAGGGCAACCTGCTCTCGCTGCGCGTCCCGGCCATCGATGTGCCAGACCAAGTCCAACGCATTGAGGATGCGCGACACACACGAGCATCGACACAGGTGGCGGTGCGTCAAACGAGGCGTTCGATCGAACTTCTACAGGAGTCCAAGCAGTCGCTGATCACGGCAGCAGTGACGGGTGAGTTTGACGTGGCGACCGCGGGCAACGGGATACCGGGATGAGGCGAGCATGAGCATCACCAAGGAGTCGGCCTTCGAGTCGAACATCGAGACGCACCTGCTCGGGCATGGTTGGCAGTCACTGGCGCCAACGGCGTACGACCGCAAGCTGGGGGTGTTCGGCGAGGAGGTCATTGCCTTCGTCCAGGAGTCACAGCCGAAACAGTGGGAGCAGTTGGTCACTCGTCATGGTGGCGAGGCGACGGCGCGGGAGAAGTTCCTAAAGGTCGTGGTCGACGCCCTCGATCATCGCGGCACGATCAGCGTGCTTCGCGCCCCGGTCAAGGACTCGGGCGTCAGCGTGCGGCTGTGCTTCTTCAAGCCGGCCAGCGGGCTCAACGAGGAGCAGACGGAGCGGTACGCCGCGAATCGGCTGGGTGTCGTCCGGCAATTGCACCACTCGGAATCGAACCCTTCGGACTCGCTCGACATGACCTTGGTGGTCAACGGGATCCCGGTCGCGACCGCGGAGCTGAAGAATCCGCTGACGCACCAGAGCGTCGAGAACGCGATGGCGCAGTACCGGACCGACCGAAACCCGAACGACCTGATCTTCCGGGCTCGGACGCTGGTGCACTTCGCGGTGGACCAGCACCGCGTGGCGATGACCACGCGGCTTGCCCGTGAGGCGACGGTCTTCCTCCCCTTCGACCAGGGCAGTGACGGCGCCGGCAACACCGGCACCGCAGGAAACCCGGCCGTGACGACGGGCTACCAGACGGCATACCTCTGGGAGCACGTATGGCAGCGCGACGCGTGGCTGGACCTTCTGGGGTCGTTCATCCACGTCGAAGGCGAAAAGACCCTCTTCCCCCGGTTCCACCAGTGGCACGCGGTGCGCTCGATCCTCGAAGCGACCTACCGGGACGGCGCCGGAGTGGATCGGCTCGTGCAGCACTCGGCGGGGTCCGGCAAGTCGAACACGATCGCGTGGACCGCTCACGCGCTCTCGCGGCTCCACGGAGCGGATGATGCGCCGATCTTCGACAAGGTCGTCGTCATCACCGACCGCAAGGTGCTCGATCGACAGCTCCAGGACACCGTCGCCGGCTTGGAGCACACGCCCGGCACCATCGTGCGGATAGATGAGAACTCGGCCCAGCTCAAGGAAGCCCTCGAGGGTCACGCGGCGCGGGTCATCATCACGACCCTGCAGAAGTTCCCCGTCGTTGCTGAGCTCGCCGCGAAGGACGCGACTGGGGGCGAGACGAAGGGCGTGGTGGGGCGCCGGTTCGCGGTCATCGTCGACGAGGCACACTCCTCTTCGAGTGGAGATTCGGTCGCCAGGCTGAAGAAGGTCCTGGGTTCGGGGGAAGTCGACGCCGAACTGGAGGCGGCAGCGGAAGCCGAGCAGGCGGCATACGACGCTTCCGTTGACGCGGCAGACGAGGCGCTGTTCGCCAGCGCGCGGCACCGGGGCAAGCAGAAGAACCTGTCGTTCTTCGCGTTCACAGCGACGCCGAAGCCAAAGACACTCGACACGTTCGGGCAGGTCGGTGCGGACGGGCACAAGCGGCCGTTCCACACGTACTCGATGCGGCAGGCGATCGCGGAGGGGTTCATCCTCGACGTGCTGGCGAACTACACGACGTACGGCGTGTACTACAAGCTCGCGAACGCTCACCCGCGCAACGACCCGGAGATGGAGTCGGGCAAGGGGCGGGCGGCTCTTGCCCGGTTCGCGTCGCTGCATCCGTACGCGCTGGATGCGAAGGCGGAGGTGATCATCGAGCACTTCCGGCAGAAGACTGCAGGCAAGATCGACGGGCAGGCCAAGGCGATGGTGGTGACCCGGTCGCGGCTGCACGCGGTGCGGACGCAGGCGGCGCTGGCGGCATACATCGCGAAGAAGGGGTACGACCAGGGGGAACGTCCGCTAAGGACCTTGGTGGCTTTCTCGGGATCGCTGATGGATCCGGACGCACCGGAGGCGCCAGCGGTGACGGAGGCCTCGATCAACGGATTCTCCGAGGGGCAGCTGCCGAAGAAGTTCCACGGTCCGGAGTACCAGGTGCTCGTGGTTGCGGAGAAGTACCAGACCGGGTTCGACGAGCCCCTGCTGCACACGATGTATGTCGACAAGAAGCTGTCCGGCGTGGCAGCCGTGCAGACGCTGTCGCGGCTGAACCGGACGCATCCGGGCAAGGAAGACACGTTCATCCTGGACTTCGCCAACTCGGCCGAGGAGATCAAGGCGACGTTCGAGCCGTTCTACGAGCAGACGTTCGCCACCCCCACCGAGCCC
>ERZ501016.239-NODE-239-length-20005-cov-13.007569_pt1 | contig 20005 bp, 22 predicted proteins | sample MGYA00248889_ERZ501016 | MGnify/ENA primary metagenome ERZ501016 (study PRJEB25958, sample SAMN03398594) | human skin metagenome | study: EMG produced TPA metagenomics assembly of the Human Skin Microbiome Metagenome (human skin metagenome) data set. | reverse complement strand
GCGGAGGTGAGGTCCGTGGTTGCTGAGAGGTGCCGAGCTCGTTCGATGCGAAGCCGTTGGACGAAGCCGAGCGGAGTGAGGTTGAGCGCCGCACGGACTCGTCGTTCGAGGGTGCGCCGGCTGGTGCCGAGCGACTGCGCGACGAAGGCGACGTTGAACGGTTCGTCCAGGCGGGCGCGCACGAAGCGTTCGAACTCGACGACGATCGGGTCCTCGTGCCGGAGATGTTCGTAGGCGACGAAGGCCGCCTGCGACGGACGCTCGTCGATGATGAGGAGCTTGGCGACATGTTGGGCCAGGTCGGGGCTGATCGATCGCACGAGTGAGAGCGCGAGGTCGATGTGGGCGAACGCTGCGCCGGCGGTGACGAGGTTCCCGTCGACCACGACCATGGTGTCGAGATCGAGGGCGACGGTCGGATAGCGCTTCAGGAACTCCGGTCCCAGGAACCAGCTGGTCGTCGCCCGCCGATGATGCATCCGTCCGGTCTCGGCGACAGCGAACACGCCGGTGCACGCCGCGGCGATCCGGGTGGTCGCCTCGTCGAGGCGCCCGAGCGAGGCGATGACCGAACGAGCATCTCGGCTCTGGAGGGCGTCGTTGGTAGCGGCGGCCGTAAGGGTTCCAAGTGCAGGGACGACGACCACGTCGAACTCTGCGGACTCCGACAGCGGGTGGTCCACCGACAGGGTCATCGATGCCGTCGTGGTCACTCTCCGTTTCGGTCCGAGGATGGCGAGTTCGATCGGGTCGATCCGCGGGTCGACATCGCCGCGGGCTCCGTCGGCCACCCGCACGATGTCGATGATCGACGCGATAGCCGAACCGAAGCAGCCGTCGATCGCGATCAGTCCAATACGCATGACGTAAACAATAGCAATACTGCCGTATACGCCACTCCCCACCGGCCCTCGCTCGTTATACGCTGAACTCGTCCCACGAAGAACCACGACCTCAAGGAGAGTCCCTCATGTCAACACCCGCATCACTTCCGTATGCTTTCGTCGCCAAGATCGTCGCGGCCGATGGACAGCACGACGCGCTCGCCGATCTGCTCGCCGGCGCTGTCGCACTCGCCAACGAAGAAGTAGGAACGATTGTCTGGTTCGCGGTCAGGACCCACGCCGACACCTTCTGGATCTTCGATGCATTCCCCGACGAGGACGCTCGAGACGCCCACGCCAACGGCGCCATCGTCGCAGCCCTGATGGCCAACCAGCACCTCCTCGGCGCAGCACCCGAGATCCTGGCGGCCGACGTCCTCGCGTCCAAGCTCCCGTAGTCCGCCAACGCACGAGACGATCGCGCCCCTCCGAGCCGTAGCCAGGTCGCGACGCAACGCCACGCTGCGTTGCCGAGCGGTGCGAGGCCTATCGACACACGGACAGGATGCCGGCCGCGAGGGGTCCGTCGCAGAGGAGAGCGACGTCGGTCTTCAGCGACTGCACCAGGCTGGAGGTGCCGCGTACGGTCGCGACCAGGTTGCGCGCGTCGCTGAGGTCGGCCGCGGTCACGCGCGAGCCCGACACCTTCCACACCGCGTAGCTCGTCGCGGCCGCACGGAAGGATCGGTTCCAGTAGACCCGTACGCCGTCGCTCAGCTGGTCGACCACGACGACCACCGGCGCTGCCGGCTTCCAGCCACCCAGCGACGGGATCACCGGCACCAGCGCGGGGGAGGCGTAGTGCGCCGCCACCACGGCAGAGATCGCGCCCTTGGGGTCGGTCCGTACGTCCTTCGCGCTGAAGTACACGTCACCGACGACCTCGGGGTGCTGCTTGTTGAGGTCGAGGTGCCGCACCAGCTCCTGCGGGTCGGTGAACACCCCCGAGGTCAGCTTGTACGCGGCCTGCCCGACGTACAGGGCGACACCCGTGCCCCGCACCACCTCGGACCACCACGGCACGAGCTTCGCGTAGTCGGCCACGGCCAGCCCGATCTGCCAGTAGACCTGGGGGTTGATGTAGTCGACCCAGCTCCTTCACCCAGCGGCGGGTGTCGGCGCTGATGGCGGCGTACGACTCCGTACCGCCCGTCTCCGAGCCCAGCGGGTCGCTCGCCTTGTTGCGCCAGATGCCGAACGGGCTGATGCCGAACTTCACCCACGGCTTGATGGCGTGGATGCGCTCGTGCATCTCCTTGACGAGCAGGTTCACGTTCTCGCGCCGCCAGTCGGCGATCGGAACGCCGTTGCCGTAGCGCGCGTACGTGTTGTCGTCGGGGTACGGGGTCGTGCCCGACGGGTACGGGTAGAAGTAGTCGTCGAAGTGCACGGCATCGATGTCGTACTTCTTGACCGCGTCGAGGATCGCGTCCTCCACGAACCGGCGCACCTCGGGGATGCCGGGGTCGTAGTAGGTCTTGCCGCCGTGCGTCCACACCCAGTCGGGGTGCACCTTCGCCGGGTGCGTCGGCACCAGGTCGGCGCCGTCGGTCTGCATCGAGACGCGGTATGGGTTGAACCAGGCGTGGTACTCGAGGTTGCGCTTGTGCGCCTCGGCGACCTGGAACGCCAGCGGGTCATAGCCGGGGTGGACGCCCTGCTTGCCCGTGAGCCACAGCGACCACGGCTCGTACGGGGAGGGCCAGAACGCATCCGCCGTCGGCCGCACCTGCGAGATCACCGCGTTGAGGTTGAGGCGGCGAGCGAGGTCGAGCCACGCGACGTACTCCGCCTTCTGCGCCTGCGCGCTCAGCGTCTTCGTCGACGGCCAGTCGATGTTGGCGACCGAGGCGATCCACATGGCGCGGAACTGGCGTACGGGCCGCGGCCCCTCAGCCGCGACCGCCAGTGGTGAGGTGGAGACGCCCACCACGAAGGCGGCGCCGGCCACGGCTCCGCCGCCGGCGAGGGTGAGGAAGGTACGGCGGTCGTGCGGGGTGCCGATGACGGGGTCGGTCATGGATGACTCCAAGCTGTGCGGGGGTGGTGAGCCTCACCCTGGCACTCACCTCGCGGGGGCCCGGTTCGAGAAACCTGCCGGCTGCCCGGGGGCGTACGCCCCACCGATTCGTGGAGTCCGTCCAGCGTCGTGGCGGCCCAGGGTCCACGATCGGTGACCCCTCGCTACTCGCTCTCGATGTCGACGTCGAACTTCTTCGCCGCCGCCTTGATGCGGTCCTTGATGCGGCGCACCTCGTCGGCCTCGTACTTGTCGGCGTTGCTCTCCTTGTTGATGTAGCTCCACGCCGCCCGCACGTGGCCCTCGGAGTCGATCGGGTACTTGTTGTTCACCGGGTCGGCGAACTCCACGTCGCCGTACTTCTTCTCGCCCTCGTCGGGGTTCACGTCGTCACGCTTGTGGATCGGCTTGGTCATGCCACGACCGTACGCCGGTCCCGCTGCCTCTGTGCCCGAGACTCTGGTGCCCCACCCGGGGGAACGCACCGGCAGGCGTGAACCCGCAGCGGCCGCGCCTAGGGTGACATCCATGGAACGCGATCTGGACGTCATCGTCTTCGGAGCCACCGGGTTCGTCGGCAAGCTGACCGCGCAGGAGCTGTTGCGCTCGGCCCCCGAGGGCACCCGCATCGCGCTTGCCGGGCGTGACCGCGACAAGCTGCAGCGCACCGCCGAGGAGGTCGGCGCCTCGCACCTGCCGATCGTGATCGCCGACGCCTCCGACGAGGCCTCGCTGGCCGCGATGGTCGAGCGCACCAAGGCGCTGATCTCGACCGTCGGCCCGTACGCGCGTCACGGCCGCCCCGTCGTCGCCGCCTGCGCCAGGGCAGGCACGCACTACGTCGACCTCACCGGGGAGGTGCTGTTCACGCGCGACACGATCGACGACTGCGACTCCACCGCGCAGGAGAGCGGCGCCACGCTGGTGCTGTCTTGCGGGTTCGACTGCGTCCCCTCCGACCTCGGCGTGCTGCTCGCCGCCGATGCCGCCGCCGAGGCTGGCGCGGGGGAGCTGCTCGCCACCACGACCCACCTTCGCGACATGGCCGGCGGGTTCTCGGGCGGCACGTACGCCACCATGCTCGACCAGGTCGAGACCGCTCGCCGCGACCAGCAGGCGGCCGCGCTGATCGCCGACCCGTACGCTCTCAGCCCCGACCGCTCCGCCGAGCCCGAGCGGCCCGGGCGCCGCGCACCCGGCGTGCTGCTGGAGACCTCTCCCGACACCGGCGAGCTCGCCGGCCCGTTCGTGATGGGCGACTTCAACGCCCAGGTCGTGCGGCGCAGCAACGCGCTGCAGGGCTGGCGGTACGGCCGCGCCTTCCGTTACCGCGAGGTGTCGGACGCGGGTCATGGCGTACGCGGAGTCGTGGGCGGCCTGGTGCGGGCGGCCATGATGCCTGTGGCAGCGACCATCCTCTCCCTGCCCGGGGGGCGCAAGCTGGCTGAGCGTGCCCTCCCCAGCCCCGGGGAGGGGCCGAGCGAGAAGGCCCGCGCCAAGGGCCGGTTCACCCTGGAGGTGCACGCCCAGACCACCTCGGGACGTACGGTCGTGGCGCGCGTCTCCGACACCCGCGACCCGGGGTACGGCAGCACGGCGGTCATGCTCTCGCAGGCCGCCCTGGCGCTGGCCGCAGGAGAGGCGCTGCGCCCGGGCGTCGTCACCCCGGCCGCGGGGCTCGGTCAGCCGTACGCCCAGAGGCTGCGCGACCACGGCCTGCGGCTCGAGGCGACCGTCGCGGCCTGACCGGCACCGGCGAGCATCAACCGAGGCGATCGCCGAGGCCCGCCCCCGGCATCGACCCCTGCCCCCAGGGCGCCGGGCGCCGAAGGCGTGCGCCGAGACCCGCCCCGTTGCGGGTCTGCGCGGCTGCCGGGCCTGCCCCCGGGCGGAGGGCCGGCCGAGCCGTGGTCACGCGCGCGCCGCTCTGGCCTGTGCGGCGCGCGCCCATCCCGCGCTGGCCAGCGCCACGGTGACGAACGACGCCCCGCAGGCGATGGCCACCCGGGCCGGCGTTGTCGCTGCGTTGACCCAGCCCACCGGCCCCAGCACCCACAGCGGCGTGTCGGCGAAGTAGTCGCCGAACACTAGGCTGAACACCAGGCCCACCAGGGTCACGCCGATGGCCGCACCGGGGCCGAACCGGGTGGACAGCCACAGCGACAGCGCGATGCCGGCGAGCCCGGTTGCCGCCCCGACCAGGGCGAACGCGGCGACGTGCGCGCCGTCGAAGAGCCACAGCAGCGCGGTCGCAGGGACGAGCACGGCCGACAGCACCGCGGAGCACATCACCAGCACGGGCAGAGCCAGCGAGGCCGCCCCACGTCGTGTCGCGATCACCCGGAACGCGGGCTCCTGTGCCCGCCACACCAGCACGCCCAGGAGGCAGGCGCCGATGGGCAGCACCACCCAGCCCACGACGCCGCGGAGCGCAGCGGCCCGCCAGACGACCGCGACCAGCGGCAACAGGGCCACGGCGCCGAGGGTGAGCCAGCCGATCGCCGCCCGCCGCAGTGACAGCATGATCGCGGCCACCGGGTGGCTGGCGACCCGACGCAGCGGCACCGGGACCAGTCGCGCGGTCTCCGCGTGGACGGCGGCACCGGAGCCGGCACGCGGCGCACGGGTCGTGCGGCTCCGTGTCGCGACCAGCAGCGCCACCACGGTCAGCGCCAGCGATGCGACGAGCGGGCCGACGATGCCGTACGACCAGGCCGGGGCGCCGGGCGTCAGCGGCACACCGGTGTGGTCGACGCGCAGCAGAGGCAGCAGCGGCCGTACGCTCCAGGCCCACGGCATCGCCCACCACAGCGGGCTCTCCGAGGTGAGGGTGCCGGCGATCTGCCACACCAGGCCGAGACCCACGACGCCCACGGTGCCCAGACGCCCGGCCACGCCGAACGCGACCGCCGACCACCCCAGCGACGACAGCCACATCACGGCGGCGATCGCGACCAGTCGCCCGACCGGCGGGTCAGGGACACCCAGCACCGCTCCGATGACCCCCATGGGGAGCACGAGCGCGGCCATGAACGTGAGGTTCAGGGCGGCGAGGACAGACCAGCGGGCCAGCAGCACCATCCGTCGCGAGCCCGGTCGCCACAGGCCACCGCCTTCCCGGGCGCTCGCCTCCCGCTGAGCCGAGAGACCGGCGAGCAGCCCGAGGAACGGGGCGCAGAGAGCGGTGGCGAACAGCACCTGCCACGACAGCAGGCTGTCCCAGGACTGCAGGGTGCGACGAGACACGGTCACCCAGCCGAGGCCTTGCAGCAACCCCAGCCCGAGGCCGACGAGCGGGGCGGATGCCGATGCCGTACGCCGCACGCGGACCAGCTCGGCGCCCAGCGCGCGACCGAGACCGGAGCCAACCGGCCGAGGCAGACCGGGGGCACGACGGTCGAGAGCAGCCGCGCTCATCGGGCCAGTCCCGCCGTCGTGTCCTGCAGCGGTGCCGCGGCGACCCCGGTGGTGGCCCGCAGGTACGCCTGCTCGAGGTCTCCCTCCGGTGCGAACTGACGCAGGGGGCCCCTCGTATACGAGGTGCCCGTCGACCAGCACGCCGATGTCGTCGGCGAGGTGGGTCACCTCACCGAGCTGGTGGCTGGAGATGAGCACCGTACGGCCTTCGGCGGCGAGGCGACGGACCAGGCCGCGCAGCTCGATGATGCCCTCGGGGTCCAGGCCGTTCTGCGGCTCGTCGAGGATGAGCACGGGCGGGTCGGTGAGCAGTGCCAGGGCCAGGGCCAGGCGTGCCTTCATGCCCGTGGAGAACGAGCTGGCGCGCTTGCGGCCTACTCCGCCGAGCCCGACGGTCTGGAGCAGAGGGTCGATCCGCTCCGCACCGATCCCGCACAGCCGGGCATGGACGAGAAGGTTCTCGCGAGCGGACAGGTGGCCGTACAGGGCAGGCCCGTCGACCGACGCCCCGATCTGCGCGAGCGAGGCTCGGCTCCACGGCTCACCCAGCACGTGGACCTCTCCCGCGTCGGGGGAGAGCAGGCCGAGCAGCACCTTGAACGTCGTGGACTTGCCGGCGCCGTTGCGGCCCAGCAGGGCGTACACCCTGCCCGCCTGGCAGGTGAGGTCGAGACCGGTGAGGACGGGGGTGCATCCGTAGGCCTTCCGCAGCCCTCGGATGCTGATTCCTGGTGTCATGCCTCCAGCCTGCGTGGCGTCGGCGGGCCGGGCATCGGGCGCTGGGAGGGTCTTTCGTCACCGGCCCCTCGCCCGGTCTCCTCCCGCGGGAGGAGCTCCGTCGGCCGAGACTCAGTCGGCGATGGCGTCGAGTGCGGGCGTACTGCCCCCGGCGAGGCCCGCACTGTGGGCCAGCACGACCAGGGCGACCCGGTCTCGGGCGTCGAGTTTCAGCAGCAGGGCGCTGACATGCGTCTTCACCGTGGTCTCGGCCACCACCAGCGTCTCCGCGATCTCCTTGTTGGTGAGCCCGCGCGCGATGAGCCCGAGCACCTCGGTCTCACGGGGGGTGAGCACACTTGCGAAGGGGTTCGGGGCAGGGGTGGTGCGCAGGGCGTCCACCACGACCGGGGTGACCTCCGGCGCCAGGACCGCCCGCCCGGCGTGCAGCGCGCGGATGCCGTCGAGCACCGCCTCCGGCTCGGCGTCCTTGAGCAGGAACCCCCGGGCCCCGGCGCCGACGGCGGCCAGCACCAGGTCGTCGACGCCGAACGTGGTGAGCACCAGCACCCGGGGCCGGTCGCCGCTCGCGCAGATGCGGCGGGTGGCCTCGACGCCGTCGAGGACCGGCATCCGGATGTCCATGAGCATGACGTCGGGCGAGTGCTCGGCCGCGGCGCGTACGGCCTCGTCACCGTTCGCGCCCGTCGCCACCACCTGCATGTCGGGCTGCGCGTCGACCAGAGCGACGAAGGCGGAGACGAGCAGGGGCTGGTCGTCGACGACGGCGACGCGGATGGTCACGAGGGCTCCTGAGGGGTCGGTCCGCTGCTGCGGGGCGGCGTACGCCTCTGCTCGACGTGGTCGAGCAGAGGCGCAGCGCCAGGTAGCGGCACCGTCACGTCCAGCTCGAACGTGTCGATCGTGTGCCGCGCCGTCATGCTGCCACCGAGGGCCGTGACACGCTCCCGCAGCCCCACCAGCCCGTAGCCGGGGGGCCCTCGGCGGCGGCCGCGGGATTGGTGGCGCGCATGCGTACGCCGTCGTCACCGATCGTCAGCGTGAGGTCGAGCCGTCGCGGCCGGGCGTGCTTGATCGCGTTCGTGAGGCTCTCCTGGACCGCCCGGCGGATCGTGAGCCGGAGGTCGGCGGGCAGCTCGTCCTGCCACCGGGCGAGGTCGGGCGGGAGGGTCGCGGTGACGTCGATCGCCGTGGCCGGCTGCTCGACCATCGCGGGCAGCGACGTCAGGTCGCCGGCGGGGTCGCGGCTCTCTCCGGGTTCGCGCAGCATCGACACCAGGGCGCGGGTGTCGTTGAGTGCTCTGCTCGCCGTCTCCTTCACCGCGCGCAGGGCGGTTGTGGCCTGCTCCGGGGTGCCGATCGCCAGGGCGGTCGAGGCCTGGACCTGCACCACGGCGAGAGAGTGCGCGACGACGTCGTGCACCTCACGCGCCACCCTGGTGCGCTCGGTCTCGATGGCCAGCGCGACCCGTGCGGCGGTCTCCTGCTCCGCCGCGGCCGCCTGCTCGGCCAGGGCACGGACGCGCCCCTCGGCCGCCGAGCGCCGGTCGGCGGCCCACAGTGTGGCTTTCGCTCTTAGATGGCGGCGTTTTTTCGATGGTCGGTGGCGGTCTGGCCGGATGGAAAAGTAGGGGGCCTTCGGCCCCCTACTCGTGGTTTCCTAGCAGTTGCAGCCGCAGCCGCAGGTTTCTGATTGGCAGGTCGGGTCGTCGCAGCAGTCGTTCACCGTGGGTCACCTCCTTCCCGTTGGAGCCAGGTGCCGGGGGTTGGCTGGGAGCATTCCCCGGCGGGTAGGGCGTCGAGCATGGTGGTCATCTCGGTCCGGAGTGCCTCGAGACGGTTGATCTCGGCGTCCAGCTCGGTCAGGCGCCGGGTGAGCAGGTCCCCGGCGGGCTCGCACGGGCAGGTGCCGGTGTCGCGGATGGCCAGCAGGTTGCGGATGTCCTCTAGGTGCAGGCCCAGGCGTTGGCAGCCGCGGATGAAGCGCAGCCGATCCGCAGCCTCGGGGCCGTAGGCGCGGTAGCCGCCCGGGGTGCGGGAGGGCGGTGGCAGGAGGTCGGCCCGCTCGTAGTACCTGATCGTCTCGGTGCTCAACCCGGTGGCCGCGCCGAGTTCGCCGATCCGCATCCCGTCCTGAACCGCCGTCTGGGTCGTCATGCACAGACGGTAAAGCTTAAAGCCCACTCCAAGGTCAAGGGTTTCGCGCCGCATTTCTCGACGTCGTTCTGGGCGGTTAGCCGAGGCGCCCGGACGGTGCCCGGGCCTGGGATGTTCTGGTGAGGTGTTCGGCCACGGCGGCAACGGTGGCCCGGGCGGGGGCACCGACCCCGATGAGGGTGGCCGAGGCCGGGCCGCACCAGTCCCCGTAGCCGAGGAGGAACAGCCCTGGCCGGTCGGGTGAGCGTGTGGGCGCATCGTCGGCGGTGGCCGGGACGGCGCCGTTCAGGGGCAGGCACAGCGGGCGGAGGTGGGCCAGATCGGGGCGGAAGCCGGTGCACCAGAGCACCGCATCCACCTCGAGGCTGCGCCCGTCGTCCCACCGGATGCCGGTGGGGGTGAAACCGGAGAACATCGGCTGGGCCTCCAGTCGGCCGGCGTCGCGGGCCGCCCGGACCGGGGGCACGGCGACGATGTCCCCGAGGGAGCCCACCCCGCCGGGGCTGGGTTCGCCCCGGCGCAGGGCCTGGACGTGGTCGGTGGCCAGGGCGAACAGGGCCCGGCCGTCGACGTCGTCGGGCAGGTAGCGCGGGGGCCGGCGGGTCACCCAGGTCACGGCTGCCGCCGCGGGGAGCAGGTCGGCGGCGATCTGCGCCCCGGAGTTGCCCCCGCCGACGACCACGACCCGCTGGCCGGTGAAGGGTGCCCGGTTGCGGTAGCCGGTGGTGTGCAGCTGGGTCCCGGCGAAGCGTTCCGCGCCGGGGATCCGGGGCACGAAGGGGCGGCGCCAGGAGCCGGTGGCGTTGATGATGACTGTGCTTTCCCAGGTGCCGCGGTCGGTGCGGGTGAGGTAGCCGCCGCCGGGGTGGTCCTCGACGGCGTGCACGGTGACGGGCCGGTGCACCGGCAGCCCGTAGCGGTGTTCGTAGGCAGTCAGGTAGGACACCACGTGCTCGGCCGAGGGGTGGCCCGCCCCGGTCCAGGGCGGCATGCGGTAGCCGGGCAGGGAGCTGTAGGCGGCCGGGGAGAACAACTCCAGGGTGTCCCAGTAGTACTGCCAGGCCCCGCCGGGCTGTTCGTTGGCGTCCAGGATCGCGAAGCTGGGCGCCGGGCCGCCGCGGCCCCGGGCGGCGTCGCGGGCCATCCGGTGCAGGTAGAACCCGGCGGCAAGCCCGGCCTGGCCTGCCCCGATTACCAGGATGTCGACCGCACTGGCCGTCACGGACGCTGCTGTCGGGTCTGCTGGCGGGGCCGGCGGGGTCAACCCAGCTCCAGCATCCGGCCCAGCTCGGCGAAGGCCGCCGGGACGACGCTGTAGTGGGCCCACCGCCCGCGTTGTTCGCGGGTGAGCAGTCCGGCCTCGACGAGTTTCTTCATGTGGTGGCTCACCGTGGGCTGACTGATACCGAGCTCCTCGGTCAGGTCGCAGGCGCACACCGCGTCACAGCCCTGGGCGGCGACGTGGGAGAGCAGGCGCAGCCGCATCGGGTCGGCCAGGGCCTTGAGCATCCCGGCGGCACGCTGGGCCTGTGCGGCGCTGATCGGGCCCGCGGACAGGGAGCAGCACGCCACCGAACCCGGCGCATCGGCGCCCTCGGGGGCGGGCAGAGTAGTTGTCGCGACCATCACCCCATCTTACATTGACGTAGATCGATATGTCCCAGTAGTGTTCGCATCGATATCAGTCGATACGAGAGATGGGCTCTCATGAGCGTCACCACCGCCGCACCCGCGCCCCAGCACGGCGTGATGAAGGAGATGTCCTTCCTGGACCGCTGGCTCCCGGGATGGATCCTGCTGGCCATGGCAGCCGGCCTCCTGCTGGGACGCTTCGTCCCCGGGCTGAACACCGCCCTGGAGGCGGTGAAGATCGGGGAGGTCTCCCTGCCGATCGCCATCGGCCTGCTGGTGATGATGTACCCGGTACTGGCCAAGGTCCGCTACGACGAGGCCCATCGGGTGGCCGGGGACAAGCGGCTGATGATCACCTCCCTCGTGCTGAACTGGATCGTCGGTCCGGCGCTGATGTTCGCCCTGGCCTGGATGCTGTTGCCGGACCTGCCCGAGTACCGCACCGGGTTGATCATCGTCGGGCTCGCCCGGTGCATCGCCATGGTGTTCATCTGGAACGACCTGGCCTGTGGCGACCGGGAGGCCGCCGCCGTGCTGGTGGCCATCAACTCCGTGTTCCAGGTCGTCGCCTTCGGCGCGCTGGGCTGGTTCTACCTCCAGGTGCTGCCGTCCTGGCTGGGCCTGCCCACCACCAGCGCCGACTTCTCCGTGTGGGCGATCGTGCTCAGTGTCCTGGTCTTCCTCGGCGTCCCCCTGCTGGCCGGCTTCCTGACCCGCCTCCTGGGCGAGAGGGCCAAGGGGCGCACCTGGTACGAGGAGAGGTTCCTGCCCCGGATCGGGCCCTGGGCCCTGTATGGGCTGCTGTTCACCATCGTGCTGCTCTTCGCCCTGCAGGGCGAGGCCATCACCTCCAACCCCTGGGACGTTGCCCGGATCGCGCTGCCGCTGCTGGCCTACTTCGTGCTGATGTTCGGCATCGCACTGCTGGCCTCCAAGGCCGTGGGCCTGAACTACGCCAAGTCCACCACCGTGGCCTTCACCGCCGCGGGCAACAACTTCGAGCTGGCCATCGCCGTGGCGATCGGCACCTTCGGGGTCACCTCCGGCCAGGCCCTGGCCGGCGTCGTCGGACCCCTGATCGAGGTCCCCGTGCTCGTCGGCCTGGTCTACGTCTCCCTGTGGGCCGGACGCAAGCTCTTCCCCGGGGACCCCACCGTCCCCGCCCGACCCCAGGCCGCCGCCGCGCATCGCGCCTGAACCCGCACCCCCCGACAGGAGACCACCAGTGACCACCCCAGAGTCCGCCTCCCGGCCGTCCGTCTTGTTCGTCTGCGCCAAGAACGGGGGCAAGTCCCAGATGGCCGCGGCCCTGATGGAACACCACGCCGCCGGCGCCGTTCAGGTCCACTCCGCCGGCACCAAGCCCGGGAAGTCGATCAACGCCCTGTCCGCTGAGGTGATCGCCGAGGCCGGGGCGGACATGTCCGCCGGGCACCCCAAGCCCATCGACCCGGACCTGCTGGCCCGGGTGGACCGGGTCGTCGTGCTCGGCGACGAGGCCAGGGTCGAGCCGGTGGACGGGATGGCCGGGACCATCGTCACCTGGCACACCGATGAGCCCTCCACCCGCGGCATCGAGGGGATCGAACGGATGCGCCTGGTCCGCGACGACATCGACGCCCGCGTGCGGACCCTGCTCACCGAACTCACCGGCAGCCCCGCCTCCTGATCCCTCGTTCGCCCTTCACCTCCTGACTGAAATGGATGACTTGATGACCGCAGAGACCACCCCGGAGACCACCAAGCCCAGCGTGCTGTTCGTGTGCGTGCACAACGCCGGCCGCTCCCAGATGGCCGCCGCCTACCTGCAGCATCTGGCCGGGGGCCGGATCGAGGTCCGCTCCGCCGGCTCTGCCCCGGCCGACACCGTGAACCCTGCCGCCGTGGAGGCCATGGCCGAGGAGGGCATCGACATCAGTGCGAACCAGCCCAAGGTGCTCAGCGAGCAGGCCGTGAAGGACTCCGACGTGGTGATCACCATGGGCTGCGGCGACGCCTGCCCGTTCTTCCCGGGCAAGCGCTACGAGGACTGGAAGCTGGACGACCCGGCCGGCCGGGGCGTCGAGGGCGTGCGCCCGATCCGCGACGAGATCAAGACCCGCATCCAGCAGCTCATCACCGAACTGCTCCCGGCCGAGTCCACCGCGAACTGAAGGCGAACCACTCCATGAGCACCACGAGCACGGACACCACGAGCACTGAGCAGGCCACGGACCAGCTGATCATCATCGGGTCCGGTCCGGCCGGGTACACCGCCGCGATCTACGCCGCCCGCGCCGGACTGGCCCCCCGGGTCATCGCCGGCTCCGTCACCCACGGCGGGGCCCTGATGAACACCACCGAGGTGGAGAACTTCCCCGGCTTCCCCGGCGGCATCTAGGGACCGGAGCTGATGGCCGGACTGGCCGAACAGGCGGCCCGCTTCGGGGCAGTCATCGAGTACGACGACGCGGCGTCCGTCCGGCTGTCCGGGCACCTCAAGGAGGTCACCACCCTGGCCGGGAAAACCTACCGGGCCCCGGCAGTGATCGTGGCCACCGGCTCGGCCTACCGGGAACTCGGCCTGCCCGAGGAGAAGAAGCTCAGCGGGCACGGGGTGTCCTGGTGTGCCACCTGCGACGGCTTCTTCTTCCGCGAGCAGGCCATCATCGTGGTCGGCGGCGGGGACTCGGCTATGGAGGAGGCTCTGTTCCTGACCCGCTTCGCGAAGTCCGTGACCGTCGTGGTCCGCCGGGACGCCCTGCGGGCCTCGAGGATCATGGCCGCCCGGGCCAAGGACAATCCCAAGATCCGCTTCGCCTACAACAGCGCCGTGACCGCCATCCACGGCACCGACAAGGTCACCGGGGTCTCCCTGAGTGACACCATCACCGGGGAGACCCGCGAGGTCGCCGCCACCGGCGTGTTCGTGGCCATCGGGCACCTGCCCCGCACCGAACTCGTCGCCGACCAGCTGGACCTGGATGACGAGGGGTACATCGTCGTGGACGCCCGCACCACCCACACCAACCTCTCCGGGGTGTTCGCCTGCGGAGACGCGGTGGACCACCGCTACCGCCAGGCCATCACCGCCGCCGGCACCGGCTGTGCCGCCGCCCTGGACGCCGAACGCTACCTGGCCGCCCTGCACGATGCCTACAGCATCGCCACCGCACTCGTCGAGGAACCCACCCATGGCTGACACCACTGGCGCGGACACCGACGGCCTGCCGGTCGTCGTCATCGGGGCCGGCCCCGTGGGCCTGGCCGCGGCCGCCCACCTGGCCGAGCGCGGCCTGACCCCATTGGTCCTGGAAGCCGGCCCCGTGGTCGGGGCGGCGATCCGGGAGTGGGGCCACACCCGGTTGTTCTCCCCGTGGCGGTACAACGTCGACGCCGCCGCCGCCCGTCTGCTGGAGACCAGAGGCTGGACCGCCCCGGACCCGGAGGCCCTGCCCACCGGGGCTGAGCTCGTCGAGCAGTACCTTCAGCCGCTGGCCGCCACCGAAGCCCTGGCCCCCCGGATCCGCACCGGGGCCCGGGTCGTCGCGGTGTCCCGGGCCGGGATGGACAAGACCCGCACCACCGGCCGGGCCCAGACCCCGTTTCTGGTCCGAGTCGCCCACGCGGACGGCGCCGTGGAGGACGTTCACGCCCGCGCGGTGATCGACGCCTCCGGCACCTGGACCACCCCGAACCCGCTGGGCCAGGCCGGGCTGCCCGCTCCCGGCGAAGCCGAGGCCCTTGCCGCCGGGCAGATCACCGCCCCGCTGCCGGACGTCCTCGGCGCCGACCAGGCCCGGTTCGCCGGTCAGCATGTGCTGGTCGTCGGGGCCGGGCACTCGGCAGCCAACACCCTGCTCGAGCTCGGCACCCTGGCCCAGGACACCCCGGGCACCCGAATCTCCTGGGCGGTCCGCTCGGCCGACGTCGCCCGGGTCTATGGCGGGGAGGACCGCGACGAGCTGGCCGCCCGCGGCGCCCTGGGCACCCGGCTGCGCCACCTGGTGGAGACCGGGACCATCCAGGTGCACCCCTCCTTCACCATCACCGCCTTCACCACCACCGGTCTGGGGATGATGGTGCAGGCTTCCACCCCGGCCGGGAAGGAACATCTGGTCGTGGACGTGGTGGTGCCGGCCACCGGGTTCCGTCCTGCACTGGGCATGCTCTCGGAACTGCGGCTGGAGCTGGACCCGGCTGTGGAGGCTCCCCGCCAGTTGGGCCCGCTGATCGATCCGGAGGTCCACTCCTGTGGTTCGGTCACCCCGCACGGGGAGAAGATGCTCGCCCACCCGGAGCCGGGCTTCTACATCGCGGGCATGAAGAGCTACGGGCGGGCCCCGACCTTTTTGATGGCCACCGGCTACGAGCAGGTCCGCTCCATCGCCGCCGCCCTGGCCGGAGACCGCACCGCCGCCGACAACGTCGAGCTGCAGCTGCCCGAGACCGGGGTTTGCTCCACCGACCTCGGCGGATCCTGCGACGCCCCGGCCCCCGCCACAGCCGCCGACACCGCCGACCAGGGCTGTTGCGCCCCGGCCCCCCAAACCCTGCCCGCACCCGCGTCCAGACTGCCGGTATTGCTGCCGGTTCAGGCCGCCACCTGCTGCTGACCAGCCCGCTGACCCTGAGGAGCCGTCATGTCTGAGCCGACCACCCTGGACACCCACGTGTTGCAGCGTTCCGCCGAGCACCTGGCCGAACGCTACGCCGGGGTCTTCTCCCCGGAGACCGTGGAACGCTACGTCTTCGAGTCCTACGCCACCCTCTCGCGCACCGCAAAGGTGCGCACCTACCTGGCCTCCACGGCCAGCCACTTCGCCGACAACCGGTTGCGGGCCCTGGCCCAGTCCGAGGGGAAGATCGCCTCCCCGGTTCCGCAGGTGCTCTTCGTGTGTGTGCACAACATCGGCCGCTCCCAGATCGCCGCGGCCCTGCTCACCCACCACGCCGGGGATAAGGTTGAGGTCCGCTCCGCGGGGCCCCTGCCCGGCTCCGAGGTCCACCCCCTGGTCGTACAGGCCCTGGCCGAGCGCGGGATCGATTTGTCCGGGGCGTACCCGAAGCCGCTGACCGATGATGTGGTGAGGGCCGCGGACTACGTCATCACCATGGGCTGTGGGGACGCCTGCCCGGTCTACCCGGGCAAGCGCTACCTCGACTGGGAGATCGCCGACCCCGCCGCAGAGACCCCCGACGGCGTGCGCGCCATCGTCGACGCCATCGATACCCGAGTGAAGGCCCTCTGGGACGAGCTCCGCAGCGCCACTTAGTCCCCACCCTTTCCGCAACACCACGTGCCCCGGCTCCTGCCGCCTCGCCGCGGACTGCCGGAACCGACCGGTGCGGCACGCTGTGACACACACCGCGGGCTCCATCTGGGGGTGCCACCGCCGGCGCCGAGTACGTTCATCGTGGCCTGACCGATCCACCCTTGAAAGGGTACATATGGACCGTATCGGGACCTTCCTGTCCGAGCTCTCCGGCGCCGAACGTAGCCACACAATCCCGCCCTGTCACCGGATCGACTTCACCGACCATGACCTGGCCCGGCTGAGCCTGCCCGGGGGTAGCTGCACGATCAGCGTGGACGCCGATCGGCAGACCATCACCCACGTGCTGCACGCGCTGCCGACCGAGGCCGCCACGGCGCCGGATGCACAGAACCCGCATCCCGAGGCCCTGGTTCCTCAGCGATGGTGGGCGGATGTGCTGCACGATCTGTGTAAGTACTCCGCGGACATGGCCAGTCTCTCCCGCGCCCGCTCACCGGGTCGGACACCGTGGAGATACCAGCGGGTTGAACGGACCGGGACCGCGGCGCTGGTTACCGTCTCCAACGGCAGCGAACAGCTGACCCACTCGATCGACCTCGATACGCCCCACCCTCCGGCAGCTATCCCCATTGAGATCGCCGAGGCCATCCTTGCCTGCCCCGCCCAGCACGCCACCCCCACTTCGTCAGCGTTAGCTCCGATCAGGCGCATCACCGAGTGGGTCCATACGTTCACGAGGCGCCGGTAAGCGAGGCGAGTGCGAGCCATGCCGATCACCTCCAGCACCAGGGCCGGGCACCGCAGGCGTATCTGCCCCGGCGTCTAAAGACCGACGGGAGGCGGCCTCATCCGTTCCTAAATCGACCGTTTCCGCTACATGCGCAAAGTCGGAGCGGCGAGCAGCGTGAAGCATCCCTTTTTTGTAGGGAAACTGCGTCACGGAATCTATGCCCAGATACTGACGGCGTACGACGGGTTCCGGTACATTCTGTGCATGGGTGAGCTGTTGGGTTACGCGCGGGTGTCAACGATCGACCAGGATGCGGCACTGCAGATCGATGCGCTCAAGTCCGCCGGGTGCTACCGCGTCTTCGTGGACACCGGGTCCGGAGCGTTGGCCTCCCGGCCAGAACTGGAGAAGCTGCTGGATCAGTTGCGCCCCGGGGACACCGTGGTGGTGTGGCGCCTGGACCGGCTGGGTCGGTCGATCAGGCACCTGATCGATCAACTCCAGGCTCTGGGCGACCGGCAGGTGGGGTTCCGCTCCCTGCAGGAGACCATCGACACGACGTCCTCGGGAGGTCGGCTGGTGTTCCACGTCTTCGCCGCCCTGGCCGAGTTCGAGCGGGACCTGATCCGTGAGCGCACCAACGCGGGGCTGGCCGCCGCCCGGGCCCGCGGCCGGTCCGGAGGCCGGCCGCCTGCGCTGTCGGCCGAGCAGGTGCGGGCCGCCCGGCGGATGTACGAACAGAAGGAGCTGACGGTGGCCCAGATCGGCCAGGTGCTCGGCGTCAGCCGGACCACCATCTACCGGGCCCTGGAACGCGGGCACGACCGGCCGGAAAAGGCCCGCCCGGCCCGGCGCCGGCCGACGAAGAAGTCCGTGTAGGGCCCGGCCATGGATGCGGCCGGGCGGTGGGAGATCCTGCGACTGCACGTCGAGGACGGGATCCCCCTGACCGCACTGGCCCAAGACGCCGGCATCGGATTGCGCACCCTGCAGCGCTGGCACGCCCGATACAAGACCCACGGCTACACCGGCCTGCAAGACGGTCCTCGAGCTGACACCGGCAGCCACCGGGTCCCGGACGAGCTGGTGAGGCTGATCGAGGGACTGGTGCTGTCCAGGCCCCGGCCGGCTATCAGCACCGTGCGCCGTCGCATCGCGCCGATCTGCTCCGCGCGCGGCTGGCCGGTGCCCTCCTACGGGGTGGTCCGGTCCATCATTCAGGCCCTGGATGCGGGCATGGTCACCCTCGCCCTGGACGGGCCGGCCGCCTACCGGGACAAGTACGAACTGGCCCTGCGCTGGGCGGCCGAACGGCCCAATGCGCTCTGGCAGGCCGACCACACCATGTTGGACCTGCTCATTGTGGGCCCCAACGGCAAACCGGCCCGGCCCTGGCTGACCACGATCCTCGACGATTACTCCCGTGCGGTCTGCGGGTACACCGTCTTCCTCGGGGCGCCCTCGGCGATGAACACCGCGCTGGCCCTGCGCCAGGGGATCTGGCCCAAGACCCGACCGGACTGGCCCATGTGCGGGATCCCGGACGTGCTCTACGTTGACCACGGGTCGGACTTCACCAGCCACCAGCTCCGCACCACGGCCGTGGACCTGCACATCCGCCTGATCCACTCCACCGTCGCCCGGCCCCAGGGCCGCGGGAAGATCGAGCGGTTCTTCAGCACGGTGAACACCGAGTTGCTCACCACGCTGCCGGGACACACCGTCCGCGGCCAGCCTGCCCCCACACCGAAGCTGTCCCTGGCCGAACTGGACCGAGCGCTGGAAGAGTTCATCGTCGCCTACAACGACCGTGGGCACAGCGAGCTGGGCACCACCCCGCGCACCGCGTGGGTTGCCGAAGGCTGGTTACCCCGGCTGCCAGAGTCCCTGGAGGCCCTAGATGGACTGCTGCTCACCGTCGCCCAGTCCCGAGTCGTGCGCCGCGACGGCATCCACTTCCAAGGCCTGCGATATATCTCCCCCACGTTGGCCGGCTATGTCGGCCGGACCGTGGTGATCCGCTACGACCCCCGCGACATCACCGAGATCCGGGTCTTCGATCACAACGGGTTCCTGTGCAAGGCCGTGAACCCGGACCACCAGACCGAGGCGGTCAGCCTCAAGGACGTCCAGTCGGCGCGCAACGCCCGCCGCCGGGCCCTGCGCACCGGGATCCAGGAACGCATCGCCGTCATCGCCCCCGTCACCCAGACACCGCTGCCGAAAACCCCGGCAGTGCACTCACCACGGTCGAAGTTGAAGGTCTACCAGGAGGACTGAGATGAGTCCGCGCTTCATCATCACCAAGGAACACCGCCGCTTCACCGAGTTCGCCGACGCGGTGCGCCGCCAACGCACCATCGGCCTCTGCTACGGCGCCGCCGGCGTCGGCGAGACCCTCTCCGCCCGTCACTACGTCCGCTGGGACACCACCGGGGAACTGCTCACCCACTGGGGCCCCCGCTCAGAGAAGGACGCCAAGATCTACGCGACCCTGTCCCGGGTCCGCACCGTGCTCTACACCCCCGGCGTACTGACCACCCCGAAAAGCCTGAAACACGAACTGGACGAGGCGATTGCCCGCGTCAACATCTGCATCGACCAGCACCTCACACCCTTGGACAAGGGAACACCAGGCAGCTGGAGCTTGGAACGAGGCTGGCACCACGGGGTCAACCACGTCGAACTGATCATCGTCGATGAATCCGAGCGACTGCGCTCCACCGCCCTGGAACTCCTGCGCGAGCTCTACGACCGCGACAACATCGCCCTGATCCTGATCGGCATGCCCGGTCTGGAGAAGCAGTTCGTCCACTACCCCCAGTTCTACAGCCGGGTCGGATTCGCCCACCACTACCGGCCCCTGGGAGAGGACGAGATCCTCTTCGTTCTCCAACGCCATTGGCAGGCCCTGGGCAAAACCCTAAATCCCGAGGACTTCACCGACGCCCAGGCGATCGCCGCCATCACCCGCATCACCCGCGGCAACTTCCGGCTCCTGGAACGCCTCTTCCCTCAGATCCAGCGTGTTCTGAAGATCAACGAGCTCGACACCATCACCAACGACGTCATCGAAGCCGCCCAATCCACGCTCGTGATCGGCAACACCTGAACGCCGACCGCCACCGATTACCGAAAAACTACCGCCACTTAAAGGCGAAAGTCACAC
>ERZ501016.238-NODE-238-length-20062-cov-14.651672_pt1 | contig 20062 bp, 19 predicted proteins | sample MGYA00248889_ERZ501016 | MGnify/ENA primary metagenome ERZ501016 (study PRJEB25958, sample SAMN03398594) | human skin metagenome | study: EMG produced TPA metagenomics assembly of the Human Skin Microbiome Metagenome (human skin metagenome) data set. | reverse complement strand
GATCAGGGCCACGGACAGGACGACGTTTTGGGTCATGATCGCTCGTCCGCGGCGGGCATGTGCGAGGGCTTGTGGCAGCAGCCGCAGGTCGTGGCCGGTGAAGGCAACGTCTGCGGACTCGACTGCGGCGGCGGAACCGCTGGCGCCCATCGCGATACCGACGGTGGCCGTGGCCAGCGCGGGCGCGTCGTTGATGCCGTCGCCGATCATCGCCGTCGGGGCCGTGGCCATCGAGGCGCGTATGTGGTCGGCCTTGTCCTGGGGCAGGGTCTCCGGCGTAAACCTCTCGGATGCCGGCTTCACTGGCGATGGCCTGCGCGGTGCGTGCGTTGTCACCGGTGAGCATCACGGTGGACACCCCCTGCTGGTGCAGGACAGCGATGGCCTGGGCTGCCTCAGGGCGCAGCTCGTCGCGGACGCCGATCACGCCGCACGCTTGATCGTTGACCTCGACCACAATGAGGCTCATGCCTTGACTGGCCATAGCGTCGGCCTGCCCGCTCAGGTCGGTCGGGGCGACCCAGCGGGGGCTGCCAACGCGTACCCGGAGTCCGTCCACCAACCCGGTGACACCGTGTCCGGCGTGCTCGTGGACGTCGCTCGCCGCAGGATGATCTGGTGAGGCAGCGACCACCGCCGCCGCCAGGGGGTGGGTGCTGGTGGCCTCCAGTGCCGCTGCCAAGGAGAGCACCTCCGCGTCGGTGTGACCGTTGGCCGCGTGAGTGGCCACCACCCGGGGCTCGTTGCGAGTCAGGGTGCCTGTTTTGTCGAAGGCGATCGTGCGGATCGTCCCGAGCTGCTCGAAGGCCGCTCCGGACTTGATGATCACCCCGAACTTGCTGGCCGAGCCGATCGCTGAGATCACCGTGACCGGGACCGCGATCGCCAAGGCGCAGGGTGAGGCCGCGACCAGCACCACCAGCGCACGCTCGATCCACGTCTGTGGGTCGTCCACGACGAACCCGTACGCCGCGATCGCAGCAGCGGCCAGCAGCACCAATGGGACGAGTGGTTGGGCGATGCGGTCAGCCAGGCGCGCACGATCGCCCTTGTTCGCGTGAGCCTGCTCGACGAGCTCGACCATCTGGGTCAGGGAGTTGTCGCGCCCGTCGGCGACTGCTGTGATGCGCAACGTGCCCTGGATCGCCCCGGGAAGGGTGGAGGGCTTGATCTCCCTAGGAGGATGGGGTCATGCCTGCACCGAGGAAGTATCCAGATGAGATTCGCCTGCGAGCTGTGAGGTTGGTGCGTGACCGCCTTGCGGACGAGCCGGGCCTGCCGGTCTCGAGGGCGTGCCGGCTCACCGGCGAGCAGCTGGGCATCAACGGCGACACGTTGCGCAACTGGGTCCAGCGTGATCGGGTCGATGCCGGTGAGCTGCCGGGCACCAGCAGCACTGACGCCACCCGGATCGCCGAGCTGGAGAAGGAGAACCGCGAGCTGCGCCGGGCGAACACGATCCTGCGGCAGGCGAGTGCGTATTTCGCGCAGGCGGAGCTCGACCGCCGCTGAAGGACGTCGATGCGTTCGTCGACGAGCACCGCGACGAGCACGGGGTCGAGCCGATCTGCACCGTCCTGGCCGAGGCCGGGGTTCAGATCGCCCCGAGTTCGTACTACGCCCGCAAGTCCCGACCGCGCTCGGCCAGGGCGGTGCGTGACGCCGTCATCGACGAACGTCTGGTCGCGCTGCACGAGGAGAACATGGGCGTGTACGGCACGCGGAAGATGTGGAAGGCGATCAACCGGGCCCACCCCGACGATCGGGTCGCTCGGTGCACCGTTGAGCGCAGGATGCGCGCGCTGGGCCTGTCTGGGGTGCCCAACGCTCGCTCGACCCGCACGACTCGACCCGCACCACCTGGTCACCGCGAGCCCCACGACCGCCTCGAGCGTGACTTCACCGCGGCAGCGCCGGACCGGCGGTGGGTCGCTGACATCACCTACGTCGCGACGTGGACCGGGTTCGTGTACGTGGCCCTCGTGATGGACCTGTTCGCCCGCCGCGTCGTGGGGTGGCGAGTGTCCCGCTCGCTGCGCACCGACCTGGCGCTTGACGCCCTCGAGCACGCGATCTGGACCCGCTCGCGCGATCATCGAGACCTCTCACAGCTGGTCCATCACAGCGACAAAGGAGCCCAATACCTCGCCATTCGCTACACCGAGCGCCTCGCCGAGTCCGGGATCGAGGCATCGGTCGGCTCGACCGGGGACTCCTACGACAACGCTGCCGCCGAGGCCCTGAACAAGCTGTACAAGAAGGAACTCATCTGGCGCCGTGGACCGTGGCGCGGCCTCGACGACGTCGAGCTGGCGACCTTGGAATGGGTCGACTGGTACAACAACTCACGCCTGCACGGCCACTGCGGAGACATCCCACCCGCCGAGCACGAGGAAGCCTACTACGCTGACGTCACCACCGCCCCGGCAACCGCCGAGACGGCACAACCCGCTCTCCACTAAACCCGGGGCGATCCAATCAGGTTCGCGGCGTAGTGCGTGCGGCAGCGTTGCCAGGCTGCTCCGGGCAGGTTCGCTGCGATGGCTTCGACCAGGCCGGCGTGGGCGTCAGAGGTGACCAGACGGACGCCGGTCAGGCCGCGGGCGGTCAGGTCGGCGAAGAACTCGTTCCATGCCGGCCCGGTTTCACTGGTGGCTACGCGCAACCCGAGGACTTCGCGGTGCCCGTCGCCGTTGACACCGACCGCGATCAGCGCGACGGCGTTGATCACCCGCCCGCCCTCGCGGACCTTCATCGTCAACGCGTCGGCGGAGACGAACGTGAACGGGCCCGCCTCGGTCAGGGGCCGGTGGCGAAACTCCTCGACGATCTGGTCGAGGTCGTTCGCCATCCGAGAGACCTGCGACTTGCTCAACGAGTCAATCCCCAAGGTCTTGACGAGCTTGTCCATCCGGCGGGTCGACACCCCGGCGAGGTAGCAGTCCGCAACGACGGTGATTAACGCGGACTCGGCTCGCTTGCGGCGCTCCAGGAGCCACTCTGGGAAGTAGGTCCCCGAGCGCAGCTTCGGGACCGCGACGTCCACGGTCCCGACGCGGGTGTCGAGGTCGCGGTGGCGGTACCCGTTACGTTGCGCCGTGCGCGTTGCGCTGGGGCGGCCGTACTCGGCCCCAACCACGGCGTCGGCGTCCGCGGACAACAACGCGTTGATCACGGTCTGCAGCAGGGAACGCATCATGTCCGGTGATGCCTCAGACAGGGCTTCACCCAGAAGGCCTGCAGGGTCGACAATGTGTGGTGCGGTCATCGTGATGACTCCATTCGAGAGTGCTGTGAGAGGTTCGCTCGAAGGATCACGCGGTGGCCGCACCCACGTCCACTACCGGAACGATCTCGGCGACCGCGCTACACCACTATCGGGGACTCAACTCCGGGATCGGTGTTTTCAGCCAAGAGGTGCTCGAAGAGAAGGGTCTCGATGTTGAGCACCTCGCGGAGGTCTGGGCCGTCAGGCCGGGGAGGGCCTCAGCGCTTGTCCGTGGGGTAAAGGTGCCGACGCCGGGGGAGGTCGACGCCGTGCTGGGGCTACTGCCTCCTGGCCTTGGCCCCGAAGACGTGCTCACGCCGGTCGCGGACGATGGTGCCCAAGTGATCGCACTGCCGACCTACAAGCGCGACGTCCTGACTTTGATGGGCCAGATGGGAACGACGGAGCAGCGAGCCCGAACCTCTCTGTGGGAGCGCTCCAGTCAGGCCGCTCGGCAGAGCACCCACGCAGAACCCTCCGAAGCCGCCCAGGCCCGTGTGCGGTTCGCGCTGGAGCAACTCTTGGAAGAGACACGGTGAGATGGCACTCCCGCAGGGGCGTGGTGCTACCGAGTGGTCCGGCCAGACGTTGGTCTCGCAGGCCAGCAGCCACCTGCGTGAGGTACTCAGCGCCTCGTACCCGGAGGTAGCGGCTCTCGCCAGCACCGATCCGCAGGGTGCGCTCGCGCTCGTTCCGGGAGTAGTGGTCCGCTGGACGTACGACCGTCCCAAGGGCGCTTGCGACCTGGGTGGGGTCTACGACGGCGACAGCAAGCCTCCCACCATCACCCTGCGACGCTTCGGCAACGAGAGGCGCAACAACTTCACCGCGATGCACGAAGTGGGGCACCACCTCCTCTACGGCGACGAGGACTGGCAGTATCGGGTGCTTCCTACCTTGGGGGACAAGGCGCGGATGGTGGAGGAGAAGATCGTCAACGACTTCGCGGCCACGCTGCTCGTCCCCGACGCAGTGGTGCAAGAGCACCTCGGCGCAGGCGTGACCGCAGCCGGTCTCTGTCAGATGGTGGCCCTGACGGAGGCGTCCGCGACCACCTGCTGCATCTCGGCACTCAACCTGCCGGGGGAGCGGCTGGTCATGCTGGCCGACGTCGAGGGGCGCATCTGGTACTCGGACTCGAACGGCAAGCCCTACAACCCGGGCAAGCGAATCACGCAGCCTTCTTTGGCGACGGCAGCGGAACGGGCCCTGGCAGACGGTCAACACACCCTCGTTGGCGGAGAAGGCATCCGCTACTCGACGGGCTGGGCCGACACGGACGTCCGGATCGACGTCGCACTCCACGAGGGCCTCGTGATCGCCGTCGCGACATCCACGCGCCCCGACAGTCGCACCCGCCACAGTTCGGACTGGCGTGAGGCGTGCGCCGCGTGCGGGGAGTACTTCGCGGCGGACACCTCATCCGGGCAGTGCGCCAACTGTGGGGACTGGAAGTGTCCGGAGTGCCGGGGTTGCGAGTGCTCGAACTCGAAGGCCGTGGTCTGCACCCGGCGCTTCGTGGCGCTCTCCGTGGTCGAAGTCGGGAAGGGACTGACGGTCCACGAGGACTGTTGAGCGGCGGTGCTGCGCGGGTGATGGACAAAAGTGCCCGATCCTTAGGGACCTACCCCCACCGGGCAAGGAGCGTTTCCGCAGGTCAGGGAGTTGTGGGAACTTCACACCCTGCGTCGTTCCCAGGCCGATCGAGGCTCAGACCGGCGTGGACGGCCCTGCGTGGCGCTTGAACACGCGGCCCGTGGTGAGCATCTCGACCCGGCGCACGACCCCCGTGAGATGGGTGTCGACGAGCGCCACCAGGGCCGGTGCCGACTCGGTCCCGACGTTCTCGACGAGGGTGCTCGGGCCGCTGGTGACGGCGACGAACCGGCACTCCGGCAGGGCCTGAAGACGGGTACCTGCCTCGACGATGTGCCCAGGGGCCACGTCCATCCAGAGCATGGCGTCGTGGCGGCGTCCGACCGCAGCCTGCGCGATGTCGGCCTCGTAGTACAGCACCCCCCACTCCTCGAGCCGCGCGCGGTGCCGGGCCACCGTCGTCTCGTTGACCCGGGTCGTCCGGGCGATCTCGCGGTTCGAGGTGCGCCCGTCCGTGCTGAGGACGTCGATGATGCGTCGGTCGAGGGCGTCCAGCGGAGCCGGGGGGACGACGACGGCCTCGCCACCGCGGGGCGGCCAGACCTGCAGGAGCTCGTAGGCCGTCATCGACCGCACTCCCGGAAGGTTCGGCAGTCTCTGCAGGACCCCGTCGGTCGAGGCGTCCGGGCTGACGAGGCCGTAGACGAGCTCGCCGTGGTCCCGGGAGGCTCGCACCCACCGCATGCGGTCGTGCGCGGCGAGGGCGGTGGCCAGGTGCTCGGTCCGTGACGGTGTGCTTCGCGCCCGGACGAGACGCCACCTGCGACCCGAAGCCCGGGAGGGTGCGGCCCACGACGCGGATCAGCCCCCGGGCGTGCAGGGAGTGGTAGCGGCGGGAGACGGTTCGCTCGCTGACGTCCAGCTGCTGGGCGAGTACCGCGAACGGCGACGTCGGATCGGCGTCGAGGAGGGTCAGCAGGCGCCGGTCCACGGTGTCGATCACGCGACGCCCCCTCCGGGGACGTGACTGCTGGACCTGCGCAGCGTAGCGCCGGGTGTCCTCGGCCTCCCTCACCGCGATCGGGAATCGGATGGTCGATCTCCGGGCGCGTTGTGTGTCGGAAACCTGCACGCGTGCAGCCCGGGGCTCGCGCCGTTGGTTCCCTGTGCCGAACTCGCAGCGCACAGGAGACCGGATGGCACACGCAGCCACCCCGACACAACTGGCCGAACCGGTGGCACCGGTCGCCCACGGCACACCGCTGGTGGCGGCGGCGTCTCTCGCAGCACTCGTGGTGGCGCTGCAGCAGACGCTCGTCGTGCCGGCGATCCCGCGCTTGCCGGGGATCCTCGGGGCATCGCCCAGCAGCGTCTCCTGGGCGGTCACCGCCACCCTCCTGGCGGGCGCTGCCTCGACGCCGATCGTCTCGCGCCTGGCCGACATGGTCGGGAAGAAGAGGATGATGCCGATCTCGATCGCGTTCGTCCTGGTCGGATCGCTGCTCGCGCCCCTGGGCGGGCTGCCGACGATCATCCTCGGACGCGCCGGGGGCCGGCCCGACCGACCGACCGGCCCCGGATCAGCCCGAGGTCTCGCCGAGGAACTCGAGCAGCTCGGTGTCCCGCCACGCGTTCGGGATCGCGAACGCGTCGATGAGGGTCTGGGCGTGCGGCCGCAGCTGGGCGCAGAGCTCGTCCACCCGCGCGATGACACCCTTGGCCTGCGCGTGGTTCAGGCGGCCGTGCTCGAGGAACCACGCTCGGTTGGCCTCGATCGTCGAGAACACGTAGAGGTCGCAGACGAGGTCGAGCACCGCTCGAGCGTCCGCGTCCTCGCACCCGTCGATCGCGGTGACGAAGGCCTCGAGGACGACGCGGTCGACGTGGGCACGCGCGGTCTCCAGCAGGTGCGGCTGCGCGTCGTTGAAGATCGCGAACGAGTCCGCGCCTTCCTCCCCGGCACGACGCAGCCGCATGGCCGCCGTCTCGAGCAGGTGGCTCTCCCGGTCCTCGAAGAGCGACAGCTGACCCCCACGGTCACCCAGGGCGTCGTCCGCGTCGCGCCCGGGCGCCCCGCTGATGAGCCGCTGGATCAGGGACCCGCCGATCGTCCGCTCGATGACCGACTCCGTCACCTGCCGCGCCCCGAAGAAGAAGGCGCCGCGGGTGTCGAGCTCGTGGAACGCGTCCTTGTACTGCGTGAGCAGCCCCTTGGCGACGAGCTGCAGCAGGACGGTGTTGTCGCCCTCGAACGTCGTGAAGACGTCGGTGTCCGCCTTGAGGTCGTCGAACCGGTTGGCCGACAGGTACCCGGCGCCGCCGCACGCCTCGCGGCACGTCTGGATCGTGTCGGTCGCGTGCCTCGTCGTCACCGCCTTGATCCCGGCCGCCCGCGCCTCGAGCTCGCGCTGGGCGTGCTCGGAGGTGTCCTGCCCGCTCGCGACCTCGTGCATCCGCTCGACGAGAGCGTTCTGCGCGAGCATGAGCGCGTAGCTCGAGGCGAGCGGCACGAGGAGCTTCCGCTGGTGGGCCCGGTAGTCGAGGATCGTCACCTCCCCCTCACCGTCGCCGGACTCGAACTGGGTCCGGTGCAGCCCGTAGGTGATCGCCAGCGTCAGCGCGGTCCGCGTCGCCGCGCCTGCACCGCCGGCGACGCTGATCCGCCCCCGCACGAGCGTGCCGAGCATGGTGAAGAAGCGGCGCCCGCGGCTCTCGATGGGGGAGTGGTACCGCCCCTCGTCGTCGATCGAGCCGTAGCGGTCGAGCAGGTTGGCCCGCGGCACCCGGACCTGGTCGAACGTGAGCCGCCCGTTGTCGACCCCGCGCAGCCCCATCTTCGCGCCACAGTCCTCGATGGTCACGCCGGGCATCGGGCGCCCCTGCTCGTCCCGGATGGGCACGAGCACGCAGTGGACGCCGTGGTCCTCGCCGTCGACGATCAGCTGGGCGAAGACCGCCGCCATCCGGGCATCGCGCGCGGCGTTGCCGATGTAGTCCTTCCGGGCCCGCAGGTCCGGGGTGTGGGCGACGATCTCGTCGGTCGCCGCGTCGTAGGTGGCGGTCGTCAGCAGGGCCTGCACGTCCGACCCGTGGCCCGTCTCCGTCATCGCGAAGCACCCCAGGAGGGAGCCGTCGATCATCCCCGGCAGGAACTCCCGGTGGTGGCGCTCGGTCCCCAGGTTCGCGATCGCGCCGCCGAACAGGCCGAACTGGACGCCCGCCTTGACGAAGATCGACAGGTCGGCGTGCCCGAGCATCTCGAAGGCCGTCACCGAGGCGCCGTGACGCCCCGTGCCGCCCTGCTCGGGCGTCAGGCCGTCCCGGGCGAAGTCCGTCCGGGTCAGCTCGAGGATCGCCTCGAGCGTGCGCTGCCGGTGGGTCTCGAGGTCGAGCAGCTCGGTGGGCGGGGCGAACGCCGCCGGGTCGATCTCCTGCCGCACGCGCTGGCGCGTCTCCTCCCACCGCCCGTCAAGGACGTGCCGGATCCGTTCGGCGAGCTGCTCCGTCGCGGCCATGCCCTGCATGGTTGCACGGCGGGACCGGCTCGGTCAGCGTGCGGGGCTGAGAACGTCCCCGACCCCGCTCCACGCCAGGGTCGTCAGGTGCTCGACGAGCTGTGCCCGCGGCATGGCGTCCGTCCCGCCCGCGAGCCACGTGTCGGCGGCCGCCCGGACCATCCCCACGAGCGCCTCACCCCACACCCGCGCCGGTGCCTCGTCGATCCCGGCCGCCCGCATCGACACCGCGAGCATCTCCGAGACGGCACCGGCCATCCGGCTCGTCGCCTCCCCGGCCGGGTCGTCCTCGGCGCTCGACCCCGCCCGCAGCAGGGGAGCGGCGACGATGAACCGGTAGACCTCCGGCTGCTCCTGGACGAGGGAGAGGTAGGAGTCGATCGCGGCGCCGATCACGCCCCTCGGGTCCTCCGGCACCCGCGCGGGGGCCTCGGCCGCGTCGGCGTCGGAGCCGGACAGGGTTCGCCGGAGCTTGCCGAGGACGATCCGGTCCACCCGCTCCGCTACCGCCCGGTACAGGCCCGCCCGGTCGTGGAAGTGGCGGTAGAAGACCGTCTTGCTCGTCCCGGCGACCGAGGCGATCTCGTCCATCCCGGCGCCCGCGCCGCGCTCCTCGATCGCGGTGATCGCGGCGGTGACGAGCTCGGCCCGGCGGGCCTGCCGGTGTCCCTCCCAGCGCGCGCTGCGCCCGTCGACGTCGGCGCCGGTCGTGGGCGTACGGTCGGGGGTGTGGTTCACGCGGGAACGGTAGCAGGTACTGACCGTACCTGTTACCGTGCGTCCCGCGTACTTGTCGCCGGTTCGCGACGCCCGCCCACCCATCAGGAGTGATTGATCGTGGCCCTCACCGCACCCCGCCGTGTCGCCGTCCTCGGCGGCAACCGCATCCCCTTCGCCCGGCAGTTCAAGGAGTACGCCGAGGCCTCCAACCAGGACATGCTGACCTCGGCCCTCGAGGGCCTCGTCGCCCGGTACGGCCTGGCTGGGGAGCGCCTCGGCGAGGTCGTCGCGGGAGCCGTCATCAAGCACTCGCGCGACTTCAACCTCACGCGCGAGGTCGTCCTCGGCTCCTCGCTCGCGCCCACGACGTCGGCCTACGACATCCAGCAGGCCTGCGGCACCGGTCTGCAGGCGGCCATCCTCGTCGCCAACAAGATCGCGCTGGGCCAGATCGACAGCGGCATCGCAGGCGGCGTCGACACCGCCTCCGACGCGCCGATCATGGTGAGCGAGAAGCTGCGTCGGAAGCTGCTCAAGGCCAACCGCGCGAAGACGACCGCGGACAAGGTGAAGACCCTCGGCTCGATCCGTCCGGGCGACATCGGCATCGCCACGCCGGCCAACGTCGAGCCGCGCACCGGCCTGTCGATGGGCGACCACATGGCGATCACCGCGAAGAAGTGGGGGATCACCCGCGAGGCCCAGGACGCTCTCGCCGCGGCATCGCACAAGAACCTCGCCGCCGCCTACGACCGCGGCTTCTTCGACGACCTCATGACCTCCTTCCGCGGCGTCTCGCGCGACACCAACCTCCGCCCGGACAGCAGCGTGGAGAAGCTCGCCAAGCTCAAGCCGGTCTTCGGCAAGGGCGACAACGCGACGATGACGGCCGGCAACTCGACGCCCCTGACGGACGGCGCCTCGGTCGTCCTCATGGGCTCGGAGGACTGGGCCGCCGAGCACGGCCTGACGCCCCTGGCGTACTTCGTCGACGGCGAGGCGGCAGCGGTCGACTACGTCCACGGCGCCGAGGGTCTGCTCATGGCGCCGGCCTACGCGATCCCGCGCATGCTCCAGCGCAACGGTCTGACCCTGCAGGACTTCGACTTCTACGAGATCCACGAGGCCTTCGCCTCGACCGTCCTGTCGACGCTCAAGGCATGGGAGGACGAGACGTTCTGCCGCGAGCGCCTCGGGCTCGACGCGCCGCTCGGCTCGATCGACCGCAGCAAGCTCAACGTCAACGGTTCCTCCCTCGCCGCGGGGCACCCGTTCGCCGCGACCGGCGGCAGGATCCTCGCCTCGCTCTCGAAGATGCTCCACGAGAAGGGCGCGGGCAGCCGCGGCCTCATCTCGATCTGCGCGGCGGGCGGCCAGGGCGTCGTCGCCATCGTCGAGGGCGCCTGAGCGCACCCCGGGACACCAGACCACCTGAGAACCAGGAGAGACCCCATGGCATTCGACTACGGCAAGTTCGTCAGCTCCGGCGTCGGCAAGCAGCTCGCCACCGCCCTCGGCCTCCCTCGGCCCTCGCGGCTGCGTCGCCACGAGCCGGGTGACCCGCTCATCGGCGGCGCGGTCCTCGTCGCCGGGCACGGTGATGCGCCCGTCGCCGAGCTCCTCACCGGCGCCCTGTCGGCCGACGTCCAGATCGCGACCAGCCCGTCGACCTCGGTGTCGGGGGTCGTCGTCGACATGACGCAGATCGAGACCCCGGCCGACCTCGAGACGCTGCGCGGCATCGTCGGCCCGGCCCTGAAGACGCTCGGGGCGACCGGTCGGGTCATCGTCATCGGGCGTCCCGTCGAGGACGCGAGCTCCGTGGCGCAGTCCGCGGCCCGCCGGGCGCTCGAGGGCATCGTCCGGTCCATCGGCAAGGAGATGCGCGGCGGCGGCACGGCGAACACCGTGTACGTCGCCGAGGGTGCGGACGAGGGCGTCATCGCCCCGGTCCGGTTCTTCCTCTCCGGCCGCTCGGCCTACGTCTCCGCGCAGGTGGTCCACGTCGGGTCGCCGGTCGCCCCGATCGAGCAGCCGGCCGACCTCGACCGGCCGCTCGCGGGGAAGGTCGCGATCGTCACCGGCGCGGCCCGGGGCATCGGTGCCTCCATCGCCGAGGTCCTCTCGCGCGACGGCGCGACCATCGTCGCCGTCGACATCCCCGCGGCGGGCGGCCCGCTGAGCGAGGTCGCGAACCGCCTGGGCGGCACCGCGCTCCAGGTCGACGTCACCGCGCAGGACGCGGGGGAGAAGATCGTCGAGCACGCGAAGGCCCGCCACGGCGGCTTCGACATCGTCGTCCACAACGCCGGCATCACCCGCGACAAGCTCCTCGCGAACACCGACGCCGACCGCTGGGACTCCGTGCTCCAGGTCAACCTCCTGTCGATCCTGCGGATGAACGAGGCGCTCGTCCCGGCCATCAACGACGGCGGGCACATCGTCAACGTCGCCTCGATCGCCGGCATCGCCGGCAACCGCGGTCAGACGAACTACGCGGCCTCGAAGGCCGGTGTCATCGGGATGACCAGAGCGCTCGCGACGGACCCGCAGGTGATCGCCAAGGGGGTCACCGTCAACGCCGTCGCGCCGGGCTTCATCGAGACCGAGATGACCGCGAAGGTGCCCTTCGCCACGCGCGAGGCCGGTCGGCTCATGAACTCGCTGTCGCAGGGCGGAAAGCCGGTCGACGTCGCCGAGACGATCGGCTTCTTCGCCTGGGACTCCAACCGCGGCGTCACCGGCAACACCGTCCGCGTCTGCGGCCAGATGCTCCTCGGTGCCTGACATGACGGGCGAGAGCACCGAGCCGACGATCGAGACGCTGCCGCGCACGCCGGTCCTCGCGCCGATCCTCGCGCGGTCCGTCCTCGGCGGGAAGAAGTCGGGCCGGGGTGAGCTGCCGACCACCAGGCTGCGCGTCGAGAACGTCCGGATCGACCGGGATCACCTGACGGACTACGAGCGGCTGTGCGGCTTCACCGTCGACGACGTCCTCCCGCACACGTACCCGCACGTGCTCGGGTTCGGCCTCCAGGCCGAGCTCATGGCGCGACGGTCCTTCCCCCTGCCCCTCGCCGGTCTCGTCCACATCGAGAACGAGATCACGGTGCGGCGACGGCTCACCGCGCAGGACGAGCTGACGCTCACCGTCCACGCCGAGCGGATGCGCGCACACCCGAAGGGCACGCAGGTCGACCTCGTCACGGAGGTCACCGTCGACGGGGAGTCCGCGTGGTCGGGGCGGAGCACCTACCTCAAGCGGGGCAAGGGCGACCCGGAGGCCGAGCGGGGCGCAGCGGCCCCGCCGATCCCGACGGGCTTCGCCGCCGCGCAGTGGAGCCTGGACGGTGGCCTCGGTCGGCGGTACGGCGCGGTCTCCGGCGACGTCAACCCGATCCACCTCCACCCGCTGACGGCGAAGGCGATGGGCTTCCCTCGCGCCATAGCCCACGGCATGTGGACCTACGCCCGGGTGCTGGGTGCCCTGGGGCGTCGCCCGGAGGGCCCGTCGACGTCGCACGTGTGGTTCAAGAAGCCGGTGCTCCTGCCCGGGAAGGTCGACCTCGTCGTCTCCGGGACGGTCGCCGACGGGCAGGTCGTCGCCGGGCTCCGGGACAGCCGGCGACCGAAGACCGAGCACGTCGTCCTCACCCTGGACTGAGCACCCGCTCGCCAGGCAGAAGGCCTCCGGGAGCGCCCGCACGGCGCCGCCGGGGGCCTTCTGCCTGCTCGGGGGGATGACCGTCGCGGCGAAACCACCCGGCCGTAGGCGGGCGGGGCCGACTAGAGTCGTCCGAGCGCCGGACCGGCGCCGCACCCCGCCGAGAAGGAGCCGCACCGTGGCCAGCCAGCTGACCCTCACCGTCGCCGGAGACGAGCGGAGCGTCGAGCCCGGCACGACGGCGGCCGACCTCTTCGGCGACGACCGCACCGTCCTCGTCGCGCGGGTGAACGGCGAGCTGCGAGACCTCACCCACGTGCTCGCAGACGGGGACGTCGTCGAGCCCGTGACCGCGCAGGAGCAGGACGGTCTCGACGTCCTGCGGCACTCGACCGCCCACGTCCTCGCGCAGGCGGTCCAGCAGCTCGACCCCGATGCCAAGCTCGGCATCGGGCCGCCGGTGCGCGACGGCTTCTACTACGACTTCGACGTCGCCGAGCCGTTCACCCCCGACGACCTCAAGGCCCTCGAGAAGGCGATGCAGAAGATCATCAACGAGGGGCAGACCTTCGTCCGTCGGGAGGTCACCGACGAGACCGCGCTCGAGGAGCTCGCCGCAGAGCCGTACAAGTGCGAGCTCATCGGCCTCAAGGGTGGCTCGGCCGAGGACGCCGCGGAGGGGGCCTCGGTCGAGGTCGGCGGTGCACAGCTGACGATCTACGACAACGTCCGCAAGGACGGCACCGTCGCGTGGGGCGACCTGTGCCGCGGCCCGCACATCCCGAGCACCAAGCTCATCGGCAACGCCTTCAAGGTGATGCGCAGCGCGGCGGCGTACTGGCGCGGTAGCGAGAAGAACCCGCAGCTGCAGCGGATCTACGGCACCACGTGGCCGACGAAGGACGAGCTCAAGGCGTACCTCGACCGGCTCGCCGAGGCCGAGCGCCGCGACCACCGCAAGCTCGGTCCCGAGCTCGACCTCTTCAGCTTCCCCAGCACCATCGGCCCGGGCCTGCCCGTCTTCCACCCCAAGGGCGGGGTCATCAAGCGGGAGATGGAGGACTACGTCCGCCGCCGGCACATCGAGGAGGGCTTCCAGTACGTCGGCACCCCGCACGTGGCCAAGGAGGACCTCTTCTACACCTCCGGGCACCTGCCGTACTACGCCGACGGCATGTTCCCGCCGCTCGACGTCGACGGGCAGGCGTACCGCCTCAAGGCGATGAACTGCCCGATGCACAACGAGATCTTCCGCAGCCGCGGGCGGTCCTACCGGGAGCTGCCGCTGCGGTTCTTCGAGTTCGGCACCGTCTACCGGGACGAGAAGTCCGGTGTGCTCTCGGGTCTGACCCGGGTGCGGATGATCACCCAGGACGACAGCCACAGCTACGTCACGCCGGAGCAGGCGCCGGACGAGATCCGCCACCTGCTCGACTTCGTCCTCGGTCTGCTGCGCGACTTCGGCCTCGACGACTTCCACCTCGAGCTGAGCACGCGCGACGAGGACGGGGACAAGAAGGACAAGTTCATCGGGTCCGACGAGGAGTGGGCCGCGGCGACGGCGACGCTGGAGAAGGTCGCGACGGAGACCGGCCTCGAGCTCGTCCCGGACCCGGGCGGCGCGGCGTACTACGGCCCGAAGATCTCGGTCCAGGCGCGGGACGCCATCGGTCGGACGTGGCAGATGAGCACGATCCAGTACGACTTCAACATGGCGCGGCGGTTCGAGCTCGAGTACCAGGCCGCCGACGGCTCCCGCCAGAGCCCGGTGATGATCCACTCGGCGAAGTTCGGCTCGATCGAGCGCTTCATCGGCGTGCTCATCGAGCACTACGCGGGGGCGTTCCCCGTGTGGCTCTCGCCGGTCCAGGCGCTCGGTGTGCCCGTGGCCGAGGACTTCGAGCCGTACCTGCAGGAGGTGCTCGACCGCCTGGCGGCCGCCGGGGTGCGCGTCGAGATGGACGCGAGCGACGACCGCTTCCCGAAGAAGATCCGCAACGCCAGCAAGTCCAAGGTGCCGTTCGTCCTCATCGCCGGGGCGGAGGACCAGGCGGCCGGTGCCGTGTCCTTCCGCTACCGCGACGGCTCCCAGGAGAACGGCGTGCCGGTCGAGGCCGCGATCGAGAAGGTCACGCGCGCGATCGCGGACCGGGTCCAGGTTTGAGCGACCGGTGAACGTCACCGTCCGGCCGATCGAGCGCACCGACGCGTTCGCCCTGGCGGCCCTGCGGATCCAGGAGGACCGGCAGCAGGGCTGCGAGGCGCGGCCGGGGTTCCTGCGCGAGTACGCCGACGCGCTGCTGCAGGAGTGGGACCACCGGAGGGGGTGGATCGCCGAGCTGGACGACGGCTCGCCGGTCGGGTGCGCGCTGGTCATGCGGGTCCGGACGCTGCCCTCGCTGTCGCGTGAGGGCCGCGCCGAGGGGTGGTACCTCGAGCACGTGTTCGTCGTCCCGGGCCACCGGGGCACGGGGATCGGCCGCCGCCTCCGTGCGGCGGTCCAGGACGCCGCCCGCGACACGGGCATCGTCCTAGGATCGCCCCATGCCTGACACGCCGATCCCGCAGGCCAGTCCGGAGCCGACGCCCGCGGGTGAGTACGCGGGGCTGCAGGACGGCTTCGAGCGGCTGTGGACCCCGCACCGGATGGCGTACGTGCGCGGCGAGCGGCCCAGCGACGAGGCGGGGGACGGCTGCCCCTTCTGCGCAGCGCCCGGCAAGGACGACGCCGACGGGCTCATCGTCCACCGCGGCGAGCACTGCTACGTCGTGATGAACCTCTTTCCGTACAACCCGGGTCACGTCCTCGTGTGCCCGTACCGCCACGTACCGCTGTACGTCGACCTCACGGAGGTCGAGCTCGCCGAGTTCACCGCGCTGACGCGGGCGGCGATCCGCACCCTGGAGAGGTCCTCACGCCCGCACGGGTTCAACCTCGGGATGAACCAAGGCGCGGTCGCGGGCGCCGGCGTCGCCGCCCACCTGCACCAGCACGTCGTCCCGCGCTGGGGCGGAGACGCCAACTTCCTCCCGATCGTCGGACGGACGAAGGCGCTGCCGATGCTGCTCGAGGACGTCCGGCAAAGCTTGCTCGAGGCGTGGCCGGGCGAGCCGACCCCGGCCTGACCGGGGCCGGCCCGCGCCCGGAGCGCCTGACCGGGGCGCAGCCGGGTCAGCGACCGGCGCCCTGCGCTCCTCCAGCCGGGTCGAGGGTCGGTAGGGTGGCGACCGCCATGCTCAACCGCTACGCGCGCGCCCTGTTCACGCGCCTTCTCTCGCCGATCGCGCGGGGACTGCTGCGGCTCGGCGTGAGCCCGGATGCCGTGACGATCATCGGGACCCTCGGCGTGTGCCTGGGTGCGCTCGTGCTCTTCCCCCAGGGGCGCCTGTTCGGCGGGGTCGTCGTCATCACCGTGTTCGTCTTCTCCGACATGATCGACGGGATGATGGCCCGCGAGCAGGGACGAACCGGGCCATGGGGTGCCTTCCTCGACTCGACCCTCGACCGGTTCGGCGACGCCGCGGTCTTCGCCGCCCTCGCGTGGTGGTACCTCGACGGCGGTCAGCACCGGCTGACGGGTCTGCTCGCGCTGCTGTGCCTCGTCCTCGGTTTCGTCGTGTCCTACGTGCGGGCACGCGCCGAGGGGCTCGGGATGACCGCGGCGGGTGGGATCGCCGAGCGTGCCGACCGTCTCGTCGCCGCCCTGGTGACCACCGGGCTCGTCGGGCTCGGGCTGCCGCGGGTCGTGCTCACGGTCGTGCTCGCTCTCATCGCCCTCGCCAGTGCCGCGACGATCGCCCACCGGGTCGCTGCGGTCCACCGCCAGTCCCACGAGGCTCGATCGGCGTGAGCCTCGGGCGGATGGCGCTGCGGGACGCGCTCGTCACGGCGGGCTTCCGCGGCGGCTGGGCGGCCGTCCGGAACCTCGAGGAGGGCCCCGCGCTCCGGCTCGTCGACCGGGCCGCCGAGGTCGTCCACCGGCGCGGCGGGGCCGGGGTGGACCGGATGCGCAGCAACTACGCGACGGTTCGGCCCGACCTGTCCGACGCTGCCGTCGAGGACCTGGTCGCCGAGGGTGTCCGCGGCTACCTGCGCTACTGGTGGTCGGTGTTCCGGCTGCCCGCGCTCGCCCCGTCGACCCTCGCGGCCTCGGTCCGGCTCGTCGGCGACGGTCCGGCTCGGGCTCACCTGGCCGCGGGACGCTCCGTCGTCCTCTTCCTCGGCCACATGGGGGACTGGGACCTCGCCGGCGCCTGGTCGCAGCGTCACTTCGCGCCCGTCGTCACGGTCGCCGAGCGGCTCCGCCCGGAGGAGGTCTTCGACGAGTTCGTCCGCTTCCGGACCGGGCTCGGCATGACGATCCTTCCGCTCACCGGTGGTCCGCCGGTGGTGCCCGCCCTGCAGGGGCACATCACCGACCTCCGTGGCGGCCCGTTCCTCGTCCCGCTGCTGTCCGACCGGGATCTGCGGCGGACGGGGGTCGAGGTCGACCTCTGCGGCTCGCCCGCCCGCGTCGCGACCGGCCCCACGGTCCTCGCCGCGTCCACCGGCGCCGCGCTGTTCCCCCTCTCGATACGGCAGGCGAGCCGGGCCGACGGCGGGTACGGGATCGAGTGCATCTTCCACGACGAGGTCGTGGTGCCACGAGCCGAAGGCGCTGGCCGGCCGGACCCGGACGTCATCAGGGCGGCGACCCAGGCCTGCATCGCCGCGCTCGGCACGACCATCGCGGCGGAGCCGCACCAGTGGCACATGATGCAACCCGTGTTCACGGTCGACCTCGACCCGGCGCGGTCCCGATGAGCCGGGCGGCGCTGCGGGTCGGCCTCGTCTGCCCGTACTCCCTCGACGTGCCCGGCGGGGTCCAGGCCCACGTGCTGGGGCTCGCCGAGCAGCTCGCCCGGCGCGGCTGCCTCGTCTCGGTCCTCGCGCCCGGGCAGCCGCGCGAGGAGGTCGCCGGCGTCCGCGTCGTCTCTGCGGGCCGTGCCGTGCCCGTGCCGTTCAACGGCTCTGTCGCGCGGATCACCCCCGGACCGGTGGCGGCCCGGGCCGCGCGTCGCTGGCTGGCCGGGGGCGTGGCCGGGGGCCCCTTCGACCTCGTCCACGTCCACGAGCCGACGGTCCCGAGCGTCTCCATGGTCGTCGCGCGCGCCGCGCAGGTGCCGGTCGTCGCGACCTTCCACGCGGCCCTCGCCTCGCCCTGGGTCCTCGACGCGGGTCGGTGCGTCGTCGGTCCCGTGCTGCGGCGGGTCGACGTCGCGCTCGCCGTGAGCCGCACGGCGGCCAAGACGATCGCACCCCACCTGCGCCAGCGGCCGGTCGTCGTGCCCAACGGCATCCAGCTGCCGGGCGACTCGACACGAGCGGGGCGTCGCGTGCGAGCGGCCGCCCCACCGCGGGTCGTCGCCCTTGGCCGGATGGGCGAGCCACGCAAGGGTCTCGACGTCCTCCTGGCGGCCGCACGTCGGATCGGTGCCCGCGCCGAGGTGGTGATCGCGGGTCCGGTCGCCGGCATCGACGTCGCCCGCGCCCGCGACGCCGGGGTCACCGTCCTGGGCCCGGTGCCCGAGGCCGACAAGGAGGCGCTCGTCGGTGGGGCGACCGTCTTCGTCGCGCCGCACACCTCGGGGGAGTCGTTCGGCATCGTCCTGCTCGAGGCGCTGCGAGCCGGCGCCCCCGTCGTCGCGAGCGACATCCCCGCGTTCCGTGAGGTGCTCGCGGACGGGGGCGCGGGGATCCTCGTGCCGCCCGGAGACCCCGACGCCCTCGCCGGTGCGATCACCGGGCTGCTCGAGGACGCCGAGGCACGCGCCGGTCTGGTCGACCGCGGCCTCGCGCGCGTCGCCGATTTCGCATGGCCGGTGGTCACGGACCGTGTCCTGGACGCCTATCGGCGGACAGGGGTCCCGGTCGGGGTGGAAGGGTCCCTAGACTCACCGGGCCCCACGCCTGCACCAGCCCCTGAGGATGTTCGATGACCCAGCCGTCCCCCGCCCCCGACGCCACCCCCACGACCGGGACGACCCGCGTCAAGCGCGGCATGGCCGAGATGCTCAAGGGCGGCGTGATCATGGACGTCGTCACCCCCGAGCAGGCCCGGATCGCCGAGGACGCCGGTGCCGTCGCCGTCATGGCGCTCGAGCGGGTCCCGGCCGACATCCGTGCCCAGGGCGGGGTGTCCCGGATGAGCGACCCCGACATGATCGCCGGGATCATCGACGCGGTCTCGATCCCCGTGATGGCCAAGGCCCGGATCGGGCACTTCGTCGAGGCCCAGGTCCTGCAGTCCCTCGGTGTCGACTACATCGACGAGTCTGAGGTCCTCACCCCCGCCGACTACGCCAACCACATCGACAAGTGGGCCTTCACCGTCCCCTTCGTCTGCGGCGCGACCAACCTCGGCGAGGCGCTCCGTCGGATCACCGAGGGCGCGGCGATGATCCGCAGCAAGGGTGAGGCCGGCACCGGCGACGTGTCGAACGCGACGACCCACATGCGGGCGATGCGCACCGAGATCCGCCGGCTGCAGAACCTTCCGGAGGACGAGCTGTACGTCGCGGCGAAGGAGCTGCAGGCCCCCTACGACCTGGTCGCCGAGGTCGCTCGGACCGGCTCGCTGCCCGTCGTCCTCTTCACCGCTGGCGGCATCGCGACCCCCGCCGACGCGGCGATGATGATGCAGCTCGGCGCCGAGGGCGTCTTCGTCGGTTCGGGCATCTTCAAGTCCGGCAACCCCGCCCAGCGCGCCGCGGCCATCGTCAAGGCGACGACCTTCCACGACGACCCGGCGGTCATCGCCGACGTGAGCCGCGGCCTCGGGGAGGCCATGGTCGGGATCAACGTCGACGAGATCGCCCAGCCCCACCGCCTGGCCGAGCGCGGCTGGTGAGCACGGTGCCCGCGGACCCCTCCTCGGGCAGGATGACGGCATGAGCCAGATCACGACATCACTCCTCGCCCTCGACCCGTTCGCGGTGGTCGGGCAGGCGCAGGCCCTCGTGGCCCACGCCGCGGACCAGCCGTGGGTCGCCGACCTGGCGGAGGTCGTCACCCGGCGCCGGCGTCGCAGCGGCGGCGGGATCAGCCTCTTCGGGTGCTGCTGCCTGCTCCTGCTGGCCGTCGCGGCCGGCGTCGTCTTCCTCGTGTGGAAGTCGCAGCAGAACAAGACCCCGCAGCACCAGATGGTCGGCCACCACCAGGCACCCCACGCGACGCAGCCGGGCACCCCCGTCCCGCCGCCGCCGGGGCAGGACGCCCCGCCCGCGCCCGGGCAGGGGCAGGGCCAGGCGTACCCGCCG
>ERZ501016.236-NODE-236-length-20091-cov-8.750200_pt1 | contig 20091 bp, 17 predicted proteins | sample MGYA00248889_ERZ501016 | MGnify/ENA primary metagenome ERZ501016 (study PRJEB25958, sample SAMN03398594) | human skin metagenome | study: EMG produced TPA metagenomics assembly of the Human Skin Microbiome Metagenome (human skin metagenome) data set. | reverse complement strand
GGTAGGGGCATCGGCCGGCCTTCGTCCCCCAGGCTGATGATCCCGCCGGGGGTAGGGGCATCGGCCGGCCTTCGTTCGCCAGGCTGATGATCCCGCCCCCGGTAGGGGCATCGGCCGCACGTGGTTCCGGGCGTGTGCCCAGCCCCACGAGACGGTGGGGGCGTCATACGGCCGGTTGCGGTTGGATGGGAGCATGACCACCCCGGCCGCCAAGCCCATCGATCCCGGCGCTCGCGAGCTCGTCTCGGGGCTCGCCGCCCGCGCGCGCACCGCCGCCCGCGAGCTGGCGCTGCTGCCACGAGGCCGCAAGGATGACGCGCTGCGGACCATGGCCGACGCGCTCGTCGCGGCGACCGATCGCATCGTCGCGGCCAACAACATCGACGTCGAGCGCGAGACCGCCGCCGGCACCCGGGCCAACCTGCTGGACCGCCTCACCCTCACCGAGCCGCGCGTCGCCGCCACCGCCCAGGGGCTGCGCGACGTGGCCGGGCTCCCCGACCCGGTGGGCGACGTCGTCCGTGGCAGCACCACCCCGACCGGGTTGCAGGTCAGGCAGGTTCGCGTTCCGATGGGCGTGGTCGGGATGATCTACGAGGCGCGCCCCAACGTCACCGTCGACGCCGCCGGCCTGGCCCTCAAGTCCGGCAACGCCTGCATCCTGCGCGGCGGCAGCGCCGCGGAGCACACCAACCGGGTGCTCGTGGAGGTCCTCCGCGAGACCCTGCGCACCCTCGACCTCAACCCCGACGCCGTCCAGCTGCTCGACGCGCCCGGGCACGACGCGGTGCGCGCCCTCATGACGGCCCGCGGCGAGGTCGACCTCCTCATCCCGCGCGGGGGAGCGGGTCTGATCCAGACCGTCGTCACCGAGTCGACCGTCCCCACGATCGAGACGGGGGTGGGCAACTGCCACGTCTATGTCGACGCCGGCGCCGACCTGGACATGGCCGAGCGGATCACGTTGAACTCCAAGACCCACCGCACCAGCGTCTGCAACGCCGCCGAGTCGCTGCTCGTCCACGAGGCCGTCGCCGACCAGGCCCTGCCTCGGATCCTGCGGGCGCTCGGCAGCGAGGGCGTCGTCATCCACGCCGACCCGGACCTCAAGGACGTCGCCGAGCAGGCCGGCGCGCGCTGGGTGGAGGCGACCGACGAGGACTGGGCGGCGGAGTACCTCTCCTTGGACATGGCCGTCCGCGTGGTGCCCTCGCTCGATGCCGCGATCGAGCACGTGCGCCGGTGGTCCAGCGGCCACACGGACGCCATCGTGACCGACGACCGTGGAGCCGCACGGCGATTCGTCGACGAGGTGGACTCGGCGGCGGTCATGGTCAACGCGAGCACGAGGTTCACCGACGGCGGTGAGCTGGGCTTCGGTGCCGAGATCGGCATCTCCACCCAGAAGCTCCATGCCCGCGGCCCCATGGCCCTCGAGGAGCTCACGAGCACCAAGTGGGTCGTCGAGGGCGACGGACAGGTCCGCGTCTGACGGCGTGATCTGCGCGCCCCGGACGGTGAGTTCCTCTAGGTTTGTGGCGTTCGACGACGAGAGGACGTGCCGCACGTGGAGGGTCACGAGGTCCGCAAGCTGGCCAGGCTGGAGGACGCGCACTGGTGGTACCGCGAGCGCAGGCACATCCTCGCTCGCATGATCTCCGGTATGACTCCCGGCCGGGCCCTGGACATCGGGGCCGCCGGGGGAGGCAACACCCGCGTGCTGATCGAGCACGGGTGGCAGGCCGTGGCGCTGGAGTACACCCAGGACGGCGCGCTGGCTGCCGACGAGCGCTCGGTGCCGGTGATGCGGGCCGACGCGACGAACCTGCCCGTGGACACCGGGTCGCTGGACCTGGTGATGGCCTTCGACCTGCTCGAGCACCTGGTCGAGCACGACGCGTGCGTGCAGGAGGTGCACCGGGTGCTCAAGCCGGGTGCTCCGTTCCTCGTGGCCGTGCCCGTCGACCCCAAGCTGTGGTCCGACCACGACGTCGCCGTCGGTCACGTGCGGCGCTATCACCGCGCCGAGATCCTGGACCTGCTGCAGCGCAACGGTTTCGAGATCGAGCGACGCTTCGCCTGGAACGTCCTGCTGCGGCCGGTCGTGTCCATGCGCCGCCGCACGAGCCAGGGCAGCGACCTGCAGGACACGCACTGGGCGGTCAACGCGGCGCTGCGGGCGGTCATCACGGTGGAGCGCTACCTGCCGGTCAAGGACCTGCCTGGCGTCAGCGAGTTCGTCGTCGCGCGCCGGCGCTGATGCCCCTACCCCCGGCGGGATCATCCGCCTGGGGGACGAAGGCCGGTCGATGCCCCTACCCCCGGTGGGATCATCAGCCTGGGGGACGAAGCCCGGCTGATGCCCCTACCCCCGGCGGGGTCATCAGCCTGGGGGACGAAGCCCGGCTGATGCCCCTACCCCCGGTAGGTCAGCGGTCGATGGGTTCGCCCGCCAGGCCGTGGGCGTCCAGGGTGCCCTCGCTCGTGTCTGTCCCGCGCGCCGTCGGGTCGGCCCCTCGCGCGCTCGCCCCGGCAGCCGCGGTCCCCCCGCCGAGGGCGACCTCGGGCCGAGACGCCGTTGCGCCCGTCGGGCGGCCGGTCGCCATACGAGCACTGCGCGGTATGGCGAACCGGTGGTCGTCACGGTCCCGCGCCGAGTCGTAGGCGATGAAGTAGCTGGGGCGCTCCTGGAGCTGCTGGTACATCCGGCCGAGGTACTCGCCGAGGATCCCGAGGCAGAGCAGCTGCAGCCCGCCCACCAGGGCGATCATGCCCACGGTCGAGGCCCAGCCCGCGATGGCGTGACCGGTGAAGCGGCCGATCACGGCATACGCGATCAGCAGCAGCGAGGCGATGAAGCCCCCGAAGCCGAACCACGTGGCGAGGCGCAGCGGCTTGAGGCTGAAGCCGATGATCGAGTCGACCGACAGCATCACCATCTTCATGAACGGGTACTTCGACTCGCCGGCCGCCCGCTCCTCACGCTTGTAGGGCACGCTCGCCGACGGGAAGTTCAGCGCCGGCACGACGAAGCGCAGCACGCGCCCGTGCTCGGGGAGCGCGTTGACCGCGTCGACGGTGGCGCGCGACATGAGACGGAAGTCGCCGGCGTTGCCTGCGGTCTCCATCCCGGTCAGGCGGGAGTGGACGGAGTAGAAGGCCTTGGCCGTCTCGCGCTTGAAGAAGGTGTCCGTGGAGCGGTCCGAGCGCACGCCGTAGACGACGTCGACGCCCTCCTCGTGGGCAACGCGCAGCATGTCGGCGATCGTCTCGGGCGGGTCCTGCAGGTCGGCGTCCAAGGTGACGACGTAGTCGCCGTGGGCGGACACCAGGCCGGCCGAGATCGCCGCCTGGTGGCCGGAGTTCGCGCGCAGGCGCACCACGCGCAGCTGCTCCCACTCGCGGCGGTAGCGTTGCAGCAGCACGGCCGTCTGGTCCTTGGACCCGTCGTCGACCGCGACGACCTCGTAGCTCGTGCCCAGGCCGTCGAGCACCGGGCGCAGCCGCTGCACCAGCAGCGGGAGCACCTGCTCCTCGTTGTACATGGGGATGACGACGGATAGCTCAGGGACCATGCGTGCCAGCCTAGGACCGTGGCGTTGGCAATGGCCGAAGCGGGTGCTGTGCGTCGGCTGTGCCGTTGCGCCCTCGAGACCGGCATCGGGGGCGGCCGCGCACCAAGCAGGTAGCATGGCCGCATGACTTCTGCCGCCTTGATCCTCGCCGAGGGCGAGCACCACTCCGAGCACGCGATGACGCTGCCGTTCGCCGACTTCTGGTTCGGGGTCATCGCGCTGGCGCTGTTCATGGCTCTGCTCGCCATCACCTTCGCGTTCCGCAACACCGCCGCCAAGCTCAGCCATGGCGGCGTCAACGACGCGTCGCACGGCTCGCACACCTCGCCCGGGAGCGGGCACTGAGACAGCGGATCGGCGTGATGGGCGGGACCTTCGATCCCATCCATCACGGTCACCTGGTCGCCGCGAGCGAGGTCCAGGCGTTGTTCGACCTCGACGAGGTCGTCTTCGTGCCGACCGGCCAGCCGTGGCAGAAGGCCGCGTCGAGCGTCTCCCCGGGAGAGCACCGCTACCTGATGACGGTGATCGCGACGGCCTCCAACCCGAGGTTCTCGGTGTCGCGGGTCGACATTGACCGCGACGGGCCGACCTACACGATCGACACGCTGCGCGACCTGCGGCGGCTCAACCCCGACGCGGAGCTGTTCTTCATCACCGGCGCGGATGCCTTGTCGCGGATCCTGTCGTGGAAGGACGTCGACGAGCTGTGGGACCTGGCGCACTTCATCGGCGTCACCCGGCCCGGCTACCACCTGTCGGAGTCCGGGCTCCCGGCGGACGGCGTGACCCTCACCGAGGTCCCCGCCATGGCGATCAGCTCCACCGACTGCCGCGAGCGCGTCGTCGAGGGCAAGCCCGTGTGGTACCTCGTGCCGGACGGGGTGGTGCAGCACATCAACAAGTACCGGCTGTATGCCGCGTCCGCGCCCGTGGTCTCGACCGACCCGGCCCTGTCCGGGGTGTCGGTCAACGGCGGGCTCACCGATCCCGCGACGTCCGCCTCCACCGCGGCGTCCGCCTCCACCTCGGCGTCCGCGCCGTCACCGACCATCACCCCGAAGGATCCTGCGTGACCGCCACCCCCCGTGCCATCGAGCTCGCCAAGGCCGCCGCCCTCGCGGCGGACGACAAGCGCGCCCGCGACATCATCGCGCTCGACGTCAGCGACCAGCTCGCCCTGACCGACATCTTCGTCCTCGCGTCGGCGCCCAACGACCGCCAGGTCCGCGCGATCGTGGACGAGGTCGAGGACCGCCTGCGCGACCTGGGCGCCAAGCCCGTGCGCCGCGAGGGCGAGAAGGACGGTCGCTGGGTCCTCATCGACTTCGTCGACGTCGTAGTGCACGTCCAGCACGTCGACGAGCGCGAGTTCTACAGCCTGGAGCGGCTGTGGAAGGACTGCCCGACGGTCGACCTCGGGCTGCCGGACCCCGCCGGTCGACAGGACGAGGACGACCCGTATGCCGACGCGCCCGCCCGGACGACCGGGTGGCCGGGACTGCGCGACTGACCCGCATGGCCAGGCGACTCATCCTGTGGCGGCACGGCGAGACCGCCCACAACGCCGCGGGCATCTGGCAGGGGCAGCTCGACATCGTGCTGTCCGAGACCGGGCGCGCGCAGGCCGCTGCGGCGGCCCCGCACCTCGCGGTACGGCGTCCTGACCTGATCGTCAGCTCGGACCTGCTGCGGGCCGCGGCCACCGCCGACGCGCTCGGGGAGCTGCTGGGCGTCGAGGTGGAGCGCGACGAGCGCTTCCGCGAGATCCATGCGGGGGAGTGGCAGGGTCGTACGGGTGCGGAGGTGCGCGCGGAGTATCCCACCGACGCCGAGCGCATGCTGACCGGCGAGGACTTCAAGCGCGGTGGTCACGGGGAGTCCGTGGCGGACGTGGCGACCCGCGTCCTCGCCGGGGCGAAGGACCTGGTGGGTCGTCTGCCGCAGGACGGCCTCGCCGTCGTGGTGTCGCACGGGGTGGCCGCCCGCGCCCTCGCCGCCGAGCTCGTCGGCCTGCCGCAGAAGCAGGCCTGGCTCGTCCTGAGCGGACTGCGCAACTGCCACTGGGCCGAGCTCGCCCAGATGCCCTCGGGCGGCTGGCGCATCGAGACCTGGAACCTCGGCTCCCCGGACGCCGACGAGGGCGCCTCGTGGCCGACGGAGCGCTGAGGCCGAGGTCCGGGAGGGGCGACCGGCACGGCATACGTCGATTTGGTCGCAGCGGTGAACTCTGGCTAAAGTGATCCAGTCGCAGCGAGCGTGAGCCCGCGACGACGACCCGCGGGACTCGTCTCGCGAGGGGCTGTAGCGCAGCTGGTAGCGCACCTCCATGGCATGGAGGGGGTCAGGGGTTCGAGTCCCCTCAGCTCCACCCAAAGTGTCTTACGGGAACACGCGACATCGCTGTTCCCGGTCGCTGAGCCTGTCGAGGCGTCCCGTTTGGCTTCCTTGCCTCCGGTCGCCTCTCGAACGATGGTCGCGAACGGTTCCGCGAGGCGCGGGTGTAGCTGCTCGTCCTCGGTGATCTCCAACCGCGTGTAGAACGCTTGGTTCGCCAGCCTCCTGCTCCCGTCGTCCGAGTGAGCGTAGGCACGGCGCGCGTCGGTAAGCAGCCGCAGGCTGTCGTGGAGGAACCCCCGACCGCCGACGTGCAGTTCGTCGTGCTCGCGCAGGCGGTGCTCGATGTCGGCGAGTCCGGCTCGGACGCGGTCTTGGTGCCGCTTGAGAGTCGGAAGGTCGATGGCGTCGGCGAAGTGCGCCGCCAGGAGCTTGTCGCTCTCGGCTTCCAGGCGTGCACGGTTCGCCGTGAGGTCGGCGAACTCCTGATCGCGGCCAGCAGATCGCTTGTCGAACGCGGCGTCGACTTCGGCGGCGAGGTGCCGGTAGTCGTCTTCGCTGATCGTGATGCTCGCGTAGGAGTCTTCGACCAAGCGCTCCGCAACCTGGACGGGCACCGCTCGGCGGGTGCAGGTTGTCCGTTTTGATGCTCTACCGGAGCAGACGAAGTAGGCATAGGTCGTGCCTCTCGGATTGGTGGCGAAGTCCAGCAGCATCCGCGACCCGCAAGTGCCGCAGTGCAGCAGGCCTTTCAGGTGGTGAGCGTGCTGGACGTGCCTGGTTGCGTGCGCGTTGCGAGCCTTCAACAGCGACTGCACCTGATCGAACAGGGCCGGCTTCACAATGGGCTCGTGCGCGCCGGGATGCAGCGCGCCCTTGTAGCGGATAACTCCGGCGTAGTACGGGTTCGTCAACACACGGTAGAGCGCATTCTTCCCCAGCGGCCTGGATGGACGCTTCGGCGACGGCACCGACACCAGGCCACGCGCGGTGAGATCCCGCAGCAGCGCCGTCACAGAGGTCTCGCCGGCGGCGTAACGCTCGAACGCCCACGCGATCAGCGGTGCACGTTCGGGATCAACCTCGACGGTGCGTATCTCGCGGCCTTGGTCGTCGGTCTGGCGCACGTTGAGGTAGCCGATGGGAGCGCGTCCTGGGGTACCGCCTTGCGCGACCTTCTGCGTCAGCCCCTTGGTGACTTCGGTGGCAAGGTTGCGGGAGTAGAACTCCGCGATGCTCGACATGATGCCGTGAACGAGCATCCCCGAAGGCGTCTGATCGATCGACTCGGTAGCAGACACGAGCGTGACCCCGGCGCTGATGAGTGCTTCGTGAATCTTCACATCATCGGCGCGGTTACGGGCGAGCCGGTCGAGCTTGTGCACGATGCAGAACTGCACCCGCGACGCGGCGATGAACGCCAGCATGTCCTGCAGCCCGTCACGATCCGCTGAGCGCGCTGATTCTCCGGCGTCGATGAACTCGCGCACGATCCGCGCGCCCAGCTCGTCGGCTTTCCTCGCGTTGGCCTCGCGCTGGGCGGGGATCGAGAAGCCTTCGTCGGTGCCGCCGCGCTCGGCCTGCTCCCGCGTCGAGACGCGGAGGTAGGACACAGCCAGCATGACGGGGGTCTCGGCGGCCCGCTCGGACGTCGTGGTGTCGAGTGTTGCGGTGCTCATCGTGGGCCTCCTTGCCGGGGTGCTTCTTGGTGTCGATCCTCTCGCGCACCCCTGACAAAACGAGGAACTCAGTGGCGCGCAGACGCCAGGTCCTCGGGCGGTGGAAGCCCGTAGGGGTCGGGTTCGCCGTTCACCCAGGCGCGGTGACGGGCCTCGGCGATGCCCAGCACCCACTCGATCAGCTTGCCGAGGTCAGGCTCCTCGCGCCGCGTCACCCACAGCCTCAGATTCCTCTCGTCGCCTCGCATGCCAGACAGGTGCACGGGCCTCTGCACGATGCACACTTTCGCCCGTCCGCCCGTCTCCGCTTTGAGGTCACACGCATCTTGCAGATCGAGGATTCGCCACTTACGTCGGTGACGAAACTTGCGTACCGTAGAGCATGGCCACCAAACGCTACGACCCCACAGCGACCGACTTCAACGGCCGCTACTCCCGCTGGGTCGCCGCACTCGAATCAGGCGACGATACCGAGCTACTTGAAGCGACCCTGGCACTCCCGACGCTCAACAAGCGCGTGCTCAAGAAGCTCGCCGCAGTGGACCGAGACGAGCCCGACTCGACGGTGCGTGCGGAGCGAAAGCGCGTGATCGTGCTGCTCAGCGAGATCAACGCAAACCAGGCCGCACGCCTCCGTGAACGGAAGCAGGCGGAGCAGCGCCGCCGGGACCGAACGGTACGTGTTGAGCGCCGAGTCGAGCTGCCGACCACCTGCGCACGGTGCGGCACCAAGCTCAAAGAGGTGAAGTCCACCGGTAGGCCGCGCCTGTACTGTTCTCCCGCTTGCCGCAAGGCCGCCTACGAAGACCGCCGCGCCCACCGCGACGGCGCCGTCAAGGTGCAGGTCGTCGAGAAGGTCGTCACCGAGGTACGAGAACGCCGCATCGAACTGCCGCACCCGCGCAGCGACTGCATCAACGCAGTCCTGGCCGACGACGACCTCATGGTCTCAGTGATCTGGACACTCACCGCCCTCGTGCGAGACCGCACCCGCAATGCGTACGGCCCTGACCAGCCGAGGTTTGGGAAGCTCTCGCATCACGTCCAGGCGCTCCATGCCGCACTCGTCGAGCGGGCAGCCGCCAGCCCTCCGTAGTTCGACGATCCCGTGTCGGGCGCGACACTCTGAGAGAATGTCAGCGGTGGCGCCTATCGTCATCCGTGGGGAGCGAAGCCATCGGTTCCAGTGTGATCTGCGTGCAGACGGTTCACCGCGCCCCGTGACCGGACACCCGAAGCACGACTCGAAGGACATGCGTTGCCGCAGAACTCCATCAACCACGCTCGCCTCGTCGCGCTGATCTGGAGCATTGCCGACGACGTGCTTCGAGACCTCTACGTGCGCGGCAAGTACCGCGACGTGATCCTGCCGTTCACCGTGCTGCGCCGCCTCGACAGTGTGCTCGAACCCACTCAAGACGCAGTCCTCGCGATGAAGAAGACTCTCGATCAGGCAGGGATCGTCGACCAAGACGCCCCGCTGCGGGACGCCGCGAAGCAGGACTTCTACAACACGTCCGGCTTCACGCTCAAGACCCTACGTGCTGCGACGAATGCCACCAGGCTCCGGCAGAACTTCGGAGTTTACCTCGATGGCTTCTCGCCCAATGTGCAGGAGATCATCGACAACTTCGAGTTCCGCAACCAGCTCCCGCGCCTCACGAAGGCTGACGCGCTCGGGGCGCTGATCGAGAAGTTCCTCTCGCCCGACCTCGACCTCTCGCCCGCAGGCTTGGACAACCACGGGATGGGCACGGTCTTCGAAGAGCTCGTGCGCCGCTTCAACGAGGAGAACAACGAAGAGGCGGGAGAGCACTGGACCCCTCGTGACGCGGTGCGCCTCATGACCCGACTGATGTTCGAGCCCATCGCCGAGGTGATCCCCTCAGGCACCTACCGTCTGTACGACGGGGCAATGGGAACCGGCGGCATGCTCACCGTCGCAGAGGAAACCCTCAAGCACCTCACCGCTCCCGCCGGGAAGAAGGTCTCCACCCACTTGTATGGGCAGGAGATCAACGCCGAGACCTACGCGATCGCCAAGGCAGACCTGATCCTCAAAGGCGAAGGGACGGCGGCCGACAACATCGTCGGCGGCCCCGAATGGTCGACCCTGTCGAACGATGCCTTCGCGGGCGAAGAGTTCGACTTCATGCTCTCCAATCCGCCCTACGGCAAGAGCTGGAAGACTGACCAGGACCGTCTGGGCGGGGCTAAGAAGATCATCGACCCCCGCTTCATCGTCACCCACGACGGCGATCCCGACTACTCGCTGGTCACCCGAAGCAGCGACGGCCAGCTCATGTTCCTCGCAAACCTCATCTCCAAGATGAAGCAAGGCACCGCTCTCGGTTCACGCATCGCATCGGTACACAACGGCTCCTCGCTGTTCACCGGCGACGCCGGTCAAGGCGAGAGCAACTTCCGTCGCTGGATCATCGAGAACGACTGGCTCGAAGCCATCGTCGCCCTGCCGCTCAAGATGTTCTACAACACCGGCATCGCCACCTACGTATGGGTGATCTCCAACCGCAAGGAAGAGCGCCGCAAGGGCAAGGTGCAGCTCATCGACGCCACCGGCTGGTCCACCCCTCTGCGCAAGAATCTCGGCGAGAAGAGTGTTGAGATCAGCGACGCGGACGCGGATCGCGTGCTCGCCACCTATGAAGCCTTCGACCAGGCAGGCGACCCCGACCACTCGAAGGTCTTCGACGGCGTCGACTTCGGCTACTCCAAGATCACCGTCGAGCGCCCACTGCGTATCGCGGGCGTGGAGGAAGGCCGCGTCTACAAGGCCGCCGAGATCAAGCAACTCAAAGAAGACGGCGTGCGCGACGAGTCAGCACCGCCGATCATCAAGAAGGTGCTGCCCTACGCCGCAACGCCCGACCCCTTGTACGGGCGATACGAGGCGATCATCGACGGGCGAAGCCGTGTAGTCGAATACGAGCCCGACACCGAGCTGCGCGACACCGAACAAGTGCCACTGACCGAACCCGCCGGCGAGTATGCCGACGGCATCGAGGCCTTCTTCCGTCGCGAAGTCGAGCCATACGCGCCCGATGCGTGGATCGACGAGACCAAGACGAAGATCGGCTACGAAATCTCCTTCACCCGCCACTTCTACAAGCCCACCCCGATGCGCACCCTCGCCGAGATCCAGGCCGACATCCGCGCCCTCGAAGCCGAGACCGACAACCTCATCGCCGAGATCGCCGGTGAGGGCTGATGTTTCGAGACCTGCCGCGCTACCCAGAGATGACGGTGAGTCAGTTCTGGGATGCGAAGGTGCCGAGTCACTGGGAGGTTCATCCCGGGCTCGCCGTTCTCGCAGAGAATCGACGCAAGAATGACGGCCTTATCGAGTCGCAGGTCCTGTCCCTCAGCTACGGCCGAGTCGTAGTGAAACCCGTGGAGAAACAGCGGGGGCTCGTGCCAGATTCATACGAGAGCTACCAGACTCTCGTGCCGGGCGACATCGTCGTACGACCTACTGATCTCCAGAACGACCAGGCCAGTATTCGGGTAGGTCACGTGAAAGATCGAGGGATCATCACCTCGGCCTACATAGGACTCCGTGCTCGTGGGTCTTGGAGTGATGCCTACGCGTATCACTACCTGGCCGTGGTCGATTCCTCGAAACGGATCTACGGCATGGGCAGCGGTCTACGGCAACAGCTGGGTTGGCCTGACCTCAAACGGATGCCATGCCTCGCACCACCGCCGGAGGAGCAGGCGGCGATCATGAAGTATCTCGCCCACGCGAACGCCCGCATCGACAAGGCCATCGCCGCCAAGCGCCGCCTCATCGCCCTCCTCGAAGAACAACGCGATGTGACCGTGAGGGCAATACTCTCCCGGGGCTTGGACTCAAGACCTCCGAGTAAGTTAGTTGCGACCGGACGTCTATGCAGGATCGACACGGGCGTCGAGGACTCGGGAAACGCCGAACCGAACGGTAAGTACCCGTTCTTCGTTCGGGGGCGCGAGGTTCTTCGTGCATCGGACTATCACTTTGACGCCGAGGCGGTGCTGACGCCTGGTGATGGTCAGGGTGGAACTGGAAAGGTCTTCCACTACTACAACGGCAAGTTCCAGGCGCATCAGCGAGTGTACGTGTTCTCGCAGTTCTCCGGGATCATCGCCCGCTACTTCTACTGGTACATGACCGCATTCTTTCGAGAGCATGCTCTCGCGCAGAGCAATACAGTGACGATGGAATCGCTTCGCCGACCAGTGCTCGCATCCTTCCGTGTCGCGGTGCACGACGAGGACGTGCAGCGGATGCTCGTGGAGCGCATCGAGGCTCGGGTGGCCGACACAGCCCAAGTCATCGAGAAGACTCGACGGGAGATCACTCTCCTCCACGAGTTCCGCACGCGGCTCGTCGCCGATGTGGTGACGGGTCAGGTGGACGTGCGTTCGATCGTCGCGACCTTGCCCGATGCTCCAGAAGCGACCGCTGAGCTCGCGGCAGATTCCGACGATGAGTTCGGCGACCTCCAAGAAGAGGGGCTGTGAGCACCTGGCACTACCTACCTGTCTTCGTCGAACGCGATGGGGGTATCGAGTACTCGATCTGTGAGGTCTATCTCGACGATGATGGGTGCGTCGCAAGCTGGACAGAAAGCAGTTCGATTGCGGCGTCGGGAGAGACCACAGACGAGCTTCGTGCCGACCTGAGTCATATGCTGAACGACGTTGCCCGATGGGAGCCTGTGCGGTTCTCCGATCTTGCGGTCGGGTTGCGGCTCAAGCCCGGGGAAATCGCACTCTAGCTCGCTAGATTCGCACTCTAGAGTGTGAGATTCGCACTCTGGCGGTAGGCTGATGGCTATGAGTTGGGATGCGCCTGCTGTGCTCGCCCTCATCGAGAAAATGCGGGCGCATCGGGGCGACTTCACCGGCGTGGAGGACAAGCGCGGTGCGGGTGGTGTGCCTGATCTTGCCGCAACTCTGTGCGCGTTCGGCAACATGCCCGACGGCGGGGTCGTCATCGTCGGACTCGATGAGCGCGCCGGGTTCGCCATCACCGGGGTGAAGGACCTAGCCGCAGTGGAGCACGCGATCGCTTCTCAAGCGCGGCAGGCAGTGACTCCGCCGGTAGCGGTCACCTTCGAGACGCTGGCGATTGCGGGCAAGCAGATCGTGGTTGCTGAGGTGCAGGGGCTCAGCGCCCACCAGCGTCCATGCAAGACCGGGGGCCGGGCGTATCTGCGTCAGGCCGATGGCGACTACGCGATGAGTGCGGCCGAGGAGCAGCAGCTCCTCGCAGTACGTGATCGACCGCGCTACGACACGGGGCCGGTCGAGCGCGCGGCGATCGGGAACCTCGACCCACACCTGGTCAATGGGTTCGTCTCAGCAGTTCGGGCGACTTCACGTCGACTCCGAGACGTAGACGACGAGACGCTGCTCCGGCGTCGCGGGGTGTTGGACGCAGACAGCGACCGAGTGACGCTTGCTGGCCTCTATGCGCTTGGGGAGTACCCGCAGCAGTTCGCTCCGAGTCTTTCGGTGACGGCGGCCGTCGTTACCGAGCCGGGGTCAGCGGATCGTCTTGTTGACCTCGTGCATCTTGATGGACCGGTACCCGACCTGCTTGACGCGAGCATGGAATGGGTGCGTCGAAACCTCCGCACTGGTGTTCGAGTTGGTGTCGATGGCCACAACTACGATCATCCTGAGTTACCGCTCGGTGCTGTGCGGGAGCTCATCGCGAACGCCCTCGTGCATCGCGACCTTGGCCCGCATACGCAGACCAAGTGCGTCGAGATTCGACTCCTGCCCGATCGGTTGGTCATCACGAGCCCGGGCGGGCTTTGGGGTGTGAGCCGGGAGCAACTCGGGACTGCTGCGGGAAAGTCGGCGGTCAACGAGCACCTCTACGGCATCTGCGCGTATCTCAGTACCTCCCAAGGTGCGCGAGTGATCGAAGGAGAGGGCGGCGGTATCGGTGAGGTGCAGCGAGCACTCCACGAATGGCCCGCTGACCCGCCGATCTTCATCGACCAGGCTGTGACCTTCACCGCAGTGCTGATGAGACCGCGCGCAGAACAGGGCCCGCAGGCGCCGGCTCCCCATGCTCAGTCGGGCGATCCTCAGACCCGGATTCTGACTGTCCTCGCGGCGGGGGCGCTGGATCGCAGTTCGATTATCGAGCGCACCGGGTTGACTCGCTCACAGACGCGCTACGCGCTCGAAAAGCTCATCGCCACGGATCGCGTCGCCATGCACGGTGGGCTCGGCGCTCGCAACACCACCTATTCGCTCGCGGAGGAGGACTAGCCATGCAGCGACTTAACGAGGCGAGACTTGAAGCACTCATCGTCGACCAGATGGTTGCCGTCGGTTGGATTGAGGGCCACGCGGCTGCCTACGACTCGTCGTACGCTCTTGACCTCGGTCACCTCTCCGGCTTCGTTGAGTCCACGCAGCCGCAGCTTGCCGAGTCGCTGGGGCTCGGTGAGGCGTCGCCGTCGCGGCACAAGTTCCTTGCCAGGTTGCAGGGTGAGATCACCAAGCGTGGTGTCGTGCATCTGCTGCGCAATGGGCTCGACCATCTCGGCCAGCACATCGACCTGTACTACCCGACCGCGACCGATGGCAACGCGAAGGCCGTCGAGCTGTTCGCGGCGAACCGTTTCGTCGTCACCCGGCAGGTGCACCACAGTCCCAGCAACCGGGGCGACGCCGTCGATCTCGTGGCGTTCGTCAACGGCCTGCCGGTGTTCACCTTCGAGCTGAAGAACAACATCACCAAGCAGACCGTCGATGACGCTGTGCAGCAGTACCAGCGTGATCGCGACCCGCGAGAGCTGCTGTTCGCCTTCGGGCGCACGATCGCGCACTTCGCTCTCGACGATCAGCGGGTCCGGTTCTGCACGCAACTCAAGGGCAAGTCGTCATGGTTCCTGCCCTTCGACCAGGGGTTCAACGACGGCGCTGGTAACCCGCCCAACGCTGACGGGGTGATGACCGACTACCTGTGGCGGCGAGTCCTTGCCCCGGAGAGTCTCGCCGGCATCATCGAGAACTACGCGCAGGTCGTCACCGAGAAGAACCCGAAGACGGGTAAACGCACGGCGAAGGCGATCTTCCCGCGCTATCACCAGCTTGACGTAGTGCGAAAGCTGCTCGCCGATGTCGCCGAGGGCGGGGCGGGTCGGCGGTACCTCATCCAGCACTCTGCGGGCAGTGGCAAGTCGAACTCGATCGCCTGGCTCGTGCACCAACTTGTCGAGGCCACTCACCAGGGGGCCGTGGCCTTCGACTCCGTCATCGTCGTCACCGACCGCGTGATCCTTGACGATCAGCTCTCGCAGACCATCAAGTCGTTCTTGCAGGTCGGCTCGACAGTCGTCCACGCGGACCGCTCGGGAGACCTGCGCCGGGCGATCACGGCGGGCAAGAAGATCATCGTCACAACGGTGCAGAAGTTTCCCTACATTCTCGATGACATCGGCTCCGAGCATCAGGGCCGCAACTTCGCCATCGTCATCGATGAGGCCCACTCGTCTCAGGGCTCGAAGACCTCGGCCGCCGTGTCTCGCGCGCTCGGTGGCGGTGTTGATTCTGATGAGGAGGACAGCGTCGAGGATCAGATCAACCGGATCATCGAAGCGAAGAAGCTGCTGCCGAATGCGAGTTACTTCGCGTTCACTGCGACACCGAAAAACAGGACGCTGGAGATGTTCGGCGAACCGGTCTCGAACCCCGACGGCACGGTCGGCCATCGCCCATTCCACTCGTACACGATGAAGCAGGCCATCCAAGAGGGCTTTATCGTGGATGTGCTCGCGAACTACACGCCGGTGGGTAGCTACTACAAGCTGATGAAGACGGTCGAGGACGACCCGGAGTTCGATGTGAAGCGGGCCTCGAAGAAGCTGCGAGCCTACGTCGAGGGTAACCAGCACGCGATCGCGCAGAAGGCCGACATCATGGTCGAGCACTTCCTCGGCCAGGTGATCGCCAAGCAGAAGATCGGCGGGCAGGCCCGCGCGATGGTCGTCACCTCATCCATCCCGCGGTGCATTGAATACTTCCACGCCATCCGCGACGCACTGGCAGCACGCAAGAGCCCGTACAAGGTGATCGTCGCCTTCTCTGGCGAACACGACTACAAGGGGGTGCAGGTCACCGAGGCAAGCCTTAACGGTTTCCCCTCCCGGGCCATCGCTGAGCAGATCAAGACCGACCCGTACCGAATCCTAGTAGTCGCCAACAAGTTCCAGACCGGGTACGACGAGCCGCTGCTGCACACCATGTACGTCGACAAGACCCTGTCGGGTGTGCTCGCGGTCCAAACCCTCTCGCGGCTCAACCGGGCGCACCCGGCGAAGCATGAGACGTTCGTGCTCGACTTCGCCAACGATGCCGAGGACATCCAGCGCGCTTTCGATCCGTATTACCGCACCACCGTGCTCGCCGAAGAGACGGACCCCAACAAGCTGCATGACCTCGTCAACGACCTCGACGCCTTCGGCATTTACACGCCGGAACACGTCGACGAGTTCGTGACGCGCTACCTGGCCGGTGAGCCTCGCGACCAGCTCGATCCCATTCTCGATGCGTGCGTCGCGGAGTACGTCGAACTTCCCGAGGAAGACGATCAGGTCAGGTTCAAGGGCGACGCGAAGGCCTTCCTGCGCACCTACAACTTCCTCTCCACGGTGCTGCCCTACGGCAGCCCTAAGTGGGAGAAGCGCTCGATCTTCCTCGACCACCTCGTGCCGAAGCTCCCCGCCCCGAAGGAGGAAGACCTCGCCGCCGGAATCCTGGAGAACATCGACCTCGAGTCTTACCGTGCCGAGAAGCTCACAGCGATGAAGATCGTGCTGGACGACGAAGATGGCCTGCTCGACCCCGTGCCCGCGGCAGGCGGCGGCACGCTGGCGACGCCCGAACTGGAGAGACTCTCGGAGATCGTCAAGAGCTTCAACGCCCACTTCGGCAACATCGAATGGAACGACGCCGACCGCGTCGAACGCTTCATCACCGAAGAGATCCCACGCCTCGTCGCCGAAGACGAGGCCTACCAACACGCGCAGGCAAACAACGACCCGGCGAACGCGCGCGTCGAGAGCGACCGCGCACTCGGCCAGGTCATGCTGCGGCTCATCGCCGATGACACGCAGCTCTTCAAAGAGTTCCAGGACAACGAGAGCTTCAAACGCTGGCTGGCCGACGCCGTGTTCAACGCAACGTACAGGAAGAGCGCATGAAGGCCGGGCCAACGCGACGAGATGCCCTCATGAGTTCGACGCCGCGAGACTCATCGTCAAGGGGAATCAAGTGAAGGCACGACGGCTCACCTTCTACCTTCTTCGCCAGGACGTTGCCGCGTTCGAGGATGCGCTGGATACGGAGAAGGCCAGCGTCGCGGTGGATCTCGATCCGTCGGCGGGCGTAGACGGGCGCTTCGTCTATGTCCAGCCCCGCCCGTCTGTGCCTTCATGGGTTGGATTCGTCCAGCCGGTACTCGCCGACCAGCTCGGCAGCCTCAGATCGTCTTCCACGTCCGCCTTGCTGCTTCTGCGCACCGGCGGGCGCATCTTCGCCCTCACATTCGGTTACGGCAGGTCACTCCTCGACCTGTCAAAGATCGAGTACCAGTTCGGACTCCGAGTGGCACTCAACCGAATCGACCCTCGTCAGATTCGAAGTCTGGATACCAAGACCTTCGAGGATCTTGTGGTTACGACGAATACTCAGGCGAGCAAGAGTGCTGAACTGCCCACATTTGGTGTCGACGTATCGCGCGACATCCTGAGAGCAGTCACCGGGGAGCCGCGCGACCAGTCCGTGACGAAACGAATCGCCGGTGCGGACTCACTTGTGATCGGAGTCAAGGCGCCGGTGACGGAGCTGCCTGCTATCTGCGATGACCTGCTTGTCGCGTTCGAAGCCGACGACTACAAGACAGACTTTGGCTGGATCGACCAACTTTCGCTCGTGCGTGACAGCGCAAGCATCGGAGCGCTCAACGATCTCCTCGTGGACCAGTTGCGAAGCGGAGCGACCGGATCAACGCACCTGGCAATGCCGGAAGCTATCGATTGGGAGGACATCGACGGGTTCAAGATCGCAGGAACGCGAAGCCATGTCTATGACGACCTTGATCTCGATGAATATCTTGATCGCATCGGAGAAGACCGCGCCACCATCACAGTCGAGAATCTCAAGTCCAGGTATGTGTGGGTGCGGTTCGGACGCTCAGGGAACTTTGACAAGCGTTGGAACCTCTATCAGTGCCTCGTTACTGAGCAGCGGATCAACGACCAATTGCACGTCCTCATAGAAGGTCGCTGGTTCGCTGTCAGCACCACCTTGGTCGAGGAGGTCGATGCCTTCGCGGCTGGGCTCATCGACGCGACGGTTCAGCTTCCGCCTGCACACGTCGGAGAGGTTGAAGCCGACTACAACGCCCGCCTCGCCCTCAGTTCGCCCCAGCACCTCCTCAAGCTCGATGCACGCATCAAGCGGCCAGGAGGCGCCAGCAGCGGCATCGAGTTCTGTGATGTCCTCTCGGATGACGGCGACTTGATCCATGTGAAGCGCAAGTCCCGTTCCGCAACACTGAGCCACCTCTTTGCCCAAGGAGGAGTGTCCGCCGCAACGTTCGTCAACGACGGCATCTTCCGAACCCAGGTCCGCGAACTGATCCAGGCAGAAGTGCGCCAGGAAGCTCTTGAGAGCTGGTTGCGCTTGGTGCCCAGCGCAGAGGAAGCCGTCGATAGATCTCGTTACCGTGTGACCTACGCTGTCATCGCCAACTCCAGCCGTGAAGGGCGAGACTGGCTGCCCTTCTTCAGCAAACTGAACCTGATGCAACAGGGGCGACAACTCTCCACGGTGGGGTTCACCGTCGCGATCGCGCGAGTTCCGATCATCGACCCTGGCCAAGGCGAGAACGAGGAAATCCAGAGTGTCTCATGAACCACTGAATCTCGATGACGACGGCGAGTGGGCCGGAGAGTGGTGGCTGCCCGACGAGCCCGACCACAAGGTGCCGGGCACCCTTCGGTACACGAGCGCTGATGGGCTAGCGCTCACGTTGATAGGCACGTTCGAGGACCGCATCAGCACGACGATCTCTCCCGGCGTGGTGGCATTTCATGAAGGACGCCGAACGTGGGAGGTGATCCACGGTGCTGCCGAGCAGCGAGAGATCACTCTCTTCGGCTGCGTCCCGAACGGCGGCAAACGCACGTACGGCGCACGCGTCCAGACTCCTGACAAGCAGACCATCACGTCCATCACTGGCCTCATCGGAGCGCATGTCAGCGGTGAAGACGAGGTGGTGTTCTCGGCAGCGGAGGTCTCCGTGGACAACCTCGGGGTCTGGGGAGCAACGTCTGTATTCGAGGGCTTCTGGGGCGCTCCCAGAGGCCGTCCCGATGGCAGCGGCACCATCTCTGTGAAGCCGGTGGAGGCTCAGACGGTCAAGGCCGATGGAGCCGAGTTCATTCTTGCGCACCGCCACACCCTGCCGTTCTTCGATCAACGTCAGGGCGGGACTACAGGCCGTGTGCGTGACACGACGTTCGTGCGGGTCGTCCGGGAGACGCCGTTCTCATGGCGCGAGGCGATGAGGCTCGCCCGAACGGTCCAGGACCTGATCGCACTGGCGACACATCGTGCCGCAGGAGTGATCTGGCTGCGGTTGAGGCTGGCGGAGGGCTATGTGGAGCCTGAGCCGACCAGGCCGCAACGCGAGTGGAACGTCGAGGTGATCTACTCGCCCTCGAAAGTGGGCGATCACGATGCGAAGGTCATCGAGCCGCACCGTGTGTTCTTCACATGCGAGACGCTTCCGTTCGAGGAGGTCATCCCTCGCTGGTGCAAGGTGCACGAGCAGCTGCAATCGGCGCTGAACATGATCCTTGGGCTCCGCTACGCGCCCGCTGAGTACATCGAGAACAACCTCCTGACGGCGGTCGGAGCGGCTGAGGTGCTGCATCGCGGTCTTGACATAGACGAGCCGCCGATGCCGCGTGAAGAGTTCAAGCCGATGCGTGAAGCGATGCTGACGCACGTGCCTGAGCAGCATCGTGAGCGCATCAAGGGCTCCCTCCGTAATGACCCCACGTTGCGCGAACGGTTGTTCGCCCTTGCGGCTCGGCCAGACCAGGAAGCGATGTCCACGCTCGTCCCAGACATTGACCGATGGGCGCGACGGACGACGCGAGCACGCAATGATCTGGCCCACGAAGGACGAACACCGAATCACACCTTCGAGGAGTTGATCGCCATCGTGGATGTCACCACTGCGGTGGTGATATTGAACCTGCTGCACGAGGTTGGGCTATCTGCCGAGCGGCAGCGAGAGATCGTCAAGGAGCACCCGCAGTTGCGTGCGACAGCTCGACAAGCGAGTAGGCATCTATGCGCTCCCAATGAATGATATTGACCTCGCCGACGACACAAGATTGAGGCTCGTCGATAGAGCCCCGTTGAGTGGTGGGCTTTGAGGTGATGCTCGTTGCCTACCGGTC
>ERZ501016.235-NODE-235-length-20148-cov-7.905290_pt1 | contig 20148 bp, 17 predicted proteins | sample MGYA00248889_ERZ501016 | MGnify/ENA primary metagenome ERZ501016 (study PRJEB25958, sample SAMN03398594) | human skin metagenome | study: EMG produced TPA metagenomics assembly of the Human Skin Microbiome Metagenome (human skin metagenome) data set. | reverse complement strand
CGCCCTGGGCGCTGCGCCGCCGCCGCGGGTGAGCCGGGCGGGCGACGCCTGGCGCCGCTACCGGCTGCCGCGACAGGTCCACCCGGTCGCCTGGTGGCTGTGGGCCCTGGCCCTGTGCGCCGCCGCGTCGTGGACGACGAACCCGCTGGTGCTGGGGCTGCAGCTCGTGGTGGTGGCCCTGGTCGTGGCGTCCCGGCGCGACGACAGCCCGTGGGCCGGGTCGTTCCGTCTGTACGCGTCGCTGGGGCTCTTCGTCGTCGTGGTCCGGGTGCTCTACCGCGTGCTGCTCGGCGGCGGTGACGGCACCACGGTGCTGCTGCGGCTGCCAGGGATCCCGCTGCCGGCCGTCAGCGCCGGGCTTCGGCTGCTCGGGCCGGTCACGCTGGAGGCAGTCCTGGCCGGGCTCTACGACGGCCTGCGCCTGTCGGCGATCATCGTCACCATCGGCGCCGCCAACGCCCTGGCGAACCCGCGCACGCTGCTGGCGAGCCTGCCTGGCGCCCTGTACGAGATCGGCACTGTGCTCGTCGTCGCCGTCGCGGTGTTCCCGCAGCTCGGGGCGTCGTTGACCCGGGTGCGCCGGGCGCGCGCGCTGCGCCCCGCGCGTGTCTCGGGCGGCCGCTGGACGGGCCGGCTCCACGTGGTGCGCGGCATCATCGTGCCCGTGCTCACCGACGCCCTCGACTCCGCCGTGTCGCTGGCGGCCTCGATGGACGCGCGCGGCTTCGGGCGTACGGGATCGGCGTCGCGCACGCAGCGCGGAGCGGTCACCGCCCTGGTGCTGACGGCGCTGGTGCTGCTGGGCGTCGGTGCGTACGGGTTGCTGGCCGCCGTCTCCCCCTGGCTCTTCGGATGGCCAGCGCTGGTGCTGGCCGGGCTCGCGACGGTGGCGGCGTTCTGGCTTTCGGGCCGGCAGGTGCGACGGACGCGGTACCGGTCGCACCCGTGGGGTGTCGCGGAGGTTCTGGTCGTTGGGGCCGGCGTCGCGGGTGCGGCGGGGGTGCTGCTGGTCTCGCGCGGCCCGGACGCCGGTCTGCTGGTGCCCCAGCTGCTGCCGGTGATTGAGTGGCCCGCGCTGCCCTACGCGGTGCTGGCCGGGCTGCTGGTCGCCCTGCTGCCGGCCGTGGTGACGCCACCGCCGCGGCTGGCGGCCGAGGGAGGCGTGGCGTGATCCGGCTGGACAACGTGAGCGTCACGTACGAGGCGGGGACCCGGCCCTCCCTGAGCAGGGTGACGGTGGAGGTGCCCGAGGGCGAGCTGGTGCTGGTGGCGGGGCGTACGGGGAGCGGCAAGTCCACGCTGCTGGGCACGCTCAACAACCTGGTGCCGAGGTTCACGGGTGGTGTGCGGACCGGCCGGGTCGAGATCGACGGCGTCGACACCACGCAGGCGGCGCCGCGGGAGCTGGCGGGGCTGGTGGGCTACGTGGGCCAGGACCCGGCCGCCGGCTTCGTCACCGACACCGTCGAGGCCGAGCTGGCGTTCACCATGGAGCAGCTCGGCGTGGCGCCGGCGACGATGCGGGCCCGGGTCGAGGAGACGCTCGACCTGCTGGGCATCGCGGGGCTGCGCCACCGTGCGCTGCGGACGCTGTCGGGCGGCCAGCAGCAGCGCGTCGCGATCGGCTCGGTGCTCACGGCGCAGCCGCGGGTGCTGGTGCTCGACGAGCCCACCTCGGCGCTCGACCCCGTCGCCGCCGAGGAGGTGGTGGCGCTGCTCAGCCGCCTGGTGCACGACCTCGGGATCACGGTCGTCGCCGCCGAGCACCGCATGGAGCGGGTCGTCGAGCACGCCGACGCGGTGCTGCTGGTGCGAGACGGGCACGTCACGTACGGAGAGCCGCGCGCGATGCTGGCGGTGTCGCCGGTCGCTCCCCCGCTGGTCGAGCTGGGCCGGGTGAGCGGGTGGCAGCCGTTGCCGCTGACGGTGCGCGACGGGCGGCGGGCGGCGCGCGAGGAGCGTCCGTCGCTGGCCGGCGTGACGCTCCCGGCCGATGCCGACGGGTCGGCCCCGGGGCTGGTGGCGACCGGCGTGGTGGTCCGGTACGGGCCCGTGGTGGCCGTCGCCGGCGTCGACCTGCGCGCCCCGGCGGGCCAGGTCACCGCGCTGATGGGTCGCAACGGCAGCGGCAAGTCGTCGCTGCTGTGGGCGCTGCACGGCGCCGGGCCTCGGCACGCCGGGACGGTGGTCGTGCCGGATGACGGCCAGACCCGCGGGGTGACCGCGTCCGCGCACGGTGGGGACGGGCACCGATCGCGTACGCCGTCGCCCTCCATCGCCCTGGTGCCGCAGACGGCGTCGGACCTGCTGTTCTGGGGGTCCGTGGCCGAGGAGCTGGTAGCTGCCGACACCGCGGCGGGGGCCGAGCCGGGGGCGACGGCGGCGATCCTGGAGCGCCTGGCCCCCGGGATCGACCCGGCCCAGCACCCGCGCGACCTCTCGATGGGCCAGCAGCTGGCCCTGGTGCTGTCGCTGCAGCTGGTGGGGGCGCCCGCCGCACTGCTGCTCGACGAGCCGACGCGCGGGCTGGACTACGAGGCGAAGCGGCAGCTCACCCAGATCCTCCGTGACCAGGCCGCCGCGGGGCGTGTGGTGCTGGTGGCGACGCACGACGTGGAGCTGGTCGCCCAGGTGTGCGACCAGGTGGTGGTGATGGCCGAGGGCGAGGTGGTCGCGTCAGGGCCCACGCGGCAGCTGCTGCCGGGGTCGCCGCTGCTGGCGACGCAGGTCGCCAAGGTGTACGCGCCGGTGCCGCTGCTCACCGTCGACGAGGTCGTGGTCGCTCGGGAGGCACTGTGACGGGCCGAGGTGCCGGGCGTGCGATGGAGAGAGCCGGTCGGTCCGTCGAACGGGTCGATCGCTCCGTCCAGGTGACCGGTCGCTCCGCCGAGGTCGTCGGTCGATCCGCCCAGGTGACCGGTCGCTCCGTCGCGGGGGCCGAGCTCGTCGCCGGGGTGGCGCTGGGCGGCTCGGCGGTCGCGACGAGGGCCGTCGAGCGTGGTCCCGCCCGCGCAACTTCTGGTGACGGGGTGGCCGCGTGAGCACGGTCTCGACCACGCCGGCGCCCGTGGGCGTACGCATCGGCGCTCGCAGCGCACTGGTGCTCGCGGTGGCGTCGGTGCTGGGGCTGCTGCTGTTCACGTGGCCGCTGCTGGTGCCGCTGCAGCCGGGGCAGAGCCAGTCGGCCACCGCTCCGTTCGCGTTCGCCGCGCTGCTGCCGGTGATCGTGGTGCTGGTGCTGGTGCAGGTGAGCGACGGCGGCATGGACACCCGTGCGCTGGCCATGCTCGGGGTGCTGTCGGCGGTGAACGCGGCGATCCGGCCGGCTCTGGGCGCGGGGACGGCAGGCATCGAGTCGGTCTTCTTCACGCTGATCCTGGCCGGGCGCGCCTTCGGGCCGGGCTTCGGGTTCGCGCTGGGGTGTACGTCGATGTTCGCCTCCGCGCTCCTCACTGCCGGTGTCGGGCCGTGGCTGCCGTTCCAGATGATCGCCGCCGCCTGGATCGGGCTCGGTGCGGGGCTGTTGCCGGGTGGGCGTAGGGACGCTCGCACGTCAGCGGTCGGCAGCCGCGATCTCGCGACGTTCAGGCCAGATGCGGCGGCTCCAGCCCCCGAGCGTCCTGACCCGCCGAGCGACGCCGGCCCGGAGCTCGCACGCAGATCCGTCGCCGGGAAACCCCTTCCCCCTGAGACTCACCACGACGGGAGGCGCCGGGCCGGGCTGAGCGAGGTGGCGCTGCTGGTCGCGTACGGGGTCGTCGCCAGCTATGCCTTCGGCCTGCTGCTGAACCTCTCCTTCTGGCCGACCCTCTCCCCCGCCGGCAGTGCCCCGGCCGGGCTCGACTACGTGCCGGGCGCTCCCCTGGCCGAGAACCTCCGGCGCTTCACGGTGTTCACCCTGGTCACCTCGACCGCTGGCTGGGACACCGGACGCGCGATCACCACCGCCCTCGCCCTCGCCGTGCTGGGGCGCCCCGTGCTCGACGTCTTCCACCGCGCCGCCCGCCGGTCGCAGCTCTGAGTACGGCCAAGCATCCCGCGTGGCGTTAGCGCCTGCGGGTCACCAGCATCTTCTGGCTCCTCCGAGCACCACGCGCCAGATATGGCACGTACGTCCGCCCACGACCAGAACATGCAGGTCTACCGCCCCACCGGCCCCCGATGGGGTGCTCGGTCAGAGGCGCCAGGTGGCGACGTCGCACTGACCGTCGTCATTGCAGCCGGTAGCCAGTACGGTACCGTCCGACCGCAGCCCGAGGGTATGCAGCGACCCCGCCGCGACGGCCACCACGTCTGTCCAGGAGCTCACGTGGCACTGTCCGTCCGTGTCGTCTCCCGTCGCGACCACCCGCCCGTCGTCGAGTACCCCCACCGTGTGGTGGCTCCCGGCGGAGACCCCGGTCACCCCGGCCCAGCCACCCACCCGGCAGGCCTCTCCCCGCCCGGTCGCGACCACGGTCCCGTCGCCAAGCAGCCCCACCGTGTGCAGGTACCCCGCCGACACCGACACCACGCCCTCCCAGGCCTCGACCCGGCACTGGCCGTGCTGGTCGTTCCCCACCGCGACCACCCGACCCTTCGAGGTGACCCCGACCGAGTGCCAGTCACCGCACGCGACGGCGACCACGTCGCGCCAGCCGGCGACGTCGCACTGCCCCTCCCCCGTACGTCCCGCGGCCGCCACCGACCCGTCACCCGCCAGCCCGAGCGTGTGCCGCCATCCCGCGGCAACGGCCGTCACCCCCCGCCACCCGCCCACCTCGCACTGACCGTCGCCGTTCCACCCCGTGGCCACCACCGAGCCGTCGCGCCGCAGCCCCACCGTGTGCGTACGCCCTGTGTTCCGCGCTGTGTGCACGCACCCGGCCGCCACCGACACCACGTCCGCCCACGCGCCGACCGCCGTCTCTCCCGCCGTCCCGTTCCCCACGGCGAGCACCGTACCGTCGGCACGGCAGGCGACCGAGTGGCGGCGCCCGGCAGAGATCGAGGTCACGGGCAGTCACGGTCGCAGCCCGGACGTCTCCGTGCAAGCCTTCCCCGACGCGGCCTGCACCCGCCCCTCGCTACGGTGCCCCCTGTGAACCACGACCCAGCCCGGCTGTTCCCCGACCTCCAGGATTGGGACGACGGGCGCGGCATCTCGGGCGAGACCTGGGTCGAGCTCTATGGGTCCCTGCACGACGCCGTCCTCTACAGCTCCATTCTCTGGCCGGCGTTCGTCGAGCACCGCGGGTGCCTGCTGTGGGAGGCGCACCATGACAACTTCGACGACTGGTTCACCAGCCTTGGCGGTGACCAGACCGCCGTCGAGAAGGTCATGAACCACCACCACCTCACGGACTTCTTCCTGTACTCCCACGAGGAGCTCACCGAGGAACGGCTCGACTGCTTCGGCGCCCTGTTGCGAGACATGTGGCTCACCAAGCTCCGTCGGGACTTCCCCCACCTCCCCGTCCGAGTCGAGCTGCTGTGGCAGGACAGGGAGTCCTTCCTCGACGCACAGATCGTGGTGTACGTCGAGCGCTGACCGCACACCCGACGCCCCTCCCCACCGGCCTCAGCCGCACCGAGGGACGTGCGGGGACGGTCAGGCCACCTGCTGCCCCGACCGTCCCCCGGTCGCCCAGAGGTTCTCGCGCAGCGTCGTCCCCTCGTACTCGGTGCGGTAGACGCCCCACTCCTGCAGCAGGGGGACCACCTTCTCTACAAACGGCACCATCCCGCCCGGCGTGATGTGCGGGACAAGGATGAAGCCGTCGCAGGCGTCAGCCTGCACGTACTCGTCGATCTGCCTCGCGACCGTCAGCGGCGAGCCAACGAAGTTCTGGCGCCCGGTCACCTCGATGACCAGCTCGCGGATGCTCAGGCCCCCGACCGCGGCCCGGTCGCGCCACTCGGCGGCCGTCGCGATCGGGTCGCGGTAGGCCCTGACCGCGGCGCGCCCCTGGCTGGTGTGGGTCTCGCTCCTCACCGGGTCGACGTCGGGCAGCGGGCCGTCCGGGTCGTATGCCGACAGGTCCTGGTTCCACACCTGCTCCAGGAAGCCGATGGCGGTCGGCCCACTGACCTGCGCCAGCCGTACGTCGTGGGCCAGCTCGGCCGCCTCCTCGTCGGTGTCTCCGATCACGAAGGTCGACCCCGGCAGGATGAGCAGGTCTTCGGGCGCCCGCCCGTACGCGGGGAGGCGACGCTTCACGTCGGCGTAGAAGTCCCGCCCCTCCGAGAGCGTGGAGTGGCGCGTGAAGATGGCGTCGACCGTGGCGGCCGCGAACTCGCGTCCCTCGTCGGAGTCCCCCGCCTGGAGCAGCACCGGATGCCCCTGCGGGCTGCGCGGCAGCGTGAACCGCCCCTCGATCGTGAAGTGGTCGTCGTGATGCCTGTACGTGCCGGTGCCCGCCGCCGCCAGGAACCGCCCAGAGGCCGGGTCGGCGACCAGCGCGCCATCGCCCCAGGAGTCCCACAGGGTCCGCGTGGCCGCCACGAACGACGCGGCCCGCTGGTAGCGCTGCGACGCATCGAGGAAGCCACCGCGACGGAAGTTCTCCCCGGTGAACGCGTCCCAGCTCGTGACCACGTTCCACCCCGCGCGGCCGCCCGAGAGGTGGTCGAGCGTGGCGAACTGCCGCGCGACCTCGTACGGCTCGTTGAACGTGGCGTTGATGGTGCCGATCAGACCGATGTGGTCGGTCACCGCCGCGAGCGCGGCCAGCACGGCGAAGGTGTCCGGCCGCCCGACGACGTCGAGGTCGTAGATTTTGCCCTTCTGCTCACGCAGCCGCAGCCCCTCGGCAAGGAACAGGAAGTCGAAGAGACCCTCCTCGGCGATCTGGGCGAACTGCTGGAACGAGGCGAAGTCGATGTGGCTGCCGGAGGCTGGGTCGCTCCAGACGGTGGTGTTGTTGACGCCCGGGAAGTGGGCGCCGAGGCGGATCTGCTTGCGGGTGGCGGCGGTCATGGGTGCTCCTGGGTGGGTGTCCGGCGCTCAGGCCGTGCGGGCGTACCGGTTCTCGGGGCGCTGCAGGCCGAGCAGGCCGCGCAGCGTCGTGGCCTCGTACGCGTCGCGGAACACTCCCCGGCGGCGCAGCTCGGCGGTCACCTCGTCGGCGATCAGCGGCAGGTCGTACGCGTGCGTGGCGGGCCGCAGCCGGAACCCGTCGAGCCCCAGCCCGTGCCAGTGCACGAGCAGATCGGCGAGGTCGGCGGGTGTGCCGACGACGATGCGGGCGTCGCTCGTGAGTGGGCTCCCGGCACGCTCGTCGAGCCGATCCAGACGCGACCGCGCGGCGGCGGCGGTCTCCCCCAGCACGACGAGCAGGTCCCCAAGCACGAGCGGCGACCTCCCGGCAGCGGCGGCTCGTCGGCCCACCTCACCGACGATGCGCGACACGTCGGCGTCGTCTGCTGGGGTCACGAAGCCCACGTCGGCGCTGGTCGCGACCAGGTCGTACGCCACGGGCACGTGCGCGAGCGCCGCCACGACCGGTTGGCCCTGCGGGGGCCGCTGGGTGATGAGCGGTCCCTTGACCGAGAACCTGGATCCGACGAAGTCGACGTAGTGCAGCTTGTCGCGGTTGATGAAGCGCCCGCTGGCGACGTCGCGGATCTCCGCATCGTCCTCCCACGAGTCCCACAGCCGCCGCTGCACCTCGACCCAGTCGGCGGCCTCGCTGAACAGGTCCTCGACCAGCACCGGGTCCGACGGAGCACCCGGCCGGCGCGAGACCAGGTCGTCGCGCCTCCCCACGTTCGCGGCCTCGGCGGGGTCGGCCGAGACCCGTACCCGCACACCCGCCCGCCCCCGCGACACGTGGTCGAGGGTGGCGACCGCCTTGGCCAGGTGGAACGGCTCGGTGTGGGTGACGACCGCGGTCGGGACGAGTCCGATCCGGGTGGTCAGCGGTGCCAGGGCCGACGCCAGCAGCACGGCGTCGAGACGGCCACGGACCCGGTCCGTGCGTGCGTCCGGCACCGATGGCGCGTCGCTCTGCGGGGCGAGCGCATCCTCGAACGTGACGAGATCGAGCAGGCCCGCCTCGGCGCGAGCCACGACCCGCGCCCAGTGGCGGAGGGTGAACAGGCCGCCGGCGTCGGCACCGGCCTCACGCCAGGCAGCCGGGTGCCAGCCGGCGCCGTCGAGGGCGGCGGCAAGGTGGATCTGGGTCATGCGACGTGCTCCTTCCGGGAGCGGGAGGTACGGGCGGGGTGGCCCAGGCGCCCCGGCGGGTACAGGGCGGCGAGGTTGCGCGGGGGTGCCACGGGGAAGCCCAGGTCGGTGAGCATGTCGCGCGCCAGCCGGTCGTTCTGCCGGAAGGCGGGCCCGTTGAACCTCGGGCGGTGGAATCCCGCCGACCCGGCGCTGCCGGCGACCGTGACCCCGGCGGCGTACAGACGGGGGTGGACGCTGCCGTCGGCCCTCACCACCCGCGACGCGGCATCGGTGACGAGCAGGTCGTCGCCGCTGATCTCACCGCGCCGCAACAGGCCCGCGGTCAACGGGTCGGCCACGTCCGCCAACCGGGTCAGCGGCAGGAACGCGTCGACCAGGGCCTTGGCACGGACCTGCCCCGGCACGGCTGGCGAGGTGGCCACGACCTCCCCGCCGTCGAGGTGGACGGTCAGGTCGGGGCCGAGGAACCGCACCACCCCGGCCCGGTGCAGGGCCAGCAGCTCGGCCAGTCGCCGCGGCGGCGGTCCGCTGGCCAGGAACGAGAACAGGCTCCGGAACCGTCCGTTCACGATCGCGGTGTGGTCGTGGCGGGTCAGCAGCCCCTGCGCCGCGAGGTAGCTCAGGGCCGCATGCACCGACAGTCCGGTGTCGAACACCGCCCGGTCCATCGACCAGTACGGGTCGGCCCGGCGCGCCAGGTCATCACGGACGTGCTCGACGACCGCCTCCTGGAGCTGGTCCGGGCCGGCGAACCTGCGGCCCGCGAGGGGCCGGTCCACCTGGGCCAGGTCGAACCGGTCCCGGGGGTCGGGGACGGCGCGCTCCATCGCGGCACGGAAGGTTGGGGACGCCTCGCCCTCAGTCATCAGCAGGTCCTGCAGCTCGTCCCAGTCGCCGTGCGCCCGGTCGGGGTGGTGGCTGAAGAGATGCCGGTAGTGGGCGGCCGTGAGCTCAGCCGCCACCAGCGGCCACAGCTGGGCGTCGCCGTCGATGGTGCCGTCCGGCCCGACCGCTCGCTGCAGCCGGTCGGCAGTCATCACCTGGAGCGGCACCGGGTCGCGCCCCAGCGAGTAGCCGAGCTTGGCGTGGTACGGAACCCCGCGCGACGACCCGGCGAGCAGCACCGGCTCGTCACCGCTGGGGTGATAGGTGAGGTCGTCACCCTCCCCCGTGAACCGGCCGCCGCGCCCCTGCGAGAGCAGCACCATGAGGTCGACGAACGCCAGGCCGAGGCCGCGGACCACCACGGGTTCTCCAGGTGCCAGCGCCGAGACGTCCAGGTCGGCGGTGTACGCGGGCGGGAGGTAGGTCACCCCCTGCCCGGCCGCCGCCTGCGCCAGGGCCTGCTCCTGCGCAGTGGGCTCCTGGTCGAGGTGCCCCTGGGCCAGCATCACCACGTCGGCGTCAAGGGTCGCACCCCCGGCGAGCGTGACCAGCTGCCGGGCCGCTCCGCCGGCCGCAGCATCGGGGCACGGCAGGTCGGTGATGTCGACGACCTGGTCGTCGTGCACCCGCAGAGAGACCCCCTCGGGCAGCTGGGCCCGGACCTGGGTCCAGGCCCAGGCCAGGTACTCGGACAGCACGCCGCGCGGCAGGTAGGACGCGTGGTCGTACGTCTCGACCGGCCACCCGAGCGCCTGGAGCCGGGCGCGGCCCGCGCCGCTCACCCACTCGTCCAGCGACGGGCCGGTGGTCAGTGGCCCCTCGCAGGTCACCGAGCAGTCGGTGAAGACCGTGACGTCCGAGGCCATCGAGTTCATCCACAGCAGCCGAGACTGGTCGTTGCGCCAGATGCGGCCGGCACCGGCGGTGTGCGGGTCGACCACGTGGACGACGAGCCCCCGGCCGTCGCCGACGAGGTTCGCGCCCAGGCGGTCGACGAGCCCCAGCGCGCGCGGCCCGGCTCCGACGACGACGATGCTGCGCTGGTTCGCCCGCTGCCGACGCTGCTCCACCGCCACGTCGAGCCGATCGGCGAACTCGTCCACCACCTTGGCCACGCTGGCCGCCGCCTCGGGGGTGAGCACCCGGCTGCCGTCGGCAGCGGTCGTCAGGTCGGCCGAGGGCACCGTACGCCCGCGGAGCACGTGGTCGGCGCCGATCGCCTCCAGCACGGGCCGCAGCGCGTGGTCGAGCATCAAGACGTTGGCGGCCGTGCCCCCGGTGGCGAGCGGCAGCACCAGCTTGCCCCGCAGCACCGGGGGGCTCAGCAGGTCCAGGAAGACCTTCAGCAGCCCCGCGTACGCCGCCTGGTAGACGGGCGTGGCGACGACGATCGCGTCGGCGTCGGAGATCTGTGCCAGGGCGGCGGCGATGCCGGGGTCGTCACGACCGCCCGCGAGCAGGGCGCCCGGGTCCAGGTCCCTGAGCACGAGGCCGGTGACGTCGTGACCGCGGTTGACGAGCCGGGAGACGGCGCGTGAGAGAACGGCGTCGGTGCGGGACCGCGGAGACGGGCTCCCCGAGATCGCGACGATGCGTGCGCTGACCATGGCTCAGGCCTTCTTCGGGAGGCCGGGCGGGTTGATCTGCGACGCCGGCACGGCCTCGTCACCCAGGCCCCACCGGGCGAGAACCTTGCCGTAGCTGCCGTCGCGGATCGCGGTGTCGATGGCGGCGGCGATCGGCGCAGCCAGGCCGTTGCCCTTCTTGGTGGTGATCCCGACCAGCCCAGGGATCGGGAAGGCCGACGACACCGTCCCCGCGACCTGCGTCTGGTGAGCGGTGGCGATGTGGTACGTCGCCGTGGGGTTGGGGCCGAGCCAGGCGTCGATGCGGCCCGACTGGAGGGCCAGGTAGGCGTCGGGCTGGGCCGGGAAGTACAGCAGCTCGGCCTGCGGACGGCCCGCCTGCTGGTTCTCCGCGTTCCAGGTCAGCAGGATGCCCTCCTGCAGCGTCCCCGAGCTGACGCCGATCTTCTTGCCGGCGATGTCCTGGGCGCCGGAGACCTTGAGGGTCGAGCCCTGCTTGACCTCGAACGCGTGCAGTCCCAGCCGGTAGGTGGCGAAGTCGTACTTCTCCTTGCGGGCCTCCGACACACCGACGTTCGAGGCGAGGACCTGGTAGGTGCCTGCGTCGAGACCGACGAAGAGGTTCTCGAAGCTCGCCGGCCTGGCCTCGACCGTGAGCCCCAGGATGTCGGCGATCAGATGGATCATGTCCACCTCGGCGCCCACAGGTGTGGTGTTGTCCGTGGCCAGGAACACCAGGGGCGGCGCGGCGCCGGCGACCGCGGCCGTGCCGACCACCAGCGTGCCGGTGCGGCGTACGGCCTCGGGCAGCTGAGCGGCGATCGACTCGTCGACAGGGTGTGTGATGCGACCGGCCTGCTGGGGCGAGGTGTCGTAGGTGATCGTGTCGGCCCCGCTGCCGACCGCGGCGGTAGGCGCGGTCTCCGTCGGGTTGGCGCAGCCGGCGGTCGCGGACACGGCGAGCAGACCGGCGAGGGCGGTGCGCCGGGACACGGGACTGGTGAAGAGCGATGTCATGTCTGGTCCTCCAGGGGTGGTGGGGTGGGTGGGGATGCGGCGCTGGTCTGACGCGGAGGTCAGAGCACCCGGGAGAGGAAGGCGCGGGTGCGTTCGTGCCGGGGATCGGCGAGCACCTGCGACGGCGGGCCGGACTCGACGATCGAGCCCGCCTCCATGAAGACCACCGTGTCGGCGACCTCACGGGCGAAACCGATCTCGTGGGTGACGACGACCATGGTGGTGCCCTCCTCGGCAAGCTCCTTGATGACCGCGAGCACCTCCCCCACCAGCTCTGGGTCGAGGGCCGATGTCGGCTCGTCGAACAGCAGCAGGCTGGGCCGCAGCGCCAGGGCCCGGGCGATCGCCACCCGCTGCTGCTGACCGCCGGAGAGCTGCCGGGGATAGGCGTGCGCCTTGTCGGCCAGGCCGACCCGGGCCAGCAGGACGTGCGCCTCGTCGACAACCTGGCCCCGGTCTCGCCTCTGTGCCGAGAGCGGCGCCTCGATCACGTTCTCGAGGACCGTGAGATGGCCGAAGAGGTTGAAGCTCTGGAACACGAACCCGATCTGCTGCCGCTGGCGCAGGACCTCCCGGGGCGACAGCTCGTGGAGACGGTTGCCGCGGCGGCGGTAGCCGATCAGCTCCGAGCCCACGTGGACCAGGCCGCGATCGACCTTCTCCAGGTGGTTGATGGTCCGCAGCAGTGTCGACTTGCCCGACCCGGACGGCCCGATCACGACGGTGACCTCGCCGGGCCAGACGTCAAGGTCGACGCCGTGGAGCACCTCCAGGGTGCCGAACGACTTCGTCACCCCCCGCAGCTCGACCATGGGGCGGTCGCTCTCGGCCCTCACAGCGGCGCTCACAGCGCTTCCCCACGGGCAGCCGTGAGCTCGGCGACGGGCAGGGGTTGCCGCTGCGGCTCGCTCCGGCCCGCACGGGCCCACCGCCCTGTCACGGTGCGACCGGCGGTGCTGCGGCGGACGCCTCGGCTGAAGTGACGCTCGACGTAGTGCTGCCCAATCGACAGCAGCGTGGTGAGGATCACGTACCAGACCGTCGCCACCATGAGCATGGGGATGATGCGTGCGTTGCGGCCGTAGATCACCTGCACCTGGTAGAAGAGCTCGGGGATCGCCAGCACCGACACGATGGAGGTCCCCTTGAAGAGGCCGACCACCTCGTTCGCGGCGTTCGGCAGGATCGTCCGCATCGCCTGTGGCAGCACGATACGGAAGAACCGGCGGCTGGCCGGGAGGCCGAGCGCCTCGGCGGCCTCCACCTGGCCAGGGTCGACAGACAGGATGCCGGCGCGGATGATCTCGGCGGCGTACGCGGCCTGGTGCAGACCCAGGCCGAGGACCGCGGCGCCCATGGCGCTGAGCAGCGAGCCGACCTCCAGCTGGGCGAAGGCGGGGCCGAACGGCACACCGATCTTGACGGTGCCGTACAGGTAGCCCACGTTGAACCAGAAGATGAGCTGCACCAGGAGCGGGATGGACCGGAAGATCCACACGAACCCGTAGGCCACGCTCTGCAGGAACAGGTTCCGTGACAGCCGCATCGCGGCGAGGACGGTGCCGAGGGCGAAGCCGACCCCCACCCCGAGCGCGGTCAGCTCCAGGGTGACGCCCAGGGCACTCATGATCGAGACGGACGCAAAGTAGGCCGCGAAGGTGGGCCAGTCCCAGACCGGGTTGACGACGAGCTGTTCGACGAACAGGGCGAGCGCCCAGGCGGTGACCAGGACGGCCACCCACGTGAGGGGGTTGCGGCGCGGCACCACCACCAGGTCGGCGGCGGCCGAGGAGTCGTGGTCAGTGCCACCGGGCAGCGGTAGGACGGCCAGATCGGCCGTGGGGCGGTCGTCGAGGCCCCGGGCACGATGGGCAGGAGGCGACTCGGCTCCAGACAGGGCTGGTGCCCGATGGGCAGCATCAAGCGACATGGGTGCTCCCTGAGCAAAGAAAAGGGTGGCGGCGCGAACACGGGCGCGGTCACGCCGCGAATGCGTGGCAGTCGAGAATGCGACGGCACTATTTCTCGACCAAGAAGAATGAAATCTCTGCGGGCCGTCTTTGCTGCGTTGCGCCGGCGGTGCGCCACTCACCTGGTGGAGGCGGCTCCTGGGATCGCGCGGCTCGGCAGACGACAACGGGCCCGATGACGCGGCTCAGACGGTGATAGACCTCGGAGGCGCTGGCGGATGGGACTCCGACAAGGGGGTTCGGAGTCTCAGCCGCGCGGGGCGCACCCGGGTACGCCGGTCAGCCGGCGGGCGAGATCAACAGCTCGACGACGCGGTGAGCAGCAGGTCGACGTGGAGACGCGAGGTCAGAGCGAGCGTCGACACGCGGGGCACGGTCTGGAAACCGGTCATCTGACGCTCCTCTCCTCGGCTCTGCCAAAAACCCTGTTGTTCACATCGCACGAGCCCTGGGCTCGCAGATGTGTGCCACTACATCACACGATGGCTGATATTTCAACATTGCCGCACGAACACCCTCTGCAGGGATGCAGAGAACACCTTCTGCGGCGAGGGGCGTCCCATTCAAGCAACCGTGGATGCTGCGGCTCCGGCACGTGTCCATTCGTCGGCAGGACCGGGCGCACCCGAGCGCTGCCGTCGTGCGACGCGACGGGTGCTCGCTCCCGGTCAGACCGCGCCCACCACCGCGGCCACGGCCGCCCGCCTGTGCGGGTCGCTCCAGGTGCGCCACAGCCGGCGCCAGCGCAGCCACCCGTACACCGCCACCGCCACCAGGGTCGCCATCAGGAACCACGTCGGCAGCAGCACCCCCAGCGACGCGACCAGCACGCCCAGGGTGGCCCCGGTGAGCATCAGCCGCACCATGTACTCCATGCCCACCACCGGGGGCACCAGCGGGTCGCCGCGGCCGGTCAGCCGCGTGCGGTGCGGCCGGTGCACCGAGTAGTGCACCGACGTCAGCGTGCACACCACCGCTGCCACGACCAGACCGGTCGCGTACGCCGGCAGCGCCGACCACGCACCTCCCGTGGCCGCGCCGGTCACCAGCAGCACCCCGCCCATCCCGACCGTCGCCGCCAGCTGCAGCATCGCCGCCTGTCGCAGCAGGGGTCGCCAGGCGTTGGGCTGCGACAGCAGCAGCGTCACGGCACCACCGAGCACACCGAAGACGTTGACCCCCCAGCCCAGCGACAGCGCCAGCGGCACCACCATCGTCACCGACGCCAGCACGGACGTGCCCTGACCGCCGGTGTAGCGGATGCCCCCGATCAGCAGCGGCATCGCCACGAACAGCATCATCAGGATCGGGCGCCGCACCTCGCGGGCCCGCCACAGGCTGGTGAGGATCACCGTCGCCACCGCCGCCGAGGGGCGGTGCGGGACGCGTACGGGCCGCACCGACTGCTCGTTGCGCTCCGACGGCACCGGCAGCACCAGGGCCCGGCGGCACACCGCCATCCCGACCACCGTGCAGCCCGCCCCGGCGACCAGCAGCAGCAGGGTCGTCCCGACGGCCGGGCCAGGGTGTCCGTACGCGGCCCTGGCCACCACCGAGCCGTACGCATCGGTGAGGCCGAACACCGTGCGCCCGTGCCGCGGGTCGACCAGCACGCCGGCCCCGGCCACCAGCGCCACCGCACCGGCGAGCCACCACCGGATCTTCGGCGTCCACCGTCGGCGGGCGTACTCGATCACCCACCCTGACAGGGCGGTCACCGGCAGCAGGGAGACCCAGGTGACCCAGGCCAGCGACACGGCGGCAAGACGCCCCTGGCCAGCGCTGGTCATCAGCGATGCCAGGCCGGTGAGGGTGATGAGCTGCGAGGCACCGACCGGCGACACGACCGTGTTCCAGACGCCGTCGAAGTAGCGGTAGAGGCGCGAGGGACGGATGCCCGCGAGGTCGAGGTCGGGGAACTGGGCCTGGTTCGCCGCCCCTGTGACGGGCGCCACGACCATCGCCGCCAGCACCGACGCCAGTGCGGCCGCACCCCCACCGCCCAGAGACCCGCGCGCCATGTGGTCGAGCGGTCCGGTGCCCCCACCAGAGGCGACCCGACGGGCAAGGTCACCGAGCAGCGCGGCGCCGAGCAGCAGCACCGCGAACAGCCCCGCCTCCATCCGCGTCTTGACGCGGGCCTTGGGCGATCGCGTCCGGGCCTTGAGGCGCGACAGCTGAACCGTCGCTGCCAGGCCCGGGCGAACCTCGGTGGCCAGCCAGCCAGCCGTCACGCCACCACCTCGGCGTGCACGTGGTGGCGCAGCAGCTCGGCGTAGCGGCGCTCGCCGGCCTCGCCCGAGAACTCCGACGCGGTGCCGGCGGCGACCGCGTGCCCGCGCACCAGCACGGCGATGTCGTCGCAGGCCCGCGCCAGCAGGTGCTGGAGGTGGGTGGAGACGATGACCACCATCCCGGCCCGGGCCGCCTCGGTGATGGCGTCGATCGTCACGTCGACGCCGGTCGGGTCGACGCCGTCGAACGGCTCGTCGAGCACCAGCGCCTCACGCGCGGTCAGCACAGCGAGCAGCACCGAGAGGCGGCGCTGCATGCCGTGGGAGAAGGTGCCAGCCGGGCGTGTACGGACCGTGGCGAGCCCGAACGTCTCCAGCAGCAGCGACGCCCGCGGCGCCATCCCGCGCGCACCGCGCAGCGACAGCACCAGGTCGATGTGCTCCTGCGGCGTGGCCTGCGCGACCAGGCCGCCGATGTCGGGGCAGTAGCCCACCAGGCTGCGGGCCGCCTCGGCCCCGTCGGGGGTGCCCATGTCGAACCCGGACACCACCAGCCGCCCCGACGTGTGCGCGTTGACGCCGCCGATGGCCCGCAGCGTCGATGACTTGCCGGCCCCGTTGCCGCCCAGCATCCCCAGCACACGGCCCCCAGGGATGTCGAGCGTCAGCCGGTCCACGGCCCGTACGTCGCCGTACTGGATGGTCATCTCGTCGAGCTGCACGCCGGTCACCCGAGCCACGGTAGGGAGCCCCGCCCTGGTCAGCCCCGATCATGGGCAGACCCTCATCTGGCGGCCACTAGGTCTTTCACCGCCGTGTCCGCGCCCAGAAGAGGGCGCCGGCGGCAAGCATGTGCTGCACTAGTGCGCAAGGGGGGCACAGCAGGTGGCCCACGTGAGAGGAGCAACACATGGGTACCGCACGCATCGGAGGGGCGATCGTCCTGACCGTCCTCGGCCTGGTCCTGGCCTTCGCCGTGGGCGACTTCATCAGCGGCGTCGACACCAAGATGATCGGCCTCATCCTCGCCGGCGCCGGCATCGTCTGGCTGGTGCTGGAGATCGTCCTCAACGGTCGCCGGTCGGCCGTCACCCGCGAGGTCACGAACGTCGCGCAGCCGGGTGTCCCCGGCGGCACCCAGCAGGTCGAGCGTGAGGTCCGTCACGAGGCCTGAGCCGTAGGCACGAGAAGGGCCGGGAGCGTCTGCTCCCGGCCCTTCTGGCGTCCTTGCGTCAGTCCCGCTCGCCCGCCGCCCCCTGGCCGCCCTCGGCCAGGGCTTCCTCCACAGCGGCCAGACCGGCCACCTCGCTCTCGGCCATCGCCTCGTGGATGGCCGAGAGCAACGCGTCGTACGCCCGCGGGTCCTCCCCCTCGTCGACAGCGTCGGAGCGCAGCTCCCCCACCAGGTCGATGGCCACGGCCCCGTCCTGCACGGCGCCGAGTGCCTCGGTGACCCGCTTCCACGTCTTGGCCAGCGGCTGACCGCCGCTGCCGATCGCCTCATAGCCGTACCGGGCGGCCTTCGCCTTCTTGCGCAGCTCGTGCAGCGCGTCGAGGCGGTCGTCGCCCTCGGGCAGTGAGCCGCGCAGGTCGTCGACCATCACTGTCGGCCCGGCGGCGAGGCCGGGGAGCAGCAGATCAGCGCGTACGCGGGCGACAGGCTGCCACCCAGAGCGCTCGGTGAGGTCGGTGAGGGACCGCACCAGACGCCCGAACCGCTTGCCGCCGAGCGCCTTGTGCACGTCGGCGAAGGCCTCCTCACGCTCCGACTCGACCCGGTTCTTGAGCCGCGCCTGGAGGGCTTCCACACCGTCGGTCTCGATGGTGGCGCTGAGCTCGAGCAGCCACTCCTCCATCACCTCGAGGTCGCGCGGGCCGCCCAGCAGGCCGGCGAACCAGCGCAGCTCGTCGAGCAGGCCGCGGTGGCGGGCCCGCCACAGCGGGGAGAACGTCCGCAGCGCGCTGCGGAGTCGGCGGGTCGCGACACGGGTGCGGTGGACGGCGTCGGGGGCATCGGCGAGCACCGGTTCCTGGCACTCGGCGATGATCTCGACCTGCGTCGCCACGTACGCACCGACCAGGTCGGCTGCTGCTGCTCCAGTTTCGGTCACGCCTGTCTCGGTCACGCCTGCATTCTCGCCCACCACCGTGGGCCGGGCCAGCCGCCCCGCCCCGCGGGTCGCCTACTCCTCGAACGGGGCCGGGTCTCCGGCCCCGACCCTGACCACCTCGACCTCGTCGCCCGACAGGTCGACCACCGTGGTCGGCTGGAGCCCCACGTCGCCGCTGTCCAGCACCGCGTCGAGCTGGTTGCCGAGCGCGTCGGCGACGGTCCAGCCGTCGGTCATGGGGTCGGTCTCCCCCGGGAGGATCAGGGTGCTGGACTGCAGCGGCTCGCCGAGCTCGTCCAGCAGCACGCGGACGGTCGTGTGGTCCGGGATCCGCACACCGACGGTCTTCTTCTTGGGGTGCAGCATCGCCTTGGGCACCTCACGCGTCGCGGCGAGGATGAACGTGTACGGACCGGGCGTCGCCGCCTTCACGGCCCGGAAGTCACGGTTGCTCATCTGCACCCACTCCCCGAGCTGCGAGAAGTCGCTGCAGACGAGGGTGAAGTGATGCTTGTCGTCGAGCTTGCGCAGCGTACGGATCCGGTCGAGCGCGTCCTTGTCCCCCATGCGGCAGCCCAGGGCGAAGCCGCTGTCGGTCGGGTAGGCCACCAGGCCGCCGCCGCGGATGATGTCGGCCACCTGCGTGATCGAGCGGGGCTGGGGGTTGTCGGGGTGCACGTCGAAGTATCGGGCCACGGCGTCAGCGTACGCCGCGAGCACCTCGCAGGCGCTCGGGCGCCGTCGGCTACTGTGCCGCCCATGGCGATCTTCGACGTGCCCCTCGACGTGCTGCAGCAGCGCACGTCGATGAAGTGGACCCGCTTCCCGGCCGATGTGCTGCCGATGTGGGTGGCGGAGATGGACTGCCTGCCCGCCCCCGGGGTCAAGCACGCCCTGGAGCACATCACCGAGATCGGCGACTTCGGCTACCCCGGCTACGACTCCCTGCCTCGGGCCTTCGTGCCGTACGCGTCGGAGGTCTGGGGCCTCGAGCTGGAGCAGCAGCAGGTGATGCCGTGCTCCGACGTGGTCAACGGCATGTCAGTGCTGGTCGACGCCCTCGTGCCGGCCGGGGGCTCGGTGGTGATCGCCAGCCCCGTGTACCCGCCGTTCCGCGTCTCGGGGGCGACCCGCGGCCGCCAGGTGGTCGAGGTGCCGCTCACCGACGCCGGCCGTCTCGACCTCGACGCCCTGGAGGCCGCCTTCTCCCGCCCCGAGGTCGCGGTCTTCCTGCTCTGCAACCCCCAGAACCCGCACGGCACCCTGCCCACTCTCGACGAGCTGACCCGGCTCGCAGCGATCGCGCGTCAGCACGGCGTCCGGGTGATCAGCGACGAGATCCACGCTCCCCTGGTGTCTCCGCGCGCCACCTTCGTCCCCTACCTCTCGGTGCCGGGCACCGACGACGCGTACGCGGTGCTGTCGGCCTCCAAGGCGTTCAACCTCGCCGCCCTGAAGGCTGGTCTCCTGGTGGCCGGCACCGCGATCGTCGACGAGATGTGGGCGATGCCGTACGAGGTGCGCTCGGGCGCCAGCCACCTCGGGTTGCTGCTGCAGGCGGCAGGGCTGGAGCACGACCGCGCCTGGCTGGCGCAGCTGAACCGGGAGATCGTGGAGCACAAGCAGCTGCTGGCCGAGCTGCTGCCGGGGGTCGGCCTGACGTACGAGCCGAGCGAGGCGACCTACCTGGGCTGGATCGACATGACCTCGACGGGCATGGAGAACCCGGCCGCGGAGATCCTCGAACGGGGCCGGCTCGCGCTCAACAGCGGCGCCGACTACGGGCCCACCCACCAGACGTGGGTGCGGATGAACCTCGCCACCTCGCCGGAGCTGATCCGCGAAGGCGTTCGCCGCATCGGCGTCGCCCTCGGCGCCTGAGGCTGGCGGCCTAGCGCTGGGGACGGATCTCGGCGGTGGCCGAGCCGCGTGCGGTGAGCGTGCTGATGCCCACGACGCCCAGGAAGACGGTGGAGACGGTCGTGCTGGTGTCGACCCGGATGCCGCCCGGCACGACGCTGGCGGTGCCGCTCACACCGGCGGTCTGCAGGTGACGGCGGGCCGCGGCCAGACCTGGTCCTGAGCCGTCCATCCCGGCCAGCCGTGCGGACACGGCCGCGTCGGCCCCGGCACGCGCGGCCGCCTGGGCCGTCACCTGCGCCTCGCGGGTCGCCG
>ERZ501016.234-NODE-234-length-20168-cov-5.143937_pt1 | contig 20168 bp, 21 predicted proteins | sample MGYA00248889_ERZ501016 | MGnify/ENA primary metagenome ERZ501016 (study PRJEB25958, sample SAMN03398594) | human skin metagenome | study: EMG produced TPA metagenomics assembly of the Human Skin Microbiome Metagenome (human skin metagenome) data set. | reverse complement strand
GGCTGACCGGGGCGACATGCCTTGCTCCTCTGTCCGCGTTTTGGGGGTCACTCCAGTTCCTCGATGGCTTCAGGGGCAGCCAGGTTGACGATGGTCTTCCCATTCTCCTGCGTCAGCCACAGGGATTTATTCGTTTCGAGGTGCCTGTCCACCTCGCGGTAGGCATTGTCCAGTTCGAGTTTCAGCGATCCGAGTTCCGGCGCTGGGTCAAGAGAGCGTTCTAGTGCGCGGCACACGTCATCCCGCACGTCCAGCCACGCTTGGCCTTGCAACAGTTCAGCCCTGGGGTCACCGTAACGCTCACTGCGTTCCACGAACACTTCTCTCCGCTTAAGCGCCTGGTACAGCCTGTCCACCGCGCATAGCGTGTACGCCTGGTGGTTCACCTCCCCGCGCCTGGGAAAAACGTGCCGCCGCCAGGGTTTGCTCACGAAGCCCCCAGGGGCTTCGCTCCACTTCGGTTTCCCGCCGCCCGGTTCATCCATTCGCTTCAGGAACGCCAGCGCGTCCAGCAGGGGTTGAGCCGAAGGCGTACCGCTGAAGGTTACGGTCGACAGAAAACTTCGCAGGAAGCGTCGGACACTGCCGTAATACCCGCTGAGGGCTTCCGGCGTGGTGTCCGCGTCCGGGCTGGCGAGTTCCGCCACTTTCCCTGCCGCTTCCAGCAGCTTCGTTTCCCCGAGGCGTTGGAGGGCCAGTTCACGCACCTGTTCAGCGGGAATGCCGGTATCCAGCATGATTAACGCCGCGTCTCTCAGCAGCAGCGCCGCCTGGTCGAGGTCTTTCAGGGAACGCTGGCGTTCCCTGCGGCGCTTGGCTTCCCCGCACAGGCTCATCTCATTCACCTGGGCCTCGAACATCTCCAGCACGTCATCGGTGGCCGTGCGTTCCAGGTGTTGCAGGAACACCAGCAGGGTGGCGAGGCGGCGGTCTTCCGTGAGTCGCTCAATGAGTTGCACCCGTACCGTCTGGGCGTACCTGACAAGCGCGGCCTGTCGGGACTCTGGCACCTCTGAGAGCTCAACACTGCTGATGCCAACCGCCCTGATCTGCTCGATGCGGTGAAGCGCCTGGTAAAGCGACATTGCGCCTACACGTGTAGGCGGCGTTCGCAGGACGTCCAGGGGGGTTTGCCATTTCCCCTCCGGCAGGATCAGCAGGTCTTCCAGCGTTTTTCGCTGCTGGGCATTCAGTTTCCGGCTGAGTCCTTCATAAGTGCGAGCGGTATACCGCTCGCGCACACGGGCAATCAGCCGAGCCAGCACGCTCACGCCCGGCAGCACGATCTTCTGCGAGATCAGGTGAGCCGTCGCCAGATCGAACAGCACGCTGGGACGAATCACACTGACGGCCAAGTGCGCGTAAATCCAGCGGATCAGCCGGAATACCTGGAAGTCGTCGAACTCGCGGTAATCCAGGTACTCGGTGATGGTGCGGCGGTGGTTGTAGCGGGTTTCCTCGCGCAACGCGTACTTGATGAATACTTCGGGCGGCAGGTCGAGCTGCTGGGCCAGGTGCTCGACCACGACGGAAGGCACCTCGATGGGATGAGGCAGAAAAGTACCCAGATACCTCAACGTGCAAAGCTGGACAGCGAAACCGAGTTTGTTGTGTTCACGACGGCGGTCAGCGATCAGGGTGTGATCGGCTTCACTCAGAAAGAAGTAGCGGGCCAGTTGCTCGGGGGTAGGGTCAGTAGCAAACCGCCCGTAGCGGGCGGCTTGCTCATCAGTCAGGAACTCGACGGGCATGCTGCTCGTTCATTCACGCCAATTGAATGAGTCGCCCGTGTTCATTCACTTCGGCTTCTTGAATCAGGTCGCGCAGTGTGCTGCTGCCAAGAACGTCCCGCAGGGCGTCATCTACCCTTTTCCAAAGGTCTTGGGTGCCGCACACACTTGAGGAAGTGCATTCGTGGTCTTCTTCGACACAGGCGACTGGGGCAATGCTGCCTTCCATGACCACCACGACCTCATAAGCGGTGATGTCCTGTGGTGCTCTGGCGAGTTGATACCCGCCTTTTGCGCCGCGAACACTTTTCACAAAGCCAGCGCGGCGCAGGCTGGCGACCAGTTGCTCCAGATAATGCAGGCTGATGCCCTGACGTCTTGAAACGTCGCGCAAGGACACGGATTCACCGTGGTGACGACCTATTTCGATCAGGGCACGCAGGCCGTACTGGGCACGGGTGGAAATCCACATGCACTTAATCTTGACTTATCCAGTCGGATTAGTCCAGGATTGACCCCGTGAAACGAATCATACCTTTTGGCTTTGCTCTGACCAGTGTTGCCCTTGCCGCCCCCGTCAAGGGAGCTGATGGTGTCAGTGTTGACGTGAGCAACCCCAAGCGCGTCGTGGCCCTGAATGCCACGACTGTCGAGATGATCTACCGCCTCGGCAAGCAGGGCACCATCATCGGCACCGACGTGACCGGCACTTACCCGCCCAACAAAATCCCGAGTGTTGGCCACTGGGCGCAACTGCCCGCTGAGGGCATCATTGCGCTTAAGCCAGATTTGGTGATCGGCACGGCAGATAACTTTGCAGCGGGTAAAAACGGTACGGTGGTACAGCAACTCCGCAGTGCAGGCGTGAAAGTGCTGGTGTTGCCAGCCACGGACACGGGCGGTCTGGACGGCGTGAAAACTCGCCTGAATATGCTCGGACAGGTATACGGCGTCCCCAATGCAGCCGCCAGCCTGACCAGGAGCTTCGATACGACCATGAAATCCGTGCAGGCGAACAAGCCGAAGAACGCGCCCAAAGTCATCTTCCTGTACGCCCATAGCCCCAGCGACGCCAGCATTTACGGTACGGATGGCGGCGCAAACGAACTGATCACGCTGGCGGGCGGTAGGAACATCGCGCCCTTCAAAGACACCAAGACCCTGACTGCCGAGGCGCTGGTCGCCATGAACCCCGACGCGATTGTGATGCTGGAACGTGGGCTGGACGGCGTAGGTGGCGTAGAAGGCCTACTGAAGATGCCTGGCGTGGCGCAAACCAACGCGGGCAAGAACAAGCGGTTTTATACCGTGGACAACTCCATTCGCTGGATCGGGCCGCGCCTGCCGGAATTCGCGCTGAAGCTGGCCCGTCAGTTCAAGGCCGACTTCCGGTGACCACCCTGAGCGCTGCCCCGGTGATCAGCCGCCAACGGGCACGGGCGGCCACTGCCCTCAGCGTTCTGCCCCTGCTGCTGCTGCTCGCCATCACCTTTGCGGTCGGCACGGGAGCCGTTCACATCGCGCCCTTGCAAGTGCTGAGTATTTTCCTGGCTCCGCTGGGCATTGCGCCCCTGCAAGCCTACGAGGAACAGCAGGCCGCCGTGCTGTGGGCCATCCGTCTGCCCCGTGTGGTGCTGGGCCTGCTGGTCGGTGCGGGCCTCGCAGTGGCTGGCGCGGCCATGCAGGGACTGTTCCGTAACCCGCTGGCTGATCCTGGGCTGCTGGGTATTTCCAGTGGCGCGAGTCTGGCCGCCGCCATGAGCGTGGTGCTGGGCTTCACGATGTTTGGAAGTTACTCCCTGCCTGTCGCGGCTTTCCTGGGGTCACTGCTCGCCACGGCCCTCATTTACCTGCTTTCACAGGATCGCGGACGGGTGAACGTGACCACCATGCTGCTCTCCGGCATCGCCATCAACGCTCTGTGTGGTGCAGGCACCGGCCTGATGACCTTCCTCGCCACCGACGAGCAACTGCGTACCATCACCTTCTGGAGCCTGGGTTCGCTGGGCGGGGCGACCTGGCCCACCGTCATCAGCGCCCTGCCGCTCATCCTACTGGGCGTCGTGGCGCTACCCTTCACGGCCCGCGCCCTGAACGCCCTGATGCTGGGCGAGAGTGGCGCGGCGGGGCTGGGCATCAACGTGCAGGCGGTGAAGTGGCTGATCGTGATCCTGGTGGCCCTGAGCGTGGGAGCGGGCGTGGCCGTCGCCGGAACCATCGGCTTCGTCGGGCTGGTCGTGCCGCACCTTTTGAGGCTCCTGACCGGGCCGAACCACCGCACGTTGCTGCCCGCATCGGCTCTGCTGGGGGCCACCCTGCTGATTCTGGCTGACCTCTTATCACGCACCATCGCCATGCCCGCTGAAGTCCCCATCGGCATCGTGACGGCGCTGCTGGGCGCACCGTTCTTCCTGTACCTGCTCCGGTCAGGTCGTAAGGAGTTGACATGAATTCCGTGCAGACCCTCGACACTGCGCTCCTGCGCGTGACTGACCTGAATTACAGCGTGGCAGGCCGTGAACTGCTCAGGCGCATCTCGTTCAGCCTGCAGTCGGGAGAGCTGCTGGTGGTGCTGGGCCGCAACGGGGCGGGCAAAAGTACCCTCCTCAAGCACATCAGCGGCGACCTGCACGGACAGGGCGTGGAACTGTTCGACCTGAACCTGGGGCAGCACTCGCCCAAGAAACTGGCGCAGCAGCGGGCCACCCTGCCGCAAAGTACCCCCATTGCCTTCGCTTACGAGGTGCTGGACGTGGTGCTGCTGGGCCGCATTCCACACGGGTCACGCGAGACGGACGAAGACCGCCGGGTGGCCCGCGACTGCCTGGCGCGGGTCGGCCTGCAAGGGTACGAGACCCGCAACATCCAGACCCTCTCGGGCGGCGAGCAGCAGCGCGTTCACCTGGCCCGCACCCTGGCGCAACTGCACGGCCCCGCCACGCAGAAAGTCCTGCTGCTGGACGAACCCACCGCCAGCCTCGACCTGGCGCACCAGCACTCGACGCTGAGGCTCGCCCGTGAACTCTGCGCCGAGGGTGTGGGCGTGCTGGCGGTGCTGCACGACCTGAACCTGGCCGCGCAGTACGCCGACCAGATCCTGATGCTCTCGGACGGCGAGATCCTGACCTGCGACACCCCGCACGCCGCGCTGACCTGCGAACGCATCCACGCCGCCTACGGCCATGAAGTCCTGGTGACGCAGCATCCCTGTCTGAATTGCCCCTTGATCGTCAGTGCCAGCTAGGAGAACGAATGTCCGACCTCATTATGCGTGTCTCTTTACCGCTTAAACGCCGCCGCCTGACCGTCAAAGCGGTGACTGACCTCACCCCCTCCCTGCGCCGCATCACGCTGACGGGCGCTGACCTGGCGGACTTCGAGACCCCCAGTGCGGACGACCATGTGAAGCTCTTTTTCACGCCTGATGACGGTGGAGAAGCTATCGGACGCGATTATACCCCCCGGAACTTTCGCCGTGAGGCGCTGGAACTGGATGTGGATTTCGTGCTGCACGAGAGTGGTGTCGCCACGACCTGGTCTAAACAGGCCCGCGTGGAGGATGAACTGGTGGTGGGTGGCCCTCGCGGTTCCACCCTGGTCAAGTACGAATTTGACGAGTACTTGCTGGTCGCGGATGACGCCGGGCTGCCCGCGCTGTTGCGTCGCCTGGAAGACTTGCCCGCAGGCGCGAAAGTCACGGTTTTTGCCGAAGTGCAGAGTGCGGCTCACGAGTTGCCCACCACCACCCAAGCCGCGTTGACGCTGCGCTGGCTTCACCGGGGCGACGCGGCGGCGGGCACGACTACACTTTTGCAGGACGCCGTGGGCGCGTGGCCTCAGCCGACGGGAACAGTGTTCGTCTGGGTTGGTGCTGAACGAGCCACCGCTTTCGGAATCAAGGAAAACCTGCTGGCGCGGGGCCTGGACGCCGACACCATGCGAATGACCGCCTACTGGACGAAAGGAGGGTAAAGAGGGCCGGTCATTTTTTTCCATTAATTCCGACTAGACCACTCTGATTACTGAGGTTAATTTGAAATATCTGTTGCCCCTGCTGTTTCTAACCGCCACCGCCTCTGCCCAAGTGACCGTGACCGACGCCGCAGGCAAGCCCTTTCCCGTGCGGGACACCAGCCGCGTGATTACGCTGGGTGGCCCCGTGACCGAGATCGTGTTTGCCCTGGGCGCAGGTGAGCGGATCATCGCCACCGACACCAGCAGCCTGTACCCCAATGCCGTGAATAAGCTCCCGAAAATCGGGTATCAGCGCCAATTGACTGCCGAGGGCATCATCAGCCTGAAGCCCACGCTGGTCATCGGGACGACCGAGGCCGGGCCATCCACCACCATCGCGCAATTGCGGGCAGCGGGTGTGCCAGTGCTGATTCTGCCTGTCGAGTACACCCCGGAGGGAACGAAAGCCAAAATCAATACCATTGCCAGGGTATTCAGGAAGGAAGACAAGGCCGCTGAACTGAACGCCGGAATTGACCGTGACCTGGCCAAAGCCAGGGCGCTGTTCAGCCGCTTCAAAAGCCAGCCGAAAGTGATGTTCGTTTACGCCCGTGGGCCGCAAGGTGCACAGATTGGCGGGACGGACACGGCAGCGGACGCCATGATCAAGCTGGCGGGGGGCGTGAATGCCTTCAGCAACGCTCAGGGGTACAAACCGCTCACCCCGGAAGCCGCCGTGAGTGCCGCACCCGACGTGATCCTGATGATGACGGCAGGCCTAGAGAGCGTGGGCGGCGTGGACGGCCTGCTGAAACTGCCCGGCATCGCGCAGACGCCTGCCGGGAAGAACCGCGCCGTCATTCACATGGAAGACCTGTACCTGCTGGGCTTCGGGCCTCGATTGGGCCGCGCCGTGCAGGACTTGACCACTCAGCTTCACCCGGAACTGATGAAGTAAGCATGTGCCACACCCTGACGCCGCTGGTGATGCACTCTTCGCGCCGCAAGGTACTCCAGTGCAGTTGTGGAGTGCGTCACATTATCTGGGAGAACAATCTGTCGGTACAGGACGATGAATTTCGTGACCTCTGCCAGCTTGTTCAGAGCGACACGCTGGACACGGTGGGTCAATGGCACCTTCACCGTGGGGCGGGCGGTATCGGGTTGTGGTATGGCGCGTTTGGTACGACGTTCTCACACGGAGAATTCGCCGACTTCGTGCTGCTGCTTCAGGCTGTTTTGACCTTGCCTGTCACGCCGCCCCGTCCCCTCTACGCCCTGAATTGACCTCAAGGAGAACACCATGATTACCGTGATGAACCGTATTTCCGTGAAACCCGAATTCGCCGAAGCCTTTGAGGAACGCTTCCGCACCCGCGCTGGACTGGTGGATCAGATGCCGGGCTTCATTCGCAACGAGGTGCTGCGGCCCACCCAGGAAGGCAAACCGTACATCGTTCTGACCTACTGGGAAAGCAGGGAGGATTTTGAACGCTGGACGAATTCCGAGCAGTTCAAGCAGGGCCATGCCCGCAGCGGCAGCCTGCCCAGAGAAGCGTTCAACGGCCACAGCGAGCTGGAAGTTCACGAACTTTTTCTGAACTCTGTCGAAGGAAAGCCCGCATGACTACCATGACCAGAACGCCAATTGACCGGGATGACGCCCAGGAAATTATCGAACACGTCAACGAGGGTCACGTTCCCGAATTGATCCTGTGTGCGCGGGCTTTCACTTCGATCAGCGTCTCGACTCACACCCAGATGACCGACGTGTTCACGGACGGCTTTCAGCTTGACGTGACCGACGCGGACGGCACGACCAGTCACTTCGTCCCGTACAGCGTGCCAGAGTCGCCTCACGTTGCCATTCGTGCCACTGTGGACGCCGCCATGAAGAAACTGGGCATTAAACCCGATGCCCGCGTGGCCCACTGGAGGGTGCTGGAAAACCGTGTCCTGACCCCGCATTTTCGCCGACTGGTGCTGGATTTGCAGGAAGACACCCGCGAGGACTGGAAGCCCGGCTACGCCTGCCGTTTCGATGTGCCGGGTCAGGAACACGGGCGGCCTTACACCCTGCGCCGCCTGAACGGTCAGCAGACCGAAGTGGATGTTTACTGCCACGACCACACGCTGGGCAGCCAGTGGGCCGAAGGCCTGAACGCAGGGGACAGCGTGACTGTCAGGGGCGGACGCCATGAGGGGATGCCGGACTTCAGTAAAGGTGCGGCGCTGCTGCTGGGCGACGAAACCGCCCTACCCACCATTGCCGCGCTGCTGGAAGGCTGGGTGCATGAACACCCGGTGCACGTGCTACTGGAAGTTAGAGACCCCGCCGATCAGCGTTATCTGGACGACGTGACTGTGCCTGCCCACTGCGCCGTGACCTGGCTGACCACCGGAGTCGAGAGCGGCGCGAGCATCCGCCATGAGTTCTCCGGGTTGGCCCAGGCTCCCGCCGCCGTGTGGGGCGCTCTGGAAGTGGAAAGTGCCAAGACCACTCGCAAGGCGTTGCAGGCGGCCTACCCCGAAGCGGACGTGCGAATCACCGGCTACTGGCGCGTCAACGAGATGAATTAAATGCAGGTCAGCGAGGTAGTGCCAAAAAGGATCGCTGCCCTGACTTGACTCCCCACGCGGGGAGTTCTTCAGGTCAGGTCTTTCAGTGGGCTGACTCGCATGGCTCCCAGCGCGGGAGGGAGGGCGGCCAGCATCCCCAGCGGAATAAGCCAGAGTGTTCTTGAAGCGAGCGCCCATGTCAGTTCTGGTGGAGCCAGCGTGAACCCCAGTCGCCCGCCGAGTACCCCACCGCCCAAGGAACTGACGAGAACAGCAAGGGCCAGTCCCACGAGGACACCCAAGGTGACTGTAAAGGTCGTTTCCAGCAGCACCAGCACAAAGACCGTGCCGCGCCCGGCCCCCAGTGCCCGCAGCAGCGCCACGGTGCGCCGACGCTCCAGCCCGGAGGTATACACGCTGAGGGCCACCGTGAGCGCGGCGATGCCCAGCACCATCACCGAGAGGCCCGCGTAGGCGGCCTGGCCCTGCATCAGAGTTTCCTTGGCCTGCGCGAACACCTGGCCTGGAAAAACAGCCATGGCCTCCTGACCTGCGTTCACGCGCCCGGCAACGGTGTAAATCCCGGCAAGGTTTTCGGCAGAGTACAGCACCGCCGTCACTTCCTTTCTGGCCTGGGCTTCCTTCCCGTGAAGCTCCCACACGGTTTCAATGGTCGTCAGCACCGCCCGGTCAACCGGGCCACCTGTCGGGGCCAAAATGCCAGTCACGGTGTACGGTTCGTCATGCTGGTCGTGGTCATCCCCGGCTTCGCCGTGCTGGCCTTCTTCGTGTCCTTGCTCGGGAGCCTCGAGGCCGTGAGCGCTCTTGAAGGTGTCCCCGACTTTCAGGCCAGTCTGCTGCGCTACTGCCGCCCCCAGCACCGCGTCGCGCTCATGGGCGAACACCTGGCCCTGGTTGACGTGGAAATACGGCGGTGCGGTGGGCTTGAGCCGCTGGTCGAAGAACTCACTGGAGGTACCCACGATGGGAAACCCGGCGTAATTGTCGCCCAGCGCAATGGGGACGGCGCGGCGGGTGCCGGGTGCCTCCTGCAAATTCTGATACACGCGGTGCGGAACGTTGCCGATGGGCACATCCAGGTAGAACAGGCTGGACATGACGGCCTGCGTGCCACTCCCCTTTGCGGTGACGAGCAGGTCGAACACCTGCGCGGCGTCCTGCGCTCCGCGTTCCACCTGCCGCGTGACCATCGGCACGACCAGCGCCGTGGCGGTAGCCAGCGCCACGGCCAGCACGGTAATGAGGAGCGCACCCAGGCGGTGACGCAGGCTGCGCAGGGCCGTCCACAGGGCCACCCTCACGAGGCTGTCCTACCACTCATGTCTGGCCTCCCCTGGATATGCAGGCGGGTGGGCAGGCTGTCAGCCACACGTTCATCATGGGTCACCAGGATCAGGGTGGCCTCCAGTTCCTGCGCGGCCTCACGGATCAGGCGCATGGCCCCAGCTGCCCGTTCACGGTCGAGGTGCGCGGTGGGTTCATCCACCAGCAGCAGACCTGGGCGGTGCGCCACGGCACGGGCAATCGCCACGCGCTGCCGCTCCCCGGTGGACAGTCGGGCGGGCGTGTGGCGAAGCCGGGAACCCAGATCGAGTCGTTCCAGTGCGGCCCTGGCCAGCATGGGTGCGCCTGCTACTCCGGCGACCCTTAGTCCAAGTTCCACGTTCTCCAGCGCGGTCAGACCCGGCATCAGGTGAAAATCCTGGAATACGTACCCGACTTCACGGCGGCGAAAACGATTGCGCTCCACTTCACTCATGGCCGTCAAGTCCTGCGAACCGTAGAGAATACGGCCAGAGTGCGGACGCAGTAACCCAGCCAGCATATTCAGCAGTGTCGTTTTACCGGTACCGCTCGGCCCGGTCACAGCCACCTGCTTGCCAGCAGGCCAGGAAAAATCCGGGTAACTCAGCGTGACTTCCTGCCCATACCGAAGGGTGAGTTGTTCGCCAGTCAGGGCAGCGGCCCTCAAGCGTTCTGCACCCGGTCAGCGTACAGGCGCACCAGGCTGACAAACCCGGTTTCCTCATCCTTTTTCACGCCGATGTCCAGACGCCCTGTCACGGTCAGGCCGCGCACCGAGGGTTCCAGTTCCTTGCCGTCGGGCATGATCACCAGAACGATGTCCGCAGGCCAGTCAGCAGCAGTGGTGCAAAAGGGGCAGGTGGCCATGGGTTCACGGGTCAACACGAAAAAATCCAGTTTCGGTTTCAAGGGCGGGGCCATGAAACCCGCCATGGTGACCTGCTTTCCAGCCAGCGATTTCAGTTTGCTGCTGTATTCCACGCCGCGCACGGTGACCTTGCCGTACAGTTCACTGAATTTAAGGGTGGGTTTGCCCTGCGCGGATGCACGGCCCAGCCACCAGGACACAGGCATGACGCCCAGCAACTTGATGATCGTCCGTCGGTTCACTTCTCTTCCTCCTCAATAGCGTTCTAAGCCTAAACCTGAAGTTTGCGGATTGTGTCAGGAAAAGGTCGTTGATGAAGCGAAAAGCAAGCCAGCACCGCAGCGCCAGCCTGCCCGGGGTTCAGCCCTTACTTGTTCTTGGTGGCGTCCAGGCCCAGGGCGCGGGCAATGCCGAAGAAGATCTCGGTCTGATCCATGGTGCCCATGAAGTTCTCCGCGCCTGCACCGAACACGAATAAGGGCAGCGGGTCGGCGGTGTGGACGCCCTGGGCGCTGGCCGGGTCGAGGTTCCCGACGCGCTGCACGGCTCCTTCGGCGCACACCTTGGGGTTGGGGATATATCCGGCTTCCGCGCCCGTCTTGCCATTGCTGACGGTCGGATCGAGGTAGATCTTGCGGCCCAGGTAGGTTTCGCAGTAGTCGGGCGTTGCGGCGAAGCCCACCGCGTAAGTGCGGGCCGTTTCGGGGAGCGGAATACCGTTCTCGTCGCGCTTATCGCCGTAAGTGGGGAACCCGGCTTTCTCGTACACGCCCACGGCGCTGCGTTGACCGGGGCCTTTGCTGGCGTCGTACCCACCGTACACGCTGATGGAGTGGGCATGGTCAGCGGTGACCAGGATCAGGGTGTCGGGGTGGGTCTTGGCGTACTCCTTGGCCCAGGCCACGGCCTTATCCAGTTCAATGACGTCCCACACGCCGCGCTGCCAGTCGAGCGGGTGCTCGTACTTGTCGATCATGCCCGCTTCCACCATCAGGAAGAATCCGTTGGGGTTTTTCTCCAGCGTTTCCACTGCTTTCTTGGTGGATTCCCAGATGTAAGGCATGTCCGTGAAGTCACCCAGCATTTCCTTGGTCTTGTACTGGGCGCGGTCGAGGTAACTGGGGATGTTGTCGATGTTGAACAGGCCGAACAGTTTGTCCGTGTTGGCTGCATTCAGTTCCGTGCGCGTGGTGACCAGTTTATAACCGATTTTCTGGCTGTCCGTGATCCAGTCGGTGTTGTCCTTGCGGCGGCTGCCGGGCGCGGTGCTGGGAATGAAGTCACGACTGCCCCCGATCAGCAGTACGTCGGGTTTCACGTCACCCTTGAAGAACTGGTCGGCAATGGCCTGGTAGTCCCCACGGCGGCGGGTGTAACTGGCGAAAGCGGCGGGCGTGGCGTCCGTCCCGAAGGCGCTGGAGACGATGCCGACGCTTTTGCCCATGCTGCGCTTGAGCATGGCCGTGATGGTCTCCACGCGCGGGTTGTCCAGCGTGTCGGCGGTGTTGTCCGGGTACACGTTCAGGGCGTTCACCTGAATTTTCTGCCCGGTGGCGATGGAGCTGGCGGTGTTGGCACTGTCGGCCAGGGCGCTGTCATAGCTGCTGGTGGTGACGCTGGCGAGGCTGCTCAGGTCGCTCATCATGGCCAGTTTTCCGGTGGGCATGCCATTCGCGGGGTTGTAAGGGTGGGCGATCAGTTGCGCGGCGTTCACGGTATTCCAGCCCAGGCCGTCCCCGATGAACAGGATCACGTTCTTGGCCTTGCCAGTCACGGTTGGAACGACGTTCCACTTGACAGTCTTGGTGGCTTCGCCGTTCTCGTCGCTGAATTTCACGCTCAGTTCATGCTGGCCGGCCGCGAGGCTCTGCCCGCGCAGCGTCCACTCCACGCTGGTGTCCTTGCTGGTGGTTTTCACCAGGCCGTCCACCACCTTGCCGTCCAGGGTGACCGTGGCGCTCTTGAACCCTTTCACGTCTTCGGCCTCGATGCGCAGGTCGAAGCGCTGGCCGGGAACGAAACTCGCTCCGTCGTAGGGGTAAACCTGCAATTTGGCGGCAGAGGCGGAGGCAGTCAGCAGCAGGGCTGCGGTGAGCAGGACTTTTCTCATGCTTAGTAGTTCACTCAGGTTTGGTCAGCCGCACATCAGCCCTTTGTCATCCTTTTGTGAACAGTGGAGGCTCATCCAATGTCAAGAGCAGCCTGATGTCAGGCGAAATTGCTCAGAGCGGTCTGGGTGAAACAGGTTCATTGATCCATGACATGCGACCATTATGTTGAAGCTTATGAATTTCAGATTGCTGGCCTGTCTGCTGCTTGGAGCCGTTCCCACCGTCCACGCGGCGACCATCACCATCTACACCTCCGAGGTGCAGGCGGACGTGCAGACTCTGGTGGACGCTTTTCAAAAGAAGTACCCGCAAGACCGGGTGCAGGTCTTCCGTTCCGGCACAGGTGAAGTGACCAGCAAACTCAACGCCGAGATGAGCGCCGGGAATCCCCAGCCGGACATCGTGTGGGTGGCCGACAGCACTTACCTAGAAGGCCTGAGGCAGCGCGGTCTGCTGGCCCCGCTTGACCTGAAAGGCTTGCAAGTTCCCGCTGCCAGCGTTTATGGCAGTGGCACGTACGCCGAGGTTCGCAAGCTGTACAACGTGATCGGCCTGAATACCACGGTGTTCTCACAGGCCCCACGTGGGTTTGCTGACCTGATGACAGCGGAGTACCGGGGCAAACTGGCCATGCCCAACCCGCTGTTCTCTGGCGGTGCGCTGGCGACCGCTGGCGCACTCAGCCAGCGTCTGGGCTGGAATTTCTTCGGCACCCTCAAGCGGAACGGGTTGAAAATCGAGCAGTCCAACCCCATCACCACCACCAAACTGATCAATGGTGAGTACGGCGCAGCCATCCTGGTGGATTACGCCCTGCGGCGCGAAGCGGCCAAAGGAGCGCCGCTGCGCGTCATTTACCCCAGAGAAGGAGCCATCCTGGTCAAGACCCCGGTGGCCCTGCTGAAAAGCAGCAAAAACCTCCAGACTGCGCAGAATTTCGTGCGTTTCCTATACACACGCGAAGGTCAGGAACTGTTCAGCAAGCTCGCCTATGTTCCCGTGATGCCCGGCATTCCGCGCCCGGTCGGCGTACCAGCGCAGGTGCCTACCATGCCTGGCGCGGAAGCCTACATTGCCGAAAACAAGACTCAGATCGGTCAACGGTTCTCACAACTCTTTGACCTGAAGTGACCTGCCTGGATCGCCGTCATGCCTGACCCCGGCAACCGCTGGGCTGCACTGGTCGCCGCCGTGCTGGGAGGACTTGGCCTGCTGGTCATTGGCCGTGTCCTTTGGCTGGGGATTCCCGCGCTGGGGGCCAGCTGGCAGGCTGACCTGGACGTGGTGTGGCAGACCCTGGGCATGGGGGGAGTAGCGCTCCTGCTTTCCCTGAGCATCGGAACGGGGCTGGCCTTCCTGACCACGCAGGCCAGACTGGGACGGGGAGCTGACCTGCTGATCAGCAGCGCTTACTTCATTCCGCCGTTCATCGGCGCAACCGCCTGGCTGGCCGCCCTTGGCCCGGCGAACGTACTGACGGGAAAGGCGCTGCTGAACCTGTACTCCCCCGCAGGTATCGTACTGGCCTGGGTCACCCATTACGCCCCACTGGCTTACCTGCTGGTTCGCGCTGGACTGACCGCGCAGGGCGACACCCTGAATCTGGCCGGCCGAATTCACGGCATGCGTGCCCGGCGTGTCTTCCGATTCATCACCCTGCCGCTGCTGTGGCCCAGCCTGTGGGGCGCTGCCCTGCTCATCGGCCTGAGTCTGCTGGGCAATTTTGGCGTACCAGCCGTCCTGGGTTTTCCTGAAAAGATTTACACGCTGGCCACCCTGTCCTATGCCCGCCTGATGAATCCCACGCTGGCTGATCCGCTGGCGGCGGCGGCCGCCGCCGCCTGGTTGCTTCTGACGGTCAGCCTGCCGTTCCTACTGTTTCCTGCACCTCGTGCCTACGCGGGCGGTGTTCATTTGCCCCTGCCGGTTCACCCGGCCATGAAGCGACTGGCCTGGACGTGTGCGCTGCTGTGGTTTGGCGTGTCCTTCCTGTTGCCCGTGAGCAGTATCGCCTTGCTTTCACTGAAACCGGCCTACACCGCAGGCTGGACGCTTGAACATTTCACAGCCGTCCTGGGTCTGAACATTGTGCGGCGCGGTTTGCTTACTTCGCTGATGCTGGCGGCCATCACGGCCCTGCTCTGCACCGGGTTGGGGTTATGGCTGGCCCGGCACCTGAGTGGTCACCCTGCCGGACGCGGCCTGACGCGCCTGTTAACGCTGCCCTATTTCTTGCCAGGCACGCTACTGGCACTGGGACTCATCGTGGTCTTCACGCGCTCGCCACTCTACGCCACGCCCCTGCTGCTGCTGCTGGCCTACCTGCTGCGTTTCCTGACGCCGGGCGTGGAAGCTGCGCAGACGGCCCTGACCCCCCAGCAGCGCCAGATGGAATTTGCCGGACGGGTACACGGCCTGAGTGCCTTCAGCACCCTCCGGCACCTGGCCCTGCCGCTGTTGCGCCCGCAACTGCTGTACGCCATCACCATTATCACGCCGCTGGTACTGTCCGAAATTACGCTCTCGGCTTTGCTTTATGCTCCGGGAGCCGAAACGGCCGGGGTGGGTGTCCTGAACCTGCTGGCCGAAGGAAACATGCGCGGGGCTGCCGCGCTGTCCTGCCTGCTCCTGCTGCTCACCCTCCCCCTGACCCTGATGTCCCGAAGACCCCACCCATGAATCCACCTGCCCTTGACCTTCAAAACATCAGTGCCAGTTACCAGACGAACCGCACCCGCCGCCGCATCCTTGACCACGTGAACCTGAGGGTTCAGCCCGGTGAGATCGTGGCGCTGCTGGGTGCCTCCGGCTCTGGCAAAACCACCCTGCTGCGCATTATTGCCGGAATGCTGCCACCCGATAAGGGCACCGTGTTTCTGGCGGCACAGGACGCCACCCGCATCCCCCCGGAAGGGCGGAACCTGGGGTATGTCTTTCAGGATTATGCGCTGTGGCCACACCTCAGCGCCCTACGGCACCTGACCCTGCTGGGCACGCCCCCAGCGCAGGCACAGGCCCTTCTGAAGCGGGTGGGACTGGGGGCGCACCTCGACTCGAAACCCGACCAGCTCTCAGGCGGTCAGCGGCAACGGGTGGCGCTGGCCCGCGCCCTGTGCCGCCAGCCCACCCTGGTCTTGCTGGACGAACCTTACAGCGCTCTTGACCCTGTGCTTCGTGAAACCCTGCGTACGGAAGTGGCCGGGCTGCTGCGCGAGCAGGGTCACGCGGCCCTTCACGTGACCCATGATCCAGACGAGGCCCTGTCGATTGCTGACCGCGTGGTGATCCTCGGCGAAGGGCGCGTACTGGATGACGGCCCACCCGCACAGGTCTATCAGCAGCCGTCCAGCCTGGAAAGCGCCCAGGCCCTCGGACGATTGAATATCCTCCCGGCTCAACTGCTTGACTCGCCGCTAAGTGGCGTGATCGCTTTTCGCTGGGAACACGCCATGCCACAAACAACGGACGCCAAACAGGGTGGTTGGCAGGTGAGCGCCACTTTGGAACGGCCGCTGACCCTGCGCGGCAACAATCTGGCTTATTACCGCGTTGGGAGTGAACAGATCATTGCTCCACAAGGCGGTCAGGTGGGTGATACCGTCAGGTTGCAGCTTATGCATTCTCGTCATTTTCCAGACACTGTGATCCCCCGACCAGGCTAAACTGATCGGATCACCCCTCCCGCATTCATACAGCTCACCTGTGACCCTTAAATCCTGAGTGATACACTTGGATTAATGACCAGCGCACCCACACAGCTCACCGCTGAACTCGCTCCAGTTCTCGATGTGCAGACCCACGCGCAACTGGTGGCTGCCGAGGCGGTGCTGGCCCATCTGTCAGGCCGCGCCCCCCTACGATTGGAACGGGTCACGTGTCAGGGAGTTAGGTATGCCATTGAACCCGACCCGCAGGCCATGCAAAGCAACCGGGGCCTCCTGGAAGACGTGGTCATGACTGCTCTGGCGGGGCAGGAAACGGCCAGACTCCTGAATGTTCCTTGTCCTGACCCGCCTTCGTCCCGCCCCCCTGAGACGCTGATGACCGCCGCGCTGACCGAGCCTGAAGAACAGGCGGTGATGGCCGAGTACCTGCACGTCCTGCGGGCCAGAACACGGGCATTGGTACGTCAATCCTGGGCCGAAATCCAGGTGGTGGCCGCCGGACTGCTTGAATACGCTGAACTGGATGCCGAAGCTGTAAAGTACCGGATTGTGTGTGCGCAGGGTATTCGCGGCTCACTGCTCAACTGAACTTCAAACATTTTCCTTCAGTAATTGTCATTATCACAGGAAAGGTGAGTGAGGGTTGCGAATTTGACGGCAAAAACTGCTATCGGTTTCAGGGTGTCAAAGTACACTTATCACAGGAATGAACGCTGACGACTTCCGGAGAGCGATTGAGCAGTTTCTGAAAGGGCTGAAACGCAGCACGGCCACCCTGCGGGCATACCGGGCTGACTTGAATCACCTTGGGCGGTGGTTGCTGGAGCAACAGAGGGAACTGGATGCCTCGGCGCTGGAAGCGTACTTTGCAGCCCACGAGTGGGCTGCTTCCACGCAAAACCGCAAACAGACGGCGATTGAACGCTTTTGCCGCTGGGCGCGGCAACACGAGCAGTTGGAAGATGACCCGACGCTTCATTTGGAACGGCCTACCGTTCCCCCACCACATCCGCGAGGACTGCGCCGCGAAGAAATTGAGCGCATCTTTGCAGTCATTCCAGCATCACAGTCTAGAGATGCGTTGCTGTTCCGCCTGGTGTTCGAGACAGGACTTCGCATCAGCGAAGCCCTGAACATCCATCTGGACGATCTCGACCTTACCAAAGGCGACGAACATCTGACTGTGCTGGGCAAAGGTGGGCAGCGCCGCACGGTGCTGCTGGACGATCCAAAGCTGGTGAATGCGCTTCGGAAGTATCTACGCTCACTGGATTATGAACATGGGCCACTGTTCCAGGCTCAGAAGAACGGGCGTGGCGGGCCATTGCGGTATCAGAGCGTGCAGGAACGCTGGCAACACTACGCGACGCAAGCAGGTGTGCCCTGCACGCTGCACCAATTGCGCCACAGTCATGCCACGGAACTGGTGAACGGCGGAGTGAGTCTGGGAACCATCAGAAAGCGCCTCGGCCACCGCCATATCCAGACCACGCTGCGCTACGCCGAGGTCAGTGATGCCTCAGCCGATGCCGAACTCAGGAAATGGCGTCGTAAACAGCAGAAAACCCCTTAGCGCAGGTTTTGGTTCCGATTCTCAGGTCAGGCCTGTTTCCAGAAACAGTCCAGCTTCGGCAGTCAGGTGTCGCCGGTCTGGCGGGTGATCAGGCCACCCGCAGTCGAGCGGCCAGCAGTGCAGCCGGGTTGCGAAGACTCGTCCACTCGCGGCGGTCGATGTCCAAGCGTTCCAGTTGCGCGGCCAGCACCCGGAGTCCGGCGCGACCTTCCGTCTCGGCTCTCCAGGCGTTCCAAATCAGGCGGCAGTACCAGGCCCGCGAGTGCCCGTCATGTAGAGCACGCGCCAGCGTGGCCGCCAGCATGCCCACCAGGGGCGCACGTTTGGTGGGATGCGCCTCCGCGAGCAGCGGCAGGGTGTAAACCACGTCCTGCACGGTCTTCAGGGTTTCGCCCAGTTCGGCGGGCGGAATTATGCGGGGGTCAGTTCTTAACGGGTTTTTGTTGAAGTGGCCCGGAGTAACGGCCCATTCCTTGAGTTGTAAATAGATACTCCTTGAACTTATAGAAAGATCTGTTGACCCCAGCATATTTTTTTCCTCGTCTGGGACGCTGTTCGCCTGCGCGGCCTGTTGTCGGGCCTGCCGCACCGCTGCGTGCGCGGTGCGGCCTGCGGCCCGGTCGGCGTTCAGGTCACGGTACTGGCGGTTCAAATCCTGGTAACTCAGGTGGGCCTGGTGGCCCGCTTCTAGTCGGATGGCGTACAGCGTGCCGTCCACGACTGTGCGAGAGCCGACGTCCTCCGTGAGGGTGGTGTAGTGGGGGCGGGCGTGCAGGTAACCCACTTCCTCCAGGCGCTGCGTCCAGCGGCGGGCGGTGGACTCGTCTACGCCCAGCGCGGCGGCCAGCATCTCGGCACTCAGGTGCAGCACCACCTGCTGGGGGAGGCGGCCATCCCGGCGGCGCAGAGAGGGTCGCCGCTCCAAGACATGAACCGTCAGGGTGTGCAGCAGTGTGGCCAGTGCGCCCGCTCCAGCCGTGCCAGCTCCTTTGCCTCGCCGGGGGCGCAGGGCGTCGAGGTTAAGCAGGTCAGCAAGAGAGGGTGGGGGCTGGGGGTCAGGACAGGCCTGGCCTTCCGGCTCTCGGTGGAGACGCACCTGGGCGCGGGGCGCTCGGGCCTGCTGCTCTTCGTAGACCTTCAGGGCGTCCGTCAGCCACTCTGGCACCGCTTCGGGGGACAAGGGGGATTGAACCTCAATAGACAGTTGAGGAGCTTTCCTGGGCTTCAGGTGCGCTTTGCTGCGGGTAAGGGAATGCCGTTCAGCCACGTCCGGCACGCTGACCGGAACGGCACCGGCCACCGCACCGGGCGTGGCCTCCGGCGTGAACAGGGGGATCATCTTCATGAAACGGGCGGTGTGAACCTGCTCCCGTTCTGCTCTGGAAGGCGAAATAACCGTCATTGGTTATCCGCTGGTGTTTGATTGCCTCATAAATGAAACAACCTCCCTGTTGCACGGGAGGTTGATTTTGGTTAAGCTCTAGGTGTCTAAGCTGGAGCTAACCAATCCCGTACAGGGCCACCCGAAAGGGTGGTTCTTTATTTGTGGAGCAGCTTAGCATTTCAGCGGCCTTTCGTCATCTGTGTTCAGGCAACGCATACTGAAGACAATGACTGTGCCTGAAGCTGAACCCAACCTTCCTGCCGCTGAACCGGACACTGAGATGATCCAGAGTGTCCTGCCGCCCGCCAGCAAAAAGAAGAAGACGAACTGGAAAACCCAGCGGGATATTCCCTTCCATGCCACCATCACCCTACTTACGCCCGTCCGTATCCTTCCCGAACAGCCCGGCCAGGCTCAGATCATGCTGGCTGGTGAGCCTCAGGCCGTGGAAGTCGTCGGTTATGCCCGTGACCAGCTTCAGGACGTGTCTGCGGATCAGATGATGGTCGCCCGCCTCTGGTTTCGTACCTCTGAAGGCTATGTGGAGCAACTTCAACTCACGCACCTGCGGCCTGTGAAGGAGTGGGAGGGCAGTACCGAGCGGCCCACTTTCAGCGTGGGCGGGCGCATTCAGTCGATCAACACCGAGGAGGGTTACCTGGTCATCAGCGTCGAGCCGAACAAGGATGGATTGCTACAAAGTCCGTTCGTGGTGGAGGCCTGGGCCACGCTGGAACAGCTTGAGAAGGGATACATCAAGGTGGGCCGTACCATTCTGGCCAGTGGACAGTACCGGCCAGGAAGTGCCCGCCTGGTCGCCAAACGTATCATCGGCATACGCATTGGAGAGCGGCCACCAAAGACCGTCAGTGATCAGGCAGAAAATGTAGCTAATGATCTGGTTGCGGAACCGGAAAGCGAAATACAGACAGAGTAGGCCTGACGGCCTGACACAAAGTATGAGAAACGTCCCCGATAGGGGATAATTTCTGTTTATG